>Ga0209723_1000571_pt1 | contig 67684 bp, 57 predicted proteins | sample BiotimSIPDNA_2_FD_185750 | JGI IMG/M metagenome (GOLD analysis project Ga0209723, IMG submission 185750) | Anaerobic biogas reactor microbial communites from Washington, USA - Biogas_R2 time_0 SIP DNA (SPAdes) (version 2) | ecosystem: Engineered > Bioreactor > Anaerobic > Unclassified | place... | reverse complement strand
TTGGAGCTGTAAAGGTAAATTGGTCTGCATTTGTATTTGCTTTGTTTGTAGATATTACTATCTTGTTCCCAAACGGAGGTGTTGCATTTGTAAGATACATACAGAAAAATGTTTCGGTTAAAAATGGGTATATAAACTCACCTGTTGCATCTCCGAAAGTAGTATTCGCAGAAGTATAGAGGTTGTTTTCTTCAACATATTGAGCATCATTTGCTGGATTATATTGAATCTCATTACCATTAGCATCATATCCCTGCCATGCAAAAATAGATTCATAACAAGGTCCATAAACATCTACCCAAATATATTCATCTCCATCCTTCGGCATATTCCAAGTGCCATCTCCATCAATGTCGTAAAAACCTGCAAATAACCTTATTTTTTCACCAGAAGGAAATTTAACCCTATATACTGAATAAGGAATTCTAATAGGCTGCAAAGTACTTGTGTCTACTTGAATAGTTTCATTTATGTAGTCCCAAGCTAAAGATGTTTCTGAGAAATCAATGATTACATCATCCATACCCCATTGTTCAAATCGATCCCAAGTTCTGCCTGCTGAGCCAGAAACATGTAAACGATGACTAAGTATATAACCTGTTGATCCAAGACTAGGTGTTAAAATTGATACACTTGGATCAACAACTGCATCTGAAGCATCTGTTTCATAAACACTCTTAAAACCAAGGGAGGGACCTTTTACAGCAACTTTTACCCCATCAATTACAGGCGCTGAACTATTACTATTATCATAAGGTATTTGAGGTTGCCTTTTAATAAGAGTATCATTTCCTGAAAAAGCCCCCCATACAGTGCTTCCATACAATGCAGAATTTGTATCTGCAATTTCTTCAAAAAATATTGTATATGTTTTTCCTGTTAATTCTTTGGGATCTTCTACAATTGCTTCAATTATGCCATCAGAAGGACCATTGTGTATCACTTCTATATTCTGTCCATAAGCTCCTTCGTAACGATAACCTGGATTAAGTCCCTGAGGTATAACTTCAACAACAGCTATTGTATTCTCCAAATTGTTTGGTACTGCTAACGGATCTTCATTATAATTATAAGCTGTTACAGCAAAATAATATTTATTTCCGTTAACAAGAGGTTTGCCGCTGAATTTATCGTTTGTAATATTCACAGATCTTGAAATTCCATTATCACTTCCTGTTTGCTGAACGGTAGTAATTGTTGCACTAGTTGCAGGGTCAACCTCTTCACCAACTATTGTTTTAACACCATCGTTAATATCAAATGTGAAAATTCTTTGAGCCTCATCAAAATTAAAGGCATTAGGTAGTTGATAAATATTATATCCTTGAAATTTATACCCTTGATCATCTTGTGATTCTGTTAACTCAGCATTTTTTAAATCTTTTCCCCAATTGAGAATAATGCTATTATCCATTTCAGTAACAGATACTTTGGGCGGGTTAGGCGGAGAAGGTAATTTAAAGAAATTATCATAAGCCTTCTGTGCAGCTTCATCATATGATTTTAAGAGTTCAACAGAAGACATATAATTTGAACCTCTAGCGGCAATTTGAGCTACTACAACTTCCTGAGTATCACCGGCAGCCATTGTAAATGGTCCGGATGCCATACCAAATCTTCTATCACCTGGAGGATATAATATACCATCTATATATCCGGTACCGCTATTTGGATCACCTGATAATGGAAGAGTTGTAAAACCTCCGCCAACTTCATCGGGAATAGGGAATAAATCACCGGAAGTACCGATTTTTCCCTGCAAAAGATTATACATTTCAGTTGTACCTTGATATTCACCTAAAGGTGGATCGGAATAAATAGCATCAGAATTTATAAAATAGAAAAATGCTGTCATTGGCATATTCTTTTTTCCATAAACTTTTTTATTCTTAAATATTGCACTATCTCCTGCTTCACCCTGAATTAAAGGTCCTTGGAAGAAGTCGAATCCTGCTGCAGGAACTCTGCCGTCAGTATAAGTCTGATCGGCAGATTGTCCGTTATAAATAAAACCTAAACTTAAAGTTGTATCGCATCCTGCATAGTCATCGTTTGCATCTCCTAAATCAGGGTCAGACCACATTGCAACATACATATCTTCGAAATTTTTATTCGATTTATTGATTATTTGATATTTTCTGAAGAGCATGTTACCTAATGCTCCGCCTCGATTATATCCCCAAACAGTTAATTGCATTTCTATTCCCATCGGCGGTGAACCGTATAAACCAGAGACATAGGATGTATTTAAGTCGTTTGCAACATACCAGATTGTCTGGTCTGCACCTGGGACACCAGGTATATCGACTGTTGGATCATATACACCATTTGAATCGACGTCATCGTAAGGAGCGCCGTATTGTGCCGGCCACTCATTCCAGTCTTTTTCATACTGTGCATATATTTCATCAACAGTAACACCTTCATCAACAGCTTCCGGTGTTAAAATTCCGATTTTGTAATCTCTTCTAACACGGTAAATTCTTACATGATTTTCTGAAGGATTTTCTGCAATAAGCTGATTTGTAGGCAAACCTGAATTTGTTATTCTGCCTCCCTGCAATCCTTGTGAATAAGTAGAACCTCCTACTCTTACACTATTATCAACTTTCCCACCCCAAACTAATCCGGATTCAAAGAATACGCCTCTGTTGCTTCCTTTCGGGAATATAAATCCGCTGTTGCTGGCAGGGTCTAAATCCGAATCGCCGTTATTGGAAAAATAAGTTGATACGTTATTAATATTAAATTTTGTTTGGGCAGGACTTCCTGCACTTTTATTAAGAGAAGCTTTTTTATCTCTTATGCCTTCAGCATTAACCGAAACAGCTACTGCAAAAGATATAATAAAAAAGATCCTTATACTTTTATTTAATTTTTTCATCATATTAAACTCCTGTTTAGCATCTTGATTAGCAAGATTTTATTAATATTCAAGCTTAATTCCTAATCTGATTTGACGAGGCGACCCATAAAAATATGGCGCTGTCTGCAATCCGCCTGCTGCCTGATATTGCTCGTAATAATCAACATTAATTGCTTTATACAAAGCATCGTAATCCGCTCCATAACCGGCAGGACGCAAGGAAGGATCGTTAATTACTCCGTCATCGTCAGTTGTACCTGTTCTGAGGAAAACATTCTCGATATTTTTAGCATCGAACAAATTGATAATCAGAACATAAACATTTGCTTTTAATTTATCGTAAATATCAAAAGATTTATCAATTCTAAGATCGAATTGCAAAGTTGAAGGAGTTGTTGATGCACCTAATGGTTCAACAGGCTGTCTGTTTCTTGCATCGCCTTCCAAATCAATTCCGCCTGTTCCTCTGGTAAAAGGATGTCCGCTTGAATATTCAACCAGTAAAGAAGCTCCCATCTGTTCTAAGATACTTCCGCCGTCATTCACGCCAAAACGGTAATCGAGGTTTAAATTTGCTCTTAAATCGTTATTATATTCAAGAGGAGAAATATAAACCGGCTGGAAAAATCTGTTTTCAACAGGCGTACCCATTATACCTCTGTTTGAATTCGGGTAAGATCCTGTTCCGCGTGCATCCTGGAAAGATAAGTTTGCATTCATCTGCAATCTTTGATATCTTCTCATAGTAAAGGTTACTTCAAATCCTTTTGTAGTTGCAAAATCGCCGTTTGCTAATGTATTATAATCGCGTAACCCTGCAACAGGACTATCCTTATCTAGTACTTGTTTTGCAAACACTACCTGATCTTTAACATCTTTATAATAAGCTGTTAAATCAAATGAAAGAAAATCTGTTAACTGCTGAGTAAAACCGATTTCATATTGAGTTGTTTTGGTAGGTTCAATATTTCTTCCTGTCGGGGATCCGAAGAAGAAATTCTGACCGATTTCATAAGCTGTTCTGTGATAACCCTGATAAACATCTACTAACCGCGGATATTGAACAAATTTACCAAACTGTGCATGAAACATTGTTTTATCCGATACAGGAAAAGATATTCCTATACGGGGACTTACATAACTGAAAGAACGCGTAGCTTCCCAACCATTTTCAAGCAACGTGTTATTGTTAGCAAAATCAATACTTTCCCATGGTCTGGCAGGATTTTTCATCTGCAGGTTATCAACATCCATATAATCCCATCTTAAACCAAGATTAAGAATAATATCCTGATATTCAATTTTATCCTGAATATATGCTGCTGCCATTATAGGTTTATGCGGAGCGTAAAATCCGTTGCCGTCATATTCTTCACCTAAAACATCATATCCGTAATTGTTTACGCCACCGTTATTTCCGCGTAAAATAGTTTCTTTTAGTTCTTTTGAAGTAAGTCCAGGATACGAAGCGCGCTGGTTCATATATGTTCCAATAAGTGAAGATTGCAATACGCTTGTACTCCAATTTCTCATAGTATATTGAATAAACTCTCCTCCTAATTTCAAAGAGTGTGTTTTATTAGGATTATAAGTTAAAGATGCGTTAATGTTAAAGTTTCTTCTATCGAATTTTGTAAAATTGGATACTACTGTTCCCGGTTTTGTAAAATTGAAAGTGTAAATTCTCCAGTCAACAGGAGCGGCATAACGTGAAGGCTGCGCATTAAAACCGTATTTTGCATTGGCTAATGAATCTCCGTAAGACCAGTAATCTCCTTTAAGATAAGGATCTCTGGTATTTCCTTCCATATAGAAGTAACCCAAAGAGACCTCATAAAACATTTCGTTATCAATTACGTGAGTTAATTTTAAGTTTAAGGAACCGTTAAATTGCTTGCCTTTTTCTATTCTGTCGTTAAACATACTTTGTAAAGTCGGTCTGTAATCATCAAATGTAATGTCGGCATAAGTTCCGGATAAACGGATTATAACCGGATTAAGATCGATATTTAAAGTACCGGCATACGAATATGATTCGCGTCTGTTTCCTTTAATAGCTCCTGCAGGATATACAAAATTGGCACTATCGCCATTTGTAAATACAATATTACCGATATTGATACCGGGATAAGGCTGTGGATCGTTGTCTCTATTAAATTGATAATTAAAATTAGCGAAAAATTTCACTCTGTTTTCAAAATACGGCATAGGTCCGCTTAAAACAGCGCTTAATTCATCATATCCATACCAGTAAGCGCCTAAACGCTTTTCGCCATCATAAGCATTATTTTTACTTTTAAAAGTAATGTTATCAGTTATGTATTCGAGACTAGCTTTTAATTCAGCTCCTCCAGTTTTAAGCTGCTGTCTTACAATACCGGCATTTCCGTTACCGAATTCAGCAGTCATACCGCCGGATTGAACCTGAACTTCTTCAATTGCATCTTGCGACAATGTAATTCCTCTTCCTCCTGTCATAGGATTTTTTATTGAAGTTCCTTCAAGGTAAAATCCAACTTCATCAATACGTCCGCCGCGGATAAAAACTGCATTATCCTGCAATACAACTCCCGCGCTTAATCCAATAATCTGGTTAACGCTTCTCACAGGCAAAGCGGCAATATCTTCGCTTGAAGTGATTCTAATTTTATTAGTATTATCTTTTTGTATAAGGGGTCTTTTTGCTATGATTTCCACAGTACCTACATTAATTCCTTCTGCCGGCAGTTGGAAATCTATATCTGTAGTAAGATCTGCATTTACCCTTATATTAGAAATTGTTATCGACTGATAACCGAGATATGAAGCTTTCAGGGTATAAGTCCCGGCTTCAAGGTTTTGCAGCACAAATTCTCCGCTTGCATCGGTTGCAGCTCCTGTGCTTGAACCGATAACAAGAACGTTTGCACCAACTAAAGGTTCGTTTGTCTGAAGATCAACAACTTTACCTTTAATTCTTCCTTTTGTGCTTGCCAGCAATAAAACCGGCATTAACAAAAGAAGTAAGAGACAGTAAAAAATTTTTCGATGCATATTATTCTCCTGAATAGTTAATTAAATAAAGCAAAATAAATTAAACTGTATTATAGTTATTCCTGTTATTCCTCCTTTTATTTTCTGGTTCAGAATTAATGGAACAATAGTCTTATTAAAATATAACAATATGTGGCTGCGATTGGAACAAAAGAAATATTCGGAAAGTAGAATATAAATTGTATTTGGCGAAACAGAATTTTTCATGGACTTTCGCTTATATTAAATAATAAAAATTACCTTAAAACCATACATTGCCCCCAACAATGTATACTTCTAATATCACACAATAAAATTACTATTCCATAAAATAATAATTTTGCGCCTAAATACAAATATTATTAAATAATTTAGCTTTTTTTTTAATATAAGCTAAAAATGTACAAAGAAAACTTCCTTAACATCTTTAATTTGCGATATTTGAGCTAATACTTCATTAGAAATTTCGGAATCAACACTAACAGCAGTCATAGCTTCTTTTACATTATCTTGACGCGCAAGCGATAACCCGCCTATGTTTATATTGTAATCGGCCAGTATTTTGCTTACCTGAGAAAGCATTCCTGGTTTATCTATATTTCTGTAAAAAAGTATATAACCTGATGGAATAATTTCGCATTTTATACCGTCAATACTGGTAATTCTTATTTCTGTATCGTTAAAAACAGTACCCGAAACACTAATTTCAGTTAATTCTGTTTTTGCTTTTATCGTTATTTCGGCAGCATAATTAATACTTGATGGATTAAAAATTTCTTTATAATCCAATCCCATTTCTTTTGCAAAAAATAAAGCGTTAATTGTATTAACAGGTTCGTGTATTGTATTTGAAAGAATTCCTTTAACAGCACCAACCGATAATGCTTTTGCGTATTCCTTTAAATTTTCGCCATCGTAAATAATTCTTATATCCGAAATATTCTTTCCTGAAAACTGCGCAATCATCGAACCTAAAACTTCGGCTAAGCGGATAAATGGAGAAATTGTTTTATCGGATGTTTTAACTGCAGTACTGTTTACTGCACCGCTGAAATCCTTTCCATTATAAAAATCAACAATCTGCTCGGCAATCTGAAAAGCCACTTTCTCCTGAGCTTCAACAGTAGAAGCACCCAGATGAGGTGTGCAGATTATTTTAGGATGTTTAACAAGTTTTTCATTTTTCGGCGGTTCTTCGGAATATACATCGAATGCAGCCCCGGAAACATATCCGTTATCAATAGCTTCTACAATTTCATCTTCATTAACAACTCCGCCGCGGGCGCAATTTATTATTTTAACACCTTTTTTACATTTTTTCAATGTTTCAAGGGATATTAAGTTTTTTGTTTTGTCGTTTAAAGGAACATGCAATGTTATAATATCAGCCTGAGCATAAATATCATCCAAACAGACAAGCTGAATACCTAATTTTGCAGCAGCTTCTTCAGACATAATCGGATCGTAACCGAGTACTTTCATATTAAAAGCTTGTGCCCTTAAAGCAACTTCGCGCCCGATTTTTCCAAGGCCGATTATTCCGACTGTTTTTTCGCTCAATTCGCAGCCGCTGAGATTTTTTCTTTCCCACTTTCCTTCTTTCATTGTACGGTCACCCTGCGGAATATTTCTGCAAAGAGACATCATTAAAGCAAATGTATGCTCGGCAGCAGAGATTGTATTCCCACCGGGAGTGTTCATCACAAGAATACCTTTACGCGTTGCAGCATTTACGTCAATGTTGTCAATACCTGTTCCTGCGCGGCCTACTACTTCCAAATTAACGCCTTTCTCAATTACTTCGGCAGTAACCTGAGTAGCGCTTCGGACTATTAAGCCGTTGTAATCGCCAATAATATTAAGAAGTTCTTCTTTCGATAAACCTGGTTTCAAATCTGCCTGAATATTACTCTCTTTAAATATTTCAACACAGCGCGGATCTAAATTATCTGAGATAAGTATCTTTTTCATTTCCAATTTTCCTGTTTAGTTATGCTTCCGTTATCAAATTATTTATTATAACAATGCATTAATTTTTTCTACAAAAACTGATTTTGGCACTGCTCCTATTACGGTATCTGCAACTTGTCCGTTTTTAATAAAAAGAACTGTAGGAATACTGCGCACACCGTATTTAATAGCAGACTGCTGATTTTCGTCAACATCAAGTTTTCCTATTTTAACTTTACCGTCAAATTCTCCGGCAAGTTCTTCTATAACCGGAGCAATCATCCGGCAAGGTCCGCACCAGGCAGCCCAAAAGTCTATTACAACCGGTATATCCGATTTCACTACTTCATTTTCAAAATTTGAATCTGTAAATGTAATTGGTTTCATTATGTTTCTCCGGAATAATCTTAGAAAATTTTTAAAATCTATTTAATATTTTTACAAACTTTTTCTCCCATATAATTAACTCTGTATTCAGAGCCGTCAACACCTATTACATTACCGCTGATCCAATCGGATTTTTCATCGCAAAGACAAATAATAGCTTTTGCAACATCTTCGGGAGTGGTAAGTCTGCCCATAGGATTTTTTAATTTGGCAGAAGAAAGCATCATATCCGATCCGGGTATTTTCCTGAGCGCCGGGGTATCTGTAACTCCCGCCATAATTGCGTTAGCCGTAACTCCCATCGAGCCAAGCTCAACAGAAAGGTATCGGATATGGGATTCAACAGCAGCTTTTGCAGCAGAAACCGCACCGTAGGATGGAATTACAGTCTGCGAACCGGCGCTTGTTAAAGCAATTATCCTTGCATTTTTTGCAAGAAGTCCACGCTGAACCAAACCCTGCGTCCAGTAAACAAGAGAATGAGCCATTACATCAAGCGTCATTTCCATTTGAGCTTTGTTTATTCCGTCTTCGGGTTTTAATGTAATAAAAGGTTTAAGTGTACCAAAAGCCAAGGAATGGATCAGTACATTTATCTTAATTTTATCTTCTCCTGAAGATCGTTCGGTAATTTCATCAAGAACATCATTTCTTTTTATCTGATCGGCAGCATTTATATTAAAAAATAACCCCTTTCTGTGATTTTTTTCTATTTTTTTTATAATCTGATTTACGTTTGGAATTGTAACTTGCCTGTCTAAGTGAATTCCTATAATGTTATATCCGTTTTTTGCTAACTCAATAGCGGCTGCTCCTCCAAATCCGCTTGAAGCTCCTAAAATAAGTGCATATTTGTTTTCCATCTAACCTGCTTTCTTTAATATTAATTACAGCTTTAAAAGTAAATATTTTATTTGTTTAAGTCAATTTGACAATAATCATATACAAAAAATTTATACTGTATATCTGAAACTGTTTTCCTTCAATAAATCTGTTATTTTTGATATAAATTCATCTATGAGGTCTATTTTTATATCCTGAAGCATATATTTTTCAATTCCTTTTCCGCTATTATTTATGCAAAGATAAACCTGAACCCCGCCTTTATTTTCATTAAAAATATTCTTCAGCGATAACAAAGTATCTTTATCGTGTTTTTCGGAATCGAGATAAATAATTATATTTTTTGCAAGCATCTGTTTTGCTTCGTTTAAAGGGAATGCTTCTTCGATGTGCAATTTAATTGAATCGCCGCTGCTTTCGGGTCTTCCTTTTACAAGAACAGTATTTTCTTTTTCGATGCACTTGCCAAATTCTTCATAAATTTTTGAAAACATAAGGCATTCGCAGCTTCCGGTAAAATCGTCCAATTTTATAAATGCCATTTTTCTGCCGGATTTATCAATTTTAGTTTTTACTTCTGTAATAACTCCGCAAGCCCGCACATTATCTTCCTGAGTAAAAGTATCCGGTTCGCCTAATTGTACTGTTGCAAAAGAAGCAAATTCACTTTCGAACTTGCGCAATGGATGATCGGATAAATAGAATCCTAATACTTCTCTTTCGCGAGCCAGTTTTTCTTTATCGTCCCAAGGCTGTATATTAGGAAGCTCAGGTTCGTGAATTTTAAATTCTTCGGAATCTTCACCGAACAGACTGCCAACCTGTTTTTCTTTTGCTGTTTTTGCTTTCGAAGCAAAATCGAGCGCGGTTTCTATTGCAGCAAAATTCTGCGAACGGAATCCGGTAAGTTCATCAAGTGCTCCGGCAGTTACCAACCCTTCCAGCACTCTTTTGTTAACTATACGGTTATCGGTATTCGAGCACAAATCGAAAATGGTGTTGAATTTTCTGCCAAGTTTTTTCCGGCTTTCTTTTAAAGCTTCAACCGCATTTATTCCAACGTTTTTAATTGCACACATCCCGAAAATAATTTGTCCGTTTTCGACGCTGAATTTTGTTGAAGGATTATTTACGCTTGGCGGCAGAACTTTTACTTTCATCTTTCTGCAATCATCCAGCAGTACTGATACTTTATCTGGATTGCCAAATTCGTTTGAAAGGTTTGCCGCAAGAAATTCAGGTAAATAATTGGCTTTAAGATATGCTGTTTGATATGCAACCAGACTGTATGCCACAGCGTGACTTTTATTAAATCCGTAGCTTGCAAATTTTTCGATGTCCGTAAAAATCTGTTCGGCAATTTTCTGGGGAATATTTCGTTCTACTGCTCCCTTAACAAAAATATCGCGCTGTTCTGCCATCGCCTTGGCATCTTTTTTACCCATTGCTCTGCGCAATAAATCAGCATCGGCAAGGCTCATTCCGGCAACTTTATTTGCAATCTGGATTACCTGTTCCTGATATACAATAATACCATAAGTTTCCTTAAGTATAGGTTCAAGTACTTCGTGAAGATATTCAACCTTTTTTCTTTCAAATTTACGGTCGATAAAATCCGGTATCTGATCCATAGGACCGGGACGGTAAAGGGCATTCATTGCCGCAAGATCTTTTAAGCTTGCAGGCTGAAGATTTTTCAGGTATTCGCGCATTGCACCGGATTCAAACTGGAATATCGCTGTTGTTTGTCCTTTTGCAAAAAGCTCGTATGTTTTAGGATCGTCCAGAGGAATATCATCTATATCAAGATCTATGTTTCGTGTCTGTTTTACCAGATTTAATGTATCTCGGATAATTGAAAGAGTTCTTAATCCGAGAAAATCCATTTTAAGCAAACCGGCGCTTGCTTCAAGTTCTTTCATATTAAACTGGGATACAATATCTCCTTCATTTCCAGCACGCGCAATTGCCACATAATCGCTTACAGGACCAGGAGCTATTACAACTCCCGCGGCGTGTTTCGAAGAATTTCTATTCATTCCTTCAAGAACTTTTGAATATTTTATAAGTTCCTGGATAACCGGATCTGTCGATTCTTTTACCGGCTGTAATTCAGGAACTTCGTTTAATGCCTTTTCGATAGAATATACTTTACCGAATAATGAAGGAATGTGTTTGGTTATTTCATTAACAACCGGAATAGGAATTTTAAGAACGCGTGCAACATCTTTTAATACAGCTTTTGAAGAAAGAGTATTAAAAGTAACTATCTGGCATACCGAATCTTCGCCGTATTTTTGTTTAACATATTCAATTACTTCACCCCGCTGATCGTCGGCAAAGTCTATATCTATATCAGGCATCGATCTTCTGGCAGGGTTTAAAAATCTTTCAAACAGAAGGTCGAAATCCAACGGGTTAACGTTTGTAATTCCCAAAGCGAATGCAACCAGACTTCCAGCCGCGCTGCCTCTTCCGGGTCCAACAGGTATTTTTTGATCTTTAGCTGCATTAATAAAATCCTGGACAATAAGGAAATAACCTGAATAACCCATATCTCGGATTACCTTAATTTCCATATCAAATCTTTCAATTGCTTCCTGCGGAATTTCTTTGCCTTTATACCTTTTTTTAAGTCCTTCTCTGGAAAGAAATTCAAAGTAATCGTCAAGGTTCTGGGCCGGCGAATTTTCGGGAATAGGGAAAGTGGGGAAATGCAGTCCGCCGAATTTAATACTGTCTTCAATTTTCGATGCTATTTCCAGTGTGTTTTCAACTGCGCCTTCGTAATCTTTAAAAAGGCTTATCATTTCTTCGGAAGATTTAAAGTAAATCTGATCGGTTTGATAACGCAGCTTTTTATAATCGAATTCTCCCGTTTTATCGGATAACTGCAGTAATATGTTGTGCGCTATTGCGTGGTCGCTTTCGATGTAGTGAATATCGTTGGTAGCAACCATTTTTATATCGAGTTCCTTCGATAATTTAGGAACTCCTTCCAAAATGTATTTATCATATTCAAGACCATGATCCTGAATTTCGAGATAAAAATCGTCCCCGAACATTTCTTTAAATCTTAAAGAAACCTCTTTTGCTTTTTCGTAATCGCCATTTACCAGATGCACGGAAACAACTCCCGAAGCGCAAGCAGATGTACAGACTAATCCTTCTTTATATTTTTCAAGGACTTCCATATCAATCCGGGGTTTATAGTAAAAACCTTCGGTAAATCCTATAGATGAAAGTTTTGACAGATTTTTATAACCTGTATCGTTTTTAGCAAGAAGAAGCAAATGATTGTAGTGTCTCGATTTTTTGCGTCCCGCATCTTCACTGCCTTTTTCAAATCTGCTCCCGTCAACAACTATATAAGCTTCCATCCCGATTATTGGTTTAATCCCGGATTTTTTAGCTTTTTTGTAAAATTCCGAAACTCCGAACATCACTCCATGATCGGTAAGAGCAACAGCAGGCATATTATTTTTAACCGCTGCATTTATAAGACTGTCAACAGTGCATGCAGCATCCTGAAGACTGTAATGTGTGTGATTATGTAAATGTATGAATCCGCTCATCAAAAAATTCTTAATTCTTAATTTTTAATTCTTAATTATATTTTCCCCGTGTGTCCAAAACCCCCTGTTCCGCGTCCGGTAATGTTAAGCTCATCAGTAACTTCAATTTCGGCTTTATAAACTTTTGCAAGAACAAGCTGCGCAATTCTGTCGCCTCGCTTAATTACAAAATCTTCCGTTCCAAAGTTCATTAAAATAATTTTAACTTCTCCCCTGTAATCCGAATCTATTGTGCCGGGAGAATTAAGCACGCCGATGTTATTTTTAACGGCAAGTCCGCTCCGGGGGCGAACCTGAAGTTCGTAACCATATGGAATTTCGACGCTTAAATCAGTAGGCAATAAAGCTGCTTTGCCTGCCTGAATTATAAAATCGTTTTCCACTGCTGCGCGAATATCCATTCCAGCGCTTCCGTGAGTTGCATATCCAGGTAATTCTACATCTGCAAATTTATCAGAAAGTCTTTTAATTTTCAGGTTGATTTTTTCCATAATTATTTTTTCCGAAGGAATAAGGTTAAAGTCTTCTTTAAATCTTCTGTTTTAATAATTCCAAATAAAAACATTGATGCAAGAAAAACGAAAAGCATAACCAATTTAACAAAAAATGTTAATTTATTGTTTGTATAGAGAAAATAATAAATACAAATTGTTACTGTAATCAGAAATAAAACAGAGGCAACTTTACGAATTTCATATTTAACAGGATAAAACTTCTGACTTATAATATAGTTTGCAGCCGCCATTAAAAAATAACTGATAAAAGTAGAAATTGCGGCACCCGTTAAACCTAAATAAGGGATCAGCAGAAAATTTGAAACAACATTTCCCAACGCGCCAATTCCTGTAATTAACGGGAGATAACTTGTTTTTTCTTCAATATAAATTCCCGCGGTAAAATTTATATAAATCCCGTGAAAAATATATGCGAAAAGAATTATAGGAACGATATGAATTCCTGAAAGATATTCCTTTCCTATAAGCGAGCGTCCGGCAAATATTTCGAACGATGCGGCATTATCAATAAACAGGGAAATGAAAATCCATATTACAGCGGCAGCCGTAACAAATAAAGTAAGCACTTTGGAATATATTTCCTTTGCGTTTTTTTCTTTGGCATTTACAAGAAAAAACGGCTGCCAGGCATACTGAAACATAGAAACAACCAGCATCATAAATATGCCCAATTTGTAATTTGCCTGATATATTCCGGTTGCTTCGGGACCTTTAAGAAGCATCATAACAGGTCTGTCGATTACCTGAACTACAATTGCAGCAAGACTTGCCGGAAGATAAGGAAGCCCGAATTTCAGCATTTTTTTTATAATTTCGTTGCTGAAAACCAGAGATAAATTTTTAGAAATATCGCGAGACATAATAATAAAAGTTACAACAGATGCAATAAAATTACTTATAAAAACTGCTTCTATCCCCATTTTGTAATTAAAAATGAGAATAATATTAAAAACCAGATTTGTAAGGATATTAATAATTTTTACTGCGGCAAATTTACGAGCATTGTTGTAAAGCCTCAGGTAAGAAAAAGGAATCATTACAATAGTATCGAAAAAAACTATACCGGTAACATAATAAATTAAATTGCTGTAAATATCCGGAACCTGCATAATTACATTTAATGTATTCTTAAAAGCAAGCATAAGAATAACTAATAGCACTGTAGTAAAAAAAACTAAAATATAAGGCGTTGAAAATACTTTTTTTCGTTCCGAATCCTCAGCCAGAGAAGCATATTTCATATATGCTGCATCCATTCCGTAGATGAAAAAAATATTAAAAAACGCCAGATATGCATAGATATTGGAATAGATTCCGAAATCGGCTTCCGAAAAAACATTTGTGTATAAAGGAACGAGCAAAAATCCTAAAAATCTGCCGACAATAGTGCTGATTCCGTAAATTGCAGTATCCTTAGTAAGACTTTTTATTTTTTCTATCATTTAATTCTTTTTAAAATATGGCAAAAGAGAATCTATATAAAATTTTGGCGGCCGCACAGCTTTTTTTGTTTCGGCATTCATAAAAATATGTTCTGTAAATCCTTCAACTATAATTTCTTCGCTGCCCAAAATTCTAATTTTGTATTCAATCTTTAATTTAGCCGATAAAAGATTGGAATAGCTTGCCTCAATTTCTATTATATCGTCGTATGTGGCAGGTTTATAATATTTTAGTCCAGCTTCAATTAACGGAAGCTGATAACCTTGTTTTTCAATCTGACTGTACGGAAGTCCGTATGCGCGCAGCAATTCTGCTCTTCCCACTTCGAAATATTCAAGATATTTTCCGTTATATACAAACTGCATTTTATCAGTATCGGCATATCTTACGCGAATTGTTGTTTTATTTGTTATCATATTATAAAAGAGTAAGAGTATGAGGTAACAGCAAGACAACTATTTTCTTACTCTTACTTCTTACTCTTAATCTATTCCTTGTAAAATCCCATTTTACCAAATTTATTTATCCTTTGCTCAATTAATTTTTCCGGTTTAATTTTTCGGAAGAGAACAAGTTCTTCGAGCAATGTATTTTTAAGAATATCTGCCATTTTCTGATGATTTTTATGAGCGCCGCCTAACGGTTCAGGAACTATCCGGTCAATTATTCCTTGTTCCAACAAATCTTTTGCGGTAAGTTTAAGCGCTTCGGCTGCCTGTTCTTTATATTCCCAAGTACGCCATAAAATACTTGAGCAGGATTCGGGACTAATTACCGAATACCAGGTATTTTCCAGCATCAATATTCTGTCGCCTACTCCGATTCCCAAAGCTCCGCCGCTGGCTCCTTCGCCTATTATAACAACAATAATCGGAACTTTCAGTCTGCTCATCTCCAAAAGATTGCGGGCAATTGCTTCTGCCTGTCCGCGTTCTTCGGCTTCAATTCCAGGAAATGCGCCGGGGGTATCAATCAAAGTAATAACCGGAACATCGAATTTCGCAGCAAGTTTCATCAGTCTTAAAGCTTTGCGGTATCCTTCTGGGTTCGGCATTCCGAAATTGCGGTAAATATTCGACTTTGTATCCCGCCCTTTCTGATGTCCTATGATCATAACTTTTTGCCCGTCAATTTTTGCAAATCCCCCGACAATTGCTTTATCGTCCGCGTAATTTCTGTCGCCGTGAAACTCAATAAAATCTTCCGTCATCATATAAACATAATCCAGCGTGTAAGGTCTTTCGGGATGACGGGCAAGCTGAACCCGCTGCCATCGTGTAAGATTTTCGTATATGTTTTCTTTAAGCTGATTTACTTTTTTTTCGAGATTTTCTATTTCTTTTTTTAAACCGAGATTGTCCTCGTATTTACGCATTTCTTCTATTTTGTTCTCGAGATCGCGGATTGGTCTCTCGAAATCGAGTATTACTTCCGCCATATTTATTCTCCTTTAAAAAAGAATTTACTAAGTGTACCGCCAAGAATTTCCAAATCGAGCCAAATGTTCTGATTTCTTGCATAATAAATATTAAGTTTTTCCTCTTCTTCTGCAGAAGGTTCAAATTGCTCGGTAAACCAGAATCCGGTTAATCCCGGTTTGCCTAAATAAATCCCTTTTATTTTATTTTCGGCTGCGGGACCAACAAGACTGTTTTTCCCCGATAAGACTTTCGGGAAACCTGAAATAAATTTACTGAAAGAACTTTGCTTTGAGGACTGTTTAGATATTAAATATATAAAAGGAAAAATAAAAAGTAAAACCGGCACAGAAATCATTAAGTCCACAATTCTTTTTGTAATGCGGTGGCCTGGTGACAGGATATTATACTGCAAATTTAAAAGCGGAATATTATCGAGCATTGTAACTGAAGATTTTCCCACAAGATAATCTTTCTCGCTTCCGCTTACTTTAATTTCTACATTCAACCCCTGGCAAAGTGAAACTGCCCGGAACATTTTATCGAAGGTTATTTCGTCGGATGTAAAAATTATACGGTCTATTTTATTCTGTTCAACAATTTTATGAATATTTTCTATGCTTCCAATAACTTCGTAATCGTCTTTTTTTGTACCTACTTCTGTCATTGAAGAAGAAATCAGTCCGATTATTTTATGAATTGAGGATATATTCTTTTTCAATTTTTCGGCTATTTTAATCGCGCTGTTTCCGGTTCCAACAACTATTGTTCGGTTCTGTTTGGATTCTGTTGCAATGCCGACTTTAAAAAACAGTTTAAAGAAAACCCGCCACAGAACCAAGCCTGCAAATGCCAGCGAATACATAATTAAAACAACTGCGCGGCTGTAAGCAAATTGTTTAAAAAAGAACGTGCTTGCCGAAACTGTAAAAAGACCAATAAACAAAGCGACTATAATTTTCATTACCGATAAGGTTTTTTTCTGATATACTCCGCTTGTAAAAGATATAATACTTTGAACCGCTGCGGGAATAATGTAAGTCCAGGGTATATATTCATCAGGGAAACCTGTCCATTTTTCACTGAGATAAATATGCTCTGCTGCATAAACAAAAAGATTAAATAAAATAAAATCAGCAGCTGCAGAAAATATTACAAGGCGGTAAATATTGATAAAGGCAATTATTCTTCTTAAAAAAATGGCGGTGCGCAAAATTATATTTATAAAAAGCGAGGCTGACATATGTTTATTTACAAAAACCGACATTGCTTTGTAAAAATGTCGCGTTTCATCTATCGGGCTCCGTTTTGTACTTTCGCCTTTATAATGAATAATTTCGGTTGTATGAAGATAATAAACTTTATAACCATTTTTTTTTACGCGGAAACAAAGATCGAGGTCTTCGCCGTACATAAAAAACTGCGGATCGAATCCGCCGGTTTTTTCATATGCTTCGCGCTTAAGTACCATAAACGAACCCGAAATTGCATCAACCTCATACGTCTGGTTTTCATCAAGATAAGTAAGATTGTACTGCGCAAACAATCTGCTTTTCGGGAAAAGATTGCTCAACCCGGTAACTTTTGTAAAAGATACCCACGGACCCGGATAGCTCCTGCGGCAAGCCAATTGCAGACTTCCGTCCGGATTAAGCACCTTACATCCTGCCATACCGGCATCGGGCGTGTTATTAAAAAATTCAATAACTTTTCGGAAAGTATCTTCTTTAACAATTGTATCGGGATTAATAATTACCAGAAATTTTCCTTTTGCTATTTCGAGCGCCTGATTATTGGCTTTGCCGAACCCGAGGTTTTCTTTGTTTGCAATTACCTTTACATCAGGGAAACTTTTAAGAATATATTCGGCGCTTCCATCCGAAGAAGCATTATCAACAACAATAATTTCAGTATTAAATCCGATAGAACTTTTAATGATAGACTTGATGGAATTGTGAAGAAATTCCTTAACATTATAATTGACTATTATTACCGAAATATCTGTCATTAATTAAATTTTCCTATAACTGATATCTTAAAAGAGATTAAGATAAAAGAGTAAGAGTAAGAGTAAAAATACATTCTTCTTAATCTTGAACCATAATCTTGATCTAAGTTCATTTTAACAATCCGAAGATACTCTGAAATCGTAATTTCCAAACCATAAAAATAGCTTCGTGAACAATTTTTTTACTCATTTTCGAAGTACCTTCTACTCTGTCTGTAAAAATAATTGGCACTTCTTTAATCTTAAAACCTTTTTTCCAGGCTTTATAATTCATTTCTATCTGGAACGAATAACCGTTGCTTTTGATATTATCAAGATTTAAGGCTTCAAGAACTTCACGCTTAAAACATTTGTACCCCCCTGTAGCATCTTTTAAGGGAAGTCCTGTAATTATTTTTGTATAAATATTGGCAAAATAACTTAGCAAAAGTCTTTGCATCGGCCAATTAATTACATTTACACCTGTTATATAACGGCTGCCAATTACAAGATCTGAATTTCCAATTTCCGCAAGAAACTGCTGAATTTCTTTTGGATCGTGCGAAAAATCCGCGTCCATCTGGATAGCCAGATCATATTTTTTTTCAATCATATATTTGAATCCGGCAACATAGGCTGTTCCCAGTCCCATTTTACCACTGCGTTGCAACAGATGAACCCTGTTATCATTTTGCGATAAATCCTTTACAAAATTTCCAGTTCCGTCGGGAGAATTATCATCCACCACGAGAATGTTTATTTTCGGATACATTTCAAAAAGTACATTCATTAACTTCTGAATGTTTTCAAGTTCGTTATAGGTGGGTATTATTACAAGTGATTTTAGCATACTCATCAGTTTTAAGTTTTCAGTTATAAGTTTTAAGTATTTGTCAATCCCTTAAACAGGTTGACCATTTTCTATTAGTTATTATTTATTTTTTTCTCTTTTAATTTATTCTGAAAAGAAAAGAGCATTTTTTTTAATTCAGTTATTTCTGATTTTATAATTTCATATTCGTTTTGAATAAATCCCAAATCTTTTGTTAACTCCAATTGGCTTTCAAGTTCAAAAATAGACCCAATCGATATATTAAGGAAATGAATAAACTCATTGTTAGAATTTCTTCCACAACCTTCGGCTATGTTTGAAACAATTGAGACAGACGATCTTCTCATCTGCGATTTTAGACCAAACTCCTCGCTAATCGGAAATGTATTTGTAATATTATATATTAAAATTGTTAATTTATGCGACTTTTCCCAAATTTTAAGATTCATAAAATCCTGCACAAACTCACTCCTAATTCTTTTACTTAAAACTAAAAACTTATAACTAATAACTTTTTCTACTGTCCTTTTCCGAAAATCACTGTAAATACAGTTCTTATTAAAATCTTAAAATCCATTCGCAACGAGATATTCTCGATGTAAAACAAATCGTACTGCAATTTCGTTTTTGTATCCTCAATTGTTTCGTCGTATTTGTGCTTAACCTGAGCCCAGCCGGTAATTCCGGGTCTAACAGATAATCGTCTGCGATAAAGAGGAATTTCTTTTTCAAGTTTATCAAAGAAAAATTCGCGTTCGGGACGGGGTCCCACAAGACTCATTTCGCCTTTTAAAACATTAAACAATTGCGGAAGTTCATCAATTCGCACCTTACGGATAAAATTTCCTACCCTTGTTATTCGGGGATCGCGTTTTTGCGCCCAAACCGGACCGGTTTTCTTTTCGGCATTATTAACCATAGAACGGAATTTGAGTACATTGAATTTTTCTCCTTCAAGCCCCAGTCTTTCTTGCTTGAATAAAACCGGACCTTCACTTTCCAATTTTATGGCTATTGCTGTAATTATCATCACCGGAAGACTGAAAATCAGCAGCATGACCGATACAATTAAATCAACCATTCTTTTAATTTTCTTTTCCCATTCGGGCATAAGCTGAGGTTTAATATCGATAAGCGGATATCCGTAAAGCTGCGAAGTGCGGGCTTGCCCGCTTATTATTTCGTAAAGGTCGGGGACAATTTTCATACCTGTATTTTTCGAATCGCAGGCTGAAATTACTTCAAGCATTTCGTCCTTTTCCTGCTTTTCGAGAGCAATAATTACTTCTTTAATATCAAACCGGTTAATAATTTCGGCAGCATTTTTGTAAGTCCCTACAACTTCAATGTTTTCAACTTTTTTTCCTACATTTTCTTTATTTATGGCAACAAAAGCTTTTATATCAATTCCTAATCCTTTGTAATTTTCAACGGTTTTAAGAATATTAAATGCTTTTTGATTATAACCGACAATTATTCCGTTTCTTCTGCCAATTCCTTTAATTAAAAGTTTGCGCTGGAAACTGCGTATAAAAATTCTGCCGATGCTTGTAAAGAAAAGGAGAAATCCCCAATATATAAATATCAGAAACCTGTTGCTTGAGGGGCTTCCGGTTATAAAATCATCGAGCAGAATGCCGAAAAACATTATAAACACACCCACAGCAGTTGCTTTGAATAAAGTAGATAGTTCATCAAAACGGGAGGCGGCAAACCAGGTACGGTACATTCCTACAAAACTGAAAAGCAAAAGCCAGTAAATATAAAGGGCTGCCATTGGCAGGAAAAATTCGGGATAAATCAAAAGCTGGAAAAGTCCCGATTCCACCCTGAAATAGAAATAGAATATCATAGCAAGATTTATTGCTATAAAATCGGACGAAAGTATAAATATTTTTTCGAGTGTTTTGTTCATTGTAAAAGAGTAAGGTTTAAGAGTAAGATCATAGATTTTCGTAACCTTCGTCTGGTTCACAAATTCTGTCGTAATTACTTTTTATTAATCCATAAAGCATAGATACAATTTCTTTTAATTTCTCTTTTCCATTTTCAATAGTTTTTTCACTTATTGAATTTTTTGTATATATAATATCAAGACATGCTGAACATTCCAATGATGAGGCTTTGGCAATATCAAAATATCTGCATTTGTCTTTACTGGAGTATTTTCCGTTTCCTTCTGCAATATTAAGCACAATTGAAGTAGAAGCTCGATCTAATTGATCCGCTACCGAATATTTATAAAGTTTATTTTCTGTTATGAGACTATTGCTCCAAGATACGAAATCCAACGCTTTATTATATACCTGCAGCTTTTCATGATTAAAATATTGTTTCATATTTTGAGATTAAGATTAAGAATTGATATTAAGAGAAACTGGTAATGCTCTTAACTTAAAATTCTAATCTTATTTTTTGTTTAGTTATTTTATTAAGATTTCAAACTTATACTCTTACTCTTGAACCATAATCTTTATTCATTCTTACTCTTTTCGCAATCTCCTCGCCGATGGCTAAGGATGATGTTGCAGCCGGTGAAGGAGCATTAAGCACGTGAAGAACATTTTCCTGCTCTTCAAACAGAAAGTCGTCCACAAGTCCGCCGTATTTATCGCAGGCTTGTGCACGTATTCCTGCTCCTCCGTGAACAAGATATTCTTCCTTAATTGCCGGAAGTAATCGTTGCAAAGCAATTACAAAAGCCTTTTTACTAAAACTTCGGTGAAATTCTCCCAAACCGGTGCGCCAGTATTTATACATAACTTTGCGAAAACCCGGCCAGGCAAAAGTTTCAATTGAATCGGGAATATTTATATCGGTTTTCTTATAACCTTCGCGTTTGAATGCCAATACAGCATTTGGTCCCGCTTCAACTTTGCCGTCAATCATTCTGGTAAAATGCACTCCCAAAAAAGGAAATGCCGGGTCGGGCACGGGATAAATTAAATTCTTGACAAGATTTTTTCTTTCTTCGGATATTTTGTAATACTCACCGCGGAAAGGAATTATCCGGACATTAAGATTTGGATTTGTCATACGGGCAACTCTGTCCGAATGTAATCCGGCACAGGAAATAACAAAATCAGCAGAGTAATTACATTTGTCAGTCCCGACTTCAATTATCTTTTCCTTACTCTTACTCTCACTCTTACTCTTAATTTTTTTTACCGCCTCGCCAAACTTAAACTCAACTCCCTTTTCAATAAGTAATTCCTTAAGTTTTTTCCCTACCTGTTTATAATCAATAATACCTGTTTGGGGAACAAAGATTCCGGAAACTCCATTAACATTCGGTTCGTATTCTTTTAATTCGGCAGCGGAAAGCTTCTTCATTCGTTCAAGTCCGTTTGCAACTCCTCTTTCATAAAGATTATTGAGATACGGAATTTCTTTTTCATCAACGGCTACAATAATTTTACCGCAAAGATCATATTCAATTCCATTTATATCGCAAAAGTCAATTAATTTTTGATAACCTTTGCGGCAGTTTTGGGCTTTAAGACTTCCGGGCTTGTAATAAATTCCCGAATGAATTACCCCGCTGTTATTGCCGGTTTGGTGTTTGCAAATGTCTTTTTCCTTTTCAATAATAGTAATCTTCAAATCCGGCTCTGCTTCAAGTAATTTGTAAGCTGTTGCCAATCCCACAATTCCCGCCCCGATAATAATTATTTTTTCCATAACAATATGAATTTATAAAAATGAGTTGGACAAAGATAATAAAACTTCAAGAATTCTTTTCCGGTAAATTTAACAACAATTTTACGAATTAGATTTTCAAGCTTACTTTCATTTCCGTTTTCTTTTCTATTTTTAAACAATACTTTTTAACAAAAAATATTTTTGAGATGAACGAAAACATACGTACGCAAATTATCAACGAAATGAACTTTTATCTTAACGATAAATTATTGCAGAAATTCTATCCGCTTGTAATTGATAAAGAATTTGGCGGCTATTTTACAAATGCTGCTTATAACTGGGAATTATGCGCCGAGCAGGAAAAAATGATTGTTACGCAGGCAAGGCATATCTGGACTTCCAACAAAGCAGCGGGGTTTTATCCTTCAAATACAGACTTTAAAATAGCAGCAGAACACGGACTCGATTTTTTGATGCATAAAATGTGGGACAGCCAGTACGGCGGTTTTTATCAGATTAGAGGAAGAGAAGGCGGAGAAACTGAAGCATTAGGCTGGCTTGATCAGAAAAGGATGTACGGAAATGCTTTTGCCGTTTACGGACTTGCAGCTCTTTATAATTTAACAAAAGATGAAAAAATTCTCGGCTATGCAAAGAAAGTCTTTAACTGGATTGAAAAGTATTTTTACGACCCGCATTATAAGGGCTATTTCCAGTTTATGACGCGCGATTTGAAAATCTTTAACAAATCCGACGGGATAGACGTAAAAGCGGTCGATGCAATTGAAGTAGGATACAAAGACCAAAACTCATCAATTCATTTATTGGAAGCTTATACCGAACTTTATAAAGTATGGAAAGATGAATTATTAAAAGAAAAGCTTATCGGCCTGCTTGAGCTTATAAGAGATGTTCAAACTCATCCTAAAGGTTATTTGCAGATGTTTTTTGAAAGAGACTGGACACCTGTTTCATTCCGAAATGCTCCCAAAGAAATACGCGAGCAATATTATCAGATTGATCACATTTCATTCGGGCACGATTACGAAACAGCATTTTTAATGCTGGAAGCTTCTTTTACCGCAGGATTAAAAAACGACACTAAAACATTAATAACTGCAAAAATAATGCTCGATCACGCAATTGAAAATGGCTGGGATAAAAATAGCGCCGGCTTTTTTGATGAAGGATATTATTTTGAAGAAAACGGGAAATGCGAAATTATTAAAGATACCAAAACCTGGTGGGCTCAGGCAGAAGGATTGAATACATTATTACTGTTTTCTAATATTTTTCCGGAAGAAAAACGATACGAAGAAATGTTCCTGAAACTTTGGGAATATGTAAAAGAATATCTTATCGATAAAGAAAACGGCGGCTGGTATTGGGGAAGCCTGGAAAAGGAACCTGAAATGAAATATTACACAAAAAGCAATATCTGGCAATGCGCGTATCATAACAGCCGTGCGCTTATGAATTGCATAGTTATGCTTGCAAATGATAAAGAGATTGATTCAATTTTTAATGGCAGTATCAAATTTTTAAAAGAAGAAAACGAGCATTTCATCAATCATTGGAAAGAAACCGCGAAAGAAACAGTAAATAGTTTTTAAGCATTTTTTCAGAAAATGATTGTTACTATCAGTTTTAAAGTTTCTTTTACCCGGGAATGTTCAACAAACCTTTCTTATACTTTTAAGCAGTTAATGCCCTTAAATCTTTTACTCTTTTTTGCATTTAAGCATTATTTTTAAAAAGTTTTGAATAAAACTTTCTTTTACGTGTATCATTATCAGTATGAAAAATAATTTGTTTACTAAAACAAAACCGGATGAAAACAAAATGAAAGAATTTGAACAAAACGTTAAAATCAACATGAAACGGGCATATTTTACCGCGCTTGGATTTACAGGCTCGCACGAATCGGCGCTTGAACTTTCGCAGGAAGCTTTTATAAGGGCTTATAAAAACTACAATAAGTTCAACCCCGATAGGAAGTTTTTTACTTGGTATTACAAAATACTTAAAAACCTCTGTCTCAATTTTATCCGCGATTCTAAAAAATATAATAATGTTAGTTTTCTCGATTCTACAGATAATTTGCCAGCAAACAGCACGCCGCAACAGGATTTGGAAAGAGATGAAACAGGAAAATTAGTGCAGGAAGCTCTGCTAAAACTTAATTTTGAGGACAGGGAGATTATTATCCTTAAAGAATTTCAGGGATTATCTTACAAAGAAATCTCGGAACTGCTCAATCTGCCAGAAGGAACTGTAATGTCCAAACTGTTCTATGCCCGGAAAAAATTATTAAAACTTTTGAAAGGAGTGTTATAATGACTGAATATAATTTAATTTTAATGGAAAAAATTCTGGACGGTTCCGCAAATGCCGCGGAAAAAGCAGAATTTGAACAAATTATAATAAATGAACCGAAAATGAAAAAAGAATTTGAAGAACAAAAACATATAAAGGAGGTACTAAAAATGGTGCAATTAAAAAATCCAACAAACGAAGTGTGGGACGGCTACTGGGAGGGCATTTATAATCGTCTCGAAAGATCGATAGCATGGCTTTTCATCTTCGCGGGAGCCGCGGTGCTGCTTGCGCTCGGAAGTTATGAAGCCGTTGAAACATTTCTTGCGGATACACAAACTCCGGCAGTTATTAAGTATAGCACAGCAGCAGTGGTATTCGGGTTAACGCTCCTGCTGTTTTCTGTAATTCGCGAAAAACTATTTACCCGAAAACACGATAAATACAAGGAGATACAAAGATGATAATTGTAAATACTCCGTTTGTTGACGGAAAGAAAACGATAAAATCTTTTGGAGTAGTGAGAGGAAACACGGTGCGCGCCCGTCATATAGGCAAAGATATTATTGCAGCATTTAAAAATATGGTTGGCGGCGAAATTGAAGAATACACGAAACTTCTTGCCGAATCCAGAGATCAGTCGATTGACAGGATGTGCCTTCAGGCAAAGCAGCTTGGGGCAAACGCAATTGTAAACTGCCGGTTTTCAACAAGTTCTATTATGCAAAGCGCAGCGGAAATACTTGTTTACGGAACAGCAGTTCTGGTTGAAGATAAAAAAGAATAATTGAAACAATTAAAAGGGGCATCGCGGAAATGTCCCTTTTTAATAACAAAACTACACCTAAAAGCATCACTTTCTTCCCCTTCCCAAAAAACATCTGTAAAAAATATTTTATTTGATTTGAGTATAATTTTAACTTATTTTTGAAAAGTTAACGTTGGTTTGGTTTAAATGATTTATTTAATATATGTTTCGGGCAGGTTGATACGCGAGATAACTTCATTCAGCGGAATGATAATCTATAAATAACACATTAAACTAAAGGAGGAAAAATGGCAGTTCAATTCAAAGCAGTTGCACGAGTTAACCCGGCTGACAGAACAAAACCGCCCAAGTTTTATGCACAAGCGGTTTCAAACGGTCAGATGACACTCCGTCAACTTGCCAAAAGAATTTCCGATATGTCCACAGTAAGCTCTATTGACGCGTTGGCTGTGCTGGAAGGAATGTTACAAGTAATACCCGAAGAATTAGGAAACGGAAAGATAGTAAGATTGGGCGAGTTCGGCAGTTTCTCGGTTTCAATTAAAAGTGAAGCCTTTGACGCTCCCGATAATATTAAAAGCAACAGCGGACACGGCGTTAAAATGCAGTTCCGTCCCGGCGCTTTAGTAAAAGAAAAACTAAACGCTATGACCTTTGAAAAAATAAGCTAAGTGCGACTTTTAAGAAAGCCGGGCAGCTTTTACCCAAAAGCCCGCCGGCTTTCCTTTAAAAGCCCGCCGGGTTTTTAAAAATCACCGCCGGCTTTTAAAAACTCTCTTCCGGCTTTTTAAAAAACCCGGCGGGCTTTTGGGGGTAAGGTACCGGAGAGTTGAAAATGATTATTGTTGAATAAGGAAAAATATGGAAAATATAGAATTATACGGCACTTTGATTATTACAATGTTAAGTGTTGCTTACCCAATTTTGCTTCAAGTTATAGCCCGGTTGGAAAAAAAGTATTCATCAGATCATATAGTCGCACTATTTAAAAAAGAAAGGGAGTACAGGTTATTTCAATTTTTTTTGGTTGCTTCACTTCTATCATTATTGGTTTGGACACTGGAATTTGATCCGTTATTGCAGATAGATGGTTTGAATTATTTAATAAATAATTCTGCTGCTATTATTATAATATTTCTATCCATTGCATTGGTTATATTTTTTTTCATATTTGTTGAAAAAGTTTTATGCTACTACACTCCATCAAGTTTGATTAACTATTTAATAAAACAACACCATAAAGACAAAAAAGATTTTATTTTTTTCAGAGCATTAAGTGATATATTTTTGAAATCAATAAAGAAGCAGGATAAAAATAGTTTAGAAACTCTTTCAAATTTTTTTTATTATGAATTTAAAAGGGAAAGAGAAAATTCTAAAGATAGACCGGTAGAATACCCTGATGTGTTTTATGATTTGGTGAACAAATCGGTTGAAGAATTGGCAGCTTCAACAAATGCAAAAAGACTTGGAATTGAATATTTAACAGCAGGCGGTATTTTTCTTTTGGGTGAAGCCGACGAGGTTCAAATTTCTGAAAAAACATTTTCCTGGTTATGGGATAATTTAAATGCAATACTCAAATACAAGCGAGATGATTTTATATTAGATTATTGGGAAACAGCACATCAATATTTTAGTTGCCAACTCAGCAAAATCCATGCAGAGGAAGAGGATTCTAATTATGAACAACCAACAAATTCGGAATTAATAGTAGAAAGAGAAACGCAAAGGAAAAGATTTTTAGAGTTTCATTATGCTCTCGGCGGTTTACTTTTATCCCAGAAACGTTTTGTGTGCCTTAAGAGTATTTTTGAATATACTACAAATCACCCGCCAAAATATGAACTGATACCAGAAACAATGAGTGAAGTATTAGTTATATTTTATCGTTATTGGGACACATATAGTAGAAGGTATCCACAAATAACAGGCAGATATTATTTCCCAGGGCAAAGAGGAATTAATGAAGATATTGTTGTGAATAAATGGATTTCATATTATTCTGCGCTATTATTTATAAGGCAATTTAAATTGTATAAATATATAAATGACCCATTGGCTTTTCCGAGTATCCCAACTAACCAAAGGGAAATCAAGAGATGGATTGATTTATTACCCTATTTCCGTAAATTAGTTGAGGAACTATTAAAGGATAATGAACTTTTACATGCTATTGGGTTTGATGTACTTACTGAAGAATGGTGCTCAAATAACAATAAACCATACCCGTTATCATTTATCGATATGTTTAATGAACAGCTCATAAACGCCTACACTGATGGGGAAAATAAAATAACACTTGATGAAAAGAAGAAAGATCAGTTTAAAAATTCGACAAAAGAAATAATTGAAAAAAGATTAAAAAACCTTGAAGCTATAAAAAATCAAGCAGAAATAAATAAAGATTATAGCTCTTATATTGTACACGGACGTACAATGAGACAAAGGAAAGAAATATTTTCTTCAACACCTGAAACCGATGTAGACAATTTTGATACTTATTTAGCTGAAAGATTATCAAAAGATATTCTCGAAAATGTTGTTTTAACCTTTCACATCAATTCCACAAAAACTTATTTGTTTAAACCAGTTGATTTATTTGACGCGATAAATAAGTTAAAATTAAAATGGAAAGACGATCTTGTGGTAATCTGTTTTGGAATTAGCATTGAGAAGTATATTAAAACATATAAAATTGAAGGATTAAAAAAGAATAATTATAATGGATCAAAGATTTATAGTTTTGATAAACCAGTCAATGAAGTTCCCTTACTGTTTATATTAAAGGCATCCGACTTACCTGCATTAAATGTTAATGTAATTGATAAATACAAACTTGATAAAGTAAGTGATGATTTTGGTATTTATGCATCGGTTATAGACTTAAATGATGAAGATGAAATACGAAAAGAAAATGTTTCTGATAATGCCACCGATGATGAATTGCGCAAATATGCTTTATTAAGCATTATTCTTCAGCTTGAAATCAAATGGAAAAAAGGTATAGAGATGATAAAGATATTTGAGTATTCTGAGTACAGAGATAAAGGATTCCCAAATGAATTAAGCGATATTTTATGATAAGCTACTAAAGCGGGGCAGGGAAAACCATTGGTTAACGATAATCGGATATTTCGTTAACCCAGCGATTTATCGCTGGGAAACAATGAATTGAGTGAATTATTTATTTGTTGTATTTTCTAATGCTTACACACCCCTTGTCGCTTCGCTCCTTCCCCTCTCAAGAGGGGATTTATAATTCGGTGTATTCTTTTGCCTTTCCCGGTCCAGTCTCCGTTATCCAGAAAGAGTGAGATTAAGATTCGAGAGTGAGAAAAAAACTATACACTTTGCACTAAGATACTGCCAGCATCAAACAGAGGTCCGTCGTAAAGTTCGATAAGATTCATTCCGCAATTACTTATAAAATCTTTAACAGAGTTGCCGTCATCAATGTATTTCAAACTGCCGATAACAAAAACATTATTTCCGTTAACCCCGGCACACCCGCCGAAAAAGCCGTGTCTGCATCCCGGCAATAGTATCTTTTCCGGTTTTACATAAAGAACTTTGCAGCCGTTTTTTATCAGTTCTTTCTCAATTCCCTTGTCGGATGATATGAACTTATCATCTTTTAAATGAAGAAGACTGCAGCGGGTAAATCCCTGCTTCACGTTTATTTTCTCTTTTGTTTCGGCAGCTTTAAGCAAAGTTTCATCGGAAATGGTCAGATTGTGAATAAAATATTTTTCGCTGATAACCGCGTTATATGCCGCGCAATCCGGGTAACCCTTAGCAATTTCCCTGCTTCCTTTCACTAAATCCAGGTTTTCTCTGCGGAGTTGTTCAATAAAACTTTTGGGCGTGTTGGGCGCATAAATGATTGAGTTCCCCAACTGGAACAGGAAAATATCGGGGTGACCGGAGAGGTAATTATCAGTAGTCCCGGATGTTTCCAGCTCAATTATCTTTCCAAAGGAAGCAAGTTTCTGTTTCGCTTCTGTGGGAATCCGTTTATCAATTATAAATAACATTAAAAGTTCTTCCGGTTAACTGACTATTAATCCTGTATTTCACCTTTGCAAATTTCTGCAAAAGCATATTTTTGTTTGAAGCTCCGTAACCGGCAGCGTAATTAATTTCTCCCGGCGGGACTTCAATTATTACCGAATCCCCTTTTGATTTATCAGCAGGAATATCCAGCAAAAGCTCTTTCCACAGGGCAGTTAATACCAGCTCGCGGAAAGAAAGATGGAACGGTCCGGCGGCAAGCTCGCAGCCAGAAAGCAGCCCTTCCGAAGGATGAAGCCCAAGTTTAAGGATTGTTACTCCGGCAGCTTCGAACAGCTTGTACAATTTGGCGCATATTGCAACTGCATCTTCCAATGACTGCGGTTTGTATTTTCCTTCGTTGTAAAGTTCTTCCAGTTTTGTCCCTTTAATAACCAATGCCGGATAAATACGGGTATTGTCCGCGCCGAGCTCGATAATCTTCTTTGCTGTTTTAATTTCCGCTTCCGGCGAGCTCGCGGGAAGTCCGGTCATCATCTGTAATCCAAGCGAAATGCCAGCCTGTTTTATCAGTCCGGAAGCATTTATAATATCGGCAGACGTGTGTCCTCTGCCCGATTTTTTCAGTACATTTTCGTCAAACGACTGAGCGCCGAGCTCAATTGTGCTTATTGTGTAGCCGCTTAAAAATTTAATTATTTCACCGTTAATATAGTCGGGGCGCGTGGACATTCTAATACCGTCAACCATACCTTTATCAACATATTCCTGCGCTATGTCGAGATAAATCTTCTGGTCAGCTTGTGCAATTCCTGTAAAATTCCCGCCGAAAAATGCAATTTCAACCCGGCAGTTTGCCTTATCAACCGAAGAAAGATAACTGTTTATCGTGCTTTTTATTTCATCAATCCCGGGAGTTTTAAGTCTGCCCGAAATTTTTTTCTGGTCGCAGAACACGCACTGGTGCGGGCAGGCAAGCTCGGGAATGAATACCGGTATGTTAATGTGTTTTTGCATATTACTGATGCAAATTTACAAAGTAAATTTATCCAATAAAAATATTAAGCGATTTATATTTTTTTTCGTAAGTTCCTACGAAATGTTAATTAAGATTTTAACATTTTAATAAATTACAAACCACAAAAAATAGTTGAGGTATTTATGGCAATGGATATTGCATTTGATGGTACAAAATCTGTCAGAAAGGTTTTAAATTTCATAAGTGTTCTCGAAAGCGCAGATAGAAATCATTTAGCATCAGGAGAAATTAGAAAAAAATATCACGAATCATACACAGATCAAAAAGAGTTAGGGAGAGGGGATGTAAGTGATTATATGGAATTAATCCGCAAATGGACAAAAGGTGATGAATATGGGAAAAGAATTATTAATTGGGATGAAGGGACAAGGAATTCTCCACAAGGAGGATATTTTTTTAATCTTTCAAAAGGAAATACTTCTGATCCTGGAATTTATAAGGAACTTCTTAGAATTGCATTCGTTTTATTATTGTTAAAAAAGGGGGAGTTGTCATTTGTTGAAGATTTTCTAGTCAACTCAAAATTTCCATTATCTACACTGATGATTATGCTTGATTCTGTTAATGAGAGAGGGTGTTCAAATCCCATATCAATTACTTATGAAACAAATAACTCTTTAACAACTAAAGAAGTAGTCATTGATAAAATAATTTATGATGAAAATATTAACGATTGGGTATTACATTGCGAAGAAGGATATGACGCTGATCTTGTTATTATTCCATTCAGCATAATAAAATCTGCAGAAAAGTCAAGGACCGTATGATTTTTATTACACTTAATGAATTTAAATAATTCAAAACATATTTTACTCTAAATTTAATTTTAATTTAGGAGTATTTATGTTTAACATATTCATTCAAAAACTGTGGGGGCTTCTCAAATGATTTTTAGTGAAGAATATGGCAAAAACCCAAAAAGCAGTTACGAATACAATTCTGTTATCAATCAAAAGGGAGATGTGATTTCTGCATATCTTTTAAGGGCTACAGAATATGATGATCTTGGTATAATAACTCTGATAATTGAATATAATGAAACAGGTGAAGAAATTCGAAGAGATTCACGGGGAGATGCGTTAAAGAAGTTTAATGAGTTTTTAGGAAAAAGAGATTTTGTGTTTGATGAAAACGGTGAGTTGATAAAAACAATAATTCTTACAAAAGATAACGAATACATTACGATTCAGAGCAAGTACGATAAAGAAAAAGAAGTTTTTACAGCTCTCGAGACTGAAAGCAACGGGAAAATAAAATTACGAAAAGATTATTTTGTACGCGGAAGCAAAAAATCTGTAACTGAAACGATTGATATTTTTGGCAACGAAACATTAAAAATGTGCGCAAAATCTTCTATTTATCCGTTTGAGAATTTCAGTTTTTACAAAGAAAATGACGAGCTGAAAACTCTTTCCTATCATCTTTCAAATACTGTAGAAGATATATATGAACTTGTTGAATTTAAAGAGGATACGAAGTTTACAAAACAGATTGTAATTGGTAAAAAATCGTGTTGGGAAATCAGGAGTTTTTATGAGAATGATAAAATGGTAAAAAGAACTTTCAATCATAATACATTAAACGGATTAACCGAAGTATCGCGGACATATAAAGTTGAAGGTGCCGAATACCTACTAATTGAAGAAAAAAAGTACAAATATGAATTTTGGTATTAATAAAGGTGGAAAATGAAAAAGTATATTTTTAACAAACTTAAAGAATACTCCGCAATCAGTTCCTGTTCAGGAGACGAAAAATTATTCGGCGAATTTTTGGAGAAAGATTTTCTTGGTGAGAATGGGGAACTGCTAACCAATGAAAAAATCAAAACCCGAACTGTTCTGGAAAACGGAAATCTGCATTACTTTTTTCTTGAAGCAAATCCAAGTGCCAAGTTCTTTTTTACGGTCCATATTGACAGAGTTAAAAATTACTTAAACACAATTAAGGATTTTAACGAAGATATTCTAACTGGACAATTGGATAATATGATTTCGATAGGAATACTTAGATATTTATTCTCGAAAGGTTTAAGATTTAATATTCTATTCACAACAAAAGAGGAAGTATTTATTTCGTGGGAACAGATTAAGGAAATAATGTTCTTAAACCCAAAACTAATACCAGTTTCACTTGATATTGACATTATCAAAGAAATTTATCTAAAGGACGGAAAATTTTCATTGCGTTCAAAAGACGTAATTGGATTTTATAAAACAAGTCTTGTTGCAAAATTACGTAAATTGGCTTCCGCAAATAATATTGAATTTATTGATGAAAGAATTGGATGGACAGCAGTTGAATCTGGATATTTACACAGAAACACCGGATTAAGAGGCGCACACATTGGCTTGCCAATCACCGAATATCACACAGATAGTGAGAAATGTAATTGGAAAACAATAGAAAATGCAGCAAGATTTATAGAATTACTAATTGAAAATCAGGATAAAGTATTCAGGCAGAAAGGAAAATCAATTAATAAAAAAGGAGGATAAAAGTGAGAGACCCAAAACGAATTTCTAAATTAATGAGTTTACTGCAAGAGATATGGGAAAAAGCCCCGGACTTAAGATTTTTCCAACTTATATATACTCTTCAAGAAAAATACGCCGCCATGAATAATAATTATGGAAAGGTAATTAATAATAGCGATTTGCCTTTAACAGGTTTTGACTTCTTTTCTCTTGAAGATGATAAGTTTGAACAATTTATATTGGAAAACAAAGAAAAACTACCTTAAACTAAGAATTCTGATAACAAACTTAGGAGTTAATATGCCATACCCAACAGAAGTAATGAGAAATCGGATTGACGGATTTTACTGGAACTGGAATGAGAATAATTCTTTTATCAATTATGAATGGTGTGTTTGTGATTTTCTAAACGCAGCATTAAACTCTAAAACCGGTTTCCCTGATCACGATAATGTTTGCAAATTATTCTGGTCGTTTTGGATTGACCAGATAATTGAAAAAGTTGCTAATGAAAATAATAAAGCTGAAGTTTACAAAGACTTCAGAAGCAAATATAACTTTCCTAAAATAAAAACTTTTCTGGAAGTTCAAAATCCAGCGCCACACGAATTGCTTACATTTTTGGAAGAAAGGTATTCGAAGGAAGATGAGATTGCATTACTTGAATATTATAAAGAAGATTTTTGGAAAGAAATTGCCGGATACCTGAAAAGTATTGGCGAAGATGAATTAGTAAAAAAAGTTGAGCAGGAATTTATAAATGACCTTTCTGAACGTTCATTTCCTGAAAAATATCATAAGTTGTGGAAGTAATAAGATTTCGTTATTCATTAAATATAGGAGATAAAAAATGTATCCTTCGGAAGATTTGAAAAATTGGGGTACCCAGATTAAAAACCTTTGGGACAATACTTCCAAAACAAATCATCATGAACATTATGGTGATTACGGCTGGTGTGAATGTGAAGCACAAGCCGCTATTTTAAAGGCCCCAACCTTGAAGCAAAAAAAACTTCTTGCAAGCGGTTTATTTTGGTCAGTTTGGATTGATCAAGTCATTTACACTGTTACAAAAAAACAGAATGAAAATCTTTTCCTGAATGAAAATCTTTACGAGCAGTTCAGGGAAAAATATCCATTCCCAAAAGTTTATTCACATTCTTCAGCAGGTCATACAATCCCTTATGTGATTTTAGGAAATGATTGCGATTACACGCCGGATTTACCAATGCTGATTGAATTTAAAAATGAGTATTGGGGCGAAATAGAAAATTATTTTTTGGATCTTGGCGAATGGAATTTGGTTTATTATGCAAAACTGGAATTTAAAAATGACCTGACGGAAAGAGGATTTCCGGAAAAATATCACATATTGTGGGATGAATAAAATGAAAGCGATTGTAATGTTTTTTCTTTTTGTAGCTTTTGTGCAGAATATTCCTGCACAGAATGAATATTTAAAATCCGATGTTCTTTTAGTGAAATATGAAACCCGGACAGGTGAAAACGGTTTTTATTATTCGGTTACAAATCTTACTCAGGATACCCTGAAAAACGTTTCGATATCGTATAAATATTTCGATATAAAAACTTTAAGTCTGTTCAGCGCAGGCAAACCAATTGATTACGGCACTGGAAATATTATTACAGGCAGCAAACTTAAATATGAAAAAATTGCCCCTTTTGAAGTAAATTATTTCTTCGTGCCTGCGATGATAAAAAATGTTAAAGTTTTTTTTGATAAAAAAGGAACAACAAATTAAATTTATTTGGGAGGTTATATGCCAGAAGTTTATGATTTTAATGAAATAATTGATCAATATAATACTGAATTTGAGGGACCTGCTCACAGAAATGCTTCTTATGATTTTTGTTATAATTATTTTCGTAATGTAAGAGGTGAGGCTTTAATAAGAGATATGGAAAAAAGCTGTTATGCCATCGGATTCTATTTAGCGAGCTGGGGTATGTACAGAGGTCGCGGTGAAAATTTGGGGCAAAGTGCTTACAAATACAAAAAATTGATTGAATATATTTCCAGCCTTGAAAACGATAATATCTGGAACCTTGATGTAAATCATTATGATAATGAGGAAAATATAAAAAAACTATTAAAAGTTTATAAAGAAATTAGAAATTTAATAATAAATGATCAGCAAAGCCATTTAACTTTAGTTACAAAAATAATGATGGGCGTTTTTGGATGTGTACCAGCATTTGACCAATACTTTTGCAACACATTTCGGGCTCTTGCTGAAGGTACATGTGGGTTCAGAAGTTTCAACCAAAATGCATTAACTCAGTTATATAATTTTTATATAGCAAATCATACGAATATAGATGCAGATCGTAATCAAAGGAAAACTATAGATTTCAGCACAGGAAACCCGACTAACTATAATTATACTAAAGCTAAATTGATTGATATGTATGGATTTACAAAAGGAAACACACCATAGAAGGAAGAAAAAGCAAAAAATCATATTAGAAGTCGATGTATAAAATAATTTTACCAACTTTCCTCGACATAGAGGCATCATCTTTAGGTTCGCGGTCATATCCAATTCAAGTTGCGTGGAATTCCGGTTCCGGTGAGATTTACGTTTTTCTTATTTCACCGGAAACTGTTCCCGGCTGGACAGACTGGGATTTTAAATCGGAAAAACTTCACGGAATTTCAAAAGAAAAACTTATCAAGGAAGGAGAAAATCCGCGTAGTGTTTGTAATAACATTATTGAGCAATTAGCCGGAAAAACAGTTTATACTGACAACCCCGAATTTGATAAATTCTGGATGCAGGAGCTTTTCAAAGCTTGCCGTCTTGATTTTCCTGAAATTGAGTTCAAAGATTCCAACGAACTTTTCCTCGAAATGTTAGCAAAAAACAATGTGTTAAATAAAAAAGCTGAATTGGAAACTCTGAAAACTAAAGCGAAACAAATTTCCCCGCCAAATCACAAAGCCTATAGCGACGTTAAATATTTGTTGGCATTATATCAGTTAATAATTGAATAATAACGCCGTTATAAAAATTTCATCTATTTTCTGTTTGCTTGATTTTTCTTACATTTACACCCTATGATTTTAGATTTATTCAAAATATTCGCAGTATTCTACTAAATCCTTCCGCAAAGATTTATTTTATCACTTATTAAAAAACCAAAAACTATGAGCATTATTAAAGAAATAAAAAAACGACGCACGCTTGCAATCATCAGTCACCCAGATGCCGGGAAAACAACTCTTACCGAAAAGTTTCTCCTCTTCGGCGGAGCGATACAGGTAGCCGGAGCGGTAAAATCAAACAAGATTAAGAAAACCGCGGCATCCGACTTTATGGAAATCGAGCGGCAAAGAGGTATTTCGGTAGCAACATCCGTAATGACTTTTGAACATAATAATACAATTATTAACCTGCTCGATACTCCGGGTCACAAAGACTTTGCCGAAGATACTTACAGAACGCTTACGGCTGTCGACAGCGTAATTATGGTAATCGACTGCGTAAAAGGCGTTGAGGAGCAGACTGAAAGGTTGATGGAAGTCTGCCGTATGCGGAACACGCCGGTCACGGTTTTTATAAACAAAATGGACCGCGAAGGACGCGACCCGATTGACCTGCTTGATGAGCTTGAAGAAAAACTGATAATTAAGGTTTGTCCGCTAACCTGGCCGATAAACAAAGGTGCAACTTTCCGCGGAGTTTATAATATTTACAAAAAGAATCTCGATCTTTTCAAAGCAAACAAGACTAAAATAGAAGACGATATTGTTTCAATTTCCGATTTAAACGACCCTGAAATTGCAAATTATCTTTACGGCGACGAAGAAAAACTACGCGAAGATATTGATTTGATTACCGGAGTTTACGACAAATTTAACCGTGAAGAATATTTGGAAGGAATGTTAGCCCCGGTATTTTTCGGAAGCGCGATAAATAACTTCGGGGTGAAAGAACTGCTTGATACGGTTACCGAAATTGGTCCGGCGCCTGTAGGAAGAGAAACCGACACGCGGAAAGTAGAATCGACAGAAGAAAAATTCAGCGGGTTCGTGTTTAAAATTCACGCTAATCTCGATCCCAAACACCGCAACAGACTCGCATTTTTGCGCATTTGTTCGGGCAAATTTGAGCGGAATAAATTCTTTTATCACGTCCGGTTGGATAAAGAATTCAGGTTCGCAAACCCTGCTACGTTTATGGCACAGGCAAAAAGCACAATAGATGAAGCCTATCCGGGCGATGTTGTTGGACTTTACGATACAGGAAATTTTAAGATTGGCGATACGCTTACGGAAGGCGAAAAAATGGTGTTCCGCGGAATTCCGAGTTTTTCACCGGAAATATTCAAAGAGCTTGTAAATCAGGATCCGATGAAATCGAAACAGCTTGATAAAGGAATCCGGCAGTTAACCGATGAAGGAGTTGCTCAGTTGTTTTTACAGCATCAGGGAACTAAAAAAATTGTAGGAACCGTGGGTGATTTGCAGTTCGATGTAATTCAATACAGGCTTTTACAGGAATACGGCGCAAACGCAATGTTTCGTCCTCTTTCATTTTCCAAAGCTTGCTGGCTCACAGCAGATGACCCGAAAATTCTTGAAGATTTTGCACGGTATAAAGGTCAGAACATTGCCTTCGATAAAGATGATAATATGGTTTATTTTGCCGAATCCGAATGGATGCTGAACCGGACGATGGAAGATAACAAGAAAATTCAGTTTCATTTTACATCGGAGTTTAAGACGGAAAAGAATCAATAAGCTTTTTGAGGATTTAATCAACGAAGCTATTTATTAAGTTAATTTTTTGCCAGCTTATTATAAAGAAGAATAATTTTATCAAGCTGATCTTCTTTACGGAAATTATTCTCGACCCTTAATCTTGCTGCTTTACCCATCCGCTTGCGAAGTTCTCCGGATTCAGCCAAAATGTTTAATTTTTCGGCAAGATCTTCGGCATTTTGTTTTTCGAAAAGAAGCGAAGTTTCGCCGTCAACCGCGATATCAAGAATTCCGTCCGATCTTGTTGCAACGCTTGGTTTTCCCATTGCCATTGCCTCAATAAGCGCAATCCCGAAAGCCTCGGAGTGCGAAGGGAAAGCAAAAATATCCATCGCGTTCAAAACTTCGGGCATATCGCTTCTGTATCCGGTAAATATTGTCTGTTGTTCAATTCCGTAATCCTTTACCATCTGCTTAATTTTATCTGCATATTCCTGCTCGCCGCGGCTTGCTTCGCCCACAAACATAAATCGCAAATTATCTTTATTTATTTTTTTCGCAGCAATAATAAATTCTTCGTGACCTTTGCCAGGCGAAAATCTGGCAGACATTCCTATTACTGTTTCGTTTTCCTTTATTCCTAACTCAGCACGAGCTGCGGTTCTGTTGTATTTTGCCGGATCAAACTTTTTAAGGTCAGTCCAGTTATGAATCAATTCAATTTTTCCGGATTCAAGCGGACACGTATCAAGAAGATTTTGCGAAATTACTTTACTGATAGATATAGCTTTATCAATTCTTTTGTATAATATTTGATGAAGAAAATCCTTCTTTACGATATAAGAACCAAGCTGTTTCGAAAGTATCAGCGGAGTTTTTTTTTCGGATAAATTTAATGCAGGTACGAGAAGCCACAAATCTTTTGAATAATGTGAATGGATAATATCAAAATTTTCTTTTAACATTATTCTGCTTGTTTTCCAGATTAACAAAGGGGCAAAGTAACCGGGATTTTTAATCTGCAGGGTTTGCATATCTTCTTTTAATGATTCGCGTGCAATCCGCGAATTTCTGCAGGCAAGAACAGTAACATCATATCCTTTCGATTTCATATAGCCGGCAGTTTCCAGAAATATCATTTCCATCCCGCCCCAGCTTTCCGATAAACACGTGAAAAGTAATTTCATTTTTATTCAGTTTTTTTTAATGTCCGAAAAATAGGCATTCCGTTAAAATTTTCAGAGTATTTATTTTTGTTTTAAGTTAAGTATCATTTTTAATCAAAATTGCCTGTACATATTTAGATACATCAAATGTATTTTATTGTATAAGTAATTTTCTTAATTTACGACTTACATCAATAAAAAGTTTGGTATAATAAATAATTTCTTTAACAATCCAATTTTAATTTTAACTGATATAAAACTAAGATCTAATTCTGGGAGGCATTAAATGAATTTAAAACCAGTCTTCGTTACAGCAGCTCTTTTTTTTACATTTATCTACGCGCAGGGAAAAACCGATTCTACACATTCACTAAAAGCCGGCTCCTGGGCTTTGCAATTCGGCATCTCAAATAATTTCACATTATCAAATTTTAACGGCAGCACTTTTTCAGGTAAATATCATTTAACTGATAATTCAGCAATACGTGTTGGTTTAACATTAAGTGGACAAACGGGAGATAGAGACCAAAGTAGTTCAACAAAATATAATCCAAGTGCTTCTAATGAGCAATCTAAACCTTTTGAGGATTACAATTTAACACTCAAAACAGCGTATCTATTTTATCCTAATAACGATAAACAGATAAAGCTATACTTTGGTGCCGGACCAATTTTAGGATGGTCAAAATATGAAGTTAGTGGGACTGATAATAACTACCAAAATGATACATTAAATAATTCACTAACTGAAAAAATTACTCGAAATAATTTACAAGTAGGACTAAATGGAATTCTTGGCGCTGAATACTTCCTTACCTCATATTTAAGTGTCCATGCTGAATATTCAGCTACTTTTGCTTATCAAATTCAAAAGCAGAAAAATTCGGGAGAACGAATTTACATTTATGATAAGAATAATCCACAAATCACTGAATCTGATATTAAGCAAACATCCTGGGGCTTTTACTCAGGTTCAGTTCTTTTCGGTCTTTCGGTTTATTTATAAATACTACCGTTAAAAAAGAGGCGTTGAAAACAACGTCTCTGCGTTTTTTCATCTTTTTTTTGTTTTTCCAACCTGCATTTAAATAATAATCTAAGCTTTTATTATATTTAGTGAATTAAAATTCAGGAATTATAAAAAATGTTACCGGAGCTGTTCAGTACTTTTAAAAATTACACGAAAGAAAAATTTCTTAAAGACCTTTCCGCAGGAATTATTGTTGGAATTGTAGCTTTGCCTTTGGCAATTGCCTTTGGTATTGCATCAGGTGTTTCACCCGAAAAAGGTTTGATAACCGCTATTATAGGCGGTTTTATTGTTTCTGCTTTCGGCGGAAGCAAAGTTCAGATAGGCGGACCGACAGGCGCGTTTATAGTAATTGTTTACGGAATTATTCAAACGTACGGACTAACCGGACTTACAATAGCCACAGTAATGGCGGGAGTTTTGCTTCTTATTATGGGTTTTGCGCGCTTCGGAAGCGTTATAAAATTCATCCCCTATCCGGTTACAGTCGGTTTTACAAGCGGTATTGCTTTAACCATTTTTTCAACCCAGATTAAAGATATTTTCGGTCTGAAGATTGAAAATGTGCCGTCGGAATTTTTTGAAAAATGGCAGGTATATTTTCATTATTTATCTTCAATAAATTATTATTCCCTGACAATAAGTGTTTTTTCTCTTTTAACAATGATTTTTTGGCCAAAGATAACTCACAAAATACCAGGGAGTCTTGTAGCAATCATAATATCAACTGTAATTGTTTATTATTTTAAATTGCCTGTAGAAACAATAGGAAGCCGATTCGGAGAAATTTCATCTTCAATTCCCGAACCTCATATGATTGATATTAATTTTAATACCATTAGGAATCTTCTTCAGCCTGCAATTGCAATTGCTCTTTTAGCAGCTATAGAATCGCTTTTATCGGCTGTTGTTGCCGACGGTATGATAGGAAGCAAACATAAAAGCGATACAGAACTGATTGCTCAGGGAGCAGCTAATATTATAGTTCCGTTATTCGGAGGAATCCCAGTAACAGGAGCTATAGCGCGGACTGCCACCAACATTAAAAACGGCGGAAGAACACCGGTTTCCGGAATTGTTCACGCAATGACACTTCTGCTTGTTATGCTCTTTTTCGGAAGCCTTGCCGGATTGATACCTATGGCATCTTTAGGAGCTGTTTTAGTTATTGTTTCCTACAATATGAGCGAGTGGAAAACTTTCCGGGCAATACTTAAAAGCCCGATGAGCGATGTAGCGGTACTGCTTACAACTTTCGGACTTACAGTTGTTTTCGATCTTGTAATTGCTATTGAAGTGGGTATGGTATTGGCTGTATTTCTTTTTATGAGACGTATGGCTGCAGTAACAAATGTAGGTGTGATTACAAGAGAACTTAAAGACAGCGAAGAACAAATTATTGATCCTATGGCAATAGATAAAAAATCTATTCCGGAAGGTGTAGAAGTTTTTGAAATTAACGGTCCATTCTTCTTCGGAGCCGCAGAAAAATTCAAGGAAGCTATGCAGGATATTGAATTTCCGCCTAAAGTTCGAATTATAAGAATGAGGAGCGTACCTGCAATTGATGCTACCGGAATTAATATTCTAAAAGATGTTTACAAAGATTCTCAGAAACACAAAATACATCTAATTCTTTCGGGAGTTCACGCACAGCCTTTGTTCGCCCTCCAGAAAGACGGTCTGCTCGATTTAATAGGTGAAGATAACGTCTGCGGAAATATTGATCTTGCGCTTGAACGCTCACGAACGGTTTTAGGCTTGGATAATGAAAAGAAGTAAATGCTTTTAAAATACTAAGTGAATATTTTGAAGAGTTCCTTATTTAAATATATAAATCTGTCGGTTTTCGGTAAACTATATTTTCTTATCAATATTTCAATCCTTTTTTCTGCTTATTCATTCTTTTATAATGCAGATTACTGGGGCGATGAAGGTCACTTTGCAGAAACGATTTCCTTCTTTTCGGATAGAACTATTTCAGAAGCAGTTCAAGATTATCCCGAAGTTACGCCGCCGCTGTTTTATATAGTTTACTCGTATTGGGGAAAAATATTCGGGAATGAAATCCAAACATTACGTCTTCTTTCAGTTATTACGGGTTTATTTTCATTCCTATTTGTTTATTACATTTTTAAGATGACAACAGAAAATGCTAAGGCTTCATTTTTCGCAAGTCTGGCAATAATCTTAAATCCTTATTTGTTAGGCTCGCATTTATTTGTCTATACCGATTCGTTAAGTTATCTTTTCCTATTAATTATATTTTATGCTGTTTACCTGCGAAGCAATTTCCTTTTATTTATTGGGGCAATGGGTTCTTTGCTGATAAGACAATACAATATTTTCATCCTTGTTGCTGTCTCGGGTTATGCAGCAATAAACTTTTTGCATATAAGAAATAAACTATGGATTAAACCCTTAATCGTTTCGTTCATTTCAATAATTCCGCTTTTATATTTATTTTTTTTATGGAACGGATTAGCGCCAAAATCCGGATTAGAGAGATGGACGACCGGAAACGAAGCATTTAATTTCAGAATATCGAACTTAGTAACTTACATTACTTTTTTAGCAGTGTATTCGCTTCCTTTTATTTTGTTTTCAGTTAAAAGCTTTTGGCAATTTTTTAAGGAAAATAGAAATTTAACGCTTACTGTGATTGTAATTTCTTTCCTTTACTTTTTCTTCCCTGTAACTCCATCACAAGTAACATTGCAAATGACGGGATTTGAAACCGTGGGGTTCGCGCACAGACTAATTAAAGTGATTTTTCCGATAGATTTTTTAGAGCATTTGGTGCTGTATTTTTTCTTTTTGCTTGGTTTGCTGGCGCTTACTTTTTTATTTTCCGGCAGTATAAAAAAGGTGATGAAAAAGAATGTGGATTATTTAGTTTTTCTGGATTTATCTGTTATTTCATTTCTACTGATAATGCCGTTTTCCTACCAGGTTTGGGAAAAATATTTAATTGTAATCTTACTTCCCTTTGCGATAAGGATGTTAAAACACAATAATAATGATTAACTGATTTTTCTTCCCGTGTGCTTTGAGACGACCCGCCGGGTTGGTTCTACGGTTTGAAATTTCGAAGATTGTTTTTCTCCAAGTCCCATTTTAAAGGATTTTGTTCAGACAATCTCGGATTGTGTTATTTGTTATCAATGTTTTTGTAGAGACGATGCGGTGCGTCGTCTCGTTTATGATTTTTGGAAAGTTCTTTAAATAGCAGTTGTTTCTTGTCAATTGTGGTTATAAAAATGGCGTAATTATTTTCACCCAGGATTCGAATTTAGTGTATTTCTGAAATAATTTTTCAATATCACTTTTAGTATAAATTTCACCCGTGTATGAAACACTGCTCTTGATATGAAGTATTGATTCGAGATTTTTGATAGCTTTAGTTCTTTTCTCTTCCTCGAAGGTTATTTCCTTAATCAGATTTAAAATTTCAAAATGATTATCTCCTTTGCACTTTTCTCCCTTTAAATAAATCGTAACATAATCTGCTAAAGCAATTGCTGCATGCACAACCAATACGCCTGCCGCATTATAATATTCAAATTCGTATGCTAATTTTGCTCCTTCAATAAAATTTTCTGCAACGCGTTTGAACTTAACTGCATCATTTCTATCATATTTAGTTCTGCTGCTTTTCCTTACCAATTATCTTTTCCTTATATAACAAAATACCTTCTTTCTTTATATTTTTAACGACCTTTTTTTTAGCTTCTTCAAATTCTTTAATACTTAAATATATGGGAGAGAGGTTGGCGCCGTAAGTAATTTTAATTTTTTCTGTAATATCAAGTATTTTATCCTCAAGCTTATCTTTTAGATTTACATCTTTAGGAATAAAGCAAACATCAAGATCGCTACTCAAATTTTCCTCTTTCCGCGCAACGCTGCCAAACAAAAGTATCTGCAAACAATATTCATATGTCTGATTTACAATAAAATCAGTAACGTCTTTCAGGAATCTGTTTTCGGCTTCAAATGAAGGACGTACAATATTTGCTACCAGCCAATTTTTATTATTCAACTTGTAAAAATGCTCAGTATTTCCGCTTTGTCTTTCAACAAGATTATAATCAAGCAACAATGAAAGTACTCTGTGGGCGGTTTTCGGTGTCAGTCCGCTTCTTCTTGCAATTTCTCTCCCGTTAAGACCGCCGGAAACATTTAGAAGCTCCCGAAATACAAGTACATTTGATTTTGATGAAAAGATATGAGATAATATTTGATTGAATATCATAAGATAGTGTTTACTTAAATAAACAATTGTTTACTTTCTTTCCAAAGATATATAAATCGATTCTAATTAGAAAGAATATTTTTATTATCTTTTTGTTTTATTATAACCCGCTATCGGTGCAATTTCTTTTCATTTCTCAATATTCAGTCATAAAACCGCGACTGCCATTGGAAACCCGGCTTAACGTTTTAATGCGTTATGTACTAACAGATTTTATTTGCCCGATTATTGAAACTACCGAATTATTTAATTGTTATCGTTGTTGTCGTAGAGACGATGCGGTGCGTCGATTATTTTTATTAGATTTTTTTATAGATTGGTATTTTAGTTAAACCCAATTTTCGATGGATATATTTTTTATTCTGTTCAGGTGGCGAATATTCCTTGTAACTAAAGTCATATTATTTGAAACTGCTGTACAACCTATCAGTAAATCAAAATCATCAATTGGCAAACCGCTTTTTCTTAGTCTGACTTTCTCGGATGCATAATAATCAAGGCAGTTAATAATCGGGAGTATCGAAATCGAATCAATAAATTGATTAATAACTTTTCTGTTTTTTACTTTGTTTGAACTGTTTTCAACTCCATATTTCAATTCGGCAACAGTAATCTCGGAAATGGAAATATTTTCAAATCCGGCTGAGTTTATTTTTTTATCTATATCATATAAGCCTTTTAGGAAATAAATACAAATATCCGTATCTAATAAATACTTCTTCATAAAGCTATTTCTTTTTCAATAAATTGCCGCGAATTATAAATTTCACCCACTAATTTATCAGCACTTTCTTTAGTTTCAAGTTTTCCGAAACATTCAAAAAAATCAGATTTCTTTGGAGAAACTGTTCCCTTGCTTGAAAGCATTGATATCAACATCATTTTTTCATTTGTATCGATGTTCTTTAAAAAATGATATATCGACTTTATATTAGAAAGGTCACTATTTTGCAAATTCATCTTTACCACCGCAACATTAAATTTATTTTATGGAATACTTTTAGATTATAAAAATCTACGCAAATTTAATAATATTCATATCAATAATAAATACTATTCTCGATTAATTGACTATCCTGCCAAAAAACCGCGCCTGCCATTGGAAATGGGGATTGATATTTTTAATTCGTTATGTACTAACAGATTTAATTTGTCCGATTATTGAACTCACAGAATTTTTTAATTGTTGTCAATGTTGGTGTAGAGACGATGCGGTGCGTCGTCTCGTTTGAATGATTGGTTTTCACGTTTAATATTTTTTCCGGTTCAACAAAATTATTTCCCGTAATTTTATTTCATTATTGTTATTTAATTATAGATAAGAATTTATTTGTAAAATTAGCAGCATTATTTTAACTTTGAATATGATTTCTGATGAAGACAAATATAGAATAATCGAATTAGCCAAAAAATACGGGGTTTCCAAAGTATATCTTTTTGGTTCAAACCTTAGTCAAGGAAAATTTTCTAAAGATATTGATATTGCTGTTGAAGGTATTTCCGAAGCAGTTTTCTTTAAATTTTATAGTGATTTGATTTTTTCACTTTCTAAACCGGTTGATTTAATTAACTTGAAAAAAAAGTCATTATTTAATAATAATATTAAAGCTGAAGGTCTTCTTCTTTATGGATAAACTATCTCAAAAGATTCTGGCTGAATTTGAAAATATTGAAGAAATACTTAATGAAATGCCGTTGCATACAAAACTGCCTTTTCTTTCACCGCTTGAATTGGCAGGAGTTGCGGCCTATTTACACAGCTTTTATAATGGAATAGAAAATATTTTAAAACAAATTTTTATCAGCATAAAGCTAACTGTACCAAATGGTAATTCCTGGCATAAAGAATTACTCGAGAAAGCTGTACAAAATGAAATTATTACAGAAAAATGCAAGCTCAATCTAGGGCAGTATTTGGCATTCCGGCATTATTTTAGCCATGCTTATTCGTTGGATTTATTTCCGGAGAGGATGGCAACTTTGGTAGAATATTCAAAAACTGTATTTGATGAATTCAAAAATAATATTAAAAAATATTCATAATTTGGAAGCAAAACTAAAGGGCGGAAACGCCCTTTAGTAATTAAAAATTAAGAATTAAAAATGAATAATTGGTTTACAGGTGTGCTGTCTATAAACTGAAATAATGTTTTAGTTGCCTTCGTAGAGACGATGCGGTGCGTCGTCTCTTTTAAATAATTGGTTTTCACATTTATTTTTTTCCGGTTCATCAAAATTATTTCCGCACCTTACACCGGGTTTTGAGACGACCCGCCGGGTTGGTTCTACGGTTTAATTATTATTATTGAAAACGGCTGGATATAATAATATCCCTCTAATCTTGCAGATTTTATCCGGTATAAAAGTCAGGTATCTCTTTTAATTGTGTGCAATTATTTCGATATTGTTAAGTTCCAACAAGTTGTGTTCTTCAAACAATTCTGTTATTTGTTCAATATTTTTTGCTAAAAGATTATATAATGAATTATTACTTATGTTGCCTGTCGTAATTATTAATAATTTTGTTGGTACCCCAATAATTAAATGAGAATTTATAAAATCCGAATCTTTTGTTACTACAATTCTATCCTCACGTATTGAAATCTCCCTGATTTGATCATCGGTTGTCCGAGCTTTATCAGGCAAATCATCTGTATGAATTGCATCAAAACCTCTGCTGTTAAAAATCCAGCAAATGGATTTTGGTAACTGGGCATCAATAATATATTTCACGCAACAATCTTATGAATTGATTTAACTTGAGTTAGTTTTGAAGCATAAGCAAGACAAGCCCTTATATCTTCCATTTCTATTGCAGGATAATCATTTATTATCTCTTCATTTGTCATCCCCGAAGCTAAAAGATCAAGCACTAATTCCACCGGATACCGCATATTCCTGATTGATGGTTTTCCGTGACAAATATTTGGATTTATAGTTATTCTGTCTAAAAGTCTTTCCATTTATTCCCCTGCTTTTATGTTAATAGATTTTAACACACGCATAAAGATAATATTTTTATCTGATTTTTCAATATTTTGTAATTTCTGAGTTTTATTTTTTTCGAACTGTATTTCCCTAATCCGTAGAGACGATGCGGTGCGTCGTCTTGCTTGAATATTGGTTTTCACCTTTATTATTTTTCCGGTTCATCAAAATTATTTCCCGCGCCTCTTGCATCTGGTTTTGAGGCGACCCGCCGGGTCGTCTCTACGTTATAATATTTCCGGGATTGTTTTTCTCCAATTCCCATTTTAACGGGTTTTGTTCTATATATTTTCTTATCCGGTACAATTCCTTTTCATTCCTGATAATTCTATCATAAAACCGCGTTTGCCATTGGAAATGGGGATTGATGTTTTTTCTAACAATATTTGATACTGCTGATTTGTATGATCTGACTATCGCTGATAATGAACCTGTTGCCGGTGTAGAGACGCAGCATGCTGCGTCTCTCTCGAGTTTGGCTAATTTCTCATATAAAAAGCAGCTGATAATGTTGGATTCACAGAATATTTTCTGTTTTGTGACAAATTGTGTAAGTTCACGAAGTGGGAGAAATTGATATTGCTGTTTTCTGCCCATATTTGTGCACGAAAAGTATTTAATATATCACCTGTTGTTTGCCTTTGGTATGGTTTGGCAGTATACCATTTTGCTCTTGGTAAATTTTTGTTTTTCTGATTTACTTTAACTTTATGAGCAGCCATAAGCAGGAAAGCGTATACCGAGACTATAAAAGCAGGTACTTTTTTTACTGAATTGATTTTCCTTACTTGTGCTTGCCCACATCCCAAAACGCTTTTCTCTTCGTGGAAGTTAACTTCTATTTCCCATCTCCATAAGTACGCTTGCAGCAGCTGTTTGATTTCCAGTTCGGTATCAGTTGAGATCAAATACGCAGGATTCCTGTAAAGTAATTTTGATTTTTTTGTTAACCTGTAACTAAGTGGTCTTATTATAACTAATTGCAGGTTTTGTTCTCCTGCTTTCCTCCAACGAACATTTTTGACAACCTTAATATCGAAATTATGTATTTTGCCAGCTGCCCAGGCTTCAACTTGTTGCCAGGGATAATCTGAGGACTTCCTAATATCTTCCGGTGTGGGAATTTGGTCGCCATAGACCAGCTTTCTTCCAGCCCCTTTTTTAGATTTATCAGGCAAAGAGTACAAGCAGCAATCTTTTCTTATCCGACCAATTAAAGTAACTTTTTCAGGCAGGTTTTTAATAACAGTTTCATTTGTGTAGCTGCCATCGACACTAAGAAGTATTTGGCGGTTTTGGGCTCCTTCCTGATTAAGAGAGTTCCTGAGATTGATGACCCTGTCTACCCCTGCCTGACTTAACTTTAATTTCTTCTTTTTTTCTTTATATTCATCCCATAGTTGAGGTTCATCAGTTGCTTTGGGTTTTTTAACAGTTGGACATTGATAAAAATCAACAGGGATTGCTCTGGATTGCGAAGCTCCTGATGAATCAGGCAAAGACAGAGAAAGTTGAATATATCTCTGTGCCCAAATGAAATTAGTATGGAAAGGTGGTCCAAGCGGGTCTCTCATCCAAGATGTTCCGGCAATCTTTCTTCCTCGTTTTCGAGTATTAGTATCGTCCATATGAGCATAGATTGGACAATCGGCTTGTAAGTAATCTGAAACAAGTGTCTTTCTAATAACAGAAAACAAATGATCGGTATTCATTCTCTCACCATCAAATAAACGATAAGCTGCTGACCAATCCTTGAATTGTTCTCCACAGGCAGTAAGCATTCCACTTACTGTATGCCTCCCAAAGCAGTTTAACAATCCGAGTGCTAAAATACGTGCTCTTTTGGCTGTACGTGTTTGTTTAAAGGCTCCACTACATTTTGAAAACAAATCACCAAATACATTTAAGATTGTTTCGTCTGAAGTTTTTTTTCAGAGAGACTACGGCATCGTCACTTCTTTTTAAGACTAATCGTTGATGGTCATCAATGAGCCATTCAACAACTTCACCTTGTTTAAATTCAATCGCTTGTGCAACAGCAGAAGGAAAGTTTACATACCACTGTTCACTTTTAATTCTTTTAATGAGCTGGATCTTAGTAGGGTACCCCATATTAAACCTCGTATCTAGTTATACTACTAGATGTAAATAACAAAAAAAACACCAGAAAGTCAACTTCTGGTGATATTTATTTTTGTTAAACTAGTAAAAAGCCAAACTCGAGAGAGACGTTCTATTGAACGTCTCTTTAACATCTATAATCCGATGTAAAAAAAACCAAAAAAATACTTTTATTCGTTTTCTTTTACAGTAATTTTTCGTTTTTGTCATTCGAGACGTTCAGTAGAACGTCTCTACAATTCTGAAATTATTTTCTAATAATTAATTCTAATTACCGGGGAAAACACGAAATAAGTGTCAGTCCGCCAAGGCATTAAATTTTTATCCAACCGGGTTGCATAATATACGCGGGCATCGAAGCCGAAAGTATCATCGAGCATAACTTTTGCTTTTGCACCCAAGTAATTAATATCGCGTGTAAGGTTGTAACCGTAAGTAACAGTAATATCGTGCTGTAAAAGTCCGCCGGTTCTGCTTACTCCCAAATCGAACATAACGTGATGATCGTAAGGAGATTCCGGCGCTGCTGCGTCATTCAAATCCCTTAGATCGGGAGCGGGCGGGTTAACCTGATAATGGTAAATGTCGTGTGTGCTGTAGCCGAAACCTAATTCGAGGTCGCCGAAATCGAACAGATTAAGTATTTCCTTTTTTCTTACCGAAAAAGTAAAATAATTTTTAACTGCATAAAAATCGTACAACGGGTCTGAATCGAATTCTGATGATTTAAATTCGTTGATTGTCATCATCAGCTCGAAATCGAAATAAAGTTTATCAAAATTATCGAAAATTACCCTTGCCGGATCGCCGGAAAATTTAAAATAAATACTTTTACCCGAAGCCCGTAAATCTTTATTAGGAAGGTCCATTATAAATGGCTTCCCTGTTTCGAAACCGGTGCCTGCCCAAACAGAATATGTATAATCGCTGCTGTTATCGCTTAACTGTTTATAATATGCCAGTCTTGCGCCTAATACATATTCGCTGAAAAACCATCCGGGAATAAAAATACGGTCGTTTCCCCATTTGCCGAATGCCGAAATGAGATATTTATTTCTCTCTTTTGAAGTAGTGTTCCAAAACATCAATTCGGGTTCAAGTCCGTTAAGATTAATATCAAAGAAATAACCGGCATCGGAATTAAAATCGTCTTTTGTAACATTCCTAAAAAAATAAATCTGTTCCTGAATTTTCGCATAAAGTTCGTCCCCGGTAATCTGCCTCAGGTAAAAACCATCGGTAACAGGATCAAATAACGGATCGGGATTATCTTTATCAATTTCCTGCGAACGTACAAATTGGAAAAGTTCAATTTCGTCGTCATAAAATCTTTTGCGCGCAACAATTAAAACATTCCCCTCGAAAACCGGTTTTGAAAGTTCCGAAAGCTGTTCCACGGTTATTTTCTTTTTATTTACCCGTATTGCATTTTCAACAATAAACTTATTGTATATTTCGCGTATCATCAGCGGGTCGCTGATTATCCAATTCTGCTTCAAATCGTCGAACGCGGTTGTGTTATATTCCAGACTGGAATAAACATTCTGCAGATATTTTTCTTCTTCTTTTTTATTTTCTTCGGTACTTGCCGGCAGATTGTAAGAAGAATCGGCAGCTTCGGGAGCAGGATTTTCCTGAGCAAGAAGGAGCGAAAAGAATATTGATATTATAAATGCATAGTTTAAAATTTTAGCAGTTGTTTTCATAATTATAGACCGTATCGATATCTGATTTGAAAGAATGCTCCGCCTTCTGTTTCCCAATCCTTTTGTTCGCGGAAAAATACCGGCGAAATTACGTAAGTTTCGAACCTGAAGCCGCCCCAATTCTGGAACTCAATCAGCTTCATCCAGAATTTACCTTTAACAGCGCTGTCGAAATATCTTAAGCTTATTCCGAACAAAGGAACATTTTCGGGAATGAATGAATAATTAAGTTCAGCAAGCGGCTGAAATCTATTTTGAATCATCTCTTTTGAAATCAGCTCGTCATCCAAAGAGTAATCAGCTTTCCATATATCAAAAAATGCTGCTCCCAAATCAAGCCGGAAACGATTTTCGAGATCGGCATTTGTGTTCCAGTAAAACGACATTGATGCTTCGAATTGCGTAAACGAAAAATATGCAGTCTTTGCTGTTTCGTTTTCGATTAAAAATGACGGTTTATCGAATGCTTTTTTTGCTGTAGAAAAAGCTATATTAATAAAAGGGAGCGTAAAAGGACGAGTAAAATGAAGTTCACCGGCTAAAGCATTTCCGAAATTGAGCTTTGGTTTTTCGCCGCTTATAAACGGAATGTTTTTGTAAAGATCTTTAGAAGTAAGCCTGAATCTTGCCATTATTTTAGCATCGATATAGCTTGTGTTGTAAATATCGTTTTTATTTTCGCCAAAGCCAATTATCGCCCGGAATCCGCCGGAAAGTGTTTGCGATTGCCACGGAAGGACGTTCATAATTTTATCTTCAGCAGTCAGTTCAAGTCCCGATGAACCTGCAGGGAAATCCATTACGCTGTGCGAAACAGAAATTGAAGAAAAACTTGCATCAATCCTGAAACCGCCGGTTTCCTGAATTCTGCGTCTGCCTCCGGTTCTTACATCCGATTTCTTAGGCACCCAATGTCTGCCGTTTACGTTTTCGAATAAAAGATAATCCTTGTTATCTCTGGAAGAGAAACCCATTTCTGTCCGGAATTTTTCATCAGGATTAATTCCAAGAATGTTAGGCGGAGGTGTTCCTTCATTTTCAATCAAGTTTTCATTTACAATATTCAACAGCGCATTGTAGGTAGCAGGCTCATTCTTTTTAAGAAAATATATATCCCTGAATGTGAGCAGACGCGTTGTATCGTCGGTTACCTCGTTTACTGCACCGAAAAGTTTGTCGCTTGCAACAGCATTCAGTTTTATTTCATCAAGATATAAAAGCTGGACGGAATCAATTTTTACTCCTTCTTTAAGATAGACAAGCTTGTAAACATATTCCTCTCCGGAATTAAGGATAACCGGCATCCGGTTTAGCGCGCGGGGAATTGAAGTTAAAAGAGAATCCATTCCGTCCGCAGGATTAAAAGATACATAATTGAGATTAAGATAGTTCTTATCTTTTGCCAGCTTAAGATCAATCTTTTTAATATAGTCTTCGGTTACCTGCGCTTTTAATAAGGAAAAAGTAAAAATCAGCAGCAATAACAATATTTTTTTCATAGTTATTATTTTATTAATTTATCAGCTATTTAATTACGGTTGCGGAATATTTACGGGTTATTTTCTCGTTAAATTGAGTGATAAACTGAAGAGAGATTGTTACATCTGCTTCGCCGCATTCTTCCATATTTTCAATAAATTCTTCATTTACTGCAAGTTTAATAAATAAAAATTTTCCGGATGTTGCCGAACTGAAATTTTTAAGAAAGTTTTTCGGCTCGGAGGTTACCGTAAGGTTCCGTATTTTTGGTGCAAGAACTGCAAATCCGGTAGGGGTTTTTCCTACATAAAGATAAAGAAGATTCATCGCCTTTTCGTTATAAACGCTTAAAAGCTGATCGCCTTTTTCGTCTTCCCCTTTCCAGCCGATAAACTCATCAAGTTCGGGTTTAACGAGTTCAAATTCCCAAACCGACCTGTTTACTTTTCCGGTTTTTCCATCCTTAAATAAAAATTCCTTTCCTTTATAAAAACCATGCACAATTATTTTTTTGCCTACATTGCTTTCGCTTTGCATAACTTTGTTAAGATTTACCACAGAACCCCGTCCGCTGTCAATAATTCCGCCGGCAGCATCTGTTACTGCAAAACTGTATGATTTTGCATCCTTATATTCCATTGTGGTAAAACTGAAAGTTTCTTCCTCCGAAAAATAATACCTGTCCCTTAAACTTATTTCGGAACCCATTGTGGGATAATCTGCAATAATTTTGTAGAGTACCTCTATATTATTTTTCCCTCTTTCGTCAACAAAACCGATTTTAACTTTTGCATAATATTCGCCGGCTTCATCAATGGATTCTTTCAGCGAGAACTGAACAAGTTTGCCGCGGTCACCCGATACAGGAAACTGATTTTTGGGAGGGTCCTGCCAGCTTTTTTCGCACTTTCTTATAAAATTATTCTGATTATCCTGCAGCTCAGCTTCAAAAGAAATATTGCGGATATTGGTAAGCACTATATGTTTGTTGCTTGGAATGCTGAATTCTTCGAGAGTTACAACCTCTATTGTATCGCCTATTTCGGAATTCTGAGACTGTAATGGATAACAAAACAATGTTACAAAGCATAAAAATACCGATTGTAATTTTTTCATATTTTTCTTCCTTAATACGATACTTCAGCAGATTTTCTGTCAACTCCTGTTTCATTAACTTTTATTACAAAATTCTGGGTGTTGCTTTTGGCTGTTTTTAATTTGCCAACCATTTCGCTCAATGCGCTTTTCAAATGTTCAGGAAGATATTCGGGAAATTGTCTGTCAACTTCACAATCGGCTAGAAATTTGTAATCTCCTTTTCTATCAAAATTTGCAATAAATATTGCATTTCCGTTTTCACGTTCAATCTTAAAATTCTGATTACTCTTACCGATAACAATACCGCCTTCAGGCCAGTTGGGAGGAACCGCTCCGTTCTTTTTATCAACATCTATTCTTATTTTATAATTCTTTTTTTCGTTATCCGAAACCAATCCGCTGGGTGTTAAAACAACTTTAAGCGGTTCTTCCGATCCGAGTTTATAATTCGATTCCTTTTGAGGTACCGAAAGGATTAAAGGCTGTTTATACATTTCGGAAAGAGTTGAAAGCATTTTATCCCTTATCTGGTTTTCTGTTTCCTGAAGTTCATCCCGTTCGGTAATAACTATCAGCAATTCCGAAAGAAGAACTATATAAAGCACGAAATAAACCATATTTTTTTTCAATTTTCTGCCCTGCCTTCCGTTTACTTTTTAAGAATATCTGACATTTTTTTAAGCGCTTCTACATTGGCAGTATGCACCTGACTGATTTTACCGGACATATGTTCAAACTCGTCGATATAGCTTTTCATAACTTTTAATTCTTCTTCAGTAAAACTTTTTATTTCTTTTATCCCCTCGCGAAATTCTTCCAGAGAAGCCATACTTTTCTTTTTCTCTTCCTGAGGCGTAAAAAACGTTACCGCAGATAATAATACCAGCATAAAAAATTCGAGAAACAGTGCAAATATTACCCAGTTCGAATCAATTTTTCCTGATTTTGCATCGACAAGAAATCCGGGAATCATAGAAATATCTCCCACAATTGAACCTAACCCACGCAAGCCTACAATAATTATTAAAAATGCAGCCCCGATATAAACTAAGCCCATTACTTTATTTGAATGATCAAGCGCTATACTTTCCATAAAAGTATGCTTTTTAGTAAGATGACCGTTTCCGCTTATTGTTGTGTCTGAGATTTTGGTCAGCTCCGGCGTAGAAATCTTTGTTCTCAACAAATGAACCCCCTAAATTTATTTTAAATTATTTTTTATCAAATGTGTTTTATATCACATTTATTGTGCCAATCGGGTAATTATTTATCTTCTAATATAACACGATTTGTCTTTTTTATAATAATGAATAATAAAATGCAAAACACAACCATTTCAAGAAAATTCGTTAATACCGGTTTTTAAGTTGAAAGACAGACTTTTAATGCCTGCAGTAAAAATGCATATATGGAAAGGTAATAATTACGTGTTTGATACCTTTCTATAATTCCCTCTGATTAAAAAATCTGTTGCAATAATAATTATGTACTTATCTATTTACTGCAAATTATTTTGACAAAAATACATATTTGAAATAAAAATTGCTACAATATTAAAAAAGTATATATAATTATTTAAAAATAAAACGGCAAGTGAAGAATACAGTATATTTTTATTTTGCAGTTATCTTTAGTATTACTTAATTTATAAGCCGTTTTATTACTGAAAACAAAAACACTAAATTCTTTTACGAGGAACATATGAGTAAAAAATCCGTTATCATTCTTTCATCCGCAGCAATATTGCTTATTGCGGGAGTAATACTTCTTTTCGGGGGCAGCAAACAAACATCAAATCCCGAAGATTATTACAATTACATAAGCGCATATACTTCAGGAATTATCTCCAGAGAATCTTCTATTACAGTTAAACTTACTCAAGCTTGCAGCGGTAATCAGGATATATCAGAGATTTTTTCGTTTGATCCGGAAATTGAAGGAACTGCAAACTGGAAAGATGATCAGACAATAGAATTTGTTCCTGAAGAGAAACTTGATCCCGAAACTGAATATATTGCTACATTCGGCATCGAAAAACTTTTAGGAAATGAAAGCGGATTAAAACCATTTGTTTTCCGGTTTACTACAATTAAAAGAAGTATGCGGACTTTAATTTTAAGCTCGGAACCGGTTGATTACAGCACTCCGGAATTACACAAAATTAATGGGATTGTAGAAACTTCCGATTTTGAGTCCGTAGAAAATCTTTCTAAAACAATAAAAGCTGAATACGGTTCTTCCTCACTTAAAGTAAAATGGATTAAATCGGACGTAAATAAAAAATATAATTTTGTTGTTGACTCTGTACTCCGAGGCAGCGATACAAAGTTTGTTAAGATAAGCTGGGACGGCAGCAAATCCGATATTGAAGGCGACGGTTTGGAAAAAGTTGAAATACCGGCCGAAAGTGTTTTTAAGGTTATGTCGGCAAAAGTTATCGAGCAGCCGGATCAATATATTTCAATCAGATTCAGCGACCCGTTGAATTTAACTCAGGAACTTAGCGGACTTGTTGTTCTGGGAAATGAGCAGAATCTTAGTTTCGATATCTCGAATAATGAAATTAAAATATTCCCTTCGCAAAAAATTTACGGAAACTACAAACTTAAAATATATCCGGGAATAAGGAACTCACAAGATAAAGTCTCCGATGAATCATGGGAAATCGATCTTCTTTTTGAAGATATAAAACCTGCAGTTCGTTTAGTAAATAAAGGAGTAATTCTTCCGAACACCGATAAAGGTTTTGTTCTTCCCTTTGAAGCAGTAAATCTTTCGGCAGTAGATGTAATAATTACAAAAATTTTCGGGAATAATGTTTCCCAGTTTTTGCAGGTTAATAACCTCGAAGAAAATATGGAGTTAACGAGAGTAGGAAAAGTCCTTTTGCGAAAGACTGTACAGCTTGATAATTCCGGAGCATTTTCGCTGCATAATTGGAACAGATTTTCAATTGATCTTAATGATATAATAAGAAACGATCCCGAAGCAATTTACAATGTAAAAATCGGTTTCCGAAAAAGCTATTCGCTTTATTCGTGCACAAAAACTGAAAACAGCGAAGATGAAAATCAGGAAAATAATTCTGTCTCGGATGATAATCCGAATGACCCGAGTTTTTGGGATTTTTATCAGAATTATTATTCGGATTATTACGATTGGGAGCACCTCGAAGATCCGTGTTACAAGACATATTTCGGAGACCGCAGATCTGTATCCAAAAATATTTTTGCTTCGGATATAGGAATTATTGCTAAACGAGGAAGAGACGGAAATACAAGATTTATTACAACAAATATTCTTACTGCCAAACCGATGAGCGGTGTTAAAATTACTGTTCTCGATTACCAGAAACAACTTCTTGCCGAGTTGGAAACGGACAGCGACGGTTTTGCAGAAACAAAAATTGATGATAAACCTTTTGTTGCAATTGCAGATTACGAAGGCCAGAAAGGATATCTTAAAATGGATGACGGATCTTCGCTGTCGTTAAGCAGATTCGATATTTCGGGCAGCGAAGTTGAAAAAGGCGTTAAAGGTTTTATTTACGGAGAAAGAGGTGTTTGGCGTCCCGGCGATTCGGTTTTTGTAACATTTGTACTCGAAGATTTATCTTCAAATCTTCCGGCAAAGCATCCTGTAATTTTCGAATTAAACAACCCACGCCAACAGCTTGCTAAAAGAATAGTAGCCGAAAGAAATCCGTCAGACTTCTACGTTTTTAAATTCAATACTCGAACAGACGATCCTACAGGCGATTGGAATGCTAAAATATCGGTCGGCGGTTTATCTTTTTATAAATCGCTTAAAATTGAAACAGTTAAACCAAACCGGCTTAAAATAAAATTCGATCTTCAAAATGATTATTTATCTAAATGGTCGTCATCAAAACTTGATATGAAAATTAATTGGCTTCACGGTGCAGCAGGAAAAAATATTAAGGCAAAAGTTGATGTAGCTTTGTCTCCGGGAAAAACTGTTTTCAAAAAATATCCCGATTTTGTTTTCGACAGTCCTATTAAAGTATTTTATTCGGAACCGATAACCGTTTTCGACGGCCAAGTAAATTCGGAAGGAGAAACTTCATTTAATGTGGATCTCGATATCCGTAATGTAGCCCCGGGAATGCTGAATGCAAACTTTATCACGAAAGCTTTCGAACCCGGCGGCGATTTCAGCACCGACAGATTTTCGGTGCCTTATCATCCTTATAAGTATTATACAGGAATTAAACTGCCCAAAGGCGATAAAGCAAGAGGAATGCTGCTGACAGATATTGATCATAAAGTTAAAATTGTAAGCGTTGATGAAAACGGAAAACCTTCCGCCGCAAGAAATATTGAAATGACTTTTTATAAAGCCGCTTGGAAATGGTGGTGGGATCAATCGGACGATTATACATCAAATTATTCTTCAGGCGATTACAGACAGCTTCTTAAATCCGAAACTATAAAGACTTCATCTAAAGGCGAAGCTGAATGGATAATACAAGTTAAATATCCTGACTGGGGACGATATTTGGTAATTGCCCGCGATACTGAAAGCGGACACGAAACAGGCAGATATGTTTACATTGACTGGCCCGGATGGGCCGGACGGCCCTCAGATCAGCCAGGAGGAGCAGCAATGTTAACTTTTTCGTCGGATAAGCAAAAGTACAATGCAGGAGAAGAAGTAAAGCTTTCGATACCTGGCAGTGAAAACGGCAGGGCTCTTATAAGCATCGAATCGGGGACAAAAATACTAGATGCTTTTTGGAAGGAAATGAAAAAAGGTGAAAATAAAATCAGTATTAAAGCTACACCCGAAATGGCTCCTAATGTCTACGTCCATGTTACAATGCTCCAGCCGCACTCAAACACATTGAACGATTTACCGATAAGGCTATACGGAATAATTCCGGTATTTGTAGAAAATCCGGCTACACATATTACCCCGATAATAAATATGCCTTCAGTCCTAAAACCCGAAGAAAAAGCTGTAATAAAAGTGAAAGAAAAATCCGGAAAACCGATGACCTATACAATTGCTATTGTAGATGACGGATTGCTCGATTTAACCCGATTTAAAACACCTGATCCTTGGAGTAATTTTTACAAACGGGAAGCCTTGGGTGTTAAAACCTGGGATATTTTTGATATGGTCATAGGGGCTTACGGCGGGAAATTGGAATACTTACTTGGTTTAGGCGGTGACGGAGAAATTGTTCAACCGAAAGACGGCTCGAAAGTTAACCGCTTTAAACCTATGGTCCGCTTTATGGGACCTTTTACAACCAGCGGCTCAGAAAAAACACATATCATAAATCTACCTCGCTATGTAGGTTCTGTTCGAACAATGGTAATTGCTGGAAATAAAGGAGCATACGGTTTTGCAGAAAAAACTACACCAGTTCGCAAGCCGCTTATGCTTCTCGGTACTTTGCCACGTCTTTTAGGACCGAATGAAGAAGTTGAACTGCCTGTTTCCGTTTTTGCTATGGAAAAGAATATTAAAGATGTAAAAATTTCGGTTGAAACAAATGATATGCTGCAGGTAATTGGAAGCCGCTCACAGAATATTCAATTTTCTTCACCTGACGAAAAACTTGTAAATTTCAGATTAAAAGTTACTCCTAACACAGGAATCGGGAAAGTAAAAATAACGGCACAGTCCGGAAATGAAAAAGCTCGGTATGATATTGAACTTGAAGTGCGCAACCCGAATCCTGTTATAACAAAAGTATCGGATTCTTTCCTCGAAAAAGGGAAGGATTGGGACACAGAAATTGAAGCTTTCGGAATAGAAGGTTCGAATAAGTGCATTTTGGAAGTATCATCAATTCCCCCGATTAATTTAGGTGACCGTTTGAATTATTTAATTCAGTATCCTCACGGATGTATCGAGCAAACAACTTCGGGCGTGTTTCCGCAGTTATATCTCGACAAACTTGTTGAACTTACTGATCAGCAAAAAACAAGAGCTGAACAAAATATAAAAACCGGTATTCAAAAGATTGTTAATTTCCAAAATTCAGGAGGCGGATTATCCTATTGGCCAGGAAATCAGACAGCTGATGAATGGGGAACATGCTATGCGGGGCATTTTCTGCTGGAAGCCCAGAGAAAAGGTTTTTCTGTACCTTCAGGTTTTATTACAAAATGGAAAAAATTCCAGAAAGATGCCGCCCGGAAATGGGAAAATGATGCAAGCAGATCGGATTTAATTCAATCGTACCGTTTATATACGCTTGCCCTTGCCGGAGATCCCGATCTTCCATCGATGAACAGACTTTCGAATATGGCAAATCTTTCAAAAATGGCGAAATTCCGCTTATCGGCTGCATATAAAATTGCCGGCAAAAATGAAGCCGCCGAAAATATTATTGACGGTTTGGATTATTCGGTAACCGACTATAAAGAACTTGGTTACACTTACGGTTCCGATGAGCGTGATCTTGCAATGATTCTCGAAACTCTTACGTATCTGGGAAAACGTTCCGAAGGGTTTAAAATTGTTAAAAAACTTTCGGAAGATTTAAGCAGCAGATATTGGATGTCCACTCAGTCAACCGCATTTGCGCTTCTGGCAATAGGCAAATATTTCTATGCCGATAAAAAGACAGACTATGCTGCAAAATACTCGTACCAGATAAGCGGCGGAATCCGCAAAAACATTATTTCCAAAAGTCCGCTCTCGCAGCAGGAAATAAATATTAAAGTAAGTGAGACAAAAAAGATAAATATTAAAAACACAAGTGATAAACCAATTTATGCAAGATTAATTCTTCAAGGGAAACCGGCAGAAGGCGATTCGGTAGATTCGTCATCAGATTTAAAAATAAACATAATCTACAAGCTGCCGAACGGGAACGTAATTTCACCTGATAAACTTGAACAGGGCACCGATTTTATTGCAGAAGTCACCTTGCAAAATCCCGGGACAAAATCATATAAATACGAACAAATGGAGCTTACTCAGATTTTTGCTTCCGGTTGGGAGATAATTAACACACGAGTAGGCGGCGATGGGAGTTTTGTTGAAAATTCCCATTTCGATTACCAGGATATACGCGACGACAGAGTTTACACTTATTTCAGCCTGAATTCCGGCGAAACAAAAATATTCCGGATTATGCTTAATTCAAGCTATCTCGGCAGATATTATCTGCCTGCTGTATATTCACAGGCAATGTATGATTTTTCTATTAACGCCCGTAAACGCGGCGGCTGGATTGAAGTTGTAAAATCCGGAAAATAATTTTGATTAAGAAAAACATCCTGAATAAACGGATGCTGCTTTATGCAGCGTCCTTTGTTTTATTTTCCATATTTTGGATAATTCTTCCCGATCCTCTTTTTAACAGACCGCAATCTGTTGTACTCGAGGATAAAGATGACAAACTTTTGGGAGCTTTAATAGCATCCGACGGACAATGGCGTTTTCCTGAAAACGGTAATATCCCGGACAAATTTAAAAAAGCAATAACTTGTTTTGAAGATAAACGATTCTATTATCATACCGGTTTTGACCCGGCAGCTTTTATCAGAGCCTTGGTTCTAAATATAAAACACAAAAAAATTAAAAGTGGCGGAAGCACTTTAACAATGCAGGTTATAAGGCTTTCGCGGAATAATCGGGATAGAACAATCGCCGAAAAAATAATCGAAATTATGCTTGCTCTCAGACTCGAAACTTCTTTCTGCAAAGATGAAATATTAACAATGTATGCCGCCAATGCGCCTTTCGGAGGAAACGTAGTGGGAATTGAAGCTGCTTCTTGGCGTTATTTCGGCTGCCATCCTAATCAGCTAAGCTGGGCAGAAACCTGTATGCTGGCCGTTTTACCAAACAGTCCGTCGCTAATTCATCCCGGGAAAAACAGAAAGCTGCTATTAGCAAAAAGAAATTATCTTTTAAAAAAACTTTTTGAAGAAAAAGAAATAGACCAATTTACTTATTCTCTTGCAATTGAAGAACCTCTTCCCGAAAAACCTTTCCCTCTTCCCAGAACAGCAAAGCATCTTTTGCATCGAGCCGCACAAGAAATTAATCCGGAATCAAATGCCGGTTCTTACAGAATAAAAAGTACCATTGATGAAGCCTTACAGTTAAGAATTTCCGAAATAGTTGAAAGGCAGCGTCAATTACTTTCAGGGAATGAAATAAATAATGCAGCAGTATTGGTTGCCGAAATAGAATCGGGAGAAGTAAGAGCCTATGTGGGGAACACAAATGACCCGGCAAATTTAAATGATAATGATGTTGATATTATTATTTCCCCCCGAAGTACCGGCAGTATATTAAAACCTTTTTTATATGCCGCAATGCTCAGTTCGGGTGAATTATTGCCCAAAACTCTTCTGCCCGATATTCCAACTCATATTGGAGGTTTTAATCCTCAAAATTTCGATCTCGGCTACAGTGGAGCAATATCTGCCGATCGTGCCCTTGCACGGTCAATAAATATTCCTGCAGTAAAAATGCTGCAGAAATACCGCTACGAAAGATTTCACACTCTCTTAAAAAATTTAGGAATCACAACTCTGAATAAACCCGCAAATCATTACGGACTTTCGCTTATCCTTGGCGGTGCAGAAGCTACTCTTTGGGATTTGGCAGGTGTTTATGCTTCACTTGCGCGAAACTTAAAACATTATTACGAAAACGGAGCACTTTATTATAAATACGATTATCATCCTTTAAGTTATTTTAAAACTATTTCCCCTTCTTCTGATGAAATAAATATTCATGATCTTACTGATAATTCTTTAATTGATGCATCCGCAATTTGGCTTATGATAAAAGCTATGGTTGAAGTGGAAAGACCCCAGGATGAAAATTTCTGGAGAGAATTCGGTTCTTCGCGAAAGATTGCCTGGAAAACAGGAACAAGTTTTGGGTTCAGAGATGCTTGGGCAATCGGGATTGATTACAAATACGTGGTGGCAGTTTGGGTTGGTAACGCAGATGGCGAAGGAAGACCCGGACTGACAGGAATTAACACTGCCGCTCCTATCTTTTTCGACATTTTCAGATCGCTTGAGCCCGCAAAAGACTGGTATAAAAAACCGCCGGCTGGTATGGTTAATATTTCTGTATGCCGGCAAAGCGGATACATAGCAGGCGAGTTTTGCGAAGAAAAAGATACAATAAGCATACCCAAAGCAGGGCTGAAATTTTCGAGCTGTCCATATCATAAGCTGATTCATCTCGATCCGCAAGGGAAATTTCAGGTAACCGATGAATGTTTTTCTCCATCGCAGATGATACATAAAAGCTGGTTTGTTTTGCCTCCGGCAATGGAATATTATTATAAGTTGAAAAATGTCTCATATAGAACATTGCCCGAGTTTTTACCTGGATGCAATAATCAAGATAATAAAATTATGGAGTTAATCTATCCGAGAGATGTAAATAAATTATACATCCCTGTAAATCTTGACGGCTCACCAAGCAGCGTAATTTTTGAAATTGCCCATAGACACAGCAATTCTGAAATTTTCTGGCATATCGACAATAAATTTATTGGAAAAACAAACGGATTTCATAAGTTGCCGATAAATGCTTCAAAAGGTAAACATCTTCTCACAGCGGTTGACGAAAAAGGGAATGAACTGAAAAAGTATTTTGAAGTAATAAACGATAAAAAATAATTTTTAAATGAAATCTATTTTTGTTAATTTAAATTATTATCAAATATTCTTACTGCTTTCTAAAACAGAATAATTAAATTAAACATTATCAACATTTTTACGTATTGTCCATATCCAATCCGTATTTTTTAAATAGCGCTTTATATCGGTTATCGAGCATATTTCTTACTTTTTCGAGATAAAGAACGAAATCATTTAAAGGAATATCTCCTCCGTAATTAAAATAATAATCTATTAGCAGCTCAATATACTTTTTGCTTTGTTCCGAAATTATTTCAAAAGAGGCAGCACCGCTTGTGCCGAATTCTAATAATTTTTTCTCTTCCTCAGGTCTTAAAAGCTCTTCATTTTCAAGTATCGAATAGTCATCAATTTTATTCTCTAAGTCCTTGTGAATAATCCAATTTTTTGCAAGCTGATAAAGAAGTCCTAGAATTTTATTAAGTTTTTCACTCCTCTCTTTTTGCCATATTTCAATTTTCACCGATCTGCTGCCGCTGCTTTCTGATTTTATTGAAAGCTCGTCAAGTATTTTTCCTAATTCAAAGCTATTAAATTTTGCTTCCACTATTTCCTTAAATTTTATGTGGATTGTTTCATCAAATGCAATAGTTGCATCGGTAAAAATGTCGTTATCTTGCAGTAATTTTAAAACATCATCTTTAACGGAAGGAAATTTTCTTTCGAGAAATTCTGCAGTATATACTAGTTCTTCAGGAGAATCGTCGGGGCTGTCTAACAGGCTTACCAGATACGATTTTAACCTTAACAAGGTAAAAAATAGGTCGAATTTTTTATTTTCCATTTTTTCCCGAAAATTTTTTATCCTTCTAACAAACCTATGCAAACTTAAGTTGACATATTCATTTATTTTACAACATTTTTTTGTCAGACTTTTTTTTTTTTGATCTAAATCTTTATCATAAATTCATTTCCTATAACAACTATTATAGCTGATAGGTGCTCTTTTCTTCAATTTTTTTTTGCATTATTTTAATTCTTAAAAGTTGATTATATTTTTAGCACAAATTTTGTTTGTTATCCAAAACAATAAATTTCTGATGTAACTTCTGGAAAAATTATAATTTAAATTCACGAAAAGCAATGAAAAGTTTATATTATTTTTCACCGACCAAATTAAAATTTGTGGAAGCAAAAAACATTCTTCCAATAGTTATTTCTTTGTTTATAATTTTCACTCTTATTTTTTCCGGAACTTTATTCGGTATATATTATGTTTTTAATCCGGAATCTCAGGTTTATATTTTAAAATCGCGCAATAACACACTTAAAAAAGAATTGATACTTTTGCGTGAACGATACACCGAATTTTCGAACGAATTAAAAAAGCTTGCAGATAAAAATAACGAATTAAGACTTGCAGTAAATCTCGAGCCAATTACATTAGAGGATAGAAATATCGGTATAGGCGGAAGCATTTTTGAGTTTATGCAGCCTTCTAATGCAAACGAGTTTTCGGTTTTTGTTTCGATGATTAAAGAAGATGTTGAAAATATTACAACCAAACTTAATTTTGAACAAGAAAACTACGCAGTTATTAAAAGGAAACTTGAACAAAATCAAAAATTGTTTGATGCTTTGCCTGCTATTAAACCGATTGAAGCTGCTTACAGCGATGATTTCGGAATGCGGATTCATCCTATACTTAAAATTCCTAAAATGCATTATGGACTAGATTTTGTTGCAAACATCGGAACACCAGTTTATGCCCCTGGCGGCGGAAAAGTTATTTTTGCAGGAAGTAAACCAGGTCTGGGCAGAACTGTTGAAATAGATCATGGATTCGGATATAAAACTGTATTCGGGCATTTATCTGAATTTAACGTAACCACTGAGCAGAATATTAAACGAGGTTATTTAATTGCTAAATCCGGTAATTCCGGCGGATATTCTACCGGTCCTCATCTGCATTATGAAGTAAGGCATAATGGAATTGCTTTGAATCCTCAAAATTTTATTTTTGATGATATAAACATTTTCAAAAATTCCGAGCTCCAAAAAAATCCAATCTAAGTCTTTATTATTCAATTATTGGATTTGCTTAAATCCATTTGATAACTTATCTTTAGCCTGATAAATCTTAACGATATATAGTCGTTTAATTTTTTCAATCAAAAGAAACTGCGAATTTACTTTACACTATTTTTAAATTATTTGAGAGGGTTATATGAAAAAAGTTTTATTCTTTTTTATTTTCTTATCATTTATCTTTGCTCAAGATGAGACTGTAACCGAAGGCTGGAAATCTTCCGGAGTTGCTGGAATTAATCTGAGTCAGATAGCTTTAAGCAATTGGTCTCAAGGCGGACAAAATTCTCTTGCGTTTAATATTACAGGTAATTTTAATTTCACTTACATATCAAATCCTTGGAAACTTGATAACACTTTAAAAATTGCAATAGGCAAAACAAAACTAGGAAGTGAAAACTTTAAAACAACCGACAATGAAATTTTTCAGGAAACTGTACTTTCAAGAGATTTCGGATGGTGTGTAAATCCTTACGTCGGCAACAGCATACGCACGGTTATTGCTAACGGATATTCCTATGAAAATAATCAGTCTACAAAAATTGCAGCATTTTTCGATCCCGGATATGTTACCCAAAGTTTTGGTTTTACTTATGATAAATTAAAAGGCTTTAAAACGAGACTTGGTATAGCTTTCCAAGAAACCTTTACAAATAAATTCCGCAACTATTCCGACGACCCTGAAACAACACCAGAAATTGAAAGATTTAAATTTGAAACCGGTATGGAATCAGTTACAGAAGGTCAAGTTACACTTGATGACAATCTGCTTTTCGATACACAATTAAGATTATTTACCCGCTTCGATCAAATTGATGTTTGGGACGTAAGATGGGATAACACTTTAACTGCAAAAGTAAATAATTACATAAATGTAAATTTTAACGTTTTGGTTATATACGAAAAAAGCCAATCTCCTAAAACTCAGTTAAAAGAAGCGCTTCAGCTTGGAATTACTTATACATTATTCTAATATTAAATTAGTGAGGACAGAATGGAAAAAATGAAACATTGTTATTTTAATTTAACACTTTTCTTAATCCTTTTTATGGCAGTTATCAATATAAACGCTCAAACAAAAGATTACGACTATAAGCTTGGATTAAAAGTTGGGAATATGTTCCACAGCACCGAATTCAAACTAAAAGACGGTATGGTAATCTCTCCTTTGGCAAAAGCATTCGGCAGATTGGAAATAAATGAATACCTTGAAGGTGAAGCAGGAATTGGAATAGGTCTTCTTAAAGGGAAAGACTTTACAAAAAAAGAGTGGGAAACACGAATAATTCCTGTAGATTTTAAACTTCTATTTGCTCCTCTTAAAAACAGTGGCTGGAATCCATATGCCTACGCGGGAATCGGTCTTATTAACTTTGATAATACTCAAAAACCTCGTGTAAAATCTATTAAAAATACTAAGGATAACGGACTTGCAGTGTATATCCCTTTCGGACTCGGAGCAGAAATAGTGTTATCCGACAATTTTCTTTTCGATATTTCTGCCGGTTACAATCAATCCTTTACAGATAATATAAATTTATACAATAATTTAGGATACTATACTGAACTTAAAGACATTACTTCTTTTGATGGTTTTTTTGATATTTCTGCCGGCATCACTTATGTAAGTACGGGTTCATCCGATTCTGATAAAGACGGTCTTTCTAAAAAAGATGAAAAGGCTATAGGTACAGATCCAGAGAATTCTGATACAGACGGCGACGGATTGAGTGACGGCGATGAAGTTGTTAAATTTAAAACAAATCCTCACAAAACCGACAGCGATGACGACGGATTGAGTGATTTTGCAGAAGTTAATTCCCTTAAAACCAATCCTAACAAAGCAGATACAGATAGTGAAGGACTGAAAGACGGCGAAGAAGTTAATAAATATAAAACTGCTCCGTTAAAAACCGACAGCGACAGCGACGGGTTGACTGATTATGATGAGGTTCATTCCCATAAAACCAATCCTCTTAAAACAGATACCGATGGCGATGGGTTATCGGATAAAGAGGAAATACAATACGGAACAAATACTTTAAAAATTGATTCCGACGGCGACGGCTTAAATGATGCAGATGAAGTAAATAAATACAAAACAAATCCTTTATTGATTGATACTGACAACGGAAGCGTAAATGACTTTATAGAAGTTCATCGCGGAACCGATCCATTAAATGCTAAAGATGATGAAATATTGGATATTAAAGAAGATAAACCCCTTGTTCTTGACGGAGTAAATTTTGAAACTGGCAAAGCTGTAATTACTCCTTCTTCCGAAGTAATTTTACTAAAAGCACTAAATACAATGAATGCTTATCCTGATTTAAAAGTTGAAATCCG
>Ga0209723_1000570_pt1 | contig 67742 bp, 52 predicted proteins | sample BiotimSIPDNA_2_FD_185750 | JGI IMG/M metagenome (GOLD analysis project Ga0209723, IMG submission 185750) | Anaerobic biogas reactor microbial communites from Washington, USA - Biogas_R2 time_0 SIP DNA (SPAdes) (version 2) | ecosystem: Engineered > Bioreactor > Anaerobic > Unclassified | place... | reverse complement strand
ACTGGTTGCCGGCAAGCTCCTTATATGTAACATTACACTCAGCTCAGGAAAAAACATCTCTGCCCCAGTCTCTTTTCTTTGATCCTTCGCGGAGACGCTTCGGATCACAGGTGATCCTTCGCGGAGACGCTTCGGATCACAGGTGATCCTTCGCGAGGATGCTTCGGATCACAGGAATATCCTACGCGAGGACGCTAGAATAACCGTCACCTGCAACAAAGCCTGCCTGCAAGCCATAGCGTACTCGCGAAGGCTTGGCCTTTACCCAAGAATTTGTGTATATTTTTCCAAAACAGGCCTGATATAAATTCCCAGTCTGGTGAAAAAAAAACAGATATGAAACCTTTTATACGGTTAATTTTCCCTGCATTCGTGCTTATCTTCCAATTCTGTGATATAGTGACCTCACCTTCCCCTGAGCCATTACCGTTTTTTACATCAGATACACCCATACAGTCCACCGGTTCAATACGAGTTTTCCCTATTAATGGAACCAGACAGATCTGCAATCCATCGATCTCCATGGATACGGTTAATTTCAAAGGATGTATGCTCTGGCTGAATTTCAGTGGTGAATTAGCAGTGAAAGTGCTTCCGGATATGAGTGGATTTGACCTCTATGCCGAGCAACACGATCGCTTAATTATTTCAGACACATCAAATACAGTACGCTGGTTTATGGGGCGGGAGGAGTTCGGAGCACCTGAATATGAAGAGTTGCAAGACCCGGAATGGACAACCCACCCACATTACATCAATTGTCTGTTAAGTTCGCAGGTGCGCAAAAACTGGAGCTGTGTGGCCGTTCACACCTTGAGCAAAAAATTCCTCAGAATGAGCAACGAAAACCTCGATGAGACATCCACACCGCATATCTGGATAAATGAAAATTCTGCGTTCATAGGAGATACATCCGCAATACGTTTCGACTCAACCGGGTTTGTCAGCAAAGAATCGGTTCTGTCCTTTTTCGGAACTTCAGATGTAAAACTTGTCTTTTCCAAAAATGATGGAGCACGTCTCTCCCTGTACTATGTCGATTTCAATATCAGCAGTTCACCGGTACAACTGCAGCGGCCTGCTGACAAACCATTGTACGATCTGGAAAGCGCGCTGATCTCTCCTGATGGGAAGTGGATTGTTTTCAACGCCTACAGCTCCAATACCGATTACCATTGCTACATTCAGGAGCTTCGTCCGGGATCTAAACCGATGCTGTTTCAAAGCAATGCGATGGATCCACACTGGTGGTACCATCCTGCTAACCGATCTGAAGTTTATGTAATTTATTCGGTGATACCCGGAGGGTACATAGTCACTCAGAATCTGTCTGACCCGACATTTCTTTCCGGAAGTGCCGGAATTACATATCGACAAGCAGTAACTTTGCATGCCGGTTATTCCGGAATAGCATCTTTCAGCCGTACAGGCTTCCCTGAGGAGATCGTCAGATTGCCGCTAAAGGGGGGATGGGCGCCTGATGGTGCTTACCTTTGTACCGGATATGACAGAGCATACCTGATTGGATTGTAGAAAGTGCCAAATCTATGGCTGCCATTAAGGAATTATGAAATGAAACTTTTTACGAAAAGCAGATTTTCCGGTTACCTGCCATTTATCGTGGTATCTGCTTTTATTGTGGTCTGCTCTTTACCGCTTTTTCTGGTTCTGGCTTCAAAGATATTCGATACGGTTACGATGTTTTCAGAACTAGATAAGACGACGCCTTTACACGTTGCAATTCCTGAAATCCGCCCTCCTCACCTTACGCCCTGGGCCAGTATCGGAGGATGTGGTGCCGGTGGTTCGGGCGGTGGATCAAGCGATGGAATAAAATGGATTGGCAACCACGTAGGAGGCGGATTAATAGATGTAGAAGCGATGATGAAACTCAGTGGCGGAGAGAATTTTGTCAATTACTCTATGCCACTGAGATTAAGTGGAAAGCCTTTTCAGAATATCACCGCAGCAATCACTATCCCTCTCATCAATTTCAAGGCTGCAGAAGTACAGTATCAGTCAAACCGGGAGCCTGAAGATCGTAAGACTGGCGGATTTGGAGATATATCATTTGATGTAAGTAAATCATTCGGAGCGGTTGGTCAATTTTCACTGATGCTTTCATTGTCCATACCCACTGGACAATATGATATAGCACGTGGAACCGACAGGACCAAAAATCTCCTGCCTGTAAGTCTTCAGATGGGCAGTGGATTATACAATGCTGGCTTGACATTCAGTGGAAGCAGGGATTTTGAAAATGGCATTCTGCTTATGGATTTTTCCTTAAGCTATCCATTTAACCTGAGTGTGTCCGGAGAGAACCGCTTCCTTGATGAATATTTTCAGGCCTATGCTTCCAGAAAAAACAACAAACGTTTTTATTACCATTATAAGATGTATGGCGAAAATGATCTGGGTGGCTTTACCCCTGCCTCTCTTTCCCTTGGTGCATTCTACGGTTATAAAGGAAAGCCCAGACTGATGCACTCCTGGGGTGCGGTCTTTTTTGTACCACTTGGAGTAGCCTGGATCCATTCAGAGGAAGTGGGACTATACGACCCCAAACCCGATCCTGATCACAAAGCCTGGAGTGCTGCTATTATCTATGGTATCGAAAGTACAAACCTGAGATATCCAATCTACTTTGCCATATCCAAACCGATACACGATAAAACATCTCAAAATATCAGCGATCCTTATGATTCATCTCCCATGAAAAAATGGGATGGGCCCGACTGGAAAGATTTTCTGAATCAATGGACCATTGCTGCAGGTGTAAAAGTGTCACTTTTTTAGTAAAGGATTTCTAAATGAGACAACTGATTATTCCAATTATCCTATTCTCCCTTTTTCTGATGCATTGTGATAATAGTACCGAACCACAACCACCCCAATGCGGTCCGATCTCAGATCCATCCAAGCAAATAGAAATAGTATCCCCAACAGCAAATGAGGAACTAAAAATCGGAGAAACAATAAACATCCAGTGGAAAACAAAACCTGGTCTGGGCTCGGTTGGACTAAGGTTGGAAATCGGACCTGAAAGCAAAAACATTTTCGATAAATCAATAAAAGTTCCAGAAGGGCAGGATGCTGTCTGCATGGATACCGCCTGGGTTGCAGGTAAAATTGGTAACACCATGATTGATCAAGATACAGACGCATTCCTGATGGTTTATAATTACAATAACCAAAAAGAAAACGATCGTGTATTAGTAAAATTGAAAAAATAACTGCTTTTATTTGGAACACAATTCATGACTGCTTCAAGAAACATACTTGTAACAGGTGGAACCGGAAATATCGGTTCGGCTTTAGTCAGGCGTCTAATTGACTCCGGATACCAAGTCAGAGTACTCACTCTTCCGGAAGATCCGTTAAAGGACCACCTGAATGTCACAGGGGTAGAATTCTTTTATGGTGACATCTCCAATAAAAGCAGCTTAACAGGTGTTTGCACAGATATAGACACAGTACTGCATTTGGCAGCAGTCCTGCTTTCCGACGATGATTCGTTGTTTGATAGAGTCAACATCGAAGGGACTCAGAATATCCTGCAGGTGGCCAGTAAGAATAATGTAAAGCATTTCATTCATGTGTCTTCGGCTTCTGTCGTGTATCCCAGAACTACGCCATACTCTCTCTCCAAAAGAGTTGCAGAACGCCTGGTAAAAGAATCAGGTGTTCCATGGACAATTGTCAGACCTACGCTTGTATACAGTGAAAATGGTGGTCTGGAATTCAATATGTTTCTGGATTATCTCATAAAATTTCCTGTCATTCCATTTATCGGATACGGTCAGGCTTTAAAACGTCCGGTATATGTGGGAGATCTGATCGATGCCTTTGAGAAACTGGTAGCGATTCCGGAGGGAACTGGCAAGATCTACAATTTCAGCGGTAAAAATGCCATCTCCATGATCGATTTTGCCAGACTGTGTCTTCTGCTATCCGGATCTGAAGACAAGCTCATTGTAAATATCCCGGAATGGCTTTGTATTATTGCCGCCCGTCTGATGAAAAAGTTTATGAAAAATCCACCCTTGAAGTGGAATATGATTGCCGGAGTAGTTCAGGATGCAGACCTGGATCCATCCCAAACCATAAACGACCTTGGATATGAACCTCATGACCTGGTTGAACAGCTCAGGCAATGCTTTCCAAGGAAGGTTAAATGAAACACTCTCAGGAGTATATTATGCCCGTTAAAAACCTCAATATGATTCTGATTGTTTTGTCACTGGTCTTCAGTGCCTTTTCCAAAGATAACGGAACTTCAAAGAAAACCGACATGGTTTCATCAGCAAGCAAGCAAACCGGAGAACTCAAAGATGATGCAAAAGAAAATGACACACTGGTTCTGACTGCCCGCCTCATTGAAATTCCTGGAACGATGCCTCCCAATGATCTTTATGACTATGTATTCATTATGAAATACCGTGTATTAGCCGTAAATAAGGGTAATACTTCCGAAAAAGAGATCTATGTAGGCCATTACAATCCGTTAATACCCCGCAAACAGATAAAGGGAAAGATGGATTCTTTGGTTAATGGTAATATTGAGAAATTTACAGCAGGTTCGAAACACCAGTTAACTCTTGTTTCTCCAATAGAAAAGGTGTGGAAAGATGCTGTGGAGGATAATTATATAGAAATTGAACAACCCAGATATTTTGCACTTGTTGCCGATGAATTGAAGTAATCGGCTGTCAGCAGGCATTCATGGTATTCTCATCCCATATCTTTATGTTCTACTTCCTTCCTCTGGTACTGCTTTTCTACTACCTTCTTCCGTTTACCTGGAAAGGCATTTACATAAGAAACTCTTTCCTGACGCTGGCCAGTTATGTTTTTTACGGTTGGAATGAACCATGGTTTGTAATTCTGATGTGGATCTCTACGGTTCTGGATTTTAGTGCCGGAAAACTTATCTCCCATACCGGAGCGACTCAGAGACAGAAAAATCTGGGACTGCTGCTCTCCTGTGTCGGGAACTTATCCCTGCTTGGTTTTTTCAAATATTACATGTTCGTTATGGGGGGGCTCAACTCGATCATCGAGTTTTTCGGTGGTAGTCCAGGCACCTTTTATGTCATGAATGTCACTTTACCCATAGGTATTTCATTCTATACTTTTCAGACCATGAGCTACACCATAGAGGTGTGGCGGGGTAATGTGGCTCCGGCAAAAAATTTTGCCACCTTCTCCTGTTTTGTTGCTTTATTTCCTCAACTTATCGCAGGTCCGATAATCAGGTACATCGATGTTGCCGAGCAGTTGTCAGAACGAAAGCACACATATAACAAGTTTGCATCCGGAGCAGCAATTTTCATAACCGGCTTATCCAAAAAGATACTTCTGGCAAACCCTGCCGGTGCTATTGCCGATGCAGCATTTGGTGCCGATTCACCCACACAGCTTACTGCCTGGTGGGGAGTTCTGGCTTATCATTTTCAGATCTACTTTGACTTTTGCGGCTATTCGGATATGGCAGTAGGACTGGGAAGGATGTTTGGATTCGAGTTCATCAAGAATTTCAATGCACCTTACCATTCCATCAGTATTACCGATTTCTGGCGACGATGGCATATCTCACTTTCCAACTGGATAATGGATTATCTCTATATCCCCCTGGGAGGAAACCGTAAAGGGAAAGCGAGAACATATTTCAATCTGCTGATCGCTTTTTTTCTGAGCGGCTTGTGGCATGGAGCGAATTTGACATTCGTAGCATGGGGCCTGTTTCAGGCTTTTTTCCTTATTACAGAGCGCATGATGGGAAAAAAGAGCATCTATCATAGATTGCCACATCTCCCCAAAGTGATACTGACCAATATTATCGTTCTTTTCGGATGGGTGCTTTTCCGGGCTCCGGATATCAATCAAGCTTTGGCTTACTGGAAAGTCATGCTGGGTATTTCAGGACATAATGATGCCTCAATGATGCTTCAGGCGCAGATCATGAGTCTTCCGCATCTTTTCTCCATGCTGCTTTGTGCAATTATGGTCTGGCAACCAGTTCAGGCTTATGATTGGGTAAAGAATCTTCGTGGATATAAATATGCACTGACCGGTGCAGTATTCATATTGGCAATTGCAGTAATGTTTTCGCAGACATTCAACCCATTCCTTTACTTTCAATTTTAACGGGAACCGTAATGAAAATCAATGCAGCAAAAGTGTTTTCCTGGTTCTTCATAGTAATCATTGCAATGGTTCCTGTTATACAAGCGGTTTCAGAGCTCAAAGAAAAAAGAGGTATTCAGTGTTTTAATATTTTTGAAGACACTTTCATCACCCCTGCCAAAACTGCCAGAAAAATTTCTCAACTGTTAGAAGAGTTGAAACATGAACTCAGGTCTGCAGACTCGATCCTTACAGATAATGCAGATGTTTCAGAATCTGAAACATTTATAATGCATCTGGAGGAAGCGAAATCGATTTCAGGAGCCATGCGAAATCAATATGTCTCGATTAACAGATATATCGATGATACTGCAAATGCGATAGTTGGCATAATAGATTCTCTGACAGAGGAGATATCAGTACTGGAAGAAGATCCGGTTTCCATTAAAACTGGATTATCATCTATTTATAACCGAATAGAATCCATTTCAAACAAAATAAATAGAAATGGTCTGAATTATATCGGTGAAATGATTCATCACTTTTTCAAATATACTGCATTTAACCACCATTACCTTAGAAAGTACGAAAAGGAGATAGAGAACAGTTCCATATTTGCCAATTCGATTCGTCCGATTGTTCAGTTTGTAAGTTTCAAGCTGTTTGGTGATCCTGGAGAAAAGGCGATAATGGGAAAAAACGGATGGATGTTTTATAAGCCAGATGTGGAATACCTTCATAAACCATCTGTTACCGATCCCCGCTCAAAGGTGGTTGATTATAACAGTAAACCGGTCATGGATGATCCCGTAAAGGTAATACTTGATTTTAGGAATCAACTATCAGAGATGGGTATAGAGCTCTTGGTAATGATAGTGCCAGGTAAACCCAGTATATATCCGGATCTTATCAATCCTGCCATAAAAGTCTCCTTCAAACATGAGATCTCTCACTCCCAGCATATTCTTAAAATTCTGGCAGAAAAGGGTGTAAAGACAGTAGACCTGTTTACTCCGTTTTTACAGGAAAGACAACGGGATTCGCTCTTTGGCGACTCTCTCTATCTTCGCACAGACACACATTGGAAAAACCGCGGACCGCGACTGGCAGCAACATCGGCTGCATCTGTAATCAAGCAGATGCCGTGGTTTAATGATAACTTCCCCAAAACCGAGTATACAATGGATACTGTGGAAGTTTTCCGAAACGGTGATATTGGAGTAATGACCAGACTGTCTGATATTAAAATTGGAAAAATGCAGCTTAATCTGCCTCTGGAAAAAACCAAATGTTATCAGGTATTTTCTGTTATCAGAGATGATTCAGGAAAAATCATTTCCAGAAACCTATACCGAGATGAGTACAGGAAAGCGCGTATTCTTATTTTGGGCGACAGCTTTTCCAGAATTTACCAGACCGATGAACCCCGGAGTGCGGGATGGATCTCTCATCTGGCTTATGAACTGTCGGAACCGCTGGCATCAATCGTCAATGATGGCGGAGCATCAACAATCGTTCGTCAGACACTTTCAAAAAAAGCTTCATTACTTAAAGGAAAGAAGCTTGTGATCTGGGAGTTTGTTGAACGCGATTTGCGCTTTGGTGAAGGAGGCTGGAAAGAGGTACCAATTACTGTTTCGGAAAAGCAACACTGATAATTGCTCTACCACCCGATGAGTTGAACAAGAAACACAGTAGTTTAATATTTTGAAAACGGACAAAAATATGAAGACAGGATACTTGATGAGTAAATTACTTCTTTTGTGCATCTTGCTTTTATCCTCCATTACGGCATCAGCCCCCTATCAGGAATTGGTTCCAAATTTCAAATGTCTTCATTCCAATGTCATGGTCCGAAAAATTGATTCTCCAACACTTGCCAATCTTGACTTTTCGGCTTACGACAGGAATCCGGTTCTTGTTGATCATTTCGACAAAATAAAGTTACCTAAAAACAAAACCGGTGTGAAGCTTGACACGCTTTCTTTTGGAAATGCAGTTCTGGAGATTAAAAACAGTCTGCATGAGACTCCACTTACCGAAAATGAATTGCAATCCCCTCTGGCCTGGAAACCATTGATCAAAAAACTGTGGACAGTAGTAAAAGAGGACGACTTTCAAACACTCTCATCTAAAGTTTCATCATTTAAATGGAGTAACCCTGAGATATTCCAGCCTTTTCAGCAAATATCGACTCTGTATCTGCATCAAACCAATAGCTCAACTGAATTCTGGGTAAAAATTGATTTCAGCCCCTGGGTAAATTTTCTTGAAAACGTAAGCGATGAAGATAAGGATGGGTTCCTGGAAATCTATGGAAAACTGAACCCGGATTCTCTTAACAAAGATTCTCTTCCAATGGTTATCGACTGGATCAGGGAGCAATACTGTAAAAAGATTCTCTCTCACCAGGAGATACTCGATTGGATAACCGATCTTGCATCATACTGGTATCCTACCAGAAATACCGATATTCTGGACCTGTCCACCGAGAACAGATGGCCTTTTAAAACAACACCTCGACACATCAGAAAAGAGCTGAAAGGTTTAATAATAGACAATCCGCTGGCTGTAATTGAAGGTAAACCGTTTTCCCCCCAAAAACCTATTTACAACGTATTTATTACAGATGAAAAACAGAATACAGAAACAATTGTTTCAGAAGAAATCACCAGCGTAGCCATTAAAGCAATGCTGGATACTTCTGTTTCTCAGAACTTCATAGATAACCAGAAGCACTTTGAAGAAGAGCTTAAAGAATATGGCAGCTATGAGGCCTGGGACACAGAATGTTCTTCTTTAAAAAGCAAACTGAAAGAGATCCTCGATACTCTTCCGGAAAGCCAGATGGGTATTGAAGGAAAAGATGGATGGCTCTTCTTTGTGAAATCTCTGCAATACATTCTGGGAGGAGATATAACCAGGCAGGCTCAGGAGAAAAATCCCCTGCCTCATCTTTTAAGCTTTAGAAAATATCTGGACAGTCTTAATATAAACCTGCTTTTTGTAGCTGTACCAAATAAGGAAGAAGTTTATTTCGAGAAATTGCTCCCCGAAAATATAGTGATCCCTCAAAACCAATACATCAATCCATTCAGCCGTAAATTTCTTCATGATCTTCAGAATGCCGGTATTGAAGTAATAGATCTGTTGCCTCACTTTCTTAAAGCGAAATCGGAAGATTCCTCTTTTATCGAAACAGTGTATCAGAAACAGGACACCCACTGGTCATACAGAGGTTTGCAGATTGCAGCTAACCTGATTGCCGATAGAATTAAAAAATATTCATGGTACGATAGTTACAAAGAAAAAACCGAATATGTGCTAAATGATACCTCTTTCAAGAGGCTTGGCGATATAGTGGATCGTTTACCGGAGTCAAGACAGATCCAATATCAGCCGATAGAACTCAAAGCGGTTCATGTAAAGACTTCTGATGGTATTCCATATAAGAGTCTTAACAGCAGTGCTCCATTGATGCTGATTGGTGACAGTTTCACCGGTGTCTATGAATCGGTTGACTGCAAGAGTGCTGGTGTCGGAGCTCACATTGCTGCCAAAACCGGTATGCCTGTGGATATCATTACCAGTTGGGGCGGCGGCCCGCTGGTGCGGAAAAAAGCAATGAAAGCACGCCATAAAGAACTGGGTAATAAAAGGTTGGTGATTTACATGATGTCAGCAAGAGATCTCTACAATTATTCACAGAACTGGGAACGGTTTCCTGATGAATAGTATCTCTATAACTGTGGGCTTTCAGAGATCTTTCAGTATCTGTTTCACAAGAGCAATAATCAAAGCACTATATGAACACCGGGAGAAGTATTGATTCACCATTTCCTGTTAGCCCGAATGAAATCTGAAAATTACAAATCTTTAAACTGGATAACAAAAGAAAATCTGATAACTGTAGCTATTGGAGCTGTTTGTGGATTTTTCGTGCTCTACCCTATCTCCGATTTTGATATTTTCTGGCATCTTGCCGCAGGTAAAGAGATTGTCAAAGAGCGACACCTTCTGTTTTCGGATCCGTTTTCCTATACTGACACGGCTCAAAGATGGTTCGATGTTCACTGGCTTTTTCAGGTAATAACCTTCCTGACAGAGAATGCAGGTGGATTAGGCTTGCTGCTTGTCTTCAAGGCCACACTCTTTGCTGTAAGTATCTCAATTCTTTTCAGATCAGTACCAGATAAGAGATCTGTGTTGCTGATCAGTTTACCAATTGTACTCATTGCTTACTCATTCAGATATCTGGTAACCATGCGTCCAATAATATTCACTATTCTTTTTATATCCCTCTTTTTTTACCTGTTAGAGCGATATCTTAAGCATCGCAGAAAACGTTACCTGCTCTTTCTTATACCGGTTCAAATTGCCTGGGTAAACAGTCAGGGCCTTTTCCTGGCCGGGCCTTTTATTTTTATCGCTTATCTTAGTGGTGAATTGCTCAACAATTTTCTGTCAGCAAGATTTCCGGATCAGTTCGGATATAAATCCAACCTGAACAGGACCGACCTGAAAATTATGACCCTGTTTTCCCCTTTGTTGCTTTTAAGCATGCTGGTTAACCCATATTATCAGGACGCAGTGCATTTCGCCTTCCGTCTTTTCAGGAATATTACTCCCCTGCCAGAAAACATTTACTCCTCAAATGTAACCGAGAACATGTCAGTTTTTAGCATGATGGATACAGATTATGCTTATTATGCGTACAGTTTGATCGGAATCATCGTATTGCTTTCTTTATCCTCTGCTTTCTCGAAGCGTTATCTCAGATTCACCTTCCTTTTTTCATCACTGATGTTTTTAACCCTGGCATATATGGCACAACGCAATCTGATTCTTTTTGCCATAGCTTTTATTCCCCATTTCTGCTGGAATATGAAACACCTTTCATTTTCTTCACCAATAAACAAAAAAATCCTTAAGACATGCATCTCTTTTTTACTTTGTATTTTTGTGCTTTCTTCAATAATTTCACACTTGCAATTTCTCAGAAAGAACTTCTATACAATCGCTCCGTTCAGTTTCCCTGTTAACAGTACAGAATATCTCAAGGATTCCAGTGTGCCGGGGAATATGTTTAATGCCGATCGTCATGGCGGATATCTGATATGGAAGTTTTATCCTGAAAAGAAGGTATTTCTGGATACAAGGCTGACACTTCGCAGCCGGGAGTTTTTTGCTGAGTATCTTTCAATTTTAAAGCATCCGGAAGTTTTTTTTCCTGGTCTTTGCAAAAAGTATGGTATCACTCATGTGATATTACCACAATGCGGCACTGATCTTTATTTCCGGTTAACCAAATATCTTTATGATAGTCCTGAGTGGAATCTGGTTTCAACCGATGGTTCTGAAGCGCTTTTTATTATGGACTCATTATCAAAAGATCATAATATCCGCCTGGATGACGTTTATAGCGTCGATTCTATCTGTCAAAGTTTAAAAGAGAGATTTATTGATAAGAAACACCTGGCAGATGAAGCAGTTTTTCACCTGGCCAATATGCTTGTAAAAACCGATAATCTTTTATCTGCGGAATCGATTCTTGCTGATGATCGTTCTCAGGAATGCAGATTGTTATATTCCCGTATTAAACTACTCAAAGGCCAAAAAGACAGCGCATTGACTATATTAAATAAGATCATTACAGAAGATCCGGGAAATGTCCAGGCACAAACCCTGACCGCCTCTGTTTATTTGAGTATGAATCGGCCTGAACAGGTAAAAAAGGCTATATTATCGGTTCTGGTTCGTGATCCGTTGAAAGTATTTAATATGTTGAGAGTTATTTCGAAGGAGTAAAACATGTTTTTAAGATTAATTTCTATTGTTCTGATAACCGCATTTACGACTTTTAGCCAGGAAGCACCTGTAGGGACTTCGGTTCAGCCATCACCAAAAGAAAAAAAGGCTTTAGATTCCTTTAAAAATAAGTTACAGGGAAAGATCGTCTGGTCCTCATCCCGTGCAAACAGCAAACACGATATCTGGTTAATGAATGCAGACGGGACCGGTATCACACAATTGACCAAAAGTGACAATGTCGACTGGTATCCAAGGATATCACCTGATGGCAACAGAGTTCTTTTTGTCAGAAGCAAATCAGGATGGGTTCCGGAAAGCGATGCTGAACAACACGACAAATGGGATTTATGGACAATAAATATCGACGGAACGGATGAGAAAAAAGTCGCGGAAAACGCCTGCTGGGGAACCTGGCGACCATCAGGAGATTCCATTGTTTTTGCACGGGGAGCTCTGGTTGTAGTGAAATCCCTTTTGGATAATGGTGAAAAAAACATTTTCGATTCAGAGCAATCGTTAAAAAAAGGAACCTATTCTCAGCAACCACAGCTCTCCCCCAGCGGTAAGAAAATTGCAATTACGGTTCGAGGTTCAAAAAGAGAAACAGGAATCTGGAATTTGGACAAAAGCATCTGGTACAGCACCGGGAAAGGATGCCAGATCGACTGGTACCCTGATGAAACCAGGGTCATTCGTATGAATGAAGGACAGGGAAATGGCGATACCGAAGTACTGTCAATCAGAGTTGATGAAGATGGTAAGCCGGTGGATAAAATATCTGATCTCCGTTTACCCAAAGAGATACGCCTTATGGATTTGCCAGGACGACGGTCTCACGAATACTTCCCGAAACTTGATAACAGCGGTAAATGGCTGGTATGGTGCGCAACCCAATATGGACACGAACATGATCTTTATGATTACGAGCTATTCATCTGGAACATTTCACAGGACAAGGAAAAGGACTGGGTGCGATTGACTTTCCATACAGGAAATGACCGGTGGCCGGATATATTTACTGGGAAATAGCTCCCTGAAGCAGCCCCCTAAATCTCCCGATGTACATCGGGAGACTTTAAGATCGCATAATGTAACTGTGAACTTGACCCTATGGTTTTATAAAATGTTGCTTTGGACGCTCTTAAGTCCTCCTTTGGGGGATTAGGGGGCGAGAAATTTAGGGACAAACAGAACAACATAAATAAATATTTTATGCCTGAATTCCTTAAAACCACACTCATTATCCCGGTATTACTGGCGATATTTGTAAATAGCTGCTTAACTTATGGTTCCGATGGTGTGGTAAAGATTCCGGATATTAAACAAAAGAAAAGGCATAAAGCATTAATCGTTCTTCCTCAAAACTACAATTATTGCCAAAAAAAATTTCCGGTTATCTACTTATTACATGGATACGGTGGCAATCACAAAAGCTGGTCCAGAATTATTCCATTAAAAAAATATGCAGACAGCCTTCAGGTGATCTTTGTCTGCCCTGATGGCAATTACGATTCGTGGTATATTGACAGCCCTGTAAGGGATGATTACAGATATGAATCATTAATCACAAAGAAAGTGATTCCTTTTGTCGCCAGTAATTACCGGGTGATTAAAAGTCCCAATGGGCGAGCCATTTGCGGAACCAGCATGGGAGGGCATGGAGCCTTAACCATACTATGCAGGAATCCGGAGCTTTTCTGTGCAGCCAGCAGTATCTCCGGCATTCTGGACCTGACTCAATTCCCCTTAAAATGGACTATCAAGAAAGTTTTAGGAAGTTTTGATAAGAATGAAAAGTTGTGGGCTGAGCACTCTTTCCTTTTTACACTGAAAGAATTGAGCAGTTCCAGAAAACCGGTATATATCGATTGTGGCTTATCCGATTTCGCTCTGCAGGCCAATCGTCAAGCACATAATAAACTTGATTCCCTGAATATCGAACATGAATACAGTGAAAATCCTGGAGATCATTCACATGCTTATATTAAAAAGCGTTTTGGAGAACACTTACGGTTTCTAACCCGGTATCTTCAAGCAGCCTATTGATATAGGCGGGGAAACGAATAAGAAAAACACTGAAATTGCTCAGGTATCTGATGGCAAAAAATAACATGATAATACCAAAATCGAAAAAAAATAGGAATTAATATCAAAACAATATCTAATCAGAAGTAATACAGATAAATATCTAAACGGAAGAATCGGAATATCCCTTTAGTGCTTATCTGATTATATTTCTGATTCTGTGAGAGTCGATTGCTACTGATTTCTTACCAGCTATTTGTTTTCAATTCCTGAATAGCTACAAAACACTTAATACCAGATGAAGCAGACATTCGAAAATTTTCCATACTACCCACCTCTTTGATTCACCTGGCTTGGGTGGAGCTTTCTTCTGTTAATTTAAAGCTGTTTCCTTTAAGTGCTAACCATTTTGGGTTTATTTCCAACGTATCAGTGTTTTGAGTCAACGTGTCCGTGTTTTTAACAACCGTATCTGTGTTTTTAACAAAACCGTATCTGTGTTTTTAACAACCGTATCTGTGTTTTTAACAACCGTATCTGTGTTTTTAGCAACCGTATCTGTGTTTTTAGCAACCGTATCTGTATTTTTGAGCAACCGTATCTGTATTTTTGAGCAACCGTATCTGTGTTTTTGAGCAACCGTATCTGTGTTTTTAGCAACCGTATCTGTGTTTTTGAGCAACCGTATCAGTATTTTTAGCAACCGTATCTGTGTTTTTGAGTAACCGTATCAGTATTTTTAGCAACCGTATTCGTATTTTTAGTAACCGTATATGTGTTTTTGAGCAACCGTATCCGTGTTTTGAACAATCGTATACTGGTTTCAACACAAAGGATTTTGGTCCTGGCCCAAAGCATTTTGCTTTATCTGGAAAGCTTTATCGAAAAAAGGCGAAGCTTAATAACTGTTCTCTAAGGATTTAAAAGTTATGGACGGAAGTGCCTGTCATTGTTTTTAACCAGTTTACAGGACATCTGCACACTCTGGTCTTGCCGGCAGAGAACTGGCGCTCTCATCTTTTAAGATGCTTCGATTTATCCGAAGATGAGTAGTTTATTCTAAATGAAAAGACTTCTCCTCGAAGATTCGTCGAAGTGACTGTCAACGAGGGCTTATCGGAAAAAACCAACAGGTTTGCCTTATCGGGCTCTAATTAAGTCCCTGTCTAATGGACAATTTGGGCTTAAATGATAGTTTCAGAAGCTCCCTCAAGGGGAGCTCCCGAAAAGTCAGTGATACACAGTGGATACAATTATTTCCTTATTTTATATGCGGTATAGAAAGTGTTTCCTCCTCTGTGAACCAGGAAAACCACCGATTCCCCTGCTTTAATGGATTTGGAAACTTTCTCAAGCTGACTTACATTCTCCAGGTGAATGAAATCGTTCTGTTTAATTTTCATCTGAGATATTATATCCCCCTCTAGCAATGGCACATTACCGCTTTCAACACTGGTGATAATTAACCCTTTCAGATCTTTAGGGATATTATATTGCTGCCGCAGCTCTTGTGTCAGATTTGCCGCACTGAATCCAAGTTTACTGCTGGTTGTTGCGTCATCTTCAGCATCACCGGAAGAACTGTTCTTAGACAACTGATCAATCATTTTCTGGTCACGTTTCCCCACTATCAACTGGAGATTAATGGTTTTTCCCCCTCTGAAAACAGTTACGGGAACCTTTTTGTCTGGAGACAGGGCTGCGACTCTGTTACGAAGGTCATTTGTGTTATCAACGGCCTTTCCATCGATTGTCATAATGATATCGCCCCGTTTGATTCCGGCCTTATCAGCAGACTGTCCCTTTATCACATCGGCAATTAAAACACCTTTTATATCTCCCAAATCAAGTGCAGCTCTCACATTCTGGTCGATATCCTGGATCGTAACTCCAATCCATCCTCTGACCACCTTTCCGGTGTAGATAAGATCTTCCATTACCTTTTTTGCCATATTCACCGGTATGGCAAAACCGATACCCATATATCCACCAGATCTGCTGTAAATCATTGTATTAATGCCGATCAGCTCGCCATCAATATTCACCAATGCTCCACCGGAGTTTCCGGGGTTAATGGCAGCATCGGTCTGGATGAAATTCTGATAAGATTCATTACCACTCACGTTTCTGCCAAGTGCCGAAACGATACCGGTGGTAACAGTAGAAGTAAGGCTGAATGGATTTCCTACAGCTATCACCCAGTCACCAGGACGCATCTTGTCAGAATCTCCCAGATAGGCAACAGGGAGTTTATCTACTTTTTCAACGATTTTTATGACAGCCACATCAGTCAGCGAATCACTGCCGACAGTTTCGGCCTTTAAAATACGTCCATCATGAAGTTTTACCTCGATCTCATCAGCACCCGAAACCACATGATAGTTGGTTAGAATGTAACCGTCTTTGGATACTATGACACCGGAACCAAGTCCCTGCTGACGACGCTCTTTTTTCTGAATCTGAGGTTTTTGCTGTGGACGCCGCCTTGGCTGGCCGAAGAAAAACTCAAAGGGATCCCCAAACTCATCACCAAAGAAATTATAAAAAGGGTTATTCTGAAATACGATAGTATCAACTTTGGTCGGAATCACCGATACCACAGTGGGGATAACTTTTTCAGCGATATCACCAAAAAGGGTTTTAAATGAACCCATCTTATCTGCCGCACCGGCCAGTGGATTATTATCCGCACCAAATTTAACGCTGCCTTTTGCGGGGCGGCTTTCACTGGCTGATACTATTCCTGTTCCCGTAAAAACAGAACTACCAGTCAGTAATATGAGCATTATTATTGAAACATTTCGTTTCAAGCGACTCAAGATCATCAGAACCTCCTTTTTAAAGTAACATTGCACTCTGGATTGATCGGATTAAAATTTCGATTATGAACCCAAAATGTTGTGGACAGTTGCAGGTTTGGCAGTTTTACATGCAATTCTATCATCATTAGGGTTAATTCCATTTGCTATAATTATGGACTAATAATATCAAATCGGAAAAAACAGGAATTAATAGCAAAACAATTTCTAATCGAAATAATTTGGAAAAATTTTTAAACGAAGAAGTGTACTGTTTATCTTACGAAAATCACTGTATTCCAAATTAAATCACAAAATCCAAAATCCCAAACAGGGACAGGAGTAAGAAAGTTAGAAATGCGAGGTTCGAAATTCAACAGGAACGGGATTATTTCCTTGTTTGGAATTTGAATGATTTGGTTATTGGGATTTGTTTAGGATTTGCAGCTTGGAATTTGGAATTTTATTGTATGATTTAGCCGCTTTATGAAGTGTTCTTTGTTTAATTAACCGGACACTACTGAGAAAAAATAGATTGATAGGTGCAAAGTATGAATTAACATACTCTGCACCGGATGTACAAATCGGATTACATATCAGGCTGACCTTTGAGCTGATCAGTAATGCTTTTTATCGATGCCTGAAATTCATCAAGGCTTTTGGAAGCTTTCAACACGTCTCCTGCTTCAAATTCGGCAGCAGCAACAGTTGCAATGCTATCTGCAACTTTCAGTTCGTTTTTCAAATCCGGAACAAGGCTTTTTTTGCTCTTTAATTTTGAGGCCTTTTTCAGGTCATTTTCAGTTTCGTTCAGCATGCTTTTGGTCAACGCCAGATTTTCCTTTACCTGAGCGACAATGTTTTCCTTTGCCTTCGGTGCATCAACGGCTATTTCTTTAGCAATATCGGTTGCGCTTTTGAGAAGTTTTGTGACTCTGGTATATTTGCGGGTCAGGAAAAAAGAGCTTTTCTGTTTGGCAATTTCCTTTTCTGCTTCTTCAACTACTCTCTGAACATTCTGAAAATTCTTGGTCATATATTTGTCGGCTTCCACATCCAGGGCTGCTTTTAAGGCAGCTTTAGCCTCTGCCAGCTCAACATCGGGTGCTTTTTGGCATCCGTAGAAGAGACAGGCAACACATGTACCGGCAATGATCAGATTTACTTTTCGGCTAAAAAGACGCATACTGAGACTCCTGTGAAGATTGTTAGATTTAGCCTGTATGGAAAAATGGCAGGTAATCATTTAACTGGTAATAGCAATATAAGCTATTGAAATCGGATAGGCAACTTTTTGATTTAAAGATTTGATCCTATAAGCTGCACTGACCCGTTGAATCGTGCAATGGTGTAACTGCTAAGAGAAATAACCGACTCATTAGAGCCAGTGCGGATGGTAAAGCAAAAGGTATTAATCCAGAGAAAACAATTCTTCCGGTGAATCTACCTCATCGCTCAAAAAAGAGATTCCCACAGCAGCATCATGCACATCTTCAAAGTCCAGCTCCCGGATCTCTTCATCCGGTTGGATATAAACATCAGATTCAATGTCCATCAAAATTTCATCAGGTACATATTCTTCGAAATCTCCCAACATTGAAACCTCCTAATATGTTGAGTTTGAATGTTCTGTGGTGATTTCGAAAACAGAATACCAGATATTTAAAATTATTCGTAACTACTCGAGTATCTGATGAAAAAAATAACATGACAATATCAAATCGGGAAAAAAAGGAAATAATATCAAAACAATAACAATAAGAAGGAATCAGAATAAAATACCTAAACAAAGAATCGGAATTAAAAACTCCTTATGCAGCAGACCCGATACCTGTCCTTATTTGCTTAGAGTCTGATATACTTCTGCATTTCGGGAGCAGCCGCATAAAGCCACTCCCGTTTTTTTAGTTATTGCATAAAGCAAATCACCAGAAAACCAATTTTTCAACACAGGGCAGCATTATAGACACCTTCGGTGTAAGATGCTACAGTATCCCAGTTGAACCTGTCTTCAACCGCTACCCTTCCATTGCGACCAAGGGCACGACAATGGTCGTGATCAGCCAGAAGAGAACCGATACCATGGGCCAGACCTCCCGGATTTGCATCAACCAGAAATCCGTTTACATTATGCCACACGAATTCTCTTGGCCCACCAGCAGTTGTTGCTACAACCGGTTTACCAGCCGCCCAGGCTTCCAGTGCCACAATACCAAAGGGCTCATTGCGGCTTGGTAATGCCAGAATATCAATCGACCGCATCAGCTCGCTATATTCTCCTCTGGAGAGGCTTCCCAGAAAACGGATCGCATGGCCAACTCCCAATTGATTGGCACGATTAATCAGTCCTTCTTTCTCCGGACCTTCACCTGCAATAATAAATTTAGCTGAAGGGAAATATCCAAGTACCATGGGCACCGCTTCCACCAGAAGATCCATGCCTTTTTGCGCGATCATACGCCCAACAGCTAAAATGGTAGGATCAAGCGGAGCTATACCGTAGCGTTCCTTGACCGGACCGGGTTCAAGATAACCATTGAAATGATGATACGCAACGCCATTGGGTACCACATGAATCTTGGAATGATGTACTCCATAAATGCGCTGAATCTCTTCAGCAAGAAATCCGCTTATTGAGATGATCATTTTCGCATGATTACATGCAGCATATTCGGTGTCTCTAATCCAACTGGCAAAGCCATCGTGAAAAACATTACCATCGCGACCATATTCAGTCGAATGCATGGTAAGAATACCCGGTGTGCCAAATCCATCACTGATATATTTAAGCACATTGCCAGTCAGCCAGTCGTGAGCATGAACCAGTTCGAACTTCCCGATCATTGAGGTTACTTCATGGAAACGATGAGCCATAGCCTGACACATCCAATCCATACTCTGAACAAAATTATCACTGATGCCGTGATCGACCCGATGGTAATGAACTCCATCGATCTGATCATAATGACTCTGATCCTGTTTACGGCGGGTAAAAACGTGAATCTCGTGCCCCCTCCGTTCCAGACCGGCAGCAAGTTCAGTCACATGAACACCCAGGCCGCCGATATTGATTGAATGCAAAGACTCCCAGGAAAAAAGAGCTACACGCATGATAGCGCCTCCTTAGTTTGATAGGTGTTTTAGAAATGTGAAAGAGAAGGAAATGTTAAATTAAAGACTTATCAGCATTCATTTCTGCTACTTACTCGAACCTGTTTGACAAATCGATTTGTTTTAATGAGAAAAATTAGAAATGAGAAAATATTGAGAGATGAATCGAACTGCTTTGAGCACGATTCAATATTGAAACATCCGGAGAAAGAGTCTGACTGCGTAATAGAGATTAATTGATGAAAATAAGTCGGAAATTTTGGTTTGGCTTTTCCCATAACGATTCCAGTGTTATGGGATCTTCAATATATATTTTTGACCGTTCCTGTATTGGTATAATTTTTACTGAAAAAATCTTTTATCAGGGAACAGGAAAATTTGAAATCCGTAGTTTCAAATTTTCCAGTTTTCTTCATTACACTGATGTTAAATACCAGCGCCTGATCATTATGCAAATCCGTTACGGTATGTAACTTCTGTATCCTTCGAGATCATCTGTACTTTGGTCACTGGAACCCGATGATGAAGATTCATCATCATATTCACTTTTATCAGATTGGGAGCGTGAGATTGGTTTTATGTTAAATTTATATCCGACAGCGACACTGAAAGCCTGATGTTTACCATTGAGGTTTACATTTTCTTCTTTGTCATGATTGGATTGTAATATATCAATCAGACCGATATATACGGCAGGCCGAATGAAAGCGGCACCTACCTTGCCGGTGTTTACTTCGAATCCAATACCGGCGGTAATTCCCAGGTCAAGCATTTTTATATCTCGCATAAAATTAAACTCTTCAGGAGATAGTTCATCGACACGGGCAGGCTGGCCATTTATTTCCGGAACAAAAACTTTCTTATTGTTTCTTTTTTCACCTTTGAGAAAGATCCCCATATCAGGCCCACCAAACACACTGAAACGGAAAATATGTATTGGAAGATTGAACTGTACAAGAACAGGTATTTGCAAACTGAGCATGTCTATTTCCTGAACAGTTTCCTGTCTGACATTTGTCTCCTTGTTCAGAATTTTGCTGAGTACATTCTTCTCACCTCTTGACTCAAATCCTGCACCGACGATTAAGGATAAGTACTTGAAGAAATTCTGTTCGAACCCTATCGAAAACCCAAATCCAAATCTCAGATCATCGCTTATATTAAGTGAATCATTTCCGGTAATAGTGGATGCATTTCTGTTGACTCCGATAAGAAGTGCAGGATCGGAATAGCCTTCTGCTGCAACAAGCATTAATAATAAGAATGGTATACAGTATTTCATATTTACTCCAGAGTTTTTATTATTACAGATTTAGAAATTAAAACTGATCTTTGTTACCCACCACCAGTCACCAGCCTGTACCAGCATCTCTCTGTGGTTTGCCTTGTTATAAAGGACATTGAAAAGCCGCATATGGTCACGGGCACATTGTGCGGTAATGGCCATATGCCCATCCAGAAAAGACCTCTTCATATACAAAGACCATTTCCATTTTGATTCTTTAATGCCATCAAGCGGCCCGGGAGCCAGAGGTCTAGGTGCGAACATGTAAATATCCCGGTAATCATTATAATATTCTGAACCCCAGTATTCGAATTCCAGGCTTAATATATCAAGAATGGTGAATGTTGGAAGATTAACTCCGAAGGTAAAGATTGTTTTATCCCAGAAATCGGAATAGGAAGGAGTATATTTCTTTCTATAGGTTGAATCCGGATATGATTTCCATCCAACAGTAAGCGCTTCCGCATAAACTTTAAGATCATTTTTTCCAAAAAGAGTTGATGGTCTGACAAACGCTAAGGGATCTATCGAAATCTTCAGCATTAATTTGTTTCCCTTGAACGAATAATAAGAAGTGTCCCCATCTTTAATAAACATGTTATCTTCTGCTCTGGGAGTGGTGACCAATCCTCTGTCGTATACAGAAATAAGGTGTGCAAAGCTTACTCCTGCACCAATATTAAAAAAACCTTTGCTTAAAAGATCGTAATTAAAAAGATATGCCAAAGACCAGTCCATCGCAGGATAAAAGACTGTTTCGGATGTAAAAAGCAGGTCCTGAGTAAAACAGCCATTCAAATCATGGCTTATTTTAAATCCCAATAGTTTTGTACTGATATCATCGAAATCAGTTTTGAGATATGCAGGATAAGTAGCCGATCTGAACAGAAATTCTCCAAGATTCCGTACATCAGGATTGTATTTGAATTTAAACAAACCTGCAGTGAAATCTAATTTATTTTTCTCAAACCCTAACATATACTTACCATAAGATTCCAGCATATAAACTTCTGGTCTGGCCATCTTAGTCTCTGGTGATTCATCCTGCATTTTCCAGGAAAATTTTGTCTCAGCTTCGATACCTGCAACGATATTAAATTTTTCTTTATACAATACATCAAAAAGTAAGCTGGCGTAGGCATGCTCTGTCCATATATTTTTTACATTTGCTTCTTTTTCAATACCTGTACCGCGATTAACCTGTCCAAACCAGAAATGCCCGTTACCCTTTAATGCTAATTTAAAATGGTTATTTGCGGTCTGCAACTCTACTGCAGAAGCCTTTAGTACCAGCAAGCCAACCACATAACACCAGAAAAACGTTTTTTGTTTAACCATGATTTCTCCTTCAGAGAACTTCCTTTTTTAATAAAACTGCAAATCGACCTTTACTGTATTTAACAATGCAATAGCATCGAAACCGGATCTATTCCCAGAAACGGTTGCTCGTTCGATCGATAAGTTATGCTCATTGAACAAGTATCACTTAAAATATAAAAAGAATCTGAGTTTCCCCAGATTCTTCTAAGAAAAATTACTGCATAATGATCAAATAATCAGTTGACAGTGAAAGAACCACTCAAGGACGGCTCATCCGGCTTAGGAGTAATTTTCGATGAAGTACCTACACGCACTTTATAACTTCCTGTAAGTATCTCCCATTTTCCGGAACCATCAAATTCATTTGAACCCACTTTGAAATAGGCCATATCTTCTGGGTCCAGTGTAAAACGAACCGTCTTCTTCTGAGCGGGCTCCAGGGTTACCCGATCAAACCCTCTGAGATCCTGCTTACGAACCGGCACAGTTCCAGTGGGCAAAGAAAGGTACAACTGCACCACTTCATCACCTTTGATCTCTCCAGTATTGGTCACATCTACAGAAACATAGATCCGATCACCCTTTTTTATCTTTGAAGGATAAATCTTAAGATTAGAATAGGAGAAAGTGGTGTAACTTAAACCATGCCCAAAAGCAAACAGAGGCTCTTCATTCATATAATCTACTTTGAAATACCCATGCGCCTGTTCAGGACGGCCATATTTAAGATCTGAAGTTCCTGATTCAAACTCAAAATTGGCAGTCTGATTTTCGGTTTTCGGAAAAGTCATATTCAATTTCCCTCCAGGGCAAACATCACCAAAAATAACATCAGCCATGGAATAACCCTGCTGTTCCCCTGGACCGAAACACACCAGAATTGCCGGTGCATCGGACCAGTTGCCAGGCAAGGAAGAGGATCCACCTGTATAGAGAACGATTGTTTTGGCAGTTGTAACTCTCAAAGCCTCCTGTACTTTTGTATCGTCGAAGACTCTCATATTTGGCCGGTCATAACCCTCTCCTTCGTCATGAGCACCAGTAGCCACTATGATATAGTCTGCATCATACATGTTATCTACAATCGTAGTCTTTCCATCTATATTCAGCTTTTCCAGATATTCCGTGATTCCTCTTTCCGGACTTATCCGATTCTCATCCTTTGCTTTAACCAGAGAGCTTTCCCAAAACCAGGAGTCCCCTCCACCCAGACGGGCTACCTGATGCTCCTGCTTGTCACTATACTGACTCTGCCTTGAATCCGCTCCCATGCTTCCAGCCTTATAGGTCCCACCGGTGATATATATTTTTTTCCCGGTCTTTGGAATAGGTAACACGTTTCCCTCATTCTTTACCAGAACAAGTGCTCTGGCACCGATCTTCCGAACAAGATCCTTGTGCGCTTTTGAATTAGGTGAGTTCTGATAGTCTAAATGGTTATAATTGGGATCAAGCAGACCAACTTTACCATTTGCATAGATGATATGCTTGGCTTTTTTCCTGGCATATACAGGTTCAGAGGTAAAATGGCTCTCTGCATACATTACAGTAGGAAGTAACTGATCTGCGCCATATTTAACAGCAGCTTCCAATGTGTTATCATTGACCTTAGCATCCCAGTCACTCATGGTATAGCCCAAAAAGCCCCAGGTATTTCTCAGAAGATCCTCCACCAGGTATTTACTGTCAGTACAGTATTGCTCATTGATTTTATTGTAAGCAGTCATTATGCCCAGAGCACCAGCTTTAACCACACATTCCTTATACTGCGGCAGATAAAGCTCGTGTAAACTTCTCTCATCTATCATCGCGTTTAAATGATCTCTGTCAATTTCTTTGTTGTTAACTGCAAAATGCTTTACCGCAGCAATAACACCCCTTTTAGCCAGCCCTCTCACCTGAGCAGCAGCCATCTTTGCGGTAAGATAGGGATCCTCACTGAAATATTCGAATGAGCGCCCACCTTTGGGATTCATCACTATGTTGACAGAAGGACCCAAACATACATTGCGTCTGTGTGCCCTGAACTCCTCACCCATGGCAACTCCCTGTTCATAGGCAAGATCAGGGTCCCAGGTACATGCCAGGCCACCACAGGTGGTAAAACAGGTTGCATCTCCTCCCCAGTTACGGGTATTCATACCATGCGGGCCATCCGCAGAACGGATATTTTTTAGCGTCCCCGAGGAAGTACTAATCCCTTGCTGTTCAAAGAAAGTGTTCGGAACACCTTCCTCATCGGTGGAGGCAATACCACTAAACAGCTTTACCATGTCACTCACCGATGCTTCTTTACACATGGCTTTTGCCTTCTTCATTACCTCCGTCTCGAGAGCGGTCACCTTAACCACAGCCTTGTACTTTCCTTTGGGACTTCCGGAAAAACGGAAAAAGATATCTCTCTTAGGTTCTTTGGGAAGAATATGAATCACTCCAACTGCACCCTCCACAGCATCCAGCTCTAAAGGGTCACCACCGTTCTCCGGCACTATCTCCAGCTTCACTGTGATCGAATCGTACTGATAAAAACCCAAATCGGTGGTATCTATGGTGAGAGTGTAACTGACTTTTCCTAAATAGCCAAGTCCAGCAGCGGGTTCATGAAGAAAGTCCGTATTAACGTTCACTGCCTCCAGAGCCGCATTGCTGATACTGAAAAAAAATCCGATTAAAGCTGCAATGGTTATTATTTTTCTTTTTCTCATTTTTATTTCATCCTTAATTGGCAATTACAAAACGGATTGATTTCTGAATATCTGCGGTCTTCAGTATTGCAGTGTAAATTCCTGAAGCATGCTTGGTGGGACTTTTCCAGGTCACCATGGTAGTTTTACTGGTAACCGGGATCGACACCAGTTTAACACCACTTATGGAGTAAACCTCAATTTCTGCAGTTACATTGGAAGGAAGATAATATCTGAAAGCAATCTGATTTTTACCATACAGTCTTGCGCTCGAAAGAATACTGTTTCTGGATATTTTATCAACCCTTTTGACAGCCGTACCAGGAAATTCAAAAGCCTCACTCTCTTTCTTCCACTCGACAGCAAAAGCCGTGGTTGCCAGAAAGACCGCTGCACATACAAGCGTCGATACAATGCGATTCATGCTTCACCCTCTCTTAGAATTGATAGTTTTAATCTAAAAACCGAAGAAGATTGCCGCGGATAACCTGCAAACATCGTTCGATATTTTACGGAAATCCTAGTGACCTGCTGCGGTTTTCAAGTTTAATGCTTTATGGAACCTGAACTGCTTGATTTTAAAACGTTATTTGCAACTAAAGCGCCTAAATAAACCCTTAAAATGATACATAATTAAAGCCAATAAGTTTTAAAATCTTCAAGGAATTAGTAATATACATGGGTAAAACAGTTCAGGCAAACGTGAAAAATGACCCCTCTAAGCTGGACATTTTTTATATCCAAGGAATACCGTAAAAAGGCTGTTTTAAATGGTTTAACACGTTTAAAAAAGCCTTTTTCTTTTTTTATGATTTAACAAAACATTCTTTTAAATCTCTTTTCCAAACACTTCCAGATCACTCATAAGCATGTGTCAACTTTTTAAGTTGGAGGATACAAATGAGGATTAACGGAGTGAATCGGAAGTTGAGCGACTACCTTAAAAGAAGCGGTGAAGATTGTGTGTACGGAAAAGGGAACTTCCTGAGCAGAAAAACAATCGCTACCCACCTTGATTTAAATCTTAGAGTTATTTCGAAGAAAGTGTAAAAAAGAATGTAGTTCCTTTATTGAGTTCTGTGGAAACCCAGATCCTGCCCCTGTGACGCTCAACGATTCGTCTTACTATCGATAACCCTATGCCGGTTCCCGGATATTCTCCGGATGAATGCACCCGGACAAATGGATCAAATATGCGATCAATTTTACCGGGATCAAACCCTGACCCATTATCTTTGATATAATAAATCGTTTCTCCCCCTTTTTTCTCCTTACCTATCCATATTCGGGGAGAATCTGCTTTAGCCGAGAATTTCAGAGCATTTCCTATAAGATTATCTAAAAGAAGCCGGATTAAACCTGCATCGGCATTCAGTATCATCTGGGGCTCAATTTCTATTTCATATCTGGATAAATCATATGTAGCACCGAAACCATCAACCGAATCCCGTGCAATCTCACTTAAATTTATTCTGGAGAAAAAAAGCTCCTGTGCTCCTATTCTATTTAAACGGAGAAGATCATTGATAATCTCCTTTACCCTCTTACCTTCTAAAATGATTCTATTTAGTGCATCTTTTTGCTCATCACTGAGATTTTCACCTGATTCTTTGATCAGCTCACCAAATCCAATGATCAAGCTTACGGGATTTCTTAGATCATGCGAAATCGAATAGGCAAAACTTTGCAGATCCCGGTTTGCCACAAGAAGTTCTTCTGTTCTGCTCTTAAGAGTATCCCGTTGTTTCTTACTCTGCTTTATATAAATCACAGTTAATCCCAGAAGCAGATAAAGGATCAGACGAGAAAAGGTATTCCATAAGATGAATTGGTCTATGCGTGAGGTTTCATAGAAACGCAACTCAACTATAAACCAGGAGAACGCCGCTAAAAATGAAAAAACAATGCCTGCGGCAAGCCCAACATAGGATGCGACAATGTATACCGGAATTAAATAGAATATGAAAAAACTGAATTGGTGGCCAGAGAAATTGTCCAGAATAAAAATTGCCAAAATTAAAAACGCATTTATAATGACAATTAAAGCAGTCTTTGCCGAATAGCTCAAATTGAACCACTCCAAAATTGTGGCTTCATTTCCAGAAAACCAGCTATACTACAGATATCTTATATTCATCTTTCAATCTGCAATTTCCATTCCTTTTTCAGAGAAAAAATATCCGGGCTCACTAAGAAGTTGCACTATTATCTTATTTTAAGGCAAAATGAATGAAGAGTTGAAAGACCTGGATAAGAAAGGCATTCTTATGAACATAAATTCCTTTTTTCTCAAATTTTCCTCGTTGTTACTCACCTTTTGCTTTCCTTCCTTTGCCATCACTATTCAAATAGATGCTTCCGCTCAAAAACACCGGATCAGCCCTTTTATTTATGGAAAAAACCATGGAATCTCTGATGATCCATCCAAACCCACCAGCGACTCAATTATCAGACTTTATAAAGATTGCGGAGTAAAAATCATCCGCCTGGGTGGAGGAAACAATCAGACTAAATATAACTGGAGAGCCAAATTGTCCTCTCACCCGGACTGGTTCAATAACGTATACGCTCATGACTGGGATTTTTCCGCCCAGGAAATCCAAAATAAACTACCTGGCGTCTGCGGACTTTTCAGTTTTCAGCTTCTGGGGTGGGTCGCCGATAATAATGAGAATAACTGGAATGACTGGCAGTGGGGCCAACAGCACCAGGGTACTTACCCCCCAAGAGAATTTAACCTCGCAGGCGGGGGTAATGTCAATGATGATGGCACGGAACTGCTGACTGAAGGAGATCATAATCTTTACCTCAAGCCCTGGCCGGCAGAATCCACCACCGCGATACTTGATCACTGGTTTGCAGATGATGGAATCGGATTGGATAAGAAACTGTTTCAGTACTGGAATATGGATAACGAACCTGATATCTGGAATGGAACTCATGATGATGTAATGAAAGATTCGGTCCCCTGGCAAACCTTCATTGACAACTATATCGCAGTTGCCAGCTCTGCACGAAGAAAGTTCCCTAATATCAAACTGGTGGGACCGGTTACCACAAACGAATGGCAGTGGTATAACTGGAATAATTCAACCCTTTCCATAAATGAAAATGGAATCATTAAAAAATATATATGGTTGGAATACTTTATTAAGCTACTGGCCCAGGAACAATCTTCATCGGGAGTTCGCCTTATCGATGTGTTTGATTTTCACTTCTATCCGTCAATGATTTCTGCTGATGATATTCACAATATCACTCAATTGCACCGGATATGGTTTGACACCACGTACAATTATCCCAAAGCAAATGGAGTAAAAAAGATCGGCCCAAATGGATGGAACCCTGATACTACCAAAGAATTTATAATGGAGAGAGTCCGTCGATGGCTCAACCAGTATATGGGTAATGATCACGGAGTGACGTTTGGTATCACAGAATGCGGGGCGATCTATCACGGCAATGCTTCTGTCAATGCTGTCTGGTACGCTTCTCATCTGGGGGAATTTGCCAGACAGCCCGATGTGGAAGTGTTTACCCCCTGGGAATGGTACCCCGGACAATATGAAGTTCTTCATCTTTTTACCAGATACATGAAAGCGAATTATGTGAAAACCACTTCCGATCTGGACAGTATGCTATCAGCGTACAGCTCGATAAATGATTCAAAAGATTCCATGACAATAATATTTGTGAATAGAGACCAGTCCAATAAACACTCTGCTGATGTCACCGTTGAGGGTTTTAATCCTATTCCCGGTGAGATACCTCTGTTACAACTGAAAAACCTGAGTGGAGAAACTTTCAAGAGTCGTTCCGGCAATGCTTTGCAAAATTCTACTCTGAGAGTATCTGGAAAAAATTTTTCGATAGATCTTCCTCCCCTTTCAGTTACAGCAGTCATTTTAACTTCTGAAGGTTCCCAGATCAGAAAAACTTACTCCGCTACGAAGTTCAATTTCGATATCCGGATAATCGGAAACTATCTGAGCATTAAGTCAGAACTTAACTCACCATCCTCAGTATCTTTATTTTCAATAAATGGAACGCTGCTGCAGAAATGGGATCTTAAACCCGAAATGAATCATTGCCGATTCTCTCTGAGCGAAATTCCTTCGGGTGTGTACTGGGTAAAAGCCGGAAGACAGAGACATCGAGTAATTCTTGTACGTGCAAAGTGAAAAAAACGATGTGCTTTAAGCAAAACGGATGGTAAGCGGAAAAGATGCTGCTTACCATCCGCAGATTCAGAATGAAAAAAGTAACTGCGGACCAACAGCCATTACAGTTTGTCCGTAAGCCGCAATTCGGGCTGACCTGGGTACCCGGTCATCAACCGTATTGGCGACACTCAACCATAGACCCGATGCAATTACTCCAAATCCAATAATTCTGTGAATTCTCCTCACCACCGGTGAAATATCATCATTGCTGATTAGTGTTACCAGACCACCACTGGACTGTAAACCCAAGATCACAAGATCGGTTATTGCTGCAGCCCGGGTAGGTTCATGATCACTATTTCTCAGCACCTGTGCAGATGAGTAAATACCGCTAATCGTAATTAATGGTGCGGTAGCGATATGAAATATTCCTTTTTTAGACATACCACCTGCGGATGATTCTTCTGCAGCAAAAAGCATTAAAACTAAAACAATCAGAATCTTTTTCATAAGTACCTCATTCTGAGCTGATATGTAAAGCTGATCCGGACGATCGTTTAGCGTGAATCGTCCGATTTTGATTAAGTTTAACAATTTTTAACTATCATCTTACTTCCTTTGGTTGCTTTCCTCTGGAAAGCGGTTTGGTTTCTCTTGTGTAGTAAATTGCAGTCTTGCCTCCGCTTCTCCAGGCCACACCAATTTTCAGTGTAGGGAACCAGTCTTTCTCATATAGAACTCTGTTATCAGCCATCTGCATACCGGTAATTGAATAGACTGCACCCGATTCCACAAAAAAGCTGGCATGTTCACCGATCATTGCCTCGAACCCGGCCACAGCCGGAATCAGATAGTAATCGGTTTGCCTCCGGGGTGTATGAATATCATAATCGACATAAAAAATAGTCAACAGATAGAGAACTTTCCTTTTCATAGGACCGAACCGAAGCCCCAGAGAATTATCGATGATCCCCACAAGTGATCGATCGTCAAACTGCAGATCATCACTAAAATCCATTTCATGATGCTTGAATCCGGCACTTATCTGGTTGGACCAGAAAAACCTTTCGGTCTTACGAGTCTTGAAGTTCTCCATACGGGTGCGAATCAACGACTGAAATACCCCACTGTTCCCTCCGATATCGATTCCGATATCCCACCAATATAATAACCCATAGCTATAACTCAGCATGATTGCTGGGGGCAACAGATCTCCATCTGCATATAGCAACAACGAGCGTTCGTTTTTATTTAGAACCCCGCCTCCCCTTACAAACGATGGCTGTTTTACAAACCCCAGGGGTGTATAATCTGAAGGCGAACGTTTTTTAGGCAACTCTGCAGTGAATAACTTCCCCTTTTCTGATTTATACCAGTAAGTATCAACTGTATCACCCGCTCTGATAAAATCGAAACTGTCCATATCCGCATATGTTTTAGATAAGGTTAGAAAAAACAGGGTAACTGCTATAAGTTTTATCACGGGTTACCTCCTTTCATGCATTTTACTTTTAATTTTCACCTGTCTTTAATATGCAATAGATATACCAGATTCCGGTAAACAATTAATCAGAAGATCAACAGTGAAAAGATGGAAAATAATAATAAATTGGAAGCAAATAGAGTTGGAAGTTTAATAAAATGATTCGATTATAATGCCATTATCAGAAAAACAAGTTTATGTGTATTGAAGGCATTATGACCGAAACAATACATTGCTGTATTTATGTACATAGAAGATCGCTAAAAAACCAGGTTTACCTTACCGAAAATGTTATACATGCTCATGTGGTTAAAATTCAATTCCAGAGAACAGTCATAAGATTTTAAGCAATTTCCTTCCTAAAAACAAAACGCCAGAAAAACAACAGTCCATTTCTTATTTTAGCTGTTATGAATAAGAACAACCAATACCCCTACAGGCAGGTACATGACAAGTTTTTCAAGGAAATGTTCATGTATCCGGCGGTTATAAAAAGTTTTGTTGAACAATATCTGCTGCAAGAGTTACGTGTGCCCGTAGACCTGGAGAAGATTATCCCTGTAAGAACTGAAAGTGTTGATACAAAACTAAGAACGCTGTATTCCGACCTGATTTTCGAACTCAATACTTTTTCTGACAAACCAGTATATCTGCTTTTTGAACATAAAAGCTATCCTGATAGTAATACAGAAAAACAACTTATAAAATACATGGATGCGTTTGAATTGGATTATCTCAAAGAACACAATGAAACGAAAACATCATTAACCATTATTCCAGTATTGATCTACCACGGTCCTTTCTATTGGAATATCGTATTCAACCATAACAGACTGGCTGATCTTAAGTTTTTTGATCTATCCCGCATTCCTGATGAACAGATCAGAGGCTCGGTGATTTTAAGGATTGTCCTGTTGACCCTCAAATATATCAACAGCGAGGAGCTCGTTACAAAAATCGACACGATATTCGAATTATTTAAGGAGCTTAAAGATGACCCGGAAGCTAAAGAGTATGTGCGATCATTTTCCTTTTATGTTGAGCATGCTGCCAGAGAGGAGTTAAGAGAGATGCTGGTGCAGAAAATAAGACATTTTTTCAGTGATGAAGAATTAGAAAGTTCTGCGGTAATTCGAGAGCTTGAAGAGAGAGGCAAAAAAAAGGGTATTGATATCGGTTTGAAAAAAGGTACCGACATAGGTTTGAAAAAAGGTATCGACATAGGAGTAGAAGCAACCAGATTAATTTTGACATCAGACAAATCTGATGAGCAGATCGCAAAACATACCGGTTTACCAGTGGAGAAAATCAGGGAAATACGGGAAAAAATCAGAAATGGAACCTGAAAACGACTAGTAAACTGTGTAATAGAGTAATTTTTGATACACAGGAAAATGTGTGAACCTTAAAGCAACAATCTGTTAAAATCGTATTATCTCAAAGAGCACAATGAAACCCAAATGACACTAATCACTATCGATCTACCACAGCACCTACATTTCCAATCTAACCCCGTTGGCCCCATTTTTTGAATCAGTTTAATATTATCCCTTTAATAACGTATTTTAAGGTACTTTTTCACCGGTAAAACTATGAAATACGTATACCAGACACAGCTTCCGATATTCGAAAAAGGTGATGAGATAATAAAAACAATCCGTACCAGTCAGGTTACGGTTATCTCTGGTGAAACCGGGTCCGGCAAAACCACTCAATTGCCATTATTATGCCTGGAAGCAGGGCTGGGTCAAAAGGGGATTATCGGATGTACTCAACCCCGCAGAATCGCAGTGCTCTCTTTAGCTCAATATGTAAGTTCCTGTTTTGACAGCGAAACCGGAAAAAATGTCGTGGGTTACAAAATCCGTTTTCGCGAACAGATGAATGCAGATACAAAGATCAAATTCATGACTGATGGTATTCTTCTGTCTGAAATATCTCACGATCCACTTCTGAGAAAATATGATGCAATAATAATCGATGAGGCACACGAGCGCTCAGTTAATATCGATTTTCTTCTGGGGTACATGCGGGTGCTGCTGCCAAAACGTCCGGACCTGCGATTAATAATTTCATCTGCAACTATAGATACAAAACTTTTCTCCCGCATCTTTCATCACGCACCGGTAATTACTGTGAGTGGAAGGCTCTTTCCGGTTGAGATCCGGTACAAACCGGCTATTGAACTGTGGAAAGGGCAAAGCATGGATTGCTATATCGAAGGAGTACTCGATGCAGTCCAGGAACTCTTTCAGAATGGCGAAGAAGGTGACATACTGATTTTTCTTCCCACCATTGAAGACATTCTGGAAACTGTAAACCGTCTCAATAACCTCTGCAATGATGAGGCTACCATCTTGCCTCTTCACAGCCGCATGTCTGCGTCTCTTCAGCAGAACATATTCAGACCAGTAAAGGGAAGAAAAATCGTAGTCGCTACCAACATAGCAGAGACGTCCATAACAGTTCCTGGAATTCGCTTTGTTATTGATTCAGGACTTGCGCGTATGCTCTCTTATGAGCCATCGATTGGATTTACCCGAATGCCAATCGTGCGAATATCAAAGGCATCAGCACAGCAGCGCGCAGGCCGTTGCGGACGAGTCAGTAGTGGTGTGTGTATACGTCTTTACTCCGAGCAGGATTTTCTGTCCAGACCGAATTTTACAACACCTGAAATCAGAAGAACCAATCTGGCTGGTGTGATTTTAAAAATGCTTTCACTAGGACTGGGAGATGTTTCCAGGTTTCCATTTCCCCAGCAATCTTCCCACAAAGCATTCTCTGATGGTTATCGTCAGCTACAGGAACTTGGTGCGACTAACCGTAAGAACCAAATTAGCGCTCTTGGCAAACGTATGGCCAGACTGCCTCTGGATCCTCCTGTTGCACGTATGCTGATGTATGCTTGTGACAATGGTGCTCTGCCGGAAGTTTTGATTATTGCAGCCGCTCTTTCTGTTGAAGATCCATGGGGGTATCGGGAGCAAAGGCCTGTACATTTCAGACACCCTGAATCCGATTTTATGAGTTTTATTTCACTGTGGAAAGCTTTTCATGGAAATCTGAACAGAAAACGATTTACCAAAAAGGAACTGGAAAAATTCTGTGAAAAACACAACCTACTCCCGTTACGAATGAGGGAATGGTTTGATGCACACAGACAGTTGGAACTGATCTGTCGCTCCATTTCCGCAAGATCTTTCAAGAGCAAAAACCAGGCAACCTATGATACTGTTCATAAGAGTCTTCTTGCCGGACTTATGCACGGAATAGCATACAGGGTTGATAAGGGACTTTATAATGGTATTCAATCCGGAGAGATCCGTCCTTTTCCTTCATCTGTACTGTTTACAAAAGATGCATCCTGGGTATTATTCCACGAAATAGTAGAAACCAGTAAAGTGTATGGAAGAATGGCTGCAATAGTAAAACCTCAGTGGATAGAGGAAATTTTCAAGGCGCAATGCAGATACACTTGGCAAGATCCATGGTTTGATCAGCAATCCGGTACAGTTCTGGCTCATGAGGAGGTCACATTTCATGGGCTCAAACTGGTTAAGAACAGAATAATTGAACTTTCCAAAAAAGATCCAGGCAGGGCTCACGAAATATTTATCAGAGAAGCTCTGGTTAAGGAGCTTGCTGGTGAAAGATTCCGTTTTATCAGAAAAAATCGGGAAACTCGCGAAAACATCCATAAGTCTGAGCAGAAATTGCGCACCAGACTTTTTTGTGGTGAACAAATCTTGGAAGATCTTTATGAGCAGCAGTTACCACAGGTGGTCTGCATCAGGGATTTGGTAAGAAAAATTAAAGCCATGAGCGGAGATTCTTTTCTTATCTTTAAAAAAGAAGATCTAATTAATAATCACTGTGTTCCGAGCCTGTATAAGTATCCCGATGAAATAGAGATATGCAACCGGACCATTCAGATACTTTACAGCTACGCACCAGGAGAGGAACTTGATGGTGCGTCCATAAAGGTTTCGGAAAGAGTTTTCAGCGCAGTTCCACTCTTTTACTGGGAATGGTTTCTTCCGGTATTTGTAAAAGAACGGATCAGGCATTGTCTGAAAATGCTGAAAAGCAGATTCCAGGAAAAGCTGGCTGATTCTGAAGTTGTGTTCAGTAAACTGTCAGAAGAGCTATCAATATGTACCGGTCCATTTTCGGATACATTAAGCCGTGCTCTACGTACTCATCTTAATATCTCAATCAGTCCTGATGAAATCTCTTCCTGCATACCAGATTATCTATGGGCACGCATTCTTGTTCAAAATGAGAAAGGAGTAACCATTACTTCTTTTCGTGCCTGCCGAGATCTTCAGGCACGAAATTCAAATAAATCTGATGGTATCAGACCAATTGAATGGAGTCACAGTTGCGAGCATATAGAGATGGAATTCGTCGATCAATGGGAAGAAGCAAGCTTCTTAAAACCAGTTCCTCTTAAATGTTCAAGATCGATTATTCCTATTGCCGGTTACCCGGCTCTTCATCTTGAGCGTGAATCGATCTGGGTCCGTGTGTTCTTTTCCTATGATGCTGCTCTAAAAAGTCATACCGCATGCATCCGCAAGATGGCTGAACAAAGAATAGCTGAATCGCTGGCCTGGGAACTGGAATCATTCAAATTGCCAGACACACTGAATCGCTCGTTGGCTAAAACACTTGACATTCCAACTCCTGAAAAACTTGCAGAACGGTTTTTTCTGAACACTGTGCTGAATTTATCCAGTGATATCCCCTGTGACCGGTTATCATTTAATAAATATTCTCAGAATGTTGCATCAAGGATTACTGCTGCAGGAAATGAAGTAATCGGTCTTTTTGAAAAAATTGTGGCCGGATTCTGCAATTGTCAAAAGCTGCTTAAGAAGCGTCTGGAGCGTCATGGAGCCATAACCAGCAATGCAATTCGTGAAGAACTGATTCAGACAATCACAGCTTACAGAAAGATGCTTCTTTCCGAATCGGTTCCGGTTGAATTGGTGCAGTTGTTGCCAGAATGTCTGAATGGATTAATCCGCCGCATAGATATGGGGTTTCTCGAACCTCGCAAATATAAAGAGCGAAATGAAATTATCCGACAATTTGACACACAGCTTGGCAATTTATTCTCAGAGATGAACTGGAATTCTGAGATGGCAATGTGGAGAAAACGTTATCTGCTGGAGAAGGAGATCATTCAACAGTTCTCAGCTACAGTTCCATTGAGGAGTCAAATACCAGAGATATGTTTGTAATTTTCTGCAAAAAACACATATAATAATCCCTTGAATATTCACCTTGTGATTTTTTAAATTCCTTTATCCTTTTTAGATACAATAGTCCTAAAAAACATAGTAGGTCGATAAATATTTATGCAGATAGTTAAAATCCTGCACTCCTTATAATACCTGCAGTGCTTAAAATCACCTAATCTACTATGTTGTTTAGGTAATAGAATGGATGAAAAAAGAATGGCAATGATGCAAATCTTTGGGCAGCTACTTCCTCTTCTGGTTTTTATCATAGTTGATTCAATATGCAATAACATCAAGGTATCAATAATATCTGCCATTCTTTTTGCTGTAGGCCAACTGTCTTTCTATTACACTAAAACAGGTAAATTTGACTGGTTTGTGCTTGTAGATGTTGCCCTGATAGCTGCTCTGGGTGCCATTTCCATAATATCCAAAAATGAGATGTTCTTTAAGGTGAAACCGGCAATAATCGAAGGTGCAACTGTTGTATTTATGCTGGTTATGTTTTTTTTGCCGGATAGTATTCTGCTTAATTACTTTGGAAGAATGATGCCAAAAGGGATCACACTAAACCCGGCAGCTATAGGTTTAATGAAAACCATGCTTTTATGGATGTGTGCCTATATAGTGGTTCACATTGGTGCAATTTTATATACCGCATTTTTCTGCTCCCGCAGAATGTGGGCGATTGTCTCCGGCCCCGGATTCTACCTGCTTTTTATACCAATTATGATAGGATTGCTTATTAAAAGGGCAAAAATTCGCAAAGTTAGTAGAGCTAACCCATCAATCACCAAGACGACAGTGTCCAGGTAAACGATCCTTCATGTAACCGAATAACACATAGATGAACATCCTGTAGAAACAAAGAATGTCCTTGCTCTCTTTGCCTGGTGCCCTAAAAATAGCCCAATCGATTTCTGTGATCTAACCGTTGTCCTTTTTCCTGATCCATGATAAAATAAGACAACCTATTCTATTGGATAAGGATAATGAACATCAATAAATACCGTTTTTTTCAGGTTGCAATAATTACAATAATCTGTAATTTTTATGTTGAGGCTGAAAAACGCAAGGCATTTTCTGTACCTCTACCACTAATAACAGCATCTTTCAGAGATGATGTAATCGAAGAGGTGTTTGTCTCTTTCGGGGATTCCCATGAAGGATGGGCGATTGCTCCGGGTAACGACAGGTACGTTAAAGATGACCGAAAGCTTCGGCTTGATCATACATATCTGGAGTCAGTCACCCAGACCAGGCTCTTAAGCAATTTTGAAGCATCTTTGCTAAACAAAGTTTGCGAATCATTTTCAGAAACTTTGGAGATTTTCGAAAGAGATCTGAATTCTTCCAAATGGGAGCGCTGTCTTTATCTGGATTACTGGATGCCGGTGTTTATCAAAAATTTCTATTACCTGTTTAGTGTAGCCCGTAATAGTAATGACCTCCTTCCAAATGTAATCTGTGTGGCAGATTCACTTTACGATACCAGTCCGAATTCAACAATTAGCGATAAGCGAATCGACTACTGGCGAAAACATCCAGATCATGTGTTAAAACTTCGCATAGCTGTAAAGGAACTTATCTTTCAGATAAAAATATGGCAGCAAAAGGAATTGGCAAACCCGCAAAGAGATGTACTGGCAGATCATTCCAAAGGATTTATCCAGGCATTAGAGCTTTTCACCAGGCTTTATTTTAACTTACCTTCTTCAAGTAAACCCGCTTCAAAACAATGATTCTGCTTGAACCCCAAAACCTTATCGAAGGCAGTCTGCTGTGGTTTTCCGGTTGAGAACTTATATTGAGAGAAGTATGCTTTTCAGCTCATTCCATCTGAGAGCTTCTGATTTTTGAGCAGAATCAGTAATCTGAATAAATCGCATTCCGGCATCGCGTGCGGCCTGTCCGTCGGTATCATCTCTATCTCCGATTACCAGAATATTTTCCGGATTAATGCTCCATTGGTCTGCGATGTCCAGAAATGGTTGAGAGCAGGGTTTCAGTGCACCTGAAGCTTCAGAAGAGGTAGTGATATCAAAAAGAGATGGGTTGACCTGTAAATACTCCAGCCTTTTGGAAACATGGTCATAATCTGAGAGTACTCCCAGTTTAAGTCCACCTTTTCGCAGTGAGATCATCGATTCTTCGATTCCAGGCCGGGAGTTTTTCAGGAAAGGCATTATGGATATAAATGCAGGATAAAAGGAGTTCAAAATCCAGTTATAGATCTCTTCAGGGTTGCATTTCTCTTTTTTCGAGACTGCCAGAGCAATGGAGTTGAGGAGGTTTTCTCGTGAACCCATCTGAACACCGGCAAAACGTCCTCGCTCTTTAAGAAAGCGAGGAAGTCTGACAAGGTGAGGAATTAACTTACAAGCTAATAATGGGCGCATAAACCAGCGCATCTGGTAAAGGGTTCCATCCAGATCGAATATGATGCCTCTGATATTATGCATTGACTGCATGCAATTTTTCCCTGGTACAGCTTTTAGCTGCCTGGTAAAGGTTGTCAAACAATGTTTCCAACATTTCATAAGGAGTTGCTGAGAAAGCGATTCGCAGAACTGGACCAAGAGCAATAAGCCCTGTGTCATATTTTTCCAGAAGTTCTTTACGAACCATCTCAGTATCACCCTTCACCAGTTTGACACACATGAAATAACCCGAGTTAAAAGGAAGAGGAAAGAAATATTCATTATATTCCGGATGATTTCTGAAGATGTCACGGATTTTCTGATATCTCCGCTTCAGAATGCTTGCCTTCTGCAACTTCTCTTCGTTGTAAGTGCTGCTGTTATAAGCAGAAAGCAGTAATGTTTGTCCAATATTGGAAGTATTGGAGATGTTCCCGCGGATCGCTCCGGCAAGTTTTGCCTCCAAAGCTTTATACATTTCAGGAGAATTCAGCGCAGAGCCAAAAGTCGTAAAGCCGACCCTGAATCCCCAGACATAATCCTCTTTGGTAGGTCCGTCAAATTTTACAGCAAGAATTCTCTCGTGAGCATCTGCAAGCAGGCTGAAAATGGATTCCTGCATGATTCCCTCTTCATAAACCAGACCAAAATAGGCATCATCGATAAAAACCAGGATATTGTTGCCAGCCTCTGCAGCTTCAACCAGAATGTTTTTAATCTGGAGAGCTTCATTGCAGGTTACGGTGTACCCGGTTGGATTATTGGGGAAATTTAAAATAACGATCTTTTTCCCTTTGGGAGTATCCATTAATTTCTTCCTCAAACCTTCAATATTAAAACTGCTGTTATCAATAAAGGTAGGGAATGTGTCAAATTTCGCTCCGAAAGCATGACAGAAAATCAGATCATAATTCTCCCAGTATAGATCAGGAGAGATAATCACATCATTATCGTTTACAAAGAGGTAGCCTGCCATGGAAAGACCATGGGTCAGGGCGCTGGATACTACCGGAGAGCTGAAAAGTTTACCGGCAAGGGAAGGATTTTTTTTGTTCATGAAATCCTCCCAACTTTTGCGGATTTCAGGCCGTCCATAACTGGAAGCATAAGAGAAGCCCTCTTTACTTTTCAAATTAAGGAGGGCATCAAGTGAACCCAGAACCATGGGTGAGCCATTGTCTTCGAGCGCAGTACCTATAGTGGCATTGATCTTTTTGCCTTTGGCCTGTTCTGTCTGTGACAAGATTCCCCTCTTTGGGAAAAAAATAGCTTTGCCTTTGTCTGATAATAAATCATAAACGAAAGGATTGGTAGAACGAATAGCTTCATTGAGTTCCTGAGCTTGCAGATCAAGAGGCATGCGATAACTCCTACTGGAATGTTTCCGTTCATTGACATCTCACAAAAACAGCCAAAAGAACCTTTGAAAGGTTTCTTTCGGCTGTTATTATGAGGTAATATGTAATGTCATTTTAAAACTTTCTAATATACAAAACTAATATAATCTGGTCAATAAGAGAATCTATTTCCTGCATTCTTACCAGAATTCAAAGAGCAAAGATCATGCATCATTAAAAACCTTATTCACACGATTATCACTATCATTCTTTAAGTGTATGGTACCCAGTGTAACAATACCGTTTTTTTATATCGTTTTCTTTGGCTACCAATAGCATAGAGCCCTTTAGGTTGCTGGCCCTAAGAATCGTTTCCGATTTTAGTTTTAACTACAAAAAAATCATGGATAGTCGGAACAATACGAACCTGGTTCATACTCATTGTTCCAATTTAGATTTTCTTTTATTTTTGGGTAACCGTAATACCTCTTTAATCAGTCCTCAATGAACTTCGCTGATTGGGTATTTTCGGCTTTTCATATTTTCTGCAATATTTTTAAGATATTGCAGAATCCAAAAACAAATCACCGCTTTTAATTCTGCAAACTGGTTTAGAAGGGTTAATGATTAAAATGGGGAAAAATATCGTTCAAAAAATTCTTGATTCTCATATCGTAGAGGGAAATCCAGTTCCCGGCCAGCAGGTTGGAATCAGAATCGATCAGACTCTCACTCAGGATGCTACCGGAACTATGGCATATCTGCAGTTTGAGGCACTTGGATTTGATAAGGTGAAAACTGACCTTTCGGTTTCTTATGTTGATCACAATACAATTCAGGATGGCTTTGAGAATGCCGATGATCATAAATATCTGGAAACAGTCGCTGCCAAATATGGTATAAAGTTCTCCAAACCAGGAAACGGAATCTGTCATCAGGTTCATCTGGAACGCTTTGGCGTCCCAGGAAAAACGCTTCTGGGTAGTGATTCGCACACCCCCACCGGTGGTGGCATAGGTATGATAGCGATTGGTGCAGGTGGATTGGATGTAGCAGTGGCAATGGGAGGCGGTCCGTTTTTTATCACCTATCCCAGAGTTATAAAAGTTGAGCTTACCGGCTCGTTGCAGCCATGGGTATCTGCCAAAGATATCATACTGAAAGTGCTGGAAATACTCTCTACTAAGGGTAATGTAGGAGCAGTAGTAGAATACGGTGGTCCAGGGGTAAAAACCTTAACTGTACCGGAACGCGCAACCATCACTAATATGGGAGCTGAACTGGGAGTTACCACTTCGGTATTCCCTTCCGATGAGATCACCCTGGAATTTCTCAAGGCTCAGAAAAGAGAACAATGTTTTACTGCTATTCAGGCAGATCAGGATGCTCAATACGATCGGGTAATTACAATTGATCTTTCAACTCTTGATCCGCGTGCGGCTTGTCCCCATTCTCCGGGAAATGTAAAAACACTCAGGGAAATCGGTCCTCTAACCGTTGACCAGGTCCTGATCGGTTCCTGCACAAATGCCTCCTACCGGGATATCATGTTAGTGGCATCAGCCCTCAAAGGTAAAAAAATCGCTCCGCATGTCTCTTTGGGTATAACCTGTGGTTCCCGGCAGGTTCTGGAGATGGTCAGCCGAAACGGTGCACTTGCAGATATTATCTCTTCAGGAGCCAGAATTCTGGAAAGTGCTTGCGGTTTCTGCATAGGAAACTCACTTGCCCCTAAAACCAACGCTGTTTCTGTGCGCACTTCAAACAGAAATTTCTTTGGCCGAAGTGGTACCAATAGTGCAGAAGTATATCTGACATCACCGGAAGCTGCTGTAGCAGCCGCGCTCAGTGGTAAAATCTGCGATCCCAGGGATCTCTTTTCAAAAGACAGCTATCCCAGTATAAAGATTCCATCGGAATTTCTCATCGATGACAGCATGATAATAGAACCTTCAAAGGACAGCTCAAAGGTACAAATAGTTCGCGGACCCAATATCGGTGATCCACCATCCAATGAACCATGCCCTCAAAAACTTTCAGCGGTAGTTGCAATCAAGGTGGGGGACAAAATCACTACCGATCATATCATGCCTGCCGGTAGTCGATTAAAATATCGCTCCAACATCCCCAAATATGCAGAGTTTGTCTTTGAACGCGAAGCACCTCAATTTGCAGCTCAGGCGCTTGCTAACCGTAATAAAGGTATTCATAATGTCATAGTCGCAGGAGAATCCTACGGTCAGGGCTCTTCCAGGGAGCACGCTGCTATCTGTCCCATGTATCTGGGTGTAAAGATGGTGGTGGCAAAATCTATGGAAAGAATTCATAGAGCTAATCTTATCAATTTTGGCATAATTCCTGCCATTTTATCCAACCCTCAGGACTATGATGCTCTGAATCATAATGATGAGCTGGTTATAGATAATCTGCGTGATCAGCTTTCTGGGGGAAGCGAGCTGATAATGACCAATAAAACCAAAGGGAATTCCATTTCATTGAAGGTCGAACTGACCGACAGAGAAAGAGCAATGATCCTGGCCGGTGGACTTATCAATTCAACAAAGATGCAGAGATGATCCTGAAAAAAGGATCATCTCTTGTAAAAAACTGATAGTTTCCCAGTGCAGTCTTAAATCACTACCTCCTGTGGATCATATTCAAAACAGAGGCGTTCCATTATGTTCACTTGCGGTAAATTAGGACTGCCAGCAAGCTTTTCTTTGAGTTCCTTGTAGTAATCCTCCACCAGATGAATCCTTTTTTCCAGTTCACCAGGACCGGTTATCCGAGGACCAATAAAATCTTCAAAATGGCAAGAAACGATTCTTTCTGCACTGATATTGCGTACCTGATAATCTACCATTCTGGACAGATGCTTTTTATAATGAATGAAATTTGTGATCGCTTTTGCCGCAACAGCCTGCAATAATAGATCAGAATCGATTCTGGTATCACAGACAGCGGAAGTATAATCTTTATGCATTTCACCACCACTGCCTACAATAAAGGTTTTCCGCGGCTCTTCGGTAATGTTCTCATCCGTTATACGTTTTATAAGAAAAGCAGACGTACGTTGGTGACTGCCCGAGAGAGCTGTGGGGGCACCTTTTTTTTCTATTATTACGGTGTTGGAATGATCCCAGATATAGGGAGTAACTTCGAACTTACCAATCTGCATGGTATTGACTGCTTTACCGGCAGTCAGAGGGTAACCGGGTATATTCTTTTTAACCAGTTCTTTGACTTTCATATCATCGTAGAACAATTTCATATCCCCATCCATAATCTCACAGAATTTCATATATGGAGATTTGCTCTCTTCCAGTTTTTCTCTGCTGCTGGAATCACAGTAAATACAGGGGAGCTGGTCGGGATTGGCTGGTGGTGCTCCCTGAATGCTCTCGTCAATAAGCATCGACAATATACATGGAATATCGCCGGTATGATCGTAGTGCTCATGACCAGCAAGAATCCCGGTGATTCTGTATTTTTGTGCTATCTGCTTTCTTAACCACAAGGCAAGTTTCTGTATCCGGTCTTTCTCTTTTTTCTTTTTTCTGTTTTTTGAAAAACTTGGCCAGGGATCAATCAGAACAATCTCCTTATCGATTCTATTGATTATCATCCACCCGGCAGCACCCAGATAATGAATTCTCTGATAAATTCCATTGTCAATATAACGAAGAGGCTTTTTGGACAGTCTGTCTTCCGGCATATTTTTCTCCAAATAAGAAATTCTGCTGTTAATAATTTTTTTATTTAGTGAAATAGAAATCAGTATCTTTTATGTTCACAGTTCATTTCTCCTGAGGTTACTCAGATAGAAATCAATTCTTTTTTCTGACAGGATAAGGGAAAGCGAAACTGATACAATCAAGTATTCATTATTAAGCAGTAATATAAAATAATAGAAGCTGCTTAGCTATCTAATCAAAAAAAGAACTAATAACCTGATATCAGTAGTGTGCGGTTAGTTTTACGAAAGATCACAGTATTCCAAATAAATTCCAAATTACAATGTTTTAAATTCCAAACCGGAACCCGCCTACGCGAAGACGCTTCGGCTGGCTTCGATTCTTTGTGTAAAAGGCCACTGCCATAAGCTGGGGATCTATAACATATTCAAAATCCGAAACAGGACCGCAGGACAGTTTCCCAAAAACCGTTTTAACTCCGCAAGCTGAATAATTACAATTAAAAATTTATTATTGAAATCCGATTTGTTATATTTCATGACCGAATTGAATGTTTTTCTTTTTTTTCACGTGCTTCTATGAACCTTATTCTTTTACAGGAATCCGACTTTTCTGATGATTCCAAGACACATGTTCGACTCACTGGAGAGCGAATGAACCATATCATTTCGGTCTTCAAGGCTTCGACAGGACAGGTATTGAAAGCAGGGTTATTGGGTGGTCCGATGGGTTCTGCGCAAATCGACAGTATCAAAGAATCATATATTGATCTGTCAGTGAAACTGGACAAGGCCCCTCCGCCACCGCTTCCATTAACTTTAATCCTGGCTCTACCCAGACCAAAGAGTCTGAAAAAGACTATAGAGGTTGCTACCACACTGGGAATAAAAAAGATTTATATCATAGAAAGCTGGAGAGTGGAAAAAAGCTACTGGTCATCACCGGAACTTTCAGAAGAAAACCTCAAGCAGCACATTTTTAAGGGACTCGAGCAGGCACGAGACACCATCCCACCCCAAATTCATATTCGCCGCAGGTTTAAGCCTTTTGTACAGGATGAAATCCCTGGTTTGCTTCCCGGTAATCGTGCCCTGGTAGCCCATCCTTATAATGGAACCAGTTGCCCCCACTCTTTGAACTCACCAGTATTATTGGCAGTAGGTCCGGAAGGTGGCTTTATTCCCTATGAAATAGAGCTCTTTTGCTCTCAAGGATTTGAAGTAGTATCACTTGGTGAAAGAATCCTCAGAGTGGAGCAGGCGGTTCCTGCTTTAGTCGGCCGGTTGTTTTAAATAGGTTGTCCAAACATGGAATGACCCCATTTCCCCTGTCCCTATTTCCACATTTTCAACATATTACCGAAAGCCTCAATTAAAATTTGAATAAGGGTTATAAGAATTGTATAATAAATATTACCAATTTACTCCGAAAAGGGAAAACCTTTTGAATAGGAAATATACACTAAGAAGGTGAAACAGCGACTTTAAGTGGGTTAGTTATGTCAAGTCCGATCTCTCAAATGAACTCGAAAAAATGTACGCCTGCTGTAAAAAAGGCGGTTACATATCTCAGAAGTATGCTGGATAATTACACCTGGATTGCAGGTGACATGCTTCCCAGTATAAATCAGCTTGCCGCAGCAGCCGGAGTAAGCTCGGTCCCCATGTGGAAAGCAGTTAATCTGCTGGCAGAAGAGGACATACTTGAAGTAATTCAGGGCAGCGGTACCAGAGTAAAAAAGATCTCAGAAGAACCTGCGAACCTGGTGCGAAATGGATGGATGGGGCTGAGAGACCGTATTCACAAAGATATCCTCAGTGGCTTCTTTATCAGTGGTGCACTGATGCCATCCTTAAAAGAGATGAGAATGCAATACGGAGTCAGCTATCAGACTCTTCGCAAGGCTTTAGACTGCCTGGTAAGCGAAGGTATGATAACTCCTGAGCATAGAACATACAGAACAGTGTTATTTACACCCAATAAAAATCACTCTTCGATAGTTTTGATTGGTTGGGTGAACCCTCAGATGGAAATGCAATCCAGGACTCCATGGGGAGAGGAGTTCTTGAGGGAATGTGAAAATCTCTGTTCACGTATGAAAGTAAATCTGCGCATCCTTAAGTACACTGCAAGTGACGGGCCTCTGAGATTTATCGACCAGGATGGGAATGTTTCTTCAAAGATCAAGGAGGATGGCTCGGTACTGGGATATCTGATGTGGGCTGAAAGTCCCAATGATCTTTACAGGAATGTGCTCAATCAGCTTGAACAATTTAAAAAACCTGTGGCAGTGCTGCAGGAAGGCTCACAGTTGCGTCTGTCTGATGTAGTAGAACGGAATCAGGGAGTAAGGCTTTTTTCACTGGCTACCGGATCAAATGCTGCACGCAATGTCGCTTCATATCTGCTGGAGCAGGGACATACCAATATCGCCTACATCTCTTATCTGCACCGATCTGACTGGTCAAAAGCCCGACTCTGTGGGCTTCAGGAGATTTATAACCGACATGGAAATGGTGCCCGCGTGTATCCCTGCACTATGGACAAATACGGATTCTTCAATGAATTCTGTGATCAGGTAAAAGATGCAGAGCACTATTTCCCCATCATTACATCACTGATGTCAAAAGCCGATATGCCTTCAACGGTGATCAATGTTCTAAATTCCATTAAAGGTAAATTTTCCGGTCAAATGGTAAATGTGGTGATACAATCCTATATGGAGAGGCTTTTTAAAAAAGCAGCATCTATTCCCAATATCACCGCCTGGGTCTGTGCCAATGACTATATGGCTACGATGGCCATCGATTACATAAAAAGGAAAGTGGATAAAAAGATCGCTCTGGTTGGTTTTGATGATACCTTTCTTGCTTTTCGAAATGGCCTTACATCGTATAACTTCAATATCCAGGGTCTTGTGCAGCTTATGCTTGCTCACATATTGAATCCATCTGCTGATGTAGCAGCAAAACGGCTTGTCCCATTTGAAATTGAAGGATTGCTGGTGGTTCGCAATACTACCTTTAAAAAGGTATAGTATTGCTTTACCGATTTTAGATTCCTTCCCGCTCCTGAAGCCATCTTTCTGCTTCAATTGCAGCCATACAACCACTGCCGGCTGCGGTAATTGCCTGACGAAATTTGTGATCCTGGATATCACCCGCAGCAAAAACCCCTTCGATGTTTGTTCTGGTAGAACCGGGCAATGTTTTCACGTATCCCAAATCATCGGTTTCCAACTGGCCTTTAAGGAAATTGGTGTTAGGAACATGACCAATTGCTTCAAATGCGCCTGCCACACTTATTTCGGTAAACTCATTAGTGACCGTGTCCCGAAGCTTCAGGCCTGACAACTGTTTGTCACCTATAAATTCTTCCACCACTTTATTCCACAGTATCTGTATTTTAGGATGAGTAAGGACCCTTTTCTGCATTACTTTACTGGCCCGAAGTTCATCTCTTCTGTGGATAAGAAAGATCTTTGATCCAAACTGAGTAAGATGCAGTGCTTCTTCCAGTGCTGTATCACCACCGCCAATCACTGCCAGTTCCTTATTTCTGAATGCCGGAAGAGCACCATCACAAACAGCACATGCAGAGATACCTCTTCCCCAGAGTCTTTTTTCCGAATCCAATGGAAGACGACGTGCCGTGGCACCGGATGCGATTATCAGCGATTCGGCAGAATAAGTCTCTTCGCTCATGGTTGTTACTGTAAAGGGATATGCCTGAAGGTTTACATCAAGAATATCTTCCATAATCATTCTGGTTCCATGGTTGATTGCCTGCTGGCGCATGTTGGCCATTAACTGCTGGCCATGTATTCCTTCGGGAAAGCCAGGAAAATTTTCCACTATATTGGTTATCATCAACTGTCCACCAGGAATACCACCTTCCTGAAATCCTTCAAAAAGCAAAGGGGCCATGTTGGCTCTGGCTGTATAGATTGCTGCTGTTAAACCTGCTGGTCCTGAACCGATAATTATCAAGCGTTCCGGCATGTATCCTCCTGTATGATTAACGCTGAAAAGTCTGGATTTGAGCTCGTTATTTGGTGCTTCAGTTCATAAAAGATAAGATTTTCCTTCAATTTGAACAATGGGGGGACGGGAGAAACTTAAACCCATACTGTCCATCAGGCAGTTTTTCTGTAAATCGAGAAAGCACCCATTATAATTTTTCCACTCCTTCAGGGCAGCAGTTGTCTTATAAGCTATGAAGAAATTAGATAATCGGTAAGGCATGCGCCCTTTATTGGTTACAGCCAGCCCTGTAGATGGACATCAGAATGCGAACGGACGTTGCCTTCAAATTTATGAAAGCATTTTTCTTTGTCAAACCGGGCCCGTTTTTTCTTTTTATGGTTTATAGAACCTGTCCGAAGAATATAGAAGGCAAAAGCGCTCGTATTCTGACTTACTGACTGAATGGCTAGCCGAAACTAATAAAGGGCGCATGCCTTACCAGATTCCTCAAATTCGTTCTAAAATGATATATGATGGAAAATTCGAGATGTCTTCGGGGGGACAGAGGAAAATTAACAACTTATCATATTGCAACCTCTGCAGCGACTAATGCACTGATCTGCAATCCGATGCAAAAGATCTGTGACCCACTTCAATTAAAAATTAAGTACCAGATTTTCCTCCGAGTTATTTCGATCGAACCGGCCCCTTCCGGGGACAGAGGAAAATTAACAACTTATCATATTGCAACCTCTGCATGCAACTAAAGCACCGATCTGCAGTCCGGTATAAAAAATCGGTTCCCCTCTTCAAGGTGAATCCGGATAATGGATTATTGGATGTATACTACCGACTAAAACCAGTGCAAAATGTCAATTCTTTACCTGACAAGACAGGCCCGGTTGGCTGTGCTCTCTTCTTCAACCTGAACACGGTTTGGGTCTCAGGTCAAAAATCCTAAATCTTTTGCCGTATTCTGCACCGAAGAATTCGCATAGCAATAGACACATCCATGAGCACAGGTATCATACCTGCCAATGTCCTTGCTCACCAGGCAGCGGCACAAACTGCGCTGACCACTGTCTTTCAAACCCGCTCTGAAGCTAAAGGTTTCATTGCCAAAAACATCTTTTTCTATATTCAATCCTAAAAATTCTCTCAGCTCAGGGTCATCACCGAAATTCTGCGCTACAACTATCGGATCGATACAGCTTCCGTTGTGAATACCATAATCTGACAAGTCAATCTGCTCAGCACAGGATACCACCTTCATGCCCCAGCCTTGCGACAGTTTTCTCAATCCTTCACCGATTTTTTTAACACTCTTCGAATCAGGATCTCTTATCACCAGACCAGCCTTTTTAAGATTTCTGTCCACTTTTGCATAACGGGAGAGAAAGCTGACTGTAAGCCGTTTTGTAAAACCAGCCAATCGATTTCCGATCCGTTCTATTCTTCCCAGAATTTCTTCGGGTGTGATGGTGCCTGTCAGAATAATCGGATCGAATCGCCAGAAAACCTTCTCTGGGCCAATCCGTCTGGATAAACTCCTGAAATTGCAGATCCTCTCATCCAATGAAGGTACATGAAGCTCCAGTCTTTCTTTTTCATAGTCATTCAGGGTCATCTGGAAAAAGTATCTGATCTTTTTTCCCTCGATTTCGCTTAAAAGAGGAATAATCGGAGAAGGATTTTTGGTCCAGAATGCAATAAAACGGCATTTCTGAAATGATACATACTGAGGCTTACCGCTAAAAGGATTGATCCATTTAACATAACCTTTATTGAGCCGCTCCATAAACCATCGTGAGTAAAACGCCGGAATATCGGTAGCTCTGCTGGCAGAAATGATTAACGGGGCGATCCCATCAACCACTTCCCCATCATCCTTTTTTATTTTTACCTTTTCCCATCCTCTAAATGCCATATTTGATCCAGATAGAATATCGAATAACGAAGGACGAATTTCGAATATCGAAGTAAAAGAAATCAGAACCTCTGAACTTTGAACTCGGAAATAATGCCGTAACGAATATCAAAGTAAAAAAAAGATCAGAATCCACTAAATCCCTGGCCCCCCGAAAGTCACCCGATGTACATCTGGAGACTTTTGGACCGGAAAGATCTAAACCCCATCGGATTTCCACCCAGTAACGTTACGGGATCCTAAAGTCCCCCTTCGGGGGATTAGGGGGCATCCCTAGGGAGACTCGAATTTTCTAATTTAGTATTTAGTATTTCGAACTTATATGAAAATACTTGTAATAAATCCTTATGTAACCGATTTCAAACTCTATGATGAATGGATGCATCCGTTGGGCTTGTATTTCCTGATGGATATACTGAGAAAAAACGGACACTCGATCAGCTATTTCAACTGTTTACAGAGCTATAGCTCATCACCCAGAAAACATGGAACTGCCAGCTTTAATTTCACTGAGATCTCTAAACCAGCTTTATACAGTAATATTAAACGCAAGTACAAGCTTTACGGGAAACCAATCGGGGAGTTTCGGGATTTTCTGGAAAGAACTCCAGGACCAGATCTTATCTGCATTGGCAGCATGATGACTTACTGGGCTCCGGGAGTACTCGAGACAATTAAAATCATCAGAGAAAAATGGCCGACAATTCCTGTAGTGGTAGGAGGAATTGCTTCACGGCTGATACCACAGTTTTTCAAGCGGCATTTTGACAAAAATTGTTTCATCGGTGAACTTTCTGATCCCATGACTCTGACTCTGCTTGAAATAAAAGAGAGGCCGGAACCCTCCTTTTTGACCGCTTTCAAAGAGTTACGCAAACCGATAAATCATGGTCCGGCTCTGCTTTCTCTGGGATGTCCAATGAGATGCAGCTATTGCGCCTCAAAGATATTGCAGCCCTCTTTCCATTATCGCCCTGTAGAACTGATTCTCCAGGAGATTGAATTCCTGATCGAAAAATTCGGGGTTTGCGATTTTGCCCTTTACGATGATGCACTGCTTTATAATCCACAGAAAGTATTTATTCCTTTTCTCAGGAAAATAATCGAACGTAAATATAAGATCCGTTTCCATACACCAAACGGCATGCATCTGCGATTTATCACCGAGCCGCTCCTGAACCTTATGACAGAGGCCGGCTTTACCACTTTCAGGTTTGGTTATGAGAGCGGAGACAAAAAATACCTTCAGGACACCTCTGCAAAGGTAAGCTGCAATGAGCTGGAAGACAAGATCGGGTTAATAAAAAAGTATTGCTCAGATAAGGATACCGGAGTGTATATGATGGGAGGGTTGAGGAACCAGACTCCTCAACAGATGCTAAACGAGATGGATTATGTGGGATCGATGGGAATAAAAGTAAAGCCGGTTTTTATCTCGCCTGTTCCTGGAACATCGCTTTACCAGTATTATCTGAAACAATTCCCTCTTCTTGAAAGAGATCCATTGTGGCATAACGATTCCTATTTCATCACCTGTCTTCCTGACTGGAGCGCAGACGCAATTGAGGCTGTAAGAGAAAGAGCAAAAAATATCAATTACTGTTTATAAAGAGATTGCCTGTTCAATGAGCCCTGAAAGGGCGCTCTAGCTTAGCACCGGGCAACGCCCGGTGAGAAAAACCAAGTTTCTATATCTGCACACCGGTTACCTCAGACGGAAACTCAAGTTTCTATATCTGCTCATCGATTACCTCGGGCGGAAACTCAAGTTCCTATATCTGCACACCGGTTACCTCGGGCGGAAACTCAAGTTCCTATATCTGCACACCGATTACCTCAGACGGAAACTCAAGTTTCTATATCTGCACACCGATTACCTCAGACGGAAACTCAAGTTCCTATATCTGCACACCGATTACCTCAGACGGAAACTCAAGTTCCTATACCTGCTCATCGATTACCTCGGTCTGAAACTCAAGTTTCTATATCTGCACACCGATTACCTCGGACTGGATTTAAGACCAGCCTAAATTAGAAACTTTCATCTGTTTCTTGCACACTGCGCATTACATCATGGTATTGGGGTAAAGCTATTTGGATTGAGAATTGCCAAAACTGATTTTTGTCGATTTTTATATTGTGCTTACAACAAACCTTACATATATTGATTGAGTCAATACCATTAATCATGCGACATCTTTATGCTCCGCTTCAGTCGCATTTTATTACTCACGTCTGACTTTCTTACATGGAGGAATTCTATGATCAAAAAAATTACCAAAAAGGTTTTCAACTATTACTGGAAAACTCTGGCTTCGATGGTTTCCAGAGTGCTATCCACAGTGAAGACAAAATCAACTCCTTCCGAAGCACTTGGCAAAAACCTTGAGAAAAGCGAAGAGGCTCTTGCTGCTTTAAACAATGCCATAACCAGGGTTCGAAGGAATGAATTTACAATTCAGGCCAATGCCGCTGATGCAAATCGGGATGCGCTCTACCGTGCCCTTGCCCTGAGGCTGGAGTCCGACCTGTTATGCTATTACAATCCACAGGTTCAGCAGTCTGCTAAAGAATTATACGAAATCATTGTAAATATTGGCCGAAAACCAAAATCCAGTAACAATGACGAGTCAAACCAACTGGCAAACCTGTTCAAAAAGTTCGATGAACGGTTGGAATTGTTCAGAAACAATTCTATAGAAGATATCTACAACAATCTGAAAATAGCAGAAAGCGAATTTCTGGATATTCAGGAGAAAGTCATTGTAAACTATAAGGAAAAAAAGATTATTCCAAGTGTTAGAGAGGCTGCGGATAACCTGATAGATCAGATCAACGAAAAGCTTTTCTCCCGGCTTAACATGGAAGCCGAGGATAAACCCGGTCAGTATGATGAAGCAATCGCCCTGATAAATGGAATAATCGAGAAAACTGAAAACGTTCAGCGTGCAAGAATCGCCCGCAACGATTCTACCGATGAACCGGTCGAGACACCCCAGGAAAATGAGTTACAGCAGGTCTGACAATCATATTAATATCGGTGAATCTGTCGCTGTAATCGGAGCATAAGAACCACCTCCTTTGGCATTCGGGATTCAGATTGGAGAGCACGAAATGTCAGAGGAGGCCTTATAACTCAGGTTAAGGCCAGTAGTGTCTGGTTAATTTTACGAAAGATCACTGTGTCCCAAATAAATCACAACTTACAAAATCCAAAATCCCAAACAATTTTCCAAATTACAATGATATAAATTCCAAACCGGAACAGGAGTATGAATGAAGAATTCGAGATCCGAAATCCGAAATTCGAAACAAGATAGAGAACTCCATTCCTGTGAATTTCAACTATTAAATTCTCTTGCAAGATCCCTTGCCAGCGTTGCTCTGGCCTTTTCAAGAAATTCATAAAGCGGCTTTTGTCGATAATCCGGATAAGTCCAGGAAAAGAAACGATATTTCCCTTTTCTATAATGAAGAGTTTCTTCTCCATAGATGCCTTTGCCCAGATACAGTCTGTGATAAAAATCTTTGGTGGTAACAAGAACAAATTTATCTCTGGCCAAATACCCCGGATCGATGTTTACGATCCGTTTTCCCTCAACAGAGAATTGCTGTTCGATACTGTTGGTGAAAAGCTTTATATCAATGAGTCGCTCTCTGTCGATCAGAGAGCTGTAGTTGTAGTAATATTTCATTAAAGAAGGCCCCATCTCATCGCTGTAGTATTCAGACCATGAGAAAGGAATTGGTCCGTAGCTGTATTCCTGCTTACCGAACTTGTGATCAAGGATCTTTATAACATTGTCGAGATCTATTGAAAGTGGATTATAAGTAACTGCTATAACCAGTTTTACAGGAAGAGGAACTGAAGGGATGCCCATAAAAAAACACCTTTAAAAAGCCGAAGCACTATTGATATATTTCAAACAAAAAAGGGTACCTGTAAAAAATAGCATGCGGCAAAGCGGATATGAGTTTTTTGTCAGATCAGAGCACCTACATGAGTCTTGACTGGGAATGGGGCTGGTTGTAGTTTTTATCTCTTCGAAATACGACCGATTTTCGGACAGAAAAAGTGTGCCTTCAAAGCTATATCACGACCGCTAAAATGGGAGACATAATTGTCCAGGCGATTTACATTCAAAGGTGGTATTCATCCACCGCACAGCAAAGCTCAGACAGCGAGGCTGTCTATTGAAGTATTCCCTGCCCCCGGCAAGGTAATTATTCCATTACAACAGCACATTGGTGCACCTGCAAAACCGGTGGTTAAACGCGGAGACCGGGTGAGTATTGGACAATTGATAGGTGAAGCAGGTGGATTTGTATCCGCTCCTGTGCACTCATCGGTGTCCGGAACGGTTCTTTCGGTAGGTCCCTTTCCCCATCCAATGGGTAAGCAGGTTATCGGGGTAGAAATAGAAAACGACAGCGCTGAAGAAAAACAGTTGCTTAGCCCGCTGAACAAACCATGGAGAGAAGCTGCTCAAGGTGAGCTGATTCAGATGGTTCAGGCTGCCGGAATTGTGGGAATGGGAGGAGCAAGTTTTCCCACTCACGTAAAATTATCGCCTCCCAGCAACAAGCCTATCGATGTTCTGATTATTAATGGAGCGGAATGTGAACCCTATCTTACTGCAGATCATCGTTTGATGCTTGAGCGTACAGAAGATCTTCTTACCGGAGTGCTTATTCTCAAAAAAATACTGGGTGCAAAGAAATGCTTTATCGGCATTGAAGAGAACAAACCTGATGCCATCAAACTGGTTAATAAGCTGCTCTCTGATAGTCTTTACAAAGATGTGACTTTGGCCAGACTTGGTGCGAAATACCCTCAGGGGGGTGAAAAACAGCTTATCAATGCAGTGACCGGTCGCCAGGTGCCATCAGGTGGTCTTCCGATGGATGCTGGTTGTGTAGTTCAGAACGTAGGTACTGCAGTGGCTGTGAGAGATGCTATCCTTGGCGGAATTCCATTATATGAGCGTGTGGTGACAGTGACTGGGCCAACTGTAAAAAATCCTAAAAATCTGCTGGTTAGAATCGGGACCCCCATTCGATTGCTTCTGGAAGCATGTGAGGTGGATTTCAAAGCTACCCAAAAAGTAATCATGGGTGGCCCAATGATGGGAATAGCACAATCGGATCTGGATGCTCCGGTCATCAAATCGACTTCAGGCCTTTTGGTTTATGATAAAGTACAACCTGCAATCAGAGAATATCCCTGCATTAACTGTGGACGGTGTGTTGCTGCCTGCCCGATTCATCTGGTTCCATCAAGGCTTGCCAAATTTATCGAAAAAGAAAGTATAGATGAGGCAATGGAATGGAATATCATGGATTGTATGGAGTGCGGTTCCTGCACATATGTTTGTCCCTCAAAGATTAATCTGGTGCACTATGTGAAATTGGGTAAATTTCATGCTCAAGCCAAACGTGCGGCAGCCACAAATAAATGATTTTCACAAGGGATCGATATAAAAATGATAAATCAGACCATCACAAAAACTGAAAACGGTGAAAAGAAACTGGCAAGCGGTGTTGAGAAAGCTAAGTTTCAGCTCAATTTATCATCATCACCTCATATCAGGCACCCAGAAACCGTTCCTGATATTATGCGTTGGGTGGTAATCGCGCTATGCCCTGCATTAATTGCCTCTTTACTGTTTTTTGGCTGGCGGGCGATATTTCTGACCTGTGTTTCTGTGAGCTTCGCGGTATTAACCGAATTCATTATTACGCGATTAACAGGGAAGCCGAAATCAGTGGGAGATTTCAGCGCTGTAATCACCGGAATCCTGCTTGCCTTTAATGTCTCCCCCATTCTTCCCTGGTGGATGATGGCTTTGGGTTCCATATTTTCGATTGGTGTTGCCAAGATGGCTTTCGGAGGACTGGGCTCCAACTTTATAAATCCAGCCCTGGCGGGACGGGCATTTCTGATGGCTTGCTACCCGGCTGCCATGACCAGTTGGAGCGCTCCTCAGGGAATAATCAAAGGTACACTTTCCGGATTTGATGGAATGACAAGTGCCACACCTCTGGCCTTCTTTAAAACAGCCGTTAGAGATGGCAGTATTGCTAATCTCAATTTCCAGGATGCGCTGATGAACCTGTTTGTTGGAAATGTAGGTGGATGTATAGGAGAAACATCTGCAATTGCCCTTCTGATCGGAGCCATAATCCTGTGGCATAAAAAGATAATCGGATTCAGAATCCCTTTCATTTATATAGGGACAGTATTTCTTCTTTTCTGGCTTTTCAACGGAACCGGAAATCTCCTTTCCCAGACAGCTATCGCAATCCCGCTATTTCAGATTCTTTCGGGTGGGCTTTTTCTGGGTGCTTTCTTTATGGCGACCGACATGGTTACTTCTCCGATAACTCCTGGCGGGAAAGTTTATTTCGCCCTGGGATGCGGGATTCTGACCTTTATCATAAGAAAATTTGGCGGATATCCCGAAGGGGTTTCCTACTCCATACTTATCATGAACCTTTTTGTTCCTTTGATTGAAAGATACACCAGACCGTCAATTTATGGAAAGGTGAGAAAACGTGGCTGATATCATTAAATTAACGGTTGTCCTCACTATTGTTTCATTAACTGCAGCACTGGCAATCGCGTTCACAAACTCTAAAACCAAAGACCGGATTCTGGAGCAGAATCAGATTGCCGAAAAGAGCGCTCTTGAGCAGATAATGCCCCAAAACAGTGAAATAACTGAAATGCACTGCAGCACTGCAGGTTGTCCATCACAATACTGGATTGCCAAAAATGAAAATCAGACGGCTTATGCTTTTAAAATCTCCAGCAGAGGATACGCTGGTGATATCCATTATCTGGTTAGTGTTACAGAAGATGGTAAAATAATGGGGATGAGCATTCTTGAACAATCGGAGACTCCAGGTTTAGGAGCACGAGTCTCAGAGAGCATCTCCAAGAAGTATATCTGGAATGGTTTATTTGGTAAAAAAGAGGAAGGTCTTCGGTGGTTCACCAAACAATTCGAAGGAATTGATATCAATAAAGCGATTGCAATTGATAAAACAACTGGCGAGTGGCATAAACTGGACAATAATAAACGCAGTGAACTTCTATCACAGAACAGTGTAACTGCAATAACCGGCTCCACAATTTCAACCAGAGCTATAACCAACGGACTTGAGAAACAGGCCCGTGCTTATCTGAATGCTTTACAGGGAAGTTAATATGCTCAAAGAAGAACTAAAGCGAGGAATAATCACTGAAAATCCGCTCCTGATTCTGGTGCTGGGACTGTGTCCTTCACTGGCAACCAGTACTTCTGTTCAAAATGGTTTTGGAATGGGAATGGCGGTGACATTTGTGCTGGCTTGCTCAAATGTCATAATATCGATCGTTCGCAAAGGAATTCCCGGGAAGGTTCGAATTCCCTGTTTTATTGTAGTAATTGCTACTTTTGTGACTATGGTGCAGTTACTTATGAAATCTTATCTCCCCGCTCTTGATAAGCAATTGGGAATATTTGTGCCCCTGATAGTGGTTAACTGTATCATATTGGGTCGGGCTGAGGCTTATGCATCAAAAAACAATCCGTTAAAATCCTTAATTGATGGCATAGTGATGGGTTTAGGATTCACAGCCTCACTTTGTATTCTCAGCATTATCCGGGAGATTTTAGGAAGTAACAAACTGCTGGGCCTGAATTTTTTCCCTGGATATGATCCAATGACGGTTTTTATTCTGGCACCCGGAGGATTTTTCACCATTGCTGCAGTCATGGCGCTTGTCCGGTATCTGGGTAATCGCAGAAAGGATACAAAAGCATGAATAATATTGCCAATATTATTTCAATTTCCATCGGTGCAGTATTCATCAACAACTTCATTCTCTCCAAGTTTCTGGGTTTATGTCCTTTTTTTGGTGTATCCAAGAAACTCTCCAGTGCCACCGGAATGGGAATGGCAGTCGTTTTTGTGATGGCAATAGCTTCCAGCTTTACCTGGGTGATAAACCGGTTTATTCTTATTCCGTATGATGTGGCATACCTGCAAACAATCATCTTCATACTGGTAATCGCAGCACTGGTGCAATTGGTCGAAATGGCTCTGCAGAAATATTCTCCATCATTATATGAAGCGCTGGGGATCTATCTGCCCCTTATTACCACTAACTGCGCTGTGCTTGGAGTAGCACTGATTAATACCGGAGTAAACACTTTTACCGGTGAACCTTATACTTTCTTTGAGAGTCTGTTAAATGGTGTGATGTCAGGAGTTGGATTCATGCTGGCATTGCTTTTAATGGCCGGTTTAAGGGAGAAGCTGGAATTTTCCAATATCCCAAAAGGACTGGAAGGACTTCCTATAGCTTTTATTACAGCGGGACTAATGGCCTTGTCATTTCTGGGTTTTGCCGGTCTAAACTTCTTCTCGCCTGTTGGAGGATGATGTGGAAATTTTGATTCCTTTAATCATAGTAGGTTCTATTGGTGCATTCCTCGGTCTCGGTTTAGGGATTGCCTCCAAAAAGCTTTTTGTACATGTCGATCCCAGAATACCAATGATTCTGGATGTTCTTCCCAATGCAAATTGTGGGGCCTGCGGATACGCTGGATGCAGTGGGTTTGCAAAAGCAGTTGCAGAAGGGAAAGCCGCACCTAATGGATGTATTCCGGGAGGAGCAAAATGTGCGCATGCTATAGCAGATCTGCTTGGTGTAACTGCTTCTGCCGAAGAGCCACAAATGGCAGTGGTGCATTGCAAGGGTGGTCGTAAGGAAGCTGCGGAAAGGGCGATCTATAATGGAATCCAGGATTGTAATGCGGCAACAATAATCGGTAATGGTTCTAAAATTTGTCAGAACGGATGCCTGGGATTAGGAACCTGCGTAAGGTCTTGTCCCTTTGATGCCATTTTCATCAATGATAACGGGATTGCTGAAGTTGATCCTGAAAAGTGCACCGGTTGTGGCAAATGCGTAAAAAGTTGTCCAAGAAAAATTATCTCTTTAATTCCTAAGGTACATAAGATTTTCCTGGCCTGTTCCAATCGTGACAGAGGTGCTAAAGTTAAAAAGTACTGTTCTGTTGGTTGTACAGCCTGTACTTTATGTGTAAAAGCTACACCCTCTGGTGCGATTACCATGGACAATAATCTTCCTGTGCTTGATTATTCCAAAGAGGAAAACTTTATCACTGCAGCCTATAAATGTCCCTCAAAATGCTACACCGATTTGGTGAAAAAGCGTTCAAAAGCCAATATCGATACCAACTGTGACGGATGTGGATTGTGTATTACCGTTTGTCCGGTCCCTGGAGCAATAACCGGAGAAAAAGGGAAGCGTCATGTTGTAGATAAGGAAAAATGCATTGGCTGCGGGAACTGTCTTCATATCTGCCCCACTCATGCAATTACTTTATGGGGAACCGGCTTACAGCCAAAACAGGCACGAATGGCCTGATTTAAGCAGGGATAGACTACCCTGCTTAAACTTGCATCATGCCATAAAAACCGAGTATTTGGTCTCTTTTCTGCCTCCAGGTTGCGTATATTTTCTCTATTAAAGAACTTAGCAAAAAAAATGGCTGATCCGTGATTTACGGGTACTTTTTTTTGCTACATTACCTGAATCTCTTAACTCGCATCAATTCAACAGCTAAGCGATACACTACAATAACTTGGGCAAATTTTACATTGACATACAACCCATTGGTGATTATACTTTAATACATATCTGACTCACACTGGTAATTAACCACTAATCAGGAGATCAAGATGCAATTTCTAAAAGTGTCCTGTACGCGGTGTTCTCATTATCAGCAATGTTCACAGAAAACCAGATTTTTTGTCAATTATTGCGGTTCCAATAGTAAGAGATTGGAGGAAGAGATCCGGAGTGCAGTAAACGAATGCAGAAACCGCAGAGGGTCTCTTTTCACCCAAGGAATAAAAGTACAGCTTCAGCCGATAACATCCAGACAGACAGTATTGGGATAAGTAACTCCCGATCAATTTGCGCTTATCTGCGGGATACTTCATATTGTGGATTGATCCTCTATCAGATCTAATAAACAATTCTCATAGAGAGATCCTATACTCTTATAGAAGAACCGCAGATCATTTCAGGATCTCTTTTCACCACAAGGACATCCGGGCATGCAGCATTGGGGTAAGTAACACTAATAAATTTGCACTTATCAGTATACCATGATATAATTTACCGCTGTAAGAGGAATTTAATTGTCACAGTTTTCGCAATAACATTTTTTCATGCTTACAGGGTTATTGGTGAGAGAAAATCTCTGCTTTTTTTTTCGCATTTTCATAGGCTGCGGTATACTTCTTATAATCACGGGTTGTGCCTCTACCAGATATTCCAATAGATTTTCGGCTGATAAATCCGATTCTCTTAGCATCACTGTCAGTACAGAAGAATCGCAATTCATTTCAGATGAGTTTGACAGTATCGGCAATGCAGCAGAGCTGATCAATGCTGCAAGAAAGCTCTGCGATGAGAAAAATTATATTGGAGCAGATTCCGTCCTAAAAATCGTCATCGAGAGTGTTGGGCTGCTAAGTTCCGATTCGATCTCCTTTGAGACCTCATTAAACGATATCGTAGAAATTTACACCGAAATCATGCCTGAGGAATTTCAGGTCCCCGAAGAGATCATAACACTGGTCAATGAGCAGAAGATGTATAAAGCTCTGGATTCGGTCAGTTTTACTTCTGACAGTTCTTTCATGCAGAGTCTGCTTTGCGGGAAATCGACCTCTTATAATATGCCTGTGGTATGGAATGAACGTGTTTTACGTGCTACCTTTTATTACCATAATAACCGCAAGACCACTATTGATCACTGGATTCCCCGGGCCAGTCAATATCTGGGCTTCATGAAAAAAATCATTACAGAGCACGGCCTTCCTGAAGACCTGGCATACCTTCCTCTGATCGAAAGCGGTTTCAGGCCTAAAGCCTATTCACACGCTCATGCATCGGGTATCTGGCAGTTTATTCCATCCACCGGTAAAATTTATGGATTGAGAAATAATTACTGGTTGGATGAGAGACGTGATCCGTTGAAATCGACTGTTGCTGCAGCCCGCTATCTTAAAAAACTTTACGAAGAGTTTAATGACTGGCATCTGGCCCTTGCTGCTTATAACTGTGGTGAAGGCGGACTTAGCAGGGCGATTAACCGCAGTAACAGCAGAAATTACTGGGATCTGAATCTTCCTCGTGAGACGATGAACTATGTTCCGCTTTTTCTTGCAGCACTTACTATAGCGAAGAACCCCTCCTGTTTCAATCTGGACCATCCTTCAGATACTGCTACTTTTATATTTGATACTGTAAGAATCAGCGAATGTCTGGACTTAAGAGATATTGCAGAAGGAACCGGCATTGATTACGACACTTTGCGCAAATTTAACCCTCATATTCTTCACTGGTGTACACCACCGGACATGAGCGATGTACTTCTCTATCTTCCCAGGGGCTATTCTCAGACTTTCAAAGATTTTCATGCATCCATTCCAGATTCCAAAAAAGTTAAGTGGTACAGGTATAAGATACAAAGAGGGGATAATATTGGCAGCATAGCCAGACGCTTCAAAGTGCCGGAAGAACCGATCAGATCCATAAACCGATTGAAGAACAACCAGATTATTGCAGGCAAATACCTTTTTATCCCCATACCTGTAAACAGGTCCAATCCTGGTGAGGGAATTAGTGAACAGGTAGTTAAAAAGCAGATACCTTCAGAAGATCCTCTGATAAAAAACGGGCAGAAGATCACCTACCAGGTCAAAGCTGGAGATTCAGTGTGGAAAATTTCAGAGCTTTTTGGAGTCTCTCCTGATCAGATCTGCAGATGGAATAAATTAAGTGATGATGCCGGAATACGGGTCGGTCAGATATTGACTTTTTACCAGAGTCCGGCCAACTCACCGGGAAAAAAGAGCCAAAAGTCCACACTCGCTGAAGGGCACATGGAGTACAGGGTTCAACCTGGAGATACTCCCTCCTCAATTGCCCGGAAATTCGCAATGAGTATCGATGAACTGATTCTGCTGAATGATCTGGACACTAAAAAGCCGGTAATTTACACAGACGGTATCCTTATTGTAAAAAAGAGAACGGATACAGTCTCTCAGAGTAAACCATCTCCTCAAAAGCCATTGGCAGAAAACAGAGGAATGAGATATCAGGTTTCTGCAGGAGAAACGCTCTATGGGATTGCCCGACTTTTCTCGATTTCGGTTCAGGAGCTTCGAATTCTGAACAATCTTTCCGAATCATCTGTTATCAAGGCTGGAGACACCCTGCTAATTCCATCTAATTCCTCAATAAAATCATCCGTTATGGAATCTTCTGTAGTATTTTATGAAGTCAAACAGGGTGATAATCTCTGGAGAATAGCAAACTCGTTTGGGATTTCGGTGCAGAATTTATATAAACACAACAATTTGAATTCCGATTCGGTACTGATGCCTGGGGATATTATAAAAGTCGTTCGAGCAGGTGAGATGTGAAAAAGCTTCAACGCATTTTAATAGTAATAATAATTCTTTTACCTGTGATTTTAGGTCTGGTGTTTTTAGCCGGAGCTCCTGCCAGGATCACCCCATCTGCTTCATTTAAAAGACTGGGGTTAGTGCGAATCGAAGGGATTATTCTTAATTCTGAGAGTATTGTTAAACAGTTAAGCGCTTTCAGAACCGATAAGAGTGTTGCGGGAATACTGGTAAAAATAAACTCACCTGGTGGGGCAACAGCTCCCTCGCAGGAAATTTATAAAGAGATTTTACGCATAAAGGAAGAAAGCAAGCCACTGGTCGTGAGTATGGGGGATCTTGCTGCTTCCGGAGGCTATTATGTTGCAAGCCCTGCAAGATGCATCTTTGCTGATCCAGGCACCTTGACCGGAAGTATCGGGGTGATTTTAACCGTTCCTATATACAAAGATCTGGCTAACAAAATCGGTATACAGATGAATACCCTGAAGGCTGGTGAATTCAAGGATATCGCAAGTAATTATCGGGTCATGACCGACGGTGAAAAAAAGATCCTCCAATCCCTTCTTGATGACACCCACGATCAGTTTATTGATGATGTTGCCAAAGCCAGAGGGATTGATCGGGATTCAATAAAAAATCTCGCAGATGGCCGAATCTTTACCGGCAGACAGGCTCAGGCATTGGGTTTGGTTGATTCGCTGGGCGGGTACCTGGATGCGCTCTCTTATTTGCGTAAAATTACCGGATCCGGCCCAAATACGCGTATCATTGAAAAATCTGAAAAATTTTCAAACATCAGGGAATGGTTATTGGAATCGGCGGTTCGGATCTTTCCCCAGTTATACACCTATTTTGCTCCATACCGTGCCAGCTATTTGATGAGCTTCGAATGATTTTTCTTTAAAAAGTATCGAATTCTGCAAAAAAAAGCAGATTACTCTGGCCAAATATAGTTGTCAGGAATAATATTAAGTGTTGAAAATTAAGGTAAATAACTGTTACCATACCGTCACATATTTATATCTTGTAAGGAGGAATCATGAGCATTCAGAATCTTTTGGACGAAGTGGAAGTTCTCAAGCAGGAATACGAAAAATTTGAACGTGGTAATAAGTCTGCCGGTACCCGGGCACGTAAAAGCCTTCAAAACATCAAAAAGATTGCTCAGGACCTTCGTGTGGCGATTCAGGATTCCAAAAAAAGCGAAGCTCAAGCAGAATAGAACCATATTAAATAATTCAAAATAAGGGGATTAAATTCCCCTTTTTCATTTGATACAATATTTTTTGTGCCTGCCCGTATTATAACCCTTGTACTCTGATTAATCCTTTATATGCAATGTAAACAGTTAATTAAAATAACCATTTCAACCTATCATCTAAATCTATAATGGTGGTACAGTATGAGTCCTACTAATGGTACAACAATGTTGGAGGTTTCAAACCTTCACAAAAAGTTCGGGTTATTCAGTGCCGTAAAAAACCTGAGCTTTCAAATCCGGAAAGGTGAAATTTTCGGATTTCTGGGTCCTAATGGTGCTGGTAAAACAACCACGATGCGCATGGTAACCTGTTATATTCCTCCATCATCGGGATCTATCCGGGTTGCGGGACTGGATCCATCTGTTTCCAGCCTGGAAGTACGTAGAAAAATCGGTTATCTTCCAGAGCACAATCCCCTGTACAACGATATGACTGTACTGGAATATCTTCAGTTTGTCGGAGAGATTCGGGGGATTAAAGGAAGCCGTCTGCAGAGTCGGATCAATGAATTGTTCAACATCTGCAGCCTAGGAAAAATGTCCAGTCGTCTCATAGGCAACCTCTCCAAAGGATATCGACAGAGAGTTGGTCTGGCCCAGGCATTGATGCACAATCCGGACTTGTTGATTTTAGATGAGCCCATGTCAGGTCTGGATCCCAACCAGATTATTGAGATTCGTAATCTGATAAAGAATCTGGGTCAGGAAAAAACCGTAGTCTACTGTTCTCACATCCTCTCAGAAGTTAAAGCTACATGTGATCGCATTCTTATCATAAACGATGGCCAGATGGTTGCCAGCGGCACCCCTGATGAACTGGTAAACAATGCCGGTAAAGGTAATCGATACCATGTGCGTATCAAAGGAGACCGCTACGAGATAGAAAACAAACTCTCATCCATTTCCGGAGCCACAGGTGTTAATATCCTGGCTGTAGCATCTGAGTGGGTAACAGCTGAAGTGATGGCCTCTCAGGAGGATATCGGAGAAGCAATTTTTAAAGCTGTTGTTGAAAACGGGATGAGTCTTGCAGAGCTTAAACGGGAATCTGCAAGCTTTGAGGAAGTCTTCACACAACTGACAAGGAAATAATCATGGACAACATAATTACCATCTTCAAAAAAGAATTCAAAACATTCTTCGTCTCTCCTATCGCCTACATCTTTATTGTGGTTTACCTGGTTGTCACAAACTTTCTTTTTTTTCAGAGTTTCTTTCTGATAAATCAGGCAGATATGAGAAGCTATTTTGGTTTACTACCCTGGATATTTCTGCTCTTTGTTCCTGCCATTACCATGCGAAGCTGGGCTGAAGAGAAAAAACTTAAAACGCTGGAACTGCTTTTAACCTGGCCTATAAGTGATTTTCAGGTAGTGGCTGGCAAATTCCTGGCCTCTTTCAGTTTCCTTGCAATCACTATCCTTCTCTCGATCTCTGTACCGATTACCGTTTCTTTACTGGGATCACCCGATCCGGGACCAATATTCGGCGGTTACATCGGAGCACTGCTGATGGGAGCAGCATATCTGGCTATCGGACTCTGGATCTCCTCTTTTACTGAGAACCAGATTGTGGCCTTTATTCTTGGTGTGGTGATTACATTTGCTCTCTTTATTGTGGGCAATCCATTTGTCACAATGGCTGCACCCTCCATGCTGGTACCGGTACTGAACTATATCGGACTGGGAAATCATTTTCAAAGCATCGAAAGAGGAGTAATTGATACCAGAGATATTTTGTATTATGTCTCGGTGGTCGGCTTTTTTCTCTTTCTTAATGTACAAACACTTGGAAGCAGGAAATGGGAGTAAACCTATTCTGGAATGGAATTAAATATGGAAGCAAAAAAGATTAAAAATCGCTCTGAAACTCTGATTTTCATACTTGCGATTCTGGGCATACTGGTAGTAGTAAACTACTTCGGAGTTCGCATGTTTACCAGATTCGACATGACAGCGGGCAAGGAGTACAGTATCTCTCCTGCCACTAAAAAAATCCTTAAAAAACTGGACGACATTATCACTATCAAGGTTTTCTTCTCTGAGAACCTACCCCCACATGTCAGCAAGACAGTTACTGATGTAAAAGATATCCTTTCTGAATACAGCGCCTATGCAGGGAAAAATCTCAGAATCTCCTGGGAAGACCCTGCCAAAAGTGAAGAAGCAAAGAATCTGGCCCGCTCATTAGGGATCCCAGAAGTTCAGCTTCAGACTTTTGAGAAAGACAAGGTTCAGGCAATCAAGGCATATCTAGGAATAGGTATTCTTTATGCCGATAAGAAGGAAGCGATTCCGGTTGTTCAGAATCTTCAGAATCTGGAATACGACCTTACCATGGCTATCATGAAAGTATCCAGGTCATCAGTTCCCAAAGTTGCGGTCCTCAAAACTGATACCTTCCCTACTTTACCACCGCAGATGCGAGCACAAATGCCAAACAACCCAGAATCGATGGAAGAGAAACTCTCTAAAGTGCTGGAGCAACTCCGTGCCAATTACGAAGTCAGCACAGTCGATCTCACAAAAGGCACTCCAATTGACTCCTCAATAAAGACTCTGGTTATTCCCGGTGGAGATGCAATGACAGAGCGTAAACTTTTTGAGATTGACCAGTTCTTCATGAAAGGTGGAAATCTTATAGTTCTGGCCGATGCTGTTACTGTCAATCTGCAATACGGCGCTTTTGCAACTGCCTCCGAATCCAAGCTTCTTGATCTTTTAGAATTCTATGGAGTAAGAGTAGAGAAGAATCTGGTTCTTGACGCCTCCTGTTCACAGGTAAGTATACCTCAACAGGTTGGCCCCTTTACCATGAATGTGGCCGTTCCTTACCCCTACTTTGTAAGGCTGGGAGCTGATGGTTTCAAAAAAGAGGTCACTGCAGTTTCAACTCTCTCCGATGTAGTTTTCCCCTGGGCAAGCAGCCTCACTCTTCTGGTTGATCATCAGGAATCGGACTCTTCCGGTGCTGTTTCAACTCAGGATAGTATAAAAGCTACTGTTCTCGCTCGTTCATCTGCAAAAAGCTGGGCAGTATCCGATCGTTTCGATCTCAACCCACAGCAGCAGTGGTCTCCACCAGATGGGAATCTTAAGCAGTATAACCTTGCCGCTTATCTTAACGGAAATTTCAAAAGCTATTTCGCAGGTAAATCTGTGCCTCCTGTAAAATCCGAGGCTGGGGACACTTTGAGCCAGATCAGTCTCAAGCAAGACGCCGAAGATGCCAACCGGGAGATAATTCCCTCCAATACAAACGGGCATCTGGTGGTTATCGGTGATGCGGATTTCATTTCCGGGCAGAATGCCTCAGCTCCAGGCAATACAACAATGTTGTTAAACCTGGTAGACTGGTTATCTCTTGATGATAATCTGATCTCTATCCGCTCGCGGACACTCAAGGATCGCACAATCGAGTCCGACCTCCTTAAGAAAGAATCTAATGCTCCTAACCTTATCCGTCTGGTTAATGTGGTAGGCATGCCATTGCTTGTAGCGATTGTCGGCCTTCTAATTTTCCTCAACAGAAGAGAACATGTTCCGGTAACTGTAGCAACTAACAACAAAACGGAGAATACAGGCAAATGAAAGGTAATAAACTATTCTACGCAGTTGTTATACTGGTTATAGCTGTATTAACTATTATAATAAGTGAAAATCTAAGTAATAAATCACCCTCTGAGAGCGAGAAGAAATTCTTTCCTAAACTGACAGAGTCTTCAATTTCCGCAATCTCAATAAAGGACTCCAACGATTCTGTCAGGATTCGCCGCAAAGGTGATATCTGGGTTGTTGACGCATATCAGACAGCGTCGGCTCCTTCCGGATTATCCATAGAAGGCGATTCGTCCAAACCTGTTGGCAATAGCAAAACCTATCAGGCTGACAGTGCATCCATAAGCTCTGTTCTGGAAAAAGTCCTTAAGATGGAGAAGGGTGTATTAATCTCTGACAATCAGGATAAACAGTCTATCTTCGAAGTGGATAGTGCCAAAGGAACACTGGTGGAACTCTGGGATGCAACCGGAAAAACCATCGGGTCATTCCGTATCGGTAAAAATGGTGCAGACTGGAGCAGTAACTATGTTCGTATGACCGGCTCCAATTCTGTTTATATGGTAGGCGGTTCTCTTCGTTATTCATTCTTCTCTGATCACAAAAGATGGAGAGATAAGACTATCATCAGATTCGATAAATCCACGGTTAAGAGGATTACTCTGATCAGAAAAGATGGCGCTTCTGTTGCTGTCGCCAAAGCCGACACCGGCAGCGCATGGAATATCGTGGAACCTAAGCTGGCTGTTGCTAAAACCGATCAGGTCGATGAGATCCTTAATACCACTAATCGTCTTAATGCTGTTGATTTCGAGGAATCAGAAATCAGCGATTCTGTGATGGGTTTCACTCAGCCGAAACTGACTGTAGTGATCGGTTTTCCCAACGATGCCACCAGAAAGATTATCTTCGGATCCAAAGATCAAAACAACAGGTATCGTGTTCGCACAGAAGGAAAGGAACATGTGTTCTTGGTCAACGAGAGTGAGTTTGATAAGTTGAACAAGGATCTGGAAAAGCT
>Ga0209723_1000568_pt1 | contig 67787 bp, 48 predicted proteins | sample BiotimSIPDNA_2_FD_185750 | JGI IMG/M metagenome (GOLD analysis project Ga0209723, IMG submission 185750) | Anaerobic biogas reactor microbial communites from Washington, USA - Biogas_R2 time_0 SIP DNA (SPAdes) (version 2) | ecosystem: Engineered > Bioreactor > Anaerobic > Unclassified | place... | reverse complement strand
GTCTTTTGGCGCGCATTTTTATATCGTTTTAATTTTATTGTGCCAGTTTATTGCAAGCAACTTCCGATTGTACGAAAAAAAGTTCATACAATCTGCACTGTACGTTTATTCCATACCCTGCCGCTTCTTTTCCTGAAGATATGCAAGCGGACTGCGTATCTTGCCTATTTTATTAAAGCTTACATGAGTATAAATTTCAGTAGTCGTACTTCTGGAGTGACCTAAAAGTTCCTGTATATTTCTAAGATAACGCCGTTTCCGTGCCCAGATACGTTCCCAGTCTGGTCCTTACTCCTTGTTCTGAAGCATATACCCGTAATCTTTTCCGCACTTATTTAAACAAAGATATTAACAGAACATAATATTAAGATAATTCAAAGTGTATATAGATGCAAGGGACAAAACAGGTGATATTACCAATTAAAACTGTTTGGTGATTTCTTGATAGTTCTTCAATTACTTCTGATAAATTTTCCAACTTACTTAACATTACTGCTATCTCATTACTCTTAGAACTCCGATGAGCTGTAGCCATGGGAGAAGGCTTTGGCACTGCTATCCCGACAATAATGGTGAGGATGTTGTCTTAAGGCTGAAAATGGAAGATGAAAAGGCTGGAATCGTTAATAAAGATAATAAACAGGATATATTTATTTCTCGGTATCGCAACACAGGCTAGATCCGAAAACATTTAAAATGCATTCCTGAGACACACAAATAAAGGGATATTTTTTATGACCCTTCTTTCTGTAACAAGCTGATCGTTTCTCATCACCAAAGATCTTGACCATCAAAAACCATATCATACTGTAATAAAGCTATGTCCCCTTCTAAAAAAGAAACATCAAGCAGAGCTCTCCTTCAAGTGCAACTGAAGCCGGTTTACCCGGTGATCTTTCATTTCTGTAACCTTGAATTCGTAACCGTTCCAGATAAAGAAATCTCCGGTTTTCGGAACATGGCCTAGCATTAGCATGACAAAACCGGAAATGGTTCCATAACGTTGCTCCTCGGGCAACTCATCTATATTGAAATAGACTTTGAACTCCTGCACCGGTAAAGCACCATCGATATTCCAGTAACCATCGATATCCTTATGGATTGCAGGAACATCAATTTCTGATTTTACCGGAAGTTCGCCCACCACCGCCTGAAGAATATCATACGGGGTGATGATACCGGAAAACCCACCGTATTCGTCAATGACTATGGCAAAATGCGGGGGATGCTGTCTGAAAGCTTCAAGAACCTTTAACACGCTCATATGTTCTGCGATAAAAAGCCCGGCTTGAATAAAATTATTGAGAGAAAGATTTTTCTCTGAAATCGTTTTTATGTGAAGGATATCTCTGGCATTCACTATACCTATAATATTATCCGGGTCTTCATTGATTACCGGGTAACGGGAGTAGGGGTGATCCAGCACAGTTTTAAGGTTCTCATCGAAACTCTCAGAAATATCCAGCCACACACAATCGGTTCTGGGTGTCATGATTGAATGTGCCTGACGATCCCCGAATTCAAAAATCCTTGTAATCATCCTTTGTTCATCCGGTTCCACCAACCCCGCTTTGGTGCCTAATTCGATAGCATGAGAAATCTCTTCTTCGGTAATGGTAGGAGCTTTGAAGGATTTTTTTCCCAGCAAAAAAAGAACTGCATCGGTGGAGAAACTAAGCGCTTTTATGAAAGGGGTGGCTATTAAAGAAAGCAGATTCATGGGGCGGGAAATAAACATGGAAATGGTTTCGGGACTGCCTAAAGCCAGCCGTTTGGGTACGAGTTCTCCTAAGATGAGAGTAAGATAGCTGATAAAAATAACAATGCAGGTCAAGGAGACAGTTTCTGCATAAGGGGCAAGAAAATCGATTTTTTGAATCGGTTTTTCCAGGGCGTTAGCGATAGTCGCTCCTCCAAAGGCACCCATAAGGATTCCAATGGTGGTGATTCCCACCTGGATAGTGGAAAGGAAACGGTTAGGGGATTCAGAAAGTTCGATAGCCGTTTGGGCACCCTTGTCTCCCTTTTTAGCTTTATGATTTAGAATAGGTTTGCGCGAGGAGATTATGGCAATTTCAGACATGGAGAAAAAGCCATTTAAAAGGATAAGACTCAGAATTATGATTAACTCTATCCAAAGCAAAATAGGGCCTCTTTTTAAAAAGAATAGATGAGCAATCAGGGTGCCTGATTATTATTGAAGAATTTTTGTTTTCGCCCTACACTGGCTTAAAAAAGGTCGAACCTGTACCTGTTCTTGCTTTTCGTTAAAAAAACAAGGATAAACCTTTGCAAATGATGAAAAATGCTATTTCATTGAATGAATTTTCCTTAAATGGCAAAAGGTCGTTCTTTAAAAACCATGCGACATCGGATAAAAATCATTGAAAATTCCTTTAAAAACATGGGATATTGCTTTATAAACAATGAAAAATGTCTGTTGAACAGAGGTGGAACTTTGTTGAAAAAAGAGTTTTGTCTGTTGGTGAAGGAAATATGTTTGCCGAAAATGAGTTTTAGTTTGGTGAAGAAGGAATTTTGTTTCATTGATGAAAAATATTGTTTGTTGAAAACCGGCCTTTGTTTGCTGCGAAAAAAAACGCGTTCATTGAAGAAGAAATTTTGTTTGATAGATAAAGGTTTTTGTCTGGTGAATAATGTTTGTCGATTGTTTAACTAAGATCATCATTTACTGAAACAGGTAATTCATAGTAATGAGTATAGGTCAGTACTTGATAAATTAGGGGACCTGATTTGACCGAAAGTAAGAGGAGCGCTGATCATTGAAAACTAAGTTTCAATGACCAGCGGTAGCTGCTCTTTAGATTTGTTCTGTGGTGGTATCTTTTTTTGTTTTTTGAATGAATCTTTTGCTCAATTCATCAAGAACCAGTTCTGAACCATCAAAGAGGTTTTGATTTATCTGTAGATTGGCATATACGGCAAGTGCGGTGGAATAGGCTTCTGCACCCACCTGAAGGTAGGTGTCATTTATCTGATCGCAGAGTTCTTTGCCTTCATGATATATCATGAACAATTGATTGTAGAGCGTGACATCTCTGGAAAACTCTTCCATTGGCAACCTTGCTGGAATAACATCTGAATGTTCTTTGGCAAACTCCAGCGTTTTATTAACGAAAGGGATACTTTTATCGCCAAATTTTGGTAATGCTTTTTTCTGCTCTTTGGTCAAATCTAACAGGAAAGGGAGATCGGCTCTGATCTGAGCAAAAGCAGCTCTAATTCTGGCGAAAGCCTCTTCAGAAAGCTTCGCACTGATTCTGTTGTTAACCATTACAGTACCTCCTGAAAAAAAGTGAAATGAAAAAACAAACCACCGCGGTTTGCCTTATTAATGAGAATATTCTTTTGGGAAAAATGTTCCGAATTACAGGAACTAAATAGTAACAGAAACTTAATAGGACAGAAATAAAACTTAATAATTGATTGCCGGTTCAAATTACCAGCTCAAGAAACATTGGGTTACCTTAATGCTATAAAATAATAGTGTTTACCTTATAAAACAACTTAATATTTTCCATTTACGTTAATTTTTTTTCATTAGAGAAGCAATTTTTTCTATAGACAGGCCGGTATAGAGATCGGCCTTCCACAGGTGTTTGTTAGCATAATCCCCCCTGGAAGCGCTCCTCTTATTAAGGGGGATTCTTTACATAGCCATAAGGTTAATATTTGTAACACATTGAATCGAAGGGAGTAACGCATTCCCGCCCCCTTAATCTCCCGATGTACATCAGGAGATTTAAGGGGCGGGAGATTTAGCGGACATCGGGAAAATTTTGTTAACAATCGGAATTAAGCCTTATGGCTATGGGATTCCTTGTCGCCAAATTCTTGATGTAATAATATCCATAGAATGATAGTGATCCGAATTCCCAAATCCGCTAATCTGAAATCTGAAATCTAAAACCTCAAATCTCAATTCCTTACGCCAGATGCTATATTTCCATTAAAAATAAGATTCTTAAAAAGAGGATTTTCTTTATTCGTTGCTCTATACTTCTGCTTATAATTCTCTTTTATTTCACTTCTCCCGCCGAAATTATCGATACTACGATTTTCGGTGATGGAGGGCCGGGCCCCTATGTCCTGGGATCCTCCTTTGTGGACAGTCAGAGCATCACCATAAAGTTTGCAGACAGCTCTTCAGTGCCGCCCTGGATCTATATCGCAGACAACAATGGAGTGCTTTTCTCTGAACAGATTGATAGTGGAAAAGCAATGCTGTTTCGTTTTTCCACCATGTATTATGGACTCCCCAAAATCTATTCCCTTTACCCAAAGATTCGCCTGAGAGCCAGGGATACTTTAGAGGAGAAGACAGAGAAGAAATACTCAGTTTCCTTATTGAACCAGAGTGAAAATTTAAACGTTTCAGGATATAAGAGCATTTCTGTTGCAGCCGGAAATCTGGGCCAGATCAGTCTGGAACAGGGGCTGGATGTACAGATTGGGGGCGAACTGCGGCCCGGCACCGAACTGAAAGCTCATTTCAGTGATCAGGGCTCCACTCTCGATGGAGTTACCAGAGAAATCAGTGAGTTCGACATGATCTATGTCACTCTCAGTGATCCTAAATTCGATATCCTTGCCGGTGATCAATACATAAACTGGCCCATGCAGGGAATCCTTTCCGGTCAGAAAAAAATCAAAGGACTGTCAGTCTCTGTTCATCCGGGGCTCTTTTCTATGGGAGCTTTTGGGGCACTTTCAGGGGGAAATTTCACCAGAGAAACCTGGCACGGTAAAAATGGACTGCAGGGCCCTTACAGTTTTTCCGGAAAAGGAGAGCAGGGGATAATCACACCCATCGCCGGCACCATAAAACTAAAAGTAAATGGAAAAATTCTTGAGGAAGGCGAAGATAAAGATTTTATCGTCGATTATGATCTGGGTTCGGTCACTTTTAATCCGAAAATCCTTATAAGAGACGAGGATCTGATAATTGTCGAATATGAGTATAAACTATTCGATTTTCAAAGATCAGTACTTGGTACAACTGCAGGATTTTCCACCCGTGATTCTACCTTTTCTGTTAAAGGAGTACTATGGTCAGAAGCAGATAACAAAAACCGTCTTATTGACATCACCTTTGACAGCTCTGATATGGCAGAGCTTCGAAAAGCAGGCGATAAACCGGTTTTTGGATACAATGATCGTGCGGTTCATGAAAATGATGTACCGGAGGTGTCCCGTTATGAACCATTGTATCAGAAAGTCGATTCACTTGGAAAGATAATATTCCGATTCAAGCCGTTTAATCCTGCTTTCCCTCAGGACCGGGAAGGACGATTCCGGGTCTATTTTTCTCATGTCGGAATGGGAAAAGGAAGCTATGTCAGAGATGTAACTGTTTCAGAATATGAGGTTTATAGATATGCAGGCGAAAATGCCGGTGATTATCTGCCACTTACTCCGCTTTCGACTCCAAAACGGATGACTGCAGGTGAGATAGCCGGCGATTTACGCTTAGACATGCTGAAAATGAAAATCAACGTAGCTGGCCAGGATTATGACAAGAACCTCTTTTCTTCCATCGATGATCATGACAACCGGGCTTCTGCTGTCAGGGCCACCATGTTAGCAGGTGATAAACGTTTTGATAAAAGAACTGCATGGCTTTCGGCTGATTATAATTATTCATCACGACATTTTAATGTCGATCTCTTTGACACTTACGATCGCTACGATCAATGGGATGACAGCACTTTTAATGAGTCTGCGGTAGAGCGGCAGTTCTGGGAAGGTAACATTGGAGTAACCCCATTTAAGATGTTTTCTGCCCAGATAGGTTATGGCCAGAACCGGATCGATTCCAGTATGACTACCGATAAGTTTACCTGGTATTCAAGAACAGAGCCATTTAAAAAATTGTTACTGGATTATGACGGGACACTGTTTCGTCATCATGAGGCAAGCCGTAAAGGCATGAATCGAAAAGGGACAGCACGGGCTGTGTATCAACTGGAAAAACACGAAGTGGAATTAGCATATAAAGATGAATGGAGAACCGATTCTTTAAAAGAGGGTATCGGCACTATAGCTGCAATATTGCAATATGGCTATTTACCGTGGAATCTGAAGCAGACATTTGATTTGAGGCAGTTCCGGGAAGGAAAAACCACTCTTTTTGGGGCAACCGATACAGGGTGGGCATTCAGTTGGGAGCAGTCGCTTGATAAACAGGTGGCTTCATGGTGGAAAATTAATGGGTTAAGCAGTTTTTATACTACCAAAACCGGAACTGGGGATAAGCAGAACCGTCAGTCTTCCACTACTTTTCTGATTGATGCAAACAGTGAAATGAGTTCGCGCAAATCGGGATTCAGTTCGACTCAACGTTACCGATTGAGCTCAGAGAAGATCTCTTCATTCATCCAGGTTCCAGTTCTTACCGTAAAGGGACATGGCACCCATATCTATGATGATTCTCTAAAAGAGTATGTGCCAAGTCCTTTTGGTGATTACTTTTTGCAGCAACGAGAAGTGTACGATTCCACCGATGGATTAGTGAGAAAAAAGAGACTGGACCTCAACTGGTCATATCATCCTGCCCGAAAAATTAAAGGAATATTAAATGACCTTAACTGGTATGGGACTCTTCTTCTGGATGAGCATGTGGACTCAAGAACGACGGGTTGGAAGGCCTGGGTTCCAGGGTGGCTCTCTTTGGAGGAGATGCGTAATCCTTTTAATGATAAAAATGTGAGTTACTCCGATTTGTCTTATCGCCAACAGATTCAATGGATGCCTAAAGAGTGGGAAAACCTCAGTGGTGATCTTTTTGGCCAGATGTCCTTAAGGAAGATCCGATCATATCAGGAGACTTCCACAGAATCAGGATTTAACATCCGGATAAAACGCGGAAAACTTACTTTCGGTGATGAATCCCGATTCTGTTACGTTTTTCATGATGACAGTCTGATACAGGATTTTTATGTTCGTGATTTCAATACGGTGCTGTCTCAGAGACTCGAATTTGACAAAAAGTTTGAAATCTATTTTCAAGAATGTATTGGTTGGGCTCGCAAGGATGATCCTTACTCCAAAGAAAAAGCAGTTAAGCCAGACAGTAGCTTGTATGTTCAACTTAACCCCGGTTTTCAGTGGCGTCCTTTCGATCAGGGCTGGGCTGAAGCATCATATATGTATTCCTTTGTTCCTATTGCCGGGGAACTGGATTACCGAATGGCTCGAGGAATCTCTGCCGGATTATCTCACGTAGTGTCAATTGCCGCAAATTTCCAGATCGGGAAGCATTTCTCTTTGAGTGGTTCCTATCGGGGCGAAATTAACCGGCCTTTTGGAAAGACCTTATTTGATAAGAGTTTGCACACTGTAATTATGGAGATGAAAGCATTTCTGTGATGTGACTAATAAAGTATCTAAGTTAAAAAAAGCGAATAATATCAAATCGGAAAGAATAGGAAAAAATATTAAAACAATATCGAATCAGAAGTAATCGGAGAGAATATCTAAACGAAGAATAGGAAGTGAAAAGAGCTCTTTATTCTTCAGGGCTATCTGAACAGGTATTATTTTTGATTTGGTCCATGTATTTTTCCAGCTCATCTATCTTATCAAAAGGCAATCCAGTAATCTCGATAACAAGCTCCTTACTAGAAAGCTGGAAAGAAGGTAAGTTAGAAGGTGAGATAGAGATTGCTCAACGTATGCTCCAGAAAGAGATGATTCCAACTTTCTTTCCAGCTATCTTTCCAACCATCTCGCCAACCTTTACTCCAACCTTGAATCGGCTGTCCGAACCCGGCCATTTATCTTTCAGCCAGGTAGCACCTTACAAAAAATGTGGTTTTTTTATCGAAAAATGTAAGAAAATCATTTTAAGCTTAGTTTGACATCTCATTCGATCTTTTTTATAAAACTGTTGAGATTTAAGAGATGTAAGAGCTTTTAGATAAGATGTCTGCCGTTTTTTTCTACATTAGTTAAAAGATCTGATTCGGATGATTGTTTGGCCTGAATCGACCGATTTAGATTCGTGACAACCATATAAGTTCTGACTTTAATAAAGAAGCTGCAGTGAGAAAAAACAAATTCTACTATTGCTTAATCACCACTTTTTTGTTAATGGGCTGGTATTTTACAGTTTCGAATGCTCAGGATGCAGAAAATTTTTCTGATTCAATCTTCTCCAAATGTGAACCGAGTGTTGAATTTCATTTTAAAAGCAAATCTAAGCCGTTATGTCTGAACAGCTTTAGCCCTCAAGGGGATTCCTGTGCAGATGTGGAGATTTTTTTTAAGAATCTGGGTATAAAGGTTAATTTTTTTCGCGATAAAAACCATCTCTGGGAATATAACGGCCTGGGTTATTCAAACAAAAAGAGTCAGAATATTCCGGCAAGTGTCTCACTGATCACTGATGAATTTGAAAAGCTTGTCAGTGTATTGATTGTTTTTGGTAAAAGCAGTGATACTTCAAATCTCTACCTTACTCCTTACAGGGATAGAGATATGCCGTATATCCCGGACAGCACAGAACCCTTGGATTACGATATTGAAATATCCAGATATGTTTGCCTGGAGAAACCCAATCGCATCGTACTGTATGATCAGGGATTCAAATATCCGGTCGGTTATATGCGCAAAGAACCGATATTGAACTACCCGGAGTTATCCGCTTTTCACCATGGCAGCTCGGTCAAGATGCCCTCTGGTGGTTCTGTACAAGCTGCGGCATTCATGAAAAATTACTGGCACCTCCAAGAGCTTCCCACTTTAAAATACGATGATCCTGAGCAGATCAGAAAAAGGGAGATTCTTTATGCTAAATGGGCAAAAAGACATCCACCAAAGAAAAAACCAAAAAAAAGCAAGCCACCATTAATCAGGTTTAAGCCTCTTTAATAACCTTTAAAATTAACAATTTGCAAAAATTTAGCAAACCGATAGTACCTGAAGTATTTTTTTTAAAACTTTCTTCAGTCTATTTTGGGGTTTACCACGATGTTTTTTCTGCCGCTAATTTCCAATTATGACTGTGCACATTGTAAGTCATTGATTACACATATATTATATTCATGAGAAAATGATTCGGTATTTAAGGGCTTTTAGTGACTGGTGTTAATGGAGCTATTTACTTAAGGCAGTGCCGGCGGTATTTTTATATAGGATCAGATGCATGACTTCTCAGTATGATGAAGCGATTAAAGAGCAGATACGCTCCAGAGCAGATATCGCGACTATTATAGGAAGATATGTGAACCTGAAAGGTTCGGGGCAGACTCTAAAAGGGTTGTGTCCTTTTCATAAAGAGAAAACTCCCTCTTTTCAGGTTAATCCGGTAAAAGGCTTCTTTTATTGTTTCGGGTGCCATAAAGGTGGCGATGTATTCACATTTTTGCAGGAAATTGAAGGGATAGGTTTTTCTGATGCTCTTAAGATGCTGGCCGAAGAAACCGGTGTTGAACTGAAATCTTCTGCTGAGCATAGGCCTGCTCAAAAATCAGCGACAAACCAATTAACTAAAACCGATATGCTTCGTATTCACGACATTGCCGCCAGATTTTTCTACCAATCGGTTCGTCAATCACAGCAAGCCATAGACTATTTCAAATCCAGGGGATTGGCAGCAGAAACAGTTCGTGATTTCCGTTTAGGTTATTCACCTGCAGGCTACTCTTCACTAATTATGCATTTTCAAAGCCAGGGAATCGACATTTCTGCACTGGTAAACTGTGGTCTGGCAATTAAAAAAGAAGATGGAAAGGCCTTTGATCGTTTCCGAAATCGGGTGATGTTTTCTTTGTTTGATCTGTCGGGCAAGGTTATTGGATTTGCCGGAAGAGCAATGGAAGCGGATGCCACCCCAAAGTACCTTAATTCTCCGGAAACGCTTCTTTATAAGAAAAAAAGTGTGCTTTATGGTCTGTATCAGGCTCGCCAATCTATAAAGGAAAGCGGATTTGTACTGATCGTAGAAGGATATATGGATTATCTCACCATGTATCAGGCAGGAATACGCAACGTGGTTGCTTCATCCGGTACCGCCTTAACCGAAGAACATGCCCAGTTACTTAATCGTTTCTGCTCACGAATAGTCTTGCTCTTTGATGGAGACCTGGCTGGGCAGACTGCAGCAACAAGAGCTATCTATGTTTTAGCACCGTTTAATTTTGATATTTCTGTCCTGGTTCTTCCAGGAGATGAAGATCCGGATTCTTACATCAAGAAATTTGGAAAGCAATCCTTCATGGAACAGATAAACAGTTCCAAAGACTGGATGCATTTTATCATCGATAAAATGATTAGTGAGCATGATGGGCGAACCAGTCGTGGAAAATCTGCTGTCATTACCGCTTTAAACCCTTTAATTGGATCCATTAAAGATACTATTGTCCAGCAGAGGTTTAAAAAAGAGATTGCAGAACGGTTGGATCTGGATGAAAAGCTGGTTTATCAGAGGATAAACGATTTACAGGCTGTTTCTGTTAGAGAGCCTTTGCCAAATTATGGTGTTACAACATCAAAAATCCATCCCCAAAGTAGTAACCACAATAGTAAGATTGATAATGCTCTTAATTATGGAAAGCAATTTTCCAGATCAGGGCGTGGAAACGAACTTAGCGGTGCTTTAGGACGGAAACAGAATGACGATGAACGTTTTATCGGTTCTTTAGAAGGAAGTTTTCTAAGGATACTGGTAACTAAACCGGAGTTTATTGCAGAAGCGCGCCAGTATGTTGCACCCGAAACCCTTACGGACAACATATCCGGTGATATATATTCTTTATTGATTCAGACCCATGAGCAGGGAGGAGACGTAGCCGAGATAGCACTCAAAGCTTCAGATCCTGAAATTAAACGCATAATTTCACTTCTGCTTGTCAGACCTGCCTTGGAAGATCATATCCATGATGAACTGGTGCAAAAGATCATTCATTTGCGTGCCAAGTTTATTAAGGCCATGATCAGAAAAATCAAAGTTGAGATGAAAAATGTACCACAAAGGCGTGCTGAGCTGCTTTTACAGTTAAAAGACTTTACGTCGCAATTACAGGAGCTGGACGGGGTAGAATGAGCAGGAAAAAAGAATCCGAAAAACAAGCTGAAGCGACAGTCGTTGTTGATCGTACAACGCAGCGTCTTAGAAAATTAGCCGCACTTCAAGGTTTTGTCACAGAAGCCCAGATTGAAGAGGTTGCTTCCACACCTCAGGAACGTGAACGTGTTCAACAGATTCTGGCTCGCGAAAACATCGCCATCAATGCGTTTGTTAAAGAAAAGGTACCTTTGTACGAACGCAGGACCAGACGGCTTGTCTCAGCAAGGCGTCAACCCCGCTACACCGATCCCACCTGGGTTTATCTGAATACCGTAGGAAGAGTTCCGCTTCTCTCAAGGGGGCAGGAAACCGAATATGCCATGCAGATGGAATATGCTCAGGGTAAACTCTTTGATATGGCTTTCCGCAGCAGTTCTTCACTGGAGAGCCTGTATCGGATTTCTGAAGAACTAAAAAATGAAGAGCTTGAGTGTATAGATGTCCTTCAGATTGAAGATGAGCAATTTTCCAAGGATGAAGATCTTGAATCCTTGAGAAAGGAATTTATCCGCATCGTTTCCATGATTAAGCGTAAAGCCAACAGCATCTCTGCTTTAGAAAAGGAGATCTCCAATAAATCGGATTCTGAAGCAATTAATCAAAAAATCCAGAATATTCAGGATGAATTAATCGCTTTATGCAGAAAACTTCGATTAAATCCCAAACAGATTGAACTGATCCTGGAAAAGCATAAAAAGAGCCTGCTTGATGAAGACAAAAAGGAATTGTACGATGAATTCAAGCACTGGGAGGACATGCGCAATCAGGCTAAATGTGCTATAATCGAAGCAAATGTGCGGTTGGTGGTAAGTATTGCCAAAAAATATATACTCCGGGGAATGGAGATAATCGATCTGATACAGGAGGGCAATCGCGGACTTATTAAAGCGGTTGAAAATTTCGATTACCGCAAAGGATATAAGTTCAGCACCTACGCCACCTGGTGGATTAGACAGGCAATTTCCAGAGCAATAAATGACAAATCCAAAGCTATTCGTATTCCGGCAAATACTCTTGAACTGGTCAATAAAACCATTCGCCTGTGTAAAAAATGGGTGATGGAATACGGCTATGAACCAAGTCATGAAGAACTTGCTGAAGCACTGGGATGTTCTGTAAGTAAAGTACAAACCGCACTGGAATATTCTATGGAACCGATTTCCCTTGATATGGAAATCGGTAATGATGGCGGCACTACCATTGGCGAATACATAGAGGACACCAAAGCCGAAGATCCTTCAGTCCGCATGTCTCTTATGCACCTCAGGGATCAGATAAAACAGGTACTTGACTCACTCACCGCAAAGGAAAAAGAAATCGTGGTGATGCGTTTTGGCCTAGATGACGGACGCATTAAGACTCTCAAGGAAATCGGCGAAATATTTAACATTTCCCGGGAGAGAGTGCGCCAGATAGAAACCAAGGCTCTTGGCAAACTAAAACATCCAAGCCGCACACGGCAACTCATGGCCTGGAAAGAAGAACGTAATGAAACGTTCACTGAAGCAGATGATTATCTGATCGAAGAGGCTTAAATATTACTCTTGCCTGGTTTTCAATTGCAAGCTAACATACCGGGCAGTCTGATATCATTTATATTGTCCTTAGTCTCTTTTTGATGCTGAGATACTTACAATCAGAAACGATTTTGTCAAGATAATGAGATTTTTTTTCCGCAGAAGAAATATTTTCCTGTCACTGTTGTCACTATGTCTGTGCTCTGAAAAACAGGCAATCAGTTCTGCAGTTGTCGATACAGTAAAACCGGAAATTATAAATTCTGTTCCTCACGATTCTACTGCATTCACGCAGGGATTTCTTTACAGAGATGGAAAACTGTATGAAAGTACCGGTATAGTCGGTCAGTCTACTATCCGTATCGTGGACACAAACGGCCTGGTTAAAACAAGAAAATTTCTTCCGGAAGTATTTGCAGAGGGATGTGCCTTCTTTAAGAATCTGCTTTATCAGATCACCTGGACTGAGCAGATTTGTATCATTTACAATGCAGATCTCGCCATCTTAAAAACCATCTCCTATGGGGGTGAAGGCTGGGGGTTGACCGCAGACTCAAACTCACTGATCATGAGTAACGGTTCAGATACCCTGTATTTCCGGGACCAGAACTTTAAAATCACCAGAAAATTACCGGTCACTCTTAATGGTAAACCGTTAAAAAATCTCAATGAACTGGAATATGCAAACGGAAAAATACTGGCCAATGTCTGGTTCAGTGATTTTATCTATGAGATCTCTCCTATGACCGGTGCAGTTTCAAAGATAATCGACTGTACCGAACTGGTTGACATCGAAAAACCGGAATCTGAAGATAATGTGCTCAATGGAATAGCATTTCTGCCCCATGAAAACCGCTTCTTTCTTACTGGCAAAAACTGGAAAAACATGTTTCTGGTTAAAATACCTGAATAAAAACATCTTTAACTACTCAGGTATTGAAAAACACTTTCAGAGCTGAAATTCAAAATCAAACTCCAAATCTGAAGGCCAATGAGGTTAAAAATCAATCCTGTGAGACTTCAAAGAGCGGCTTATCTGCGTCTGCAAATATCATCTTCTCATTCTCACATACAAACCTGCCGAATAAAAACACCAGAAATGCTACTGTAATATCGGTCATATCGGGGTTTCTTCCGCCGATCCATCCTTGAAGGACTTCTATGGTGGTGATTATTGCCAGAACCAATATCATGGAAAAACTCTTTGCGCTAAAGTTTCTGTATAAATGATGACAAAGATATCCTGCAAAAGAATAAATAATACTGGTTTCTATTGTGTTACTCAGATTTATCATGGTCGAATGAGAATTGCTTGAAAAGAATGGATGCCAGATGATTTTCTGAAAAGACCAGGAAAATTTATAAGGATGAAATTGGTTGCTGATAAAGGCGAGTAAGAACGAAATCTTAAATACTGTTTGTGATCCGGAAAAGCCCTTCTGAGAAAACAGGAAAAAAAGAAAACCAGCTAAAATACCGATCGCTTCAACTATTATATCCGTTAATTCCGGGACACGTGATTTTATGATTAATTGCAGTGATTCGAGAAAAAAGCTGAAGAATAATAATCCGGATAAAGCTACAAGCGAAGAGAAATTTGCCTTTAAATGCCGGAGAACTTTTAAGCACAGAAATGTAAGGGTAGAGAAAAAAAGAATGATAAAAGGCTCACTTTTGCCGGAAAAGTAAAAATAAAACGGGTTATTAAGAATACGGCGAAGTTTTAATTTGAACAGACTGTAATCGAGGGCAAAATCAAAAGGCAGAAGAAGATAGGCAGAGATGATACAGGTTAAAAAGATAAGAGGAGTAAAAAGAGGATAATGTACAATTTGAGTTATTACCTCTTGATCACTGATTTTTTTCCATGAATTTCTGATGTAAAACGCCAGAGACATTCCCAGAAAGGTCCCCGTAGTGTTGGTTATAACATCGGTTACCGATGTAGTTCTGTCTGTAGTAAACAACTGGAAAAACTCAACTGAAAAACTCAAGAATGCTCCATAAAACAGCACAATCAGCCAGTTATTAATTCTGAAATTAAACCGTCTGGTCGAAAGCCATCCAAAAAATCCAATAGGCATAAAAAGAAAGATATTTTGAATACAATCGGAAATGGGCGCTCTGCTGCCATCAAGGGCCATAAAAGGTATCCAGTTTATTTCTGAAATTCTGTTTTGAAAATTTTGTATTCCCCTGATATTAAAGGGTAAACTGGTGCTGTAGATTATAAAAAGGGAGAAAATCAGTAATAGAGCAGATGGTATTCTGGAAAATCTTCCTTTTGGCATAAATACAGACGACCCCCCGGTAAGATCTATAGGGTTAAAGTAAAATTGTCACGACTCAGGCTGTAGGCCTGTTTGCGAAAAAAAACCTATCGGGAATAGCTGGTGCCTAATAAAAGGCAGGTATATGGATAAAGGGTTTCACTGAAATCAGACCCAATAAAAATACTATGGTGCTTGGGGCTATTGAAGGGTTTTTCCGTAGATTACCGGAAATGGAACTGCATTAAGGCAAGAAATGAACTGTTTTTAACCCTTTGGGGGGCATCTTGCTGTAAACAAAAATCAGGACAATACACGGATTACTGCAATCTCATAATCTTTACGGCGCGGTTGCTTACCCCTTCCAGTTCTTTATCCACTTCCAGTTCTTCTTCAAAAAGTATTTCTGATTCGGTTCTTGGAGCAAACGGCCTGTTTCCATCAGAAATAATAACCTCTGCCCCCTTCTCTATCTGCTTATATAAGAATTGCAGCAAATGTTGGGACGTGTGGCGTTCGTAAAACATGTCTACAACGAAGACCAGATCGAAGCTGGTACTGGGGGGATGATTCAACAGATCGATCGATTCAGTGTCAACGTTGACCCCGTTTGCTTTAAAGTTTTTTTGGGCTATATATAGTGCTACAGGATCGATATCATTAGCAATTACTCGTGAAGCACCACACATGGCGGAGGCAATGCTGACAATTCCGCTGCCGCACCCAAAATCGAGCACAGTTTTATCTCTGAGCAGCCCTTTCTGAGTCCTTATAAATCGGGCCAGGCTTTTTGCTGCAGGCCAAACCGCTCCCCAGAAAGGGATACATTCACTACCTAAATCTTTTTCCAGTGCATCCCAGAAATCAAAAAAATTAACCGCCTGATGCGCTCTGATAAACTCACAGTCTTTAACTTCTCTTAAAGGGGAAAACTTTTCGATGAATTTATCTGATGGTAGTTGTGACATGGTATTATCGTTTCTTAAGGGGAATAGGTTCCTTATTTGGCTTGCTCCTCGATCAGTCTGGCTACGGCCTGAAGGCCATTTGTTATGGAAGATCTTTTCATTGCAGAAATCATTTCATCGCGGTTCTGGTAAACGAGCTTAATCTGCCGGGTCAAGGTCTCCTTACTTAACTGGTCCTGATAAAGCAACTTACTGAAACCCTGACTCTCAAATGATCTGGCATTTAAAATCTGGTCACCGCGGCTGGCGTTTGTTGCCAGAGGTATAAGAAGAGCTGGTTTAGCAAGCGCAAGAAGTTCAAACAGGGTGGTAGCGCCAGATCTGGAGATTGCAATGTCGGCCAGGGCGAAAAGATGAGGAAGTTCCTCGTTTACGTATTCAAACTGATGGTAACCGGGTTGATTTTCGGTTATCCCTCCTTTACCGCAGATATGGCAGATATTAAAATCAGTCAAAAGAGTTGGGAGTGATTCACGGACAACCTTGTTAATGATCTGGGAACCTTGACTTCCACAGATAACCAGTATTACCGGCTTGTCATCCAAAAATCCACACAAGCGTTTTCCTTTCTCCTTATCACCGGAGAAAATCGATTCGCGGACTGGAAGGCCGCAATGAACGCCTTTCGCTTCGGGAAGATGTTTTTTTGTTTCTGGAAAACTGTAAGCGATTTTTCTGGCAAAAGGGATGGAGAGTTTATTGGCCAGACCAGGGGTCATATCTGACTCGTGAATGATTACCGGTTTTCTTAAAAGCCAGGAAACCCAAACCACAGGGCAGGAGACAAATCCCCCTTTACTGAAAACGATATCCGGTTTGATTCTGGTAAGAACCAGCAATGCCTGAAAAAAACCAGCCGCGATTCTGAACAGGTCGGTGAAGTTTTTAAAATCAAAATATCTTCGCAGTTTGCCGGCACTGATCGGGTGATAGCTGATATTTTCTTTCTCTATCAACTCCCTTTCTATTCCGTTAGCTGTACCTATATAATGTATTTCGAATCCTGCATCACGAAGATAGGGAAGAAGGGCGATATTTGGAGTAACATGGCCTGCTGTGCCTCCACCGGTGAGAACAATCTTTTTCAAATACACGCTCCCTAAAAAAATGAAAAACTAAAAAGAGAGATTATTCAGGTGAATCTGCCAGCATCGGACAAGTACTCAATTACTTCAATAGAACAGATAAATTTCACCTGCATGTTTTCATAAAAATAGATCTGGTGGATCGGTTTTGCATATATGCGGGCATAATCTCACATGTTTTTAATAGCAATAAATGGTTGATTAATTGGTGTAATATCTATACACTATCATTTTTTATTACTGGTAAGGACAATGTGGGTGGGTAAAAAACAAAAGATATAGATTTTTTGTACCTACATAGATGTTGAAACGAATAATTAGTAAGAAATCAGAAAAATCATCAAAAAACAATAATACCTAATCACTTAATCCCTGAAGGATAGGAGTTTTTTTATTCCTATTCTTCGTTTAAAGATATTTTTCAGATTACTTCTGATTAGATATTGTTTTGGTATTAGTTCTTATTTTTTCTGATTTGATATTCTTACGTTATTTTTTTGTCCTCCGATACCTGGGAGTCGTTACGATTTTTTTAATAATGATCAGACAAAAACGAAATAAATTGTTATGGTTGCAATGCATATTTGTTCAATTTATATTCAGGTTTTTACTGGCATTGCTCTCGTGTAGTACCTGAAAAAGGCCTATTTTAGCGCTTAAAAAACGAAAATCATAGTTGTTAACATTTACATCAATACAGGGGATTGCCGATGGAACAAAAAATCCAGGAACTGACCAATAAGATATACCAGGAAGGTGTTGAAAAGGGTGAACAACGTGCTCGTCAACTGGTTTCTGAGGCAGAGACCAAGGCTGCGGGGATTTTGGCAGAAGCAAAAGCACAGGCGGAAAAGATCCTTTTGGAGGCTCAGAATCAGGCTGCAGAATTGAAGCGAAACACTGAAGCTGAATTAAAACTTTCCGGTGCCCAGGCCGTTTCTGCCGTAAAGCAGCAGCTTCTGGAAATGATTACAGCCAAGGTTATCGAGGGGGGTACTTCGGGAGCATTATCCGATCCTGCAACCGTAAAAGAGCTGATTCAGTCGGTGCTTAAGAACTGGAAACCCAATGATGGAACCACGCCAGCTCTTGAAGTTTTGCTTCCTGCCCAAAAACAGCAGGAGTTTGCCGCTGCATTCGAGAAAGGTGCTTCTGATCTTCTTAAAAAAGGTGTAAAGATCAATTTTTCCAAAAACATAAAAGCCGGTTTCAGAATCGGGCCGGTAGATGGTGCTTATCGGATCAGTCTCACCGATGAAGATTTTCAGGAATTTTTCAAGGAATACCTGCGACCCAGAACACGTCAATATCTGTTCGGGGAATAGACTATGGGGAATAACTATTACTTTCTGGTTGCTGGTTTACCTGATTTGATTCTTGATGAAGGGAAAAATGTCCCTTCATTTTTAGAATTTATGGAGGAGCTGGAAGAGCAAATCTCTTCGGGTGATCTGGAATTGCTTCGCTGTATCCGCTTACCACTGGATAACAGCAATTTAATAACAGTTCTTCAGAACTCGAAAAAGGAGTTTGATCCCAGAGGAAATTTCACCAGAGAAGAAATCGCTTCTGCCATTAAGAATGGAGATGGTCTTCCAGAATACATGTTGACGTTTCTGGAAGCTTATAAGGAAAACCGCCTGCCTTCTTCACCGCTGATAGCCGAAGACCAGCTTAACTGTTTTTTCTATGAACAAATGATCGCTCATCCCAATCAGTTTATCAGGGAATGGTTTACCTTTGAACTAAATCTGAGAAACCTGATTGCCGGTATCAACAGCCGCAGGGGATTGCAGCATTTCGATGCATTGGCCTCGGAAAGGGAAAGGGCTATTGCCTCGGTTTTGATAGGGATAAATGATGAGGCGGAGATGATCCTGCGCTCAAATGCTCCTGATTTTGGCCTCTCTTCTCAACTTCCCTGGGCAGAACGGGTGATAAATCTTTCCCGCTCGACTCTACTGGAGTTTGAAAAGGGGATCGATCTGTTACGCTGGGATATGCTCAATGAGTTGACTGCCTTCTCCTATTTCAGTATAGAAACGATCATCGCTTTTTCGATAAAGCTGATGATGGTTGAACGATGGAAAAAACTGGATGCTCAGACTGGTAAAGTGGTTCTTGAAAGGCTTGTGGAAGAGCTTCATGCTACTTATTCTGTTCCGACAGACTTTTAATTATTAAAAATGAAGTGAAACCGATTCTAATATAGTGGAGGAAAACGCATGAGTACCAAAGGGAAAGTGGTTGGTATAGTAGCCAACCTGGTCACTATTGAAGTGGACGGGCCGGTTGCTCAAAATGAAATCTGTTATATCGATCTTAAAGGAACCAGGCTGATGGCTGAAGTGATTAAGATCGTGGGAAAAAATGCATACGTTCAGGTTTTTGAAAGTACTCGTGGGCTCTACGTTGGTTGTGAAGCAGAGTTCACCGGAAGGATGCTGGAAGTGACTCTGGGGCCGGGGATGCTTTCCAAAAACTATGATGGTCTTCAGAATGATCTCGATAAGATGGAAGGGGTCTTCCTCAAACGCGGTCAATACACTTTCCCTCTGGATGAGCAGAAAATCTGGCATTTCAAACCTCTGGTCAAAGAGGGTGATTCGGTTAGTGCTGCAGACTGGATAGGAAGTGTGAAGGAGAACTGGTTTGATCATAAAATAATGGTCCCCTTTGATTATCAGGGTACTGCCATTGTCAAATCGATCAGTCCCGAGGGAGATTATACCATAGACGATACTATTGCTGTGATTGCCGATGCAGAAGGAAACGAACGCAATCTTACCATGACTATGAAATGGCCGGTCAAAGTGGAGATCAAGTCCTACAAAAACAAACCACGTCCTTTCAAGTTAATGGAAACCGGTATTCGTACCATTGACACACTCAACCCAATAGCTGAAGGCGGCACAGGGTTTATCCCAGGTCCTTTTGGTTGTGGAAAAACTGTGTTGCAGCATGCACTTTCCAAATACGCCGAAGCGGATCTGATAATAATTGTGGCCTGCGGTGAGCGTGCCAATGAGGTGGTTGAGATTTTTAATGAGTTCCCCGAACTTGATGACCCCAGAACCGGAAGAAAACTCATTGAACGCACAATTATTGTTTGTAATACTTCAAATATGCCGGTGGCAGCCCGTGAAGCCAGCGTTTACACCGGGATGACTATTGCTGAGTATTACCGTATGATGGGGCTTAAGGTGTTACTAAATGCAGACTCAACTTCACGATGGGCACAGGCGCTTCGTGAAATGTCAAACCGTATGGAAGAGCTTCCGGGGCCGGATGCTTTCCCAATGGATTTACCGGCAATTATCTCCAGTTTCTATTCGCGTGCCGGATACGTCAACCTTAACAACGGCAAATCCGGTTCAATCACCTTTATCGGGACTGTAAGCCCTGCAGGTGGTAACCTTAAGGAACCGGTCACCGAATCAACAAAAAAGGCGGCACGCTGCTTTTATGCATTATCTCAGAACCGTGCAGACAGCAAGAGATATCCGGCTGTTGATCCTATTGACAGTTATTCAAAATATCTGGAATATCCTGAAGTAGTGGAGTATCTTGACAAGACCATCGAGAAGGGATGGGTGGACAAGGTGATGAAACTCAAGGACATTCTCCTTAGAGGTAAAGAGGCGCGCGATCAGATCAATATTCTGGGTGATGATGGAGTCCCTCTGGAGTATCACATTGTCTTTAATAAATCGGAGATCATTGATTTTATCATTCTTCAGCAGGATGCATTCGATAAAGTCGATTCCACCTGTTCTATCGAGAGACAGCGTTATCTGGTCAATCAGGTGCTTGAGATCTGTGAGAGTGAATTTAACTTCGAGAGCTTTGAAGAAGTCAGCACTTATTTCAAACGGCTCATTAACCTGATGAAACAGATGAACTATCAGGAATTCAAAAACGATGCCTTTAACAAGATGGAAAAACAGCTTGAAGAGTTGTTGGCTGAAAGAAGAGTTAATGAACTTGAAACTCAGGTGGCCGGTTAAAGAGGAGAGAAGATGAAAACCAAAGCATTTCAGAAAATCTATACACATATTGAAAATGTCACCAAGGCCACTTGTACAATACAGGCTGAAGGAGTCACCAATGACGAGATGGCTTTTGTGGATGGGCGTCCTGCACAGGTCGTGAAAATTGCAGGTAATAATGTGACACTGCAGATCTTCCCTGGTACTCAGGGGATCGCTACAGATGCCGAAGTGGTTTTTCTGGGTAAACCACCCACACTCAAAGTTTCTAATGATTTAAAGGGGCGTTTTTTCAATCCTTACGGACAGCCCATTGATGGTGGCCCGGAAGTGGATGGAAAAGAGGTCGAGATTGGTGGACCTTCGGTAAATCCGGTTCGCCGCAAACAGCCTTCCGAACTTATAGCTACAGGAATCGCAGGTATTGACTTAAATAATACCCTGGTTACCGGTCAGAAGATTCCCTTTTTTGCTGATTCAGATCAGCCGTTTAATCAGGTGATGGCTACCGTTGCTCTTCGTGCAAAGGCCGATGTTATCATTCTGGGCGGTATGGGTATGAGTAATGACGATTACCTCTATTACAAAAGCCTCTTTGATAATGCAGGTGCTCTTGACAGGATTATCGCCTTCGTTAATACAACCGAAAATCCGCCGGTAGAAAGACTTCTGGTTCCTGACATGGCTCTTACTGCTGCAGAATACTTTGCGGTTGAACATAAGGCCAAGGTTCTGTGTCTTCTTACCGACATGACCCTTTATGCAGATGCTCTTTCGATTGTGTCAAACCGTATGGATCAGATTCCTTCCAAAGACAGTATGCCCGGGTCTCTCTATAGTGATCTGGCCAAGATTTATGAAAAGGCTGCCCAGTTTCCGGATGGTGGTTCTATCACCATTATTGCGGTTACCACTCTTTCCAGCGGTGATATTACTCATGCGATTCCGGACAACACCGGTTACATTACCGAAGGACAGCTTTATTTACGTCGTGACACCGATATTGCAAAAGTCATTGTTGATCCTTTCAGAAGTCTTTCCAGGCTCAAACAACTGGTGATCGGTAAGAAAACCAGAAAGGATCATCCGCAGGTGATGAATGCTGCAGTGCGGCTTTACGCCGATGCTGCCAGTGCCAAGACAAAGCTGGAAAACGGATTCGATCTTACTGAATATGACCGGCGTACTCTGGATTTTGCCCGTGAATACAGCCGCCAGCTTCTGGCAATCGATATCAATGTGGAAGTGGAAGAGATGCTCGATACTGCCTGGAAACTTTTCGGGAAATACTTTTCCAAAGATGAGGTGGGTATTAAGAGTGAACTTATGGATACCTACTGGGTCGCTTGATATACTAAAATAATTATGTAAGTTACCGAGAGGTGATAATGGCGCTGAAATTTCAATATAATAAAACCTATCTCCATCAGCTTAACAAGGGATTGAAGGTGCGTGAGAACGCATTGCCTACTCTGATAGCCAAGGAGTCCGCTTTACGGCTTGAAGTCAAGAAAGCCAGAGCGCAATCGGAAGCTATTGAGCAGGACCTGGAAAAACGTTATGCTGCGCAGGAGGAAAGCTACAGACTGTGGTCTGAAATACCAGGGGAGCTTCTAAGGGTGACGGATGTGGATATAGAGATTAAAAAGATCGCTGGTGTAAAGACCCCCGTCCTGCGCAATGTCTCCTTTGATGTAAACCGGTACAGTGCGTTTTCTCAGGCTGCCTGGGTTCCTTCCGGCATAGAGATGCTTAAAGAACTTGCCAGCCTGAAAATAAGCCTGGAACTGGCCAGGAAAAAAGTTCAAATCCTCGAATATGCCCGCAAGAAAACCACTCAAAAAGTGAATTTGTACGAAAAGGTGCAGATTCCGGAATACAAGGAGGCGATCAGGAAAATCAAACGTTTCCTGGAGGATGAAGAAAACCTGTCCAAGTCTTCACAGAAGATTCTTAAAATGAAATTAGCCCAGGCGGAGGCAAACTGATGATCGTAAAAATGAAAAAACTCGAACTGCTTCTTTTCTATAAAGAACGTGAGCAGTTTCTGGAATCATTACGAACGCTGGGTGTGGTTCATGTGGTGGAAGATCTGCAGAAAGAGGGAAACACCCATATCCAGGAACTGCAATCGACTCTGCGCCTGTGTGAACGGGTCGAAAGGAAGCTTGCCGCTATCAATAGTTCCCAGGACACCCCTGCCGCTTCATCTTCAAAAGAGGATGCTATTGCGGTATTAAAGAGGTTTGAAGAGCTGGAGGAGGAGCGGGAAAGAATCAATCAGGAGATTGCGGCTTGCAAGAAAGATCTTATTTTGCTGCAACCCTGGGGACAATTTGAACCGGCATCAATTAAGAAACTGGCCGATTCAGGAGTCAAGATCCACTTTTTATCGATGCCTGTCAAGCGTTTCGATGCTCTGGATCTTAAGGATATGCCCCTCAGGGAAATAAGCCGTACTAACGGCCAGGTAAATTTTGTTGTGGTGGAGTATGGTGAACCGATCTCCCTGGATGCAGAGGAAGTTCGCCTTCCAGAGATCTCCATTAAAGATCTCAACTCAAGACTGGCCCAGTTGGAGCAAAAGGGAAAACAGATTGATGAACAGATGAAAGAGCTGGCCGCTTCTGCAGATTCGGTTCACAAATACAGCCTCCGGATCTCTGATCAGTTGAATTATGAGAAGGCAAAAGAAGCGATGGCTTCAGAGGCTGATGGCAAGATACTGCATATGTCAGGGTGGTTTCCGTTTGACAGGGAAAAGGTGATTAAAAAGTTTTTCGACAGTCATACGGTTTATTATTCCATTCGTGACCCGTTGCCTGATGAAGATGTGCCTGTAAAACTCAAAAATTCAAAACTTGCAAAGCTGTTTGAACCGGTTACCGGAATCTATTCCCTTCCGGATTATCTGGAGCTTGACACAACTCCTTTTGTGGCACCTTTTTTCAGTATCTTTTTTGGTTTGTGCCTGGGTGATGCAGGATATGGACTGATTTTATTAATCGGAGCTCTTTTGGCCCGATCAAGAGTCCAATCCAAATTAAAGCCGATTCTCTCTCTGGTAGTGATTCTGGCTTTGTCTACCGTTGTCAGTGGTTTCCTCTTAAACAGCTTTTTTGGTTGTTCCATTTTCGGTGGATCTGATGTAAAGGGAATTATCAGCACATCGGATTTCAAACGGTTTGCACCGCTTGCTCCCTTTATGACCGATAAGGGACAGGTCTTTCCGGGCATGGGGCTGGCTATAGTTCTGGGTTTTTTACAACTGCTTTTCGGGATGGCTATGAAATCCTATATCGGTGTAAAAAACGATGGATTGGCCAGTGGTATACAGCCGGTTGCATCGATGATGATGATTATCGGAGGGATAATCTGGGCTACTCATGCGAATTTCCTCAATCTGGGTTTTCCCACCTTTGAAGTGGGCCCGCTTAAAATCGGAACGAGTGTTTTGGCTGTGCCCTTAGTCTTGGGTAAAGTGCTGCTCTTTGCTGGTATTGCTCTCTTTCTGCTTTTCAACAATGTTGATAAGAAAATCTTTGTGCGCCCTCTGATAGGATTGTATGAATTTTACAACTTTGCATCAGGTCTGCTTGGTAATATTCTATCCTATCTGCGTCTTTTCGCTGTAGGGCTTGCAGGGGGTTTACTGGGAGCAGCATTCAACCAGATCGCATTTTTGATGATTACTGCACCGGATGGAACTGTTAATTATAAGTCTGTGGGTATTGTGGGGACTATTGCTGTGCTGATTTTAGGGCATTCATTGAACATTGCTCTCTCTTTAATCAGCTCCTTTGTGCACCCTCTCCGTTTAACCCTGGTCGAGTTTTACGGGGCTGTTGGTTTCAAAGGCGGAAGTAAACCTTACAAACCATTTACAAAAGTCGAACAATTAAACTAATAACAAATATTTCAGGGAGGTTGATGATGGGTTATATTCTCGCACTGATTGGCATGGGTTTGATGGTGGGAATGGCAGGTGCTGGTTCTGCTATCGGCCTGGTTGTTGGTGGTTCATCGGTTGTAGGTATGATAAAGAAAAAGCCTGAGGCGTTTGGAAGTGGTATGATTCTCTCTGCTCTGCCGGCTTCACAGGGATTATATGGCTTTGTGGGATTTATCATGTATTCGGGTGTAGTTAATCCTGATCTTACTCTTTTTCAGGGTGCGGTTGTGCTTGGTGCCGGTTTGGCAATGGCACTTTCCTGTTTCATATCAGGAATTTATCAGGGCAAACTCTGTGCTCATGGAATCACAGCGATAGGTCAGGGACATAATGCTTTTGGAAATACCATGATTTTAGCGGCTTTCCCGGAGCTCTATGCTATTCTTTCTCTGGTGGCTGCTATTCTGATGCAGAACCTGATGAAACTGTAATAAAGAGCCAATAAATATTCCAATGGAAGACGAAGATCTGAAAAAGACTTCGTCTTTTTTTTGACTTGGAGTTATGGATAGCTACTTGAGAATAAAAAACTGGGGATCGAGTATGATGCTCGATTCTTCCAAACTAATTTGCCGAGTCTTCGAGTTCCCGTGTCATTTCGATGAGTCTTCGATGAAAAATCTTTAACCTAACAACCGCAATAGGTTGACGCAGCCTGGTTTGACAAAGACAAATGCTTTCATAAATTTGAAGGCAACCGATGTTCGCATTCTGATGCCCATCTGTAGGGCTAGCTGTACTAATAAAGGGCGCATGCCTTACCAAAGATTACTAACATACGTTCGGAATTATTTTTCTCCTGATTTATGTATTTATGTGTTAGCGCTAAAAAATAGGGTGCTTCAGACTAACCATTGTTCTATGAAGTATACAAAAAAACTGAAGCTTGAGTTTCTGCCCGAGGTAACTGATGAACAGAGTCATAAACTTGAGTTTGTGTCTGAGGTAACCGGTGTGCAGAAACAGAAACTTGAGTTTCAATCTGAGGTAACCGATGTGTAGAAACATAAACTTGAGTTTCAATCTGAGGTAACCGGTGTGCAGAAAAAGAAATTTGAGTTTCAATCTGATGCAACCGATGTGCAGAAACAGAAACTTGAGTTTCAATCTGAGGTAACCGATGTGCAGAAACATAAACTTGAGTTTCCGTCTGATGCAACCGATGTGCAGAAACATAAACTTGAGTTTGTGTCTGAGGTAACCGGTGTGCAGAAACAGAAACTTGAGTTTCCGTCTGATGTAACCGGTGTGCAGAAACAGAAACTTGAGTTTCAATCTGAGGTAACCAGTGAACATAGTTAGAAATTTGAGTTTCAAGCCGATGTAATCTGCAGACTCCAACCTGTTATTAATATTCAACCGATGTAGTCTGTGAATTCTGCTTCTTACAAGCTCTGGTAAAATTAGAAAAACGGGAAAATACCGTTCCGAACATATATGAGAAGGATCTGGTAAGGCATGCGCCCTTTATTGGTTACAGCTAGCCCCGCAGATGGACGTCAGAATGCGAGCGTTCCGTGCCTTCGAATGTATGAAAGGATTTCACTATGCGATCTTTTTTAAGGGCTCAAAACAAATGCGCTTATTCGTGTATATTCGAGTCATAGTCTTATTTAGTAGCATTCGCGTCACCTGCTTTGTTTTAACGATCAGGTGAGATTTCTCACTTCGTTCGAAATGACAGAAAGCATTATACTATTTTTTTTCGTAATATGATTAGATCATCTGGACATAACTGAAGAAAGAATTGAGGAAAAAATTAAAACCGAAATAACACCGCGAACCGAAATGTAACTTAAATCAAATTCAAAGGCTTTTTTTGAAAAAAAATTCAAACAGTAAAAACGTACTTTCTCATCCCCTGATATGGTGCTTCAGTACCTATTTCGCTGAAGGTTTTCCTTATTCCATAATCAGAACCGTTTCCTCCTTCTTTTTCCGCACCATGAATGTAAGCCTGGACTCTATTGGGCTTACCTCATTTTTCGGGCTTCCCTGGGTATTGAAATTTTTCTGGGCACCCCAAATCGATCGGTTTGTGACCAAAAAGTGGTGGTTATATGTGACTCAGGGGATATTGGCAGGCCTTTTTCTGTTATGTGGATTTTTAATTCCGTTTTCATGGAGTGTGCAGGCTGCGGCGGTCATTTTCATGATAGGAGCTTTTGTTGCGGCCACCCATGATATCGCAATCGATGGATATTATATAGTTGCCCTTAATAGCGATGATCAATCAAGGTATGTGGGATTCAGGGTCCTTGCCTATCGATGTGCGCTGATGGCTGGCAGTGGAATTATTGCTTCGGTGGGGGTGAAGGCAGGATGGATGCAGGCGTTTCTGTTAGCAGGAGCTTTGCTGGGTTTATTGACAATTTATCATGCGGTGTTTTTGCCTGAATGTCAGACTGTTAACTATCCTTTAAGACAGTTTACACGTACGGTACTGAATGTAAAATCCATTGCTGTGGTGGGTGCGATTGTACTGGTGGTAGTGACATTGCGAACAACAGTAAACTCCGGATTTTACAATCAATTGAAAAGTTCGGTTCCTCTGTTTGAACAGCTTAATTTTCCGGCATGGATTAACATTTTTCTTTTTAGTTCTCTGTTTCTTGCTGCAATGTACAGAAAAAGAATTGCTGCAGAACTACTGAAGAATCCTCAGGCCTATTATGCCAGGGCTTTTATTTCCTTTATGGAACAGGAGAAAATAGCTGTTCTGATAGCGTTCATAATATTACTGCGCACCGGTGAGATTTTGCTCAGTAATATGGTGTCTCCTTTTATAGTGGATTGTGGGCTGAAGGAGCATTTCGGGTGGTTGACAGCTCTGGTTGGATTGCCCTGTTCGATTGGTGGAGCGCTACTGGGTGGTTACCTCATCTACCGCTATTCACTTAAGAAAATGATCATCCCTTTTTTACTGTTGCAGAACGGGACCAATCTGTTTTACATGTGGCTCGGTTTCGATTTTCAGGAGATTATAGCTCAAAATGTCATTTCTGCAGAGCCGGTATTTATGGGAGTTGCTAATCTGATAAAGTTTGCTTCTGTACATGGGTTTGATCAGTTTGCCGGGGGATTGGGGACTTCGGTACTGATGACATTTCTGATGAGGATGTGTAAAGGGGAGTATAAGGCAGCTCATTATGCCATAGGTTCGGGATTGATGAATCTGAGCGGGATTTTCGCGGGGGCATTGAGCGGGCTGATGGCATCGAGGCTTGGTTATGGCTGGTTTTTCGGGATCAGTTTTCTGGCGGCGGTTCCTGGGATGGTGCTGGTGGTTCCACTGTTGAAAATCATAAAAGAGGATAGAGCCTGAAGAAGGTGGCTCATGACATAGCCCTAAGGCTTAATTCCGATTGTTAAAAAATTTAACCGATGCCCCCTAAATCTCCCGAACTGAGCCCCCTAACCCCCAAAGGGGGACTAAGACCCACAAATCAAGCTACATAGTCACATTATGCGATCCTAAAGTCTCCCGATGTACATCGGGAGATTTAGGGGGCGGGAATGCGTTACACCTTTCGAAACAATGTGTTACAATTATTAGCCTTACGGCTATGGGGCTCATGGCACGGTTATTGTTTTGGATAGTATAGAAGAGCTGTCCAGTATTTGAAACTGGGGGTAGGAAAGATGTTTCGTAGTGCCAAAAGTTGTTATAATCTGGCAGTGGAAGCAGCCGATGGTGTAGTGGGCAAGGTGGAGCAGTTTCTTTTTGATGATCAGAACTGGGCTATTCGTTATATAGTGGTAGATATTGGTTCCTGGATATTTGGAAAGCGGGTGCTTTTATCACCTGCATCAATAGAAGAAGCCAGTAAAGAGAAGATAGTGGTAAAAAACACCAGGGAGCAGATCCAAAACAGTCCCACTATCGATACTGCCAATCCGGTTTCCCGTATCGAGGAACAGCGGTTGCATAATTATTATTCCTGGCCTTTTTACTGGGTTTATCCTGAGGATTATAATTCCCTGGGTGCTGCACTTTATCCTGGTCTGACTAAACCCTATGCGTATCAGCCGCCGGAGGAAGATTCGGCGCTGGCAGAGAAATCATTGCGAAAAGAGAGTGAGCTGGAGGAAGAGGCCCGCAAGTCGCATTTGAGGGAGACAAAAGAAGTAGGTGGTTATTCTATTCAGGCTACCGATGAGCAGATTGGGCATCTGGAGGATTTTATTCTGGATGATGTTCACTGGGTGATCCGTTATCTGGTCATTGATACCAGAAATATTCTGCCCGGAAAAAAAGTGCTGATAGCTCCTCAGTGGACAAAGGGCATCGACTGGAACGAGGCTTTGGTATATGTAGAATTTGACAAGGAAACCATTAAAGACGGGCCGGAGTATGATCCTTCGATTCCTCTGACCCGCGATATGGAAAAACGGCTTTATAACTATTATGAACGTCCTAAATACTGGGAAGAGACAGCAGAATAAATAGATCTGGCACCAGTGTCCGGGAGCTATATGAATATTCTTCACAGGACCCATTTTAACAATGAGCCGCTTCTGTTTGCCGCCTGGACCGGGGCTGGAAATGTAGGTATTCTGGCAATGGATTATCTGCGCAGAAAACTGGATTGTCATCTTTTTGCCCAGATAGACATGAGCCAGTTTATTACTCCCGATTCTATTGTAGTAAATTCTGGTGTCGCACATTTTCCTGATACTCCTCAAAGTGTTTTCTATCATAATCATAACCCCGATCTGATAATATTCGAGAGCAATGCTCATGCGGGTGGTGTTTACGATGTAGAGGTGATGCGGGCAATCCTGGAATTATCCAGAGAGCTTAAAACCCCCAGAATCTATACTGCCGCAGCGCTTCCTCAGTCGGTGAGTCATCTGGATCAGCCCAGAGTCTTTTATGCCTGTAATAATCCGGGATTAAAGGGGGAGCTTGAGAGCAGGGGGCTTGAAGCCATGCCTGATGGCATAATCAGTGGACTTAACGGGTTATTGCTGGGCTTTGCAGGTGCAAGAGGGATCGATGCGGTTTGTCTTTTAGCCACTATTCCTGCTTATGCAGGTACACTTACTTATCCCAGAGCTGCATTGTCCATTGTTACAAAACTGGTGGAGATAACCGGAGTAGATATCGATTTCTCGGAGCTGGAGCATGACATCGAACTGGCAGATCCGATGTTTGATCAGATAGAGGAGAAAATCAAGGAGTTTTTCTCTGCTGGAATTTTTGAAGAGGAACCGGAGGTTCCGGGCGTGCAGCGGGAGGATGTGCCAAAATATGTGATGGATCGAATAGAGGCTATGTTCAGAAGTGCTGCTCACGATCATTCCAAGGCACAGGAGCTTAAAAAGGAACTGGATAAATGGGGCTTATACAAATTGTATGAGGATCGGTTTCTTGATCTTTTCGAATAGTTACTTTCTCACCCTCTTCCAAACAAAATTGTCAGTTCCTTGAGTTTATTTTGAATCTCGGTGGTGATTGCCCCCTCCCTGTAGCGCCATCGCCAGTTGTTTTTTCTGGTTCCCGGAGTGTTCATCCTTGCCTCAGAGCCATAACCCAGGATATCCTGCAAAGGAAATATCACCATGTCTGCCGCAGATTGCATAAGCAAGCGGATCGCTTTCCAGTTGATTATTTCTGAGCCGGCTTTCATTCCCAGGTAGTGAAGCAGATTCTGACGTTCCTGATCTGTGCAGTCCTGTTGATACCATCCTTTGATGGTGTTGGTATCGTGAGTGCCGGTGCAGGCCATGCAGTTTTTTTCATAATTGTGGGGAAGATAGGGGTGATTGGGGTTAAGGTTTTCAAAGGAAAAGAGGAAAACTTTAGTTCCCGGGATCTTGAACCGGCTCATTGCTTCCCGCACATCCGGAGTTATGATTCCCAGATCTTCAGCGATTACCGGAAAGCAGAAGAAGTGTTTGAAAACGGTATTAAAAAAATCATCTACCGGAACACTTTGCCATGTTCCACCAGAGGCGTTCTGTTGGTTTGCGGGAGTTTCCCAGTAGGCGATAAGGCCACGGAAATGATCTATTCTTAAAATGTCAAAAAGTTCAAAAGAGCGCCGGAACCGTTCTATCCAAAAAGAGTATTCCTGTTTTTTCAGGACTTCCCAATTATAGACCGGATTATGCCAGAGTTGTCCTTGAGAGTTGAATCGATCCGGGGGGGCACCGGCGTAAAATGCAGGTAAGAGCTGCTGATCCAGTTTAAAAAACTCCCGGTTAGCCCATACATCAACGCTGTCGTAACTGACAAACATCGGAAGGTCGCCGATGAGCTGGACTCCGATCTCTTTGCAGTGCTGGTGAAGATTCTGCCATTGCTGCATTATCAGATACTGGTAGAATTTTTCCTTTTGAATTTGCTGGTGAAATTGGTTACTGAACTCTTTAAGGGCCTGCGGGTCACGATCCCGCAAGGGAGCAGGCCACTTGTTCCAGGGTTGGTTATTAAAATTGTTGGAGAGTGTTATAAAAAGAGCGTGGCTATCGAGCCATGAGGCATTTTTTTCGCAGAAAAGGAAGAAATCCGATCCCAGGCCCTGGCTTTGTGCCTGAGAGAAAGCTTGCTGTAAAAGTTCCATTTTGAAGGGGACTACTTTTTCATAAGCCACGCATTCAGGGTTGCAATCACTTAGTGGCTGGACCATGGATTGAGGAATCAATCCCCGTTTTACCAAAAACAGAGGATCAATAAACAGCGGATTCAGTGCAAAAGAGGAGTTGCTGCTGTAGGGGGAAAAATCTCTTTGAGAATCTGAGGGGTTAAGAGGCAGAACCTGCCAGTAGCTTTGATGCGCAGAAGCCAGAAAATCGGCGAACTTGCAGGCCTGTTCTCCCAGATCACCGATACCAAATGGAGAGGGGAGAGAGACGATATGAAGAAGGATTCCGCTTCCTCTTTTTAACATGATATTTGACTCCTGCGGTAGATGAGCAGATCAGAATGAACTAACCGATTCGCTATTGCAAAATATCTGCCGCCATACTGGTATGCAGTTTGCAATTAATCCACCAGAAGAGAGCGAATGATATCAGCTTTTGTAAGGAGAGCGATTTGGGCAGTTTTCTGAAGGGAGCAATAGATGTCCAAGAGACTTTATGTGGGCAATCTTTCCTGGGGTACAACCGAGGATTCATTAAAGAATCTTTTTTCCCAATTTGGAAAAGTCGATTCTGCATCAATAATTACCGATCGTCAGACTGGAAGATCCAGAGGGTTTGGTTTTGTAGAGATGGAAAACGCAGATGAGGCAGTACATAAGCTAAATGGGAAAGAGTTTCAGGGACGGCATATAAAAGTTTCGGAAGCAACAGGAAGAAAGCCAAAAAGTGTAGGTGATTATGGGCATTCCGGCTATGGTGGTCAGGATGAGGGTACGATCAGTTGGTGATTATAAATAGAGAATAGGAAGAATCTTCCAAAAAACCTATGTTCAATAGATTTGTTGATCGGGAAAACGCAGGACGTGTACTGGCGCAGAAATTGCTGAAATACAAGGAGATTCCAGACCTGCTTATTATTGGTCTCCCCCGAGGTGGCGTTGTTGTGGCATTTGAGGTAGCCAGGGCTTTACAGGCTCAACTGGATGTTTTTATAGTCAGAAAGCTTGGTGCTCCCTATCAGCCCGAGCTTGCTATGGGGGCAATTGCTGAAGGAGGGATGCTTTTGCTCAATGATGCGGTAGTAAATTATCTGTCCATTTCCAAAGAGTTCATTGAGCAAACTGCCAAAGAAGAGATGGTGGAGTTGGAACGTAGGCAGAAGCTATATCGGGGGGATCGGGCAATGACTAAAATTGCTGGTCGTACGGTGATTGTGGTTGATGATGGGTTGGCTACCGGGGCTACCATGAAAGTGGCGGTCCGCGCTCTTAAAAGAAAAGAGCCATCAAAACTGGTGGTTGCTGTGCCGGTTGGAGCGGTTTCTACCTGTGCGGAGCTGAAAGAGGAAGCCGATGAGACTGTATGTCTTATGACTCCGGAACCTTTTTCTGCTGTGGGGAGCTGGTTTGAGAATTTTGAACAGACTACCGATCAGCAGGTTCGTGAGCTGCTGCAAAAAGCACACGAGTTATATCCCGGGCATCAGTCCTCTCAGAAGGAGTGATAATGGCTTTAAGTAAAGAGGAAATAAAGAAAAACATTGTAGATCAACTGTTCTGGGATGCCAGAGTTGATGCTTCCAGCATAACTGTAGAATTCACAGATGGTACAGTGAAGTTAAATGGCACTGTTCCTACATTTCTGGCCAGGGAAGCAGCAGAGGAGGATGTGTGGTCTATTCCAGGAGTTTCTTCTGTACAAAACAACATCGAAGTGAGACATCCCTCGATGGCTCAGATTCCCTCCGATGCAGAAATAAAAGAGATCTTAAGTAGCATTTTGCAATGGGATCCGGATATCGATTCTTCAGATGTGCTGATAAATGTGGAAAATGGCAATGTTACTCTGGATGGTTCGGTGCCTTCATTATGGCAGAAACTCAGAATCGAAGAGATCGCTGCTGAGATAAATGGAGTAATTTTCTTGCATAATCGTCTCACTGTGGTTCCTACCGCTCACTATGTTGATGAGCTGATTGCCAAAGATGTAGTGGCTGCATTGGATCGCACTGCAGATATAAATGTTAATACGGTCGATGTCCAGGTCAGCGATGGCCGGGTGGTTTTATCCGGTAATGTCAGCAGCTATAATGCATTAAAAGCTGCTGAAAATTGCGCCAGGTATACTGATGGGGTGATAGAGGTTATTAACAATCTGCAAATAACCTGAATACAATTTCTTGTTTTTCATCTGAAAAATTGTCTTTCTTCAGAGAGTAGAAATTTTATTGCCTTAAGATACCACGACTCAATTCTGCCGGTCATCCTTTGTTTACAAAATTGTTAACTGCTCTGAAATAACTGGTAGTAAAAAATATTATTTTATCAGAGAAACCCCTGAAGAATATGGAGTTTTTTCACTGCCGGTTCTTCGTTTAGTTAATTTTTTTCAGATTGCTTCTGACTTAGATATTGTTTTAATATTAGTTCCTTCGTTTTTCCGATTTGATATTATCGCGTTATTAAAATTGTTATAGAAAAAATCGTTAACAAAATATAAAATTATTCATTTTCCACCCTGGAAATTTCTTACTATATTTATCAACCACATCATTATTAATTGAAGGAGAATTTATGCCCAAATCTCGTGTTACCTCGATAATTCTGGCTGGCGGTCAGGGAACCAGACTGCATCCATTGACACAAGCCCGTTCTAAACCTGCAGTACCGATTGGTGGAAAATTTCGTTTAATAGATATTCCTATCAGCAACTGTCTGCATCATCAGATCCGCAACATCTGGGTCTTGACTCAATTTGCCTCCGAATCTCTTCATCGCCACATTTTTCAGACTTACAGAATGGATGCGTTCTCCGGAGGTTTTGTCTCTATCCTGGCTGCATCGCAAACTGTGGACAGTAAGGGGTGGTATCAGGGGACTGCGGATGCGGTTAGAAAAAACATGTTTAATTTCTCCAAAGCTGGAGATACTGTGCTTTTATTGTCCGGGGATCATCTCTACAGGATGGATTTTGAAAGGTTTATCGAATTTCATAATGCCACAGGAGCAGATATAACTCTTGCGGTGGTGCCGGTAGAGCGTTCAAAGGTCAGGGAATTGGGAATCATGAAAATGGATCTGGATTTCAGGGTCACCGATTTCGTAGAGAAACCTACCGAAGATCTGATCGTAGATGAGTTCAGTATTCCTGAGGAACTTCGTCTCAAAGAGGAGTTCGCCACCACCAACAGAGAGAAAACGCATGTGGGTTCTATGGGAATCTATATCTTCAAGAAAGAGGTGCTTTTTGATCTGCTGAATAAATACGATTATAACGATTTTGGCAAACAGATTATTCCTGCTGCGATTTCAAATTATAGGGTTTTTGCTTATCCTTTCGATGGCTATTGGGAAGATATCGGAACAATAAAGGCTTTTTTTGATGCGCACATTGATATGACCCGTCCTGAGCCTCCATTTAATTTTTACGATCAGGACAAACCGATCTTTACCCGTGCCCGTTTTTTACCTGCTGCCAAGATCACCGGTTCCATCATCAACTCCTCAATTGTTTGTGAGGGTAGTATGATTGAAGATGCTTCGATCTCAGACAGTGTCATCGGGCTTCGTTCGGTAATCAAGGCTGGAAGCAGACTCTCCAGAGTCATCTTTATGGGTTCTGATGCTTTTGAAACAGAACGCCGGGATGGGGATGGATTGGGAATAGGAAAAAATTGTGTAATTCAGAATGCTATTCTGGATAAGGATGTCAGAATCGGTGACAATGTTCAGCTTATAAATAAAGAGAGAATCATTAATGGAGAGCGGGATGGAATAATTATCAGAGACGGAATAATTGTGGTTCCCAAATCCACCCGGATTCCTTCAGGATTTGTTCTGTAATATACCCACTCTCACAAATAGCTCATCTCAGGAGCAGTAATTTTTCTGAATTACTGCTCCTGCTTAAAATCATAATCAATCCCTGTTCGAAAAAAACAAACCTTATCACGATTCTTCGACAAAAAGTCACCCGCTTGTCATTTCGAGGTGCTTGGAGAAGAAATCTTTTACCGCTTCTTTTTGCATTTTTCTTCTGAGAAAAAACCTGTAGTTTTTTCATTTGAGTGATTCGATTTACCTGCATCGTTTTATTATGAATGTGAACGCGAAAAACAAGAATGAGTAAAAACTAATGTACACAAAAGTACCACACTTTTCCGCTCTAAGAAAACGGTTTTTCCCCTGGTGATGTGGACAATCCAATCTTTTTACAGTAAATTATAAAAAAGGCCAAGTATCCAGAGCTGCCCGGCAAACCTTACTAAGAAAGCTATAATTGTAAAACACAATTTGCTTTGAGTAATTATAAAGATTAAATTTATCGTTGAACCTGATTTATTGTAAATATATAATTAATTGCTGACAACCCAATTGCATAAGCCTGGAGGCGCGAAAATGGTCAGAAGGATTCTGAGTCCATTAATATCATATTTTGTTTTATCAGTGGCTGTTTCTGTCTATGCTTCCGAAGCACAGAAAGCAGTGGATCTGGTGAAAAAAGCTGCTGAATACATGTCTGTTTATGGAAAAGAAAACTTCATGAATGAACTTAAAAAGAAAAATGGACGGTTTTGTAAGGGAGAACTTTATGTTTTCGCTTATGATACCACCGGAGTCATGATAGCTCATCCCAAAAATCACAAGCTCATTGGTGTGAATCTGATCGATGTGCCTGATATTGAGGGTAAAATGTATAGAAGAGAGATGATAAAGATTGCAAAAAATAATGGTTCCGGATGGGTTGATTATAAATATAAAAATCCTGAAAAAAAGCAAGTAGAATTCATAGCTGCTTATGTGCATCAGTCCGGAGATCTGGTGCTTTGCTGCGGGATTCATAAGTAACACCATCGATAGAGCTGCTGCGGAAATCAGATCTTTATTGATTTAAGATACTCACCCGAAAACTCCAGTGTTTTCCCACGAAAACAACTGCTTTCATTGTGCAATAATGATCTCTGGAGCCGTTATATCCTGAATGCTATTGTGAAGTATGCCATAACACTGGACGAACAAGGGATGCCAAAATCCGCCTCAAGGGGCATAGGACAAATGTAAAGAGGTACGTTGTGCAGGTTCTGTGTTTTATACCGGGAAGGTATTACCAGCCCCCTAAATCTCTCACCCCCTAAATCACTCAAGGGGGACTTAAGAACGGAAGGGGGAATAAGATCTTTGGTGACCAGGGTCACCCAGATTACAAGAACAGATGGGAACCAGAATGAGTTTTTGTAAATAGCTGTTGATATGAGCCAGTTAAAGACTTATTGGAAGATAACGTTTTATGGAATGGTCAGAGTTTCTCTTTTCAAATCAGTATATGAGTAAAAAATAGATAATTTTCTGAAATTCAGAGATAACTACCCTGGAAACGGCTCCTGTTCTCCACCAGTATTTAAGCATTTTATTAGTCCACTTATACCGTTCCAGAGGTACTGGCAGGTAATGGAAACTAAAATCACTATTTTTAAACTGTTTTTTTACTATTAGCTGGATTCTGCGCATATGATAAGGGCTGGAGACCAGACCAATGGAAATCCGGGATTTTTCACTGAATTTCTGCTGATTGTTTTTAATCCATTTGGCTACTGCATCGATTTCGGAGACGGTGTTTTGGCAGGTATCCACAATATGGACTCTGGACATGTTGAAATTGGATTTGCGCAATAATCGGGAATATCCGTTTTTATAGTCGCTTAGTATCCAGGAGGATTGTGGAAATTTCATTGCCAGTTCTCTGGAGTAGGCCACCCGTCGTTGCTCTCCGGCAAAAGTCACGATAAGATCAAGGTTTTCGGGGATGGGATCGTAAATAACCAGCCATCGTCCCATGTTTAATAACATAAACAGGCATAGAACAATAAAAAGGGTACTGAAAGCAAGTATAATGGTAAAAGGATTGGTAAACTTCAGCTTATTCATTAGAAAAAAACAACTCAGGTTTAACTTATTACCGGATTACTAAAATACCTACTGCCTTCCATAAAGACATAGTTTTACCTGAATCGGAAGAGCTGTTACTTCGATTCATCTATTTTCAATAACAATCGAATACGTTAGCTGTGGCCTTGGGTAGCTACGGTTTTCGAAAAATTATCCAGAGTGATTGAGAACCGCTTAAATAAAAAGAAAATCAATATGAGTATAACAAGGTGAAGTGGTAGCAAGGGAACCGGTCTATGGCCTTTCAATCCTGTTAATTAAGAATTTTCCAGAACCAGTCCGTATGTTCAACAATAAAATTGCCGGAATTAATTGCAATCTCAGGCAGAAGCACTCCTATCGGCTATCCGGACACCGTATTATAATCTAAAATCCGAAATTGCTTCAGCACGCCCCATATATTTCCCGATATTCCCTGATTTTCTGTAGAATGGCATCATCAAGCACCACTTTGCCATCGATTTCGCGGTTATGAAGATAATCGACAATTTCCTCCAGAGTAACTATCGAAAATGTTTCTATTCCAAACTCTTCTTTTATTTCTGTAAGCGCGCTTTTATTGCTTTGACCTTTTTCCATTCGATCAACAGAAATCACCAGTGCGCATATATCGATATTGGCAGCAGAGCGTAGAAGTGGAATGGATTCCCGCACAGAGGTTCCTGCAGTTATTACATCTTCGATGATCACTACACGATCGTTGTCTTTAAATTTGTGCCCTATGAGATTCCCCCCTTCGCCGTGATCTTTTATTTCCTTGCGATTAAAACTGAAGGCGCTTTGCCGGGAAAATCTGGAAGCCAGGGCCATAGAAGTGGCTACTGCCAGGGGAATTCCTTTATAGGCAGGGCCAAAAAGGACATCGAAACCATTGGGCAGATTACGCACTAAAGATTCAGCATAATATTCCCCCAGTTTCAGAAGCTGTGAGCCTGTACTGTAGTTGCCGGTATTAATGAAAAAAGGGGTTTTCCTCCCGCTTTTAGTCAAAAAATCTCCAAAAGTAAGCACCTTGCTTTTTACCATGAACTCGATGAACTCTTTTTTATAATTTTCCACCTTACTCACCTTTTGTCAAATGTTTAGCACCAGGCCATCATAGGAAAAATCCATCCACGATTCCAGGTCCCTGGAATCAGTTTCATAATGTATATCATGGCACATGTGAATGAAATAGCAGAACCGGGGAGAGATTTCCCTGGCAAGTTCGATGCTTTCCGATAAAGTCAGATGCGTAGAGTGAGCTGGAGAATTTCTTAGACAGTTTAATATTAATATTTCTGTGCCTTTGAGTTTATCCAGATTTTTTTGATCTATGGATTTCATGTCCGGAATATATGCAAGTGGGCCGATTTGGTACCCAAAACAACCTTTAAGATTGCCATGGTCTACTTTAAGGGTGTTTACCGGAATTTCAGAAGGGAGTTGAAAGGAGTTTTCTATTATATGTGGCTCCAGTTTCGGGATGCCGCCGCCGATGGTGGTAAGTGGGTCAAAGATGTAGCTGAAGGTCTTCTGAATGCTGGTGATACTCTCATTGGAACCATAGATTGGTAATGAACGATCTTTAGTAAAGGAGCGGATATCGGGAATTCCACCAATGTGATCTGCATGAGAATGGGTAATCAACACGGCATCGATTCTTCTGATATGCTCTCTCAGAACCTGGGTTCTGAAATCAGCGGATACATCGATTAAAATGCAATAATCATTCAGTTCAACCAATATTGAAGAGCGGGTGCGCCTGTGCCTGGGGTTATCTTGTGCCAGTCTGCAAACCCCTTTCGGGCAATCGCTGTAATGATTTATCATGCAGTCGATAGATGGCACCCCGTGAGAGGTTCCTGTACCTAAAAAAGTAATTTTCATGATTATTTTCCTGTATTGTTTTGACAGTTGTTTTTAGCTAGCCTCTAAAATTCTCTGTACCCCTGTTCCAGGTGCACCATAAATATCCCATTGCTTTTTAATCCCAGCCACCTAAGTCTCCCAGAATCCCCTGCCCCCTAATCCCCCGAAGGGGGACTTTAAGATCGCTTAAAATTTCTTGGTGGCCTTGGTCCCGGAGGTCTTATTCCCCTTCCGGTCTTAAGTCCCCCTTTGAGGGATCAGGGGGCAGGTAATCAGGTGGCCCGGTAATTATGGGTCCGGTATTTAGTCTGCCAGCGATTTTGGAAACTTTATAGGATTAAAAGGCCAAGTGTGTCGGTACATCCTAAATCAGGATAAAATACTCAATTAACCGGAAGAACGAATTCAGTCTTTATGCTTTTTTTCGTTTTCAGTCATAATGGGCAAATAGGCATTGACCTGATTACGACCATGTCCTTTTGAATAATAAAGGGCTTTATCAGCCAGATCAATCAGTTCCTGTTGAGAGGAGGCTTGAGCGGGATAGCTGGCGCAACCAATACTGACAGTTACCCGGAGTTGCTTTTCCAGAGAGTGTATGACATGATTTTCTATGGTGGTGCGGACTCTTTCTGCGATAATCATGGCGTTAGCCTGGTTTGTTTCCGGAATGATGACAGTAAATTCTTCTCCACCATAACGGGCAGGAATATCGTTGGTGCGTATTGATTTCTGGATACAAAGAGAGATCTCTTTAAGGACCAGATCTCCCACCGGATGTCCATAGGTATCGTTAAAAGTCTTGAAATGATCGATGTCCATCAGGAGCAGGGAAAGAGGGTGTCTGTAACGTCTGGCTCTTTCCAGTTCTTTGGAGAGAATCTCCTGAAAGTGCCTGTGGTTATTGAGTCCTGTTAATCCATCGGTGGTAGCAAGCAGTTCCATTCTCTGGTAAAGCACTGCTCTGGTAAATGCAACTGATGCATTTTCCATAAGAGTACTGAAAATCTGCATTATTTCATTTGTGAACTGATTCGGTTCATTGCTTTCAACTGAGAATACTCCTCTGCATCTGAACTCATCATCGGTTATGGGAAAGATGACAAGAGAGCGGATGGAGCTGTCCTGTCTTTCATTAGGAAAGAAACGGTAATACTTGCCCTGGTATGGAAGAAAATCGCTGATATTGACCATCTTTCTTTTTTGAAAAACAAAAGAGTAGAGGCCTTTGTTAATTGAGAATTCCATTCCCGGGCTGATATCCTGACTGTTTCCCTTGATCCCCACGATTTTTCCCATATTTCTGTTTTCATCAAAAACAATTCCTATTTGTCTGCTGCAGGGTGTGATCATGGGAACGGTTGTAAAGAGCACATCGAATACATCATTGAGGTTAAGAGAAGTGGTAAAACGATGGCTGGCCTTATAAAAGATCTGGAAAGTATGAGCTGCCCGTTCCTGGAAAGCTCTCATTCGTGCGTTGGTAATCAGTGCAGCAGCTAAAATGGAGAATCTCTCGAGTATCTCCTTGTCCTGATCTTTAAATGCGTTTTTATCTATACAGTCAAGAACCAGTGCGCCCAGCAGCTCATTTGCATCGGAAATAATCGGTACTGCCAGTAGTGAATTAATTCCTACCGGGTTACTGTAATACAGGATTTCAGAATTATAAAGCGGAAGGTTTCCACTCATAAAGGCACGCTTATCAATCCCGATTTTACCTATAATTCCTTTCCCCATGGGTATGGATACGCCTTTAGCAATATGGACGCTTTTTGATTGATATGAATTCAATTCGAATGATCTGGTCGCAGGGTTGAAAATAAAGCCCAACGATGAATGTGCCTTAAAATTACGGCTCATGAAATAGACTATGCTATAGAGCAGATTCTGCACATTGTCGGCATTCTGACTGTCAAAATCGCTCACATAGTTTATGGATGAATTCTGAGTAACCGCTTTTGGCTTTTCCTGTTTATTGGTATCTGACTGGAAAGTAGTCTCATAATTTTTGTTTGAAGAAATTTCCGGAGCAACAGAAATCTTTGGGCTTTGGGAATGGGCCGACATTGAAAATCTATAAATGACTGATGGAAAAAAACCGGATATAAAAAGGTAAATTATTGAATAATAATTGTCTGTATTATTTAATACTGATTGTAAAACTACACCTGAAGTGTGGGCGTTTAAAAATACCCTCGCAGTTTCACCTGCAGCCAGAACTACAAATGAGCTTATCCATGCATTTTTTTCCCCGATTAGTGAGTGACTTACAGCTATAATAAAATAAAGTGCGGGAAAATGGAGTTTTTCAACAGCGGTGCTTTCTCCTGAGAGCTGTACAGCAGCAAAAGCAATAAGAGAAACGGCTGCTGTTTGAATCCATGACAAATTGACTGATTTTTTTTTCAGAACAGGAGAAGCGAAAAGAAGAGTGTAAAAAATGGACAACCCGCCCAGAATCTCAAATGAGTAGGGCAGAACTTTTTCGGTATTATTCGAAATTATAAGGAGTATCCATGTCGAAAAAAGGAGTACTATTTCAACGGGTTCAATAAATTTCTTTCTTGGCATATTGTTCCGAAAATGAATAAGCTAAACAGTTATTCACAATTAAAAGTTGCAGCTTTTCCAATCGCGTGCTATTTTTCCGCAAAGGAGTAATTACATTCTGCGTACAATTTTATAATAACATGGTTAAAAAATCAAAAAATTTAATAAGGCAGATAGTTCTGGCATTAATCGGCAAGTCAGGGATGTACAGACTTACCTCCTTTCTCTTAAAAAGGAGATATAAAGTATCGCCTATCAGTTTTCCGATTAATGTAACAGAAGTTAAGGAAATACTTCTGATTTTGCCACCCAGACAGATTGATGTTTTGTATCAGCTTCAGAATATTACCGGACTGGCCTCATTATTTAAACATGCGGGGGTTACTCTGGTGTGTGAGCATCAGAGTACTTCACTGGTTAAAATGATACCTGGTTTGAATGTGATTGAATATGATTTGGACTCCAGCAAAATTTTTGCTAAACAGTTCACCGGATTGGCTAAGGAGTTCAGAGGAATTGTGGATATCTGTTTTCTGCTGGATCACAAACCTGATCTGCCTCTTCTTTATCTTGCCGGAGCTTCGGCAGCACCTGTGCGGGTAGGCTATTATGGTGCCGGGAAATACCCTTTCCTTAATCTTCAGGTAAGCCCATCAAGACAAAAAAAGTACATTCCAGATTTAAACTGTTCAATTTCTGATCTTTTTGGGGCCAAACCGGAAGGGGTGTGCTGGAGTGTAGCTCCAAAGGTACTCGATGAAATAGACCATTTGTTACGAGAGTCAAAAATAAAACGAAAAGGTGCCCTGTTTGGAATCGATATACTTTTTTTATTCAGAAAATTTGGTCAGGTATGGGCCGAACAGTTTCTTGGCAGGTTTAAAGAGCTTAAAAAGGGTGAAATTTATTTATATGCTGACAGAATCGATTCTGCAAGAGAAACAGAATGGATAAAGGAGCAAAAATTACCAGTATTGACTCATCTATCCGAATCCAGAACGGCTGCTTTGGTTTCCAGATCTGATTTGATCATCACTGGAAACACTTTTTTGTATGTAATCGCTGGTTTGTTAAACCGGCCGGCTGTCGGGTTTTTCCACGAAACCGAGATAGAAACCTACTGCCCGCAGTCTTCAATTCATAAGGGTATATCGTTCAAAGGGATTTCTGAAAAAGAGAATATTGAAGTGCTTGATAGGGCTATTTGTTTGATTGAAAGCTTCCAGCCTAAAACCCATTCTTCGAATTAGACGGCTATGGAAAGTGGACTATTCTTCCAGGTCCATTAAATCGCTGCTTCCTTTGCCCAGTAAGTCCTTTGCCCCCTAATCCCCCGAAGGGGGACTTAAGAGCATTCAAAGCAACATATTATAAAACCCTATGGTCAAGTTCACAGTTACATCATGAGATCTTAAAGTCCGCCATCGGGGGATTTAGGGGGCGGTAGCGTTTAGCGGACATCGGGGAAATTTTGTTAACAATCGGAATTAAGCCTTACGGCTATGGGGATTAGGGGGCGGGGAATTTAGGGGGCAAGATGACCACATCTGAGAGAAAAATGGTGCAGCATCGAATGCTGAAATGGTATAATGTTTTTGCTTAAAACTGTTGAATGATCAGCTTAGTTTGTGGAAACTCCTTATGTTAGATAACCTGAGAATTAAAATCCTGTATCAGATTAAGGTATTGGAGTATAAATATCAGGCCTGGATAAAGATTTTTGAGATATCCAAAGCCTATTCCCAGGAGAAAAAAAAGGTTGATGCAAAGAGGATTCTGCAAAAGTCCTTGAAATTGGCCATATATGGAGGATTTCTGATTTTAGGAATCGGTGCAGTATGGGGGATATTTAAATTGGTACAGCTAAAGCCCTTTAGTAATTCTGAGGCAGCAATTACTACTAAAAATACAGAGCAGAATCCCCAAAGTTTTTCTGTTCAGGATTCTCTGTTAAAGAGTGCAGTTGAAAAAGAGGATATTTTACGGGGTGACAACTCATTTGCTGCTTCTATTGAAAAATTTGCCAGAGACAGTGCTGTTTTTCTTGAGGATAGGGCCAGTTCTGCTCCGGTAGACTACTTTATAATTCTGGCCAATAAAAAAAATAAAACCATGTATTTATTGCAGAATACCACAGGTAAATGGCAGGTCCTGCGTACTTATGCCATGGGAATCGGTGCTCAAGCGGGCCGTAAACAAACGGCAGGTGACAAGCGTACCCCCGAGGGACTCTATTTTATTGTTGAGAGGAAAGAAAAACGGGAACTCTCCTCAATTTATGGTCCTCTGGCTTATGTTCTGGATTATCCTAACCAGCAGGATCGCGAGGAAGGTCGTACAGGCCAGGGTATTTGGATTCATGGTACCGAGCCCGATTCTTTTCCTGGAGAGACCAAGGGATGTCTTGAAATCGCCAACGATCAACTTCTGCTTTTAGGATCGTTTTTAAAAGATGGTATTGGAACTCCAGTTCTTATTGTAGGTGAGCCCGAATCAGATGATCCGCTCTCGATACCAGATTTTGATATGATACATAAAAATTGGGAAAAAAGATTTGCTCTGCGCAAACGGTCTGAAGAGGAGTTCAAGACGTTGTTAGAAGGTTGGGAGAAGGCATGGGAATCGATGGATATCAACAGATATAAAGAATTCTATGACACTTCGGGTTTTAAAAGCCAGGGGGTCAATTGGAAGAGCTGGGCTGAGCGCAAAATTCGTACATTTGAAATCTATTCCAATATAGATGTTACAATTGATAAAATTCTGGTGATGGATGTTTCTGAGAACTCAGCAACTTTAAAATTCCTTCAGATTTATAAATCGGATAAAAACAGTCAGCAGAACGGTAAACAAATGGTTTTAGAAAAAATAAATGGTTCATGGAAAATAACCAGGGAAGTGACAATTCCCAAAGAGGAGCTCCTTCTATGATATTTTCACTATCAAAAAAGAAAGAATTCAAAGATCCTCAGGAACTGGCAGAGGTGCTTGAAAGTCATCTGAATGAGATTCAGGAGTTGGTGAGAAGTGCCCGAAATGAAAAGGCAGAGTTGCATTCTCTTATTGGATCGGTTGAGAAGGAACGTTCTCAGATTCAGGAGGAACGTCATTGGGTCAGTGGGCTCAAAAACAGCATTGATGATCTTCACCAGGAGTATGACCAGGTCAAGACCAGGGTGGATCAGGTTGTTGATGGTACATCTAGAGCAGAGGAGCTTTTGCACAAAGCTATCGTTTTTGAGGATCGGGTCTCCAGGATCGAACAGATGGTTCTCAAGATAACCGAAAACGAGAAGTTCATTGACTCTTTGGAAAAACGGGTTGACGAAGTAATCAAAAAATTCGAGTCCAGCGGAGGTTCGCTGCTGCAGGAAGCTGTCAAGGGGATCTCTGAGATCGAAGAGCGGCAGTTTAAAGCGATTGCTGCAATCGACAAGCTTGATCAGCGCTTGACTTCGTTTAACGAGGTATCATCCAAAACTCAATCTGAGATTACTGAAGTGATCAACAGTACAGAGCAGATTCGTGGCCGTCTCTCTGAACTGGAAATCGAAACAGAACGTTTCAGGGTGATGAAAGAAAAAGTGGACAACCTTAACAGCCTTTCTGAATATGTAAAATCAAAAATCAAATCTCTGGAAACTCAGCATCTGGTGGTGGAAAAGGCAGTTGAGCAGGCGGGTAAACTCAGTGCTTTGACCTGGAAGACCGATGCAGATCTGAAGCAGCTTCAGAACAAATTTGCATCTTTGGAAAAAACCGAAAAAAATATTACCAGAATAGAGGCCATGCTCAATCAGAGTCAGTCTTCCATTAACGAAATCAGAAGATTTGAACAGGTGATGCTGGAGGCCAATCAGAAAATAGAGGAGATTCGTCAAATTGACAATGATCTAAAATCAAAACTGGTGGAATTCCAGCGCAGCAGTAAATACATCGATCAGGTAAGTGAGAAAGTTCACGATATAAATAATTTGGCAAAAAATACCGAAGCGATCCTGAACACTTTGACCAAACATCAACAGATGGTGGAAAATACCCGTGCTCAGGTTACCGAATATGAAAAGACCGCCGATAAAATCCGGGTGAAGGTTGAGGAGGTCACTCAGGAATGGCAAATAATAGATACCTTTAGCCAGAAGATTAAAAACATGGAGCAAGATATCGATACTATCAGCTCCAGAGTAGATTCTGTTGTGGAGAAAAAGAATATTATCGAGAAGTTTGACAAGCAACTTAATGATTTGCGAATACTGATAGATGATACCTATAAGAAAGAGGAGATGCTTTCTGTACATCGGGATGAAATCGAAAAAACCAATGAGCAGGTGGAGAAATTTTACCAGAGAGTTGGATTGCTGGAAGAAAAGATAGATGACCTGAGCAAACATGAGCAGGAGGTGGAATCGGTAGCTGCAAGTATCGATCAGTTGAAGTTGTTATCGGATGATGCCAATGATAAGATCAGGCAAACCGAGGAAAAGGCCAGAATTATCGGAGAGGTTGAAAGGAAAATCGAAGATCTGGGTAAGATGGTCTCAGAGATCGATGAAAGGGTGGCGGCTCAGCTTCAACGCAAAGCCATGATCGATAAGACAGAGAAGAGACTGGATCAGCTTAATTACCTGCTGGGTGATATCAACATGAAAATTCAGAGCCTTAGCAAGGATCAGAAAGTGGTGGAGGATATCACTGCACAGCTCAATGCCATTTCCATGCAGTCTCTGGAAGCCAAGAATATGATGCTGCGGTTGTCTGAAGAGAAACAGAGCCTGCTTAAGGATGAAGAGAAAATCGTGAATATGCAAAAAGAACTGGAAGATCTGTTGAGTGCCGGTCGCAAGAATCTGGATGTTTTCCTTGGTGAGGTTACCGGCATGGATAAAACTGTAACTCAGCACCGCCAGAAATTCCAGACTGTCATAGATGATATTCAAGGTTCTCTCAAGAGTATCGAAACACATCGGACAGATATCGACAAAGCCCAGAAGCAGCTTGCATCTGTGGAAAAATTAATGGAAAACCTCAGAGCCGAAATGGATCAGATAAATCGCAGGACCAGCAAAATCGAAGCTATCGATTCTCGAATAGCCAATATAGATACCGTGGTTTCCGATATGGAAATCCGTATCGAATCGATTGATAAGGGACGGGATCTGGTCAATTCGGCGCAGAAGAAAATCGACAGTCTCACCGGTATCATCGATCGTGCATCCTCGCAGATCGATACCATTAATAGCAGGGCTAAAGAGATCGAAAAGATCGGAAATCAGGTCGAAGACATGACCAGAATGACCGATTCGGTGGAAAAAAGAATACGGGAGCTTGCCCGGGAGAAACAACTTATTAAGGAGGCTGAAAACCGCATTAGCAGTTTGAATCTCTTGCTGGAGGACATAAGAGCCTCTATGAATAATTTAAAAACAGAGGAACAGCGTATTCAGACTGCGGTGGAAAAAACCTCTGAACTGAGATTTTTACTGGGTGAAGTAGAAACCAAGCTTAATGTATTTCGCCAGGAAAAGGAAAGACTGGCAGGAGTGTAGTCTGTATTTAAAATCTGCAGAAACCGTTCTTTAAGAAAGGCGGTTTCTGTTTCTCCTTCTTTAAAACTTCTTTCAGGGATAAAACGGTACTGTAAATCACAAATCTTGAATCCTCAATAAATTCCAATATCGTAAGCATTTCAAAACATAGGCAAATCCCGATTCTTCGTTTAGGTTTTTTTTCGATTAGATATTGTTTTGATAATAGTTCCAATTTTTTCCGATTTGATATTATTAAGTTATTTTTTTGCCATCAGATACCTGTTACTTACTATTGGTTTTTCATAATTTCGAAGCTCTACGGTGTGGCAAATCAATCTTGCCCATTTTTATGCTTTAACTTATTTTGCTCCTTGAAATACCGGAGAAAAAAATACTGCATGAAGGGTTTATTCAGGTGAAAAGGTTTCCTGCCTGCACTTATCCGTTTTTTCTTACCCTGCTATTTTTGTGGCAGCAAACTGTCTTTGCCCAATTTACTGATGAAGAATCGGAGTTTTACATTCAGAAAGGAATAATTCCTTTTATCGATCCACAGCAGGATGGAGATTATCCAAAAGGAATTTACCTGGTTCCTCATGACCTGACAGTCGATTCCGGCAAGGTTATGACCATTATGCCCGGTTCCACCATACTGTTTAAAAAAGACACCAAAATCATAGTCAAAGGAAAGCTGGTTTTCAAGGGAAATGAAAGCCAGAGAATCCTGTTGCGTAAACTGAATCATGACTTGTACTATAATCCGTTTCCACCGGACATAGAAATCCCCTGGGATGGAATTTATGTTCATGATGGCGGCGAACTGGAAGCCAGATACACGCATATATGTGACAGTAAGTACGGTCTGTCTGCAAACCGAAATGCTTCAATTTTCCTTCTGGATTCGGTACTGTTTCTTAATAATAAATATCACAACGCAACCCTGGGAAGTAAAGACCTCTCCTTTGAGGATAACAGGCTTTGTTTCTATAATCTGGCAGAGAATAAACCTGAGCCGCTTCCCATGGTTTATATAGATACAGTAAAATTACCTCAATACATAATGACTCCCTCACCAACTGTGCAGCCACAAACCGCAATTGAAGCTGAAAAAAAACCGCCTATATCAGAAAGTAAGGTACATCTGAGGGTGACATCGGGCTCCATCGCCATAATTGGAATTATTATGGGTGCAGGAAGCTATTATATAAATGATACCTATTATAAAAAATATGACAGAATGAGAACGCCTGGTGTTTTCAATCCGGAAGAAGTGAGAAGATACGAGACTTTTGCAAAAGTCGGAATGGCGGGTACAATCTCTGGTGCAGCATTGACCGCTATTGGGTTGTCCGGATTGACACTGACGTTGCTGTTTTAACGTGACCCCTTTCTCCAAAGGTGAACCAGGAAGGAAGAGGGCTTTGTAAATGAAGACCATATATCACACTATACACCAGGCGGGGGTAACAATGCGGAGTATCTTACAGATCACCCGGTTTAAAACTGGTTATCTATGTTTAACCGCATTACTGACAGCGGTATTAATGTTTTGTAACCAGGTGTACGATAACCCGGTTTCTTCAAAATATGATGGCGACTACAAGTGTAGTATCAACTGGAACGGGCTTGACACCGATACTATCGAAATCCTGAAACCTTATTCGATTACCATTAAAGATAGCGGAAAAGATAAATACTACCAATTCGAAGTAATTACAGAGCCACCAATTCTTTTCAAAAGTGAAAAAGATCAGGAAAACAACACACGACTGGTTTTTCTGGAACCGTTCTCAGGTAAACTCTCTGTGGTGGCAACCCGTCCCAATCTTAAAAAAGATTTCTATGACATAGCTTTCTCCGTTATCAATCCTTATATAATTTCCGGTGATACAGTGGTGGGTAAAAATGTCCCCGCAAAACTTCGTATCAGCCGCAAGGACTCAAAAAAAATCGATTCGTCTCTTACGGTAGTCTGGGCAATCTCTTCGGTATCTTGTGACACTTCATCTGCTATCGATCAATTTTCTCTGAAACATGAAAATAAAGATACAGTTGAAGTAAATGCCACGATCAGCAATGAGAATGGAAATTATAAACTTACTCCTTATATAGTGAGATTCGAGGGAGAAGCACCGGTGATAGAGTCAGCATTCCTGCGTGATTCACTTCGTTTGGGAGAGGCGCCGGTAATTGATGTCGATTTCAGTGATGATGATACAGGTACGATCTTTTTCACCGTTTATGCAACTGCCCACAAACAGTTTCTGACCTCCTCCCCTCAAAGTGCAAGTGGGAACAGTATCACCATTATTTGTGATATACCAGTTTCCGATACAATTGTTACATCTTTAAGTATCGTAGCAACAGACCAGAACGGCCTGGTTTCACTTCCCAAAATCATAACTGATCAGAAGATCCTTTATACCATTCCTGAAGTGGAATTTATGAGCACCTCTGATACCGTGTATTTTCCACAAGGTGACAAACCATACTTTATAGCATCGGGAGAAGCAGATTCGTTTTTATGGGTTGTTGATGATAGTGCGATGATTAAAGGTACAAAAGAAAATACTATCGAGCTGAGTCCCATAATGGATACGTTGTGGCACAAAATCTGTGTAACCGGTATCAATTACTCTTTTATTAAAGGTAATACCGATACATTAATTTATAAAGCCAGAAATTCAAAATACACACTCGAAGAAGTAACTCCCTTTCCTTCAGAGATAAGGATCAGGAAATGGTATTCCTGGGAAGTTCGGACAATCGACGAATTGAAAAGGGTTGTAGGTTCTGATAGTGTAAGATATGTCTGGACTTATCCTGACAATTTTAAAGATTCATTGAATGAGGACAGCTCTGTGCTTTACCTGTTTTTCGAAGACAGTGTCAAGAGCTTCTCGATAGAGGTAAAGGCATTCGTAGGTAATGATTCGACTACCATGGATTCCACTTTGTCTTTGATCCGTAATGTGAAAACCAGAGTCTACCAACCGGAATGTCATTTCGAGTTAGAAAAAGACAGCACACTTAAACTTAATGATAGCATTGCACTCAAGGTTATAGTGCGCTCACCTGATCCTGGTGATGCCCGGATAGAGACGGTGTTCTATAGAGTGGTGTTGCCTGATACTACGATTGATGAAAGCAGGAGTGCAGATGAGCTGTGGGGCTACCGGTTCAGGGATAAGGGAATTCATTATCTATTCACCTGGGCTACCGATTCCTATGGAGTGAGCTCTGATATATGTACTTTGAAAATCGAGGTCATCACAGATAAACCTACTTTTAATCCGGCGATTCTGAGAAAGACGGTGTACGCAAAGGACACTGTGCGTCTGACCGCTTTCCTCGATCCACATCCCCACGAAATTATCAGTTATTTCTGGTATCTGGACAGCGATGCTGTGATTGATACGGAAACCGTCAATAACTTTATAGAAAAGGTATTCGAAGATACGGGTACTTTCACCATAAAGGTAAATTGTGTAAATGTTCAGGATGATTATGCTGTAAAACCTCAGGAAATCCTGGTAACTGTTCTGTCCAATAATCCGGTTATAAAAGAGGTAATAAATCCTGAAATTGTTTATATAAATGACGCTTGTACATCCAGGGTGATTGCAGAAGATGTGGGCAAGCATAAGGGGATAAAGCAGTATTTATACTCTCCTGATGGGGAAAACTATACTGCCATGTCAGACAGCATGTTAATCCTGTCATATAATGTTCCCGGCTGGAAACGCATGTATTTTAAAGCTGTTGACAGTCTCAATCTGCCGAGCCAGTGTTACATCGATTCGGTTCTGGTGAAATCAGCCATCCCAGTAATAGACAGTGTTTCTGTCCAGTATTTGGAAGATTCTCTTTATGTGAATGATAATTTCAACCTTGTTGTATATGCCAGCGACACCAATGGAACCATCAACGGGGTATATGTCAGTTGGGATGGTGATAACAAAGCGGAGATAAGTGATACTTTGGATTCACCAGTAAAGGTATGTACGCTCAGCTACAGTCATAGTTTTGATACCATCGCCGCTGGAGAAAGAACTATCAGGGTGTGGGCGGTTGATGATGATGGTCAGAGTTCTCAGATTTACACTAAGAAGGTTTATGTGAGTAAAGGTGTTCCGGTGATAAACGGGTTCTCACCTGCGCAAGTTTGGGTAAGGGACCTGAATACTTTAGCACTGAACGCAACAGATGTAAACGGGGAAATAATCAAACGGTGGGTAGACTGGAATGCAGACGGAGTCTGGGATGACAGCTCAACAGTTATTACATACTTATTTGCCTTTTTTTGGGATACTACCTTTGGAGACAAATTTGTTACGATTAACACCAAAGCAATGGATAACGATTCAATAATTACATCCAAAACCTGTAGCATATTTGTAAAGATGGGCAGACCTGTTATTTCTGGTGCAAATTTTGGAGATTCTATTCAGTGGAAACCGGGGGCAACCGATGCTGATCTTGACACAATGTTTTATATCGCAAAAAGCGAGGATACGCCTATCATGGTTGATACTGCAGACAGTAATGGAAGAATCGTAGAATTTTACTGGGACCTGGATGCAAATGGAACAATTAATGCAGGACCAACAGCATCTCCCAAATGGATCGCTCACAATCTTATACCAAATGATTCGCGTAAAATAAGCGTTTGGGGAAAAGATGATGACAGTATTAAATCAATTCCACTGACATTTGTTGTTTTTCCTGATGAGCCGCCTCCAGAACCGGAAATATACTCTAGGGATTTGGACAGTCTCCGAGTTGGACTTTTCTGGAGATATGAGGACGCAAAAGATAAACAGAATACACAATATGCAATTTTATTAGGAAAGAGCTCAGAAGATTGCAAAGACACATTAGTCAATTTTACCAGAGGGACTTCAACCCTTTTTGAAAAAGAAAATGAATATTACAAGTATACTGTCAAACCTATAGATGAAGGATATAATACCACGTTTTATTTTATGGTTATTGCAAAGGATGAAAGGAATTCAACAAGTAAAAGTTTTGGAGGTAAAGGACTTACGGTTCCATATTCCGGTACATCTGAAAAATAATTGACATCGTACACGTTTATCGCTTTCGTAATTGAAGGAATGATTTTTATTGGGACTGTTTCCCCTTTTGGTGTTACAAATCATTTATAAATATGCCCAAAAAAACGAAGAAAACCACGGCTGAAGCCGTGGTCAATTCTTACTCTTTACAATAAAAACCATTGTTCTTCAGAAGTTCCTCTATTTCGGTATTTAATTCCTGGTTCCAGTTTCTGTACCCGCAGAGTATACTCTCCAGTTTCATCTCTCTGGTGGAAAGAAGAGATCGAATCACACCTTTGAGAAAATTGACTTCACTCCTTAACTGTTTCAGGTCTGAGAGCTGATCTATATCGGGTTCGATGCGTTCGAAAAACTCGGTTTCAGCTTTCTTCGCTTCGATTAACCATTCTTTGACATCTTCCCAGCTCTCTCCTTCCTTGATAGATTCCCGGACTGCTTCTGCAAGGGGAGTGTCGGAATATTCTGAATCAATCACCTGTTTGAGCGTCTGGTTATATCTTACCCAGAGGCCGTTAATGTATGCCTGAGTCTCGACTTCTTCTTCCAGCAGTTTAATCTCTTTTAACAACTTTTGTACAACCGTTTCCTGCAGATCGTTATTCTCATGCATGCCTGCCCCCCCTTTTAATGAATTTAAAGGCTCATTTCTTTAACAAGGCATTAATACCTTAAGAAAACAGTTCCTTGCCGGAAGCAGTTTCCATCGTATTGTTTATCCGAGAATCAGTATGTGGAGAAAAAATGTGAGCAAAAACTGAGAAAAACTAATTATAACATAAATATAATATATTGTCAACAGTTTTCAGTGATTGCCGAAAAAATCTGTTGAAAATATGCATAATGAATAGAGCTGGTAAAGCTTTCACCCATGTAATCCATTATTTTTCCGCTTGTCCTGTTCATGGTAACCATTCTGCAATAAGCGACGGGCAATAAAGACTGTAAGGGTCATTTCGATGTCATCGAGGAGGAATCTTCTCAAAGTAATCCCCAATTAAACTATTAGCAATTTATAGAGGATAGGGATTAGATAAAAACAACCTGCAATCACACTGATTTTTCTTTTAAAAGCTTTTTTTCTTTCCTGGTTTTTGCTCTGGTGTTCTTATCCCTTTTTGGGGAATTGGGCCTTTTTGTTTTAACTTCTTTTGCTTTTTCTACAAACAGATGCTTCTTGCCAAAACGCAGGCTTTTAAGTCTGGCAATAATCCTTTCTGCATCCTCAAATGGTACAGACACAAAACTGTAGGAATCCAGGACTTCAATATCTTCAATTGCTTTCTTGGCTATACCGGTCTGCTCTACTATAAAATTGGCAAGTTCTTTTCTGTTAAGACCATCGTTTCTGCCTTTGGCTATATATAACCTGGTCTTCCCTTCCATGTTTCTGAGATCTGCAGAAAATTTTCTGGTTATAGGAGTCAATTTACGGTATTCATTTTTATCAAGAAGTTTGTGATAGGAGTGCTCAAGGATAGCGGCAATAATCTCCTTTTTATCTGCTCCATTCAATAGTTCTTCAGCCCATTGAAGATATTGCTCGTTATGATTATTTGGAAGCAAAGACTTGATTTCCTGAGTTAAGCGGGCCTTTCTGGCTGCTACGATCTGATCTACCTGCGGAACTTCGCTTTTCTTTATCGGAGCTTTGACAATTTTTTTAATGAAACCAAGCCTGCTGAATTCATCCGGGGTCACAAAAGTAACTGCTGTGCCCTGGTTTCCTGCACGACCGGTGCGACCGATCCGGTGTATATAAGCTTCCGGGTTCTGTGGAAGAGAGAAATTTATAACATGACTGAGATTGTTGACATCTATTCCTCTGGCTGCCACATCGGTAGCTACCAACAGATTGATCTGCCGTTTGCGAAATTTCTTGAGAATCTGTTCCCGCTGAGCCTGGGAGATATCGCTATGGAGACCATCAGCACCATATCCTCTGTCTATCAGCTTGCCAGTGACCTCATCAACCTCCACTTTCGTTCTGCAGAAAATGATTCCATAAAAAGCAGATTCCATATCTATAATGCGGCATAAGGCTTCAAATTTATCTTGTTTGACAACCTCAAGATAGATCTGATTTGTTAAATTGGTGGTAAGGGTGTTTTGCGCTCTTATATGGGCGCTGTTTTTCATATACCTTGATGAGAGCTCTTTAATGCGGGATGGCATGGTTGCAGAGAATAAAAATACCCGCTTTTTTTCCGGTGTGTTTTGTAAAATGGTTTCGATATCCTCAATAAATCCCATATTGAGCATCTCATCGCCTTCATCCAGAATGACATATTCGATTTTGTCCAGCACGAGTGTTTTACGGTTAATATGATCGATTATTCTGCCTGGAGTACCTGCTACTATTGTCACTCCTTTTTTCAGCCTTTCAAACTGAAGATCATAGGATTGACCTCCATAGATAGGTGCAATTGTAATGCGACTGTTTCCTTTAAGGGAATTTATCTCTTCGGCTATCTGGATAACCAGTTCCCGTGTGGGTGCAAGGATCAAGGCTTGCGGAACTTTGGAAGAGGGGTTTAACATTTCGATCAATGGTAATCCAAATGCAGCAGTCTTTCCGGTTCCGGTCTGTGCCTGTGCTATTACGTCCTGTTCGGTATTTAGTATTAAGGGTATCGTAAGTGTCTGAATTTCTGTTGGTTCCTCGAATCCTTTGGCTGCAAGCGATGCAAGAGTCTTGGTACTTAACCCTAAAGAAGCAAATTTTTCCATCAATTCTCGTTTCTTTTTATAAATTAATCGGTTTTTTCTGGTGTGTTTATCAGAAAGAATGCTTTATTGCTATGGATGTGGCTTTAACTGGCTTTCGACTAAGGAGGTGCAGAAGACATGAGTCTTGAAAATCGGCGGTTAATTTTAACACGTCAGCAAAATAGATTGTGCACTCGAAAGCGTGAGTATTTTTATTATGGTGTTTCGGGAGTACGAATAAAGGATATAAGAATTGTTAGAGGTTGTTTTTTTTCAATAAAACTGTTTTGCCATAATTCACAGATATTTATCCACTCTGCTAGCACTACAATTATTATTGAAAGGAAAAGATATTTCGATGGCAGTAAGTTGCATGTACAATCCCGGAATAGTCTGAGGCGTTAGCAAGAGCGCCTCTGAATTCCTGAAATCGCTGGTTCCGGATTAAGAGTCCGGAACCAGCCTGTATGTGCCTGTTACAGAATAATTATTAACCGGAGGGTATTGTGAGGTGGAATCGGAAGAATGCCACAGAAAATGTTCTGCCACTATTTTCTTTTCTGCTTCGATTGACTTCGATATTTCCAGACTGCAGTTCGAATCTAAAGAATGCTGTTTAAACGAGCAAGAATGGTTTTTGAGAAACACCGAAAATCTCTTCAATTTAACCGAAAAGTTTTTCGGATGAACCCGGATGGTCTTCGGAAAACCCGATTGTCTTTTCATCTGCACAGAGTTCCTTAACCGCTGCACAGAGTATCTTTTCGGCTGCACAGAATATTTTGCAATTGCATGGGATGTCTTTTCATCTGCACAAAGTATCTTTTCAGCTACGCAGAATACCTTAACTGCTGCACAGAGTATCTTTTCAGTTGCACAGAATATTTTGCAATTGCACAGGATGTCTTTTCAGGCTGCACAGATTACCTTTACAGCTACGCAGAATTGCTTTTCAGCTACACAGTGTGCCTTATAATTCAAACAGAATGGTACGATTTCCGTTTTTTCCAATAAGGTAATCAGTGCCGGAGTGTGGGAAGCATACAGAACCAGTGGTGTTAGCCACCACTTTTGAGCACCTTTTCTGCAAAATTCAGTTTTCCTATAGAATTTAGTATCAGTCTGTCCCAACCTTGGCAGCACCATCGGACGAATTTAATCGTGCTGTTCCTTAAAAAAAGGTCTGGTTCCTGTTATCTGAGGTAGATTTTGGCAGAAAAGCCAAATAAAAGACTTATTGCAACAAAAGCTGCCAGTAACCGCACAATAATATCGGAGAGGGAATAATGATTCTTTTTTGGAGCTTCAATTTGAGAAAGATTAACCTGGGTTTTACTTTCTTTTGCAATTGGTTCTGGGCTCGAAGTTGAACTGAGAATCTCTGCCAGCCCATTTTCAAAGAAATCATCCTGGTTTTGCATTCGGTTCACCTTTTGCTATTGCTCACTTTCAGGACCTGAAAGATCCTATGATCAATGTGGCTTAAGTTCATTAATTTCCGGGAAAAACTTGCTCCATCAAATATGCTTTGGTTATTTTACCATACTTATTACATTTATAACAATAAAAAGATATTACAGAAAAAAGGATGCTTGAAGAATCGGTATTAAATCGAAATAATGTAGATCTCCATATTCACACTAATTTCTCTGATGGGATATTAACGGTTAGAGAGGTTTTGGATATTGCTTATACAAAAGGTTTGAAAGCGATTTCCATCACCGACCATGATTGTACCGATGCTTATCCCGTTGCAGCGGAAATCGGTTCACAATTGGGTATAGAGGTCATTTCTGGAGTTGAGCTATCGAGTGAAATCGATGGTACTGATATTCACATTTTAGGTTATTTTGTTGATCCTGAGAATCCGGCTCTTTTAAGGAAACTAAAGGAGATGAAGGAGGCCAGATATATCAGAGCGCAGAAAATCGTGGATAATTTAAACAAGCAGGGTATTGATCTGCGATTTGAAACCGTTTTAGGAATAGCGGGGGTAGGGGCTATTGGCCGGCCTCATATTGCAGCAGCCATGCTTAGAGAAGAGCTGGTTTACTCTTTTCGTGAAGCATTCGATCGTTATATCGGATATGGGTTGCCCGCTTACGTTGAAAAGCTGAAAATGCATCCCAAAGAGGTTTTCGATCTGATTAAAGGAGCTGGGGGAATTCCGGTGCTGGCTCACCCTGGAGTAACGCAGGTGGATGCCAGGATTCCTTCATTTGTTTCCGAAGGTCTTATGGGAATAGAGGTTTATCATACCGAGCATCCGGCCAGTGCAGAGCGTTATTATCTGCGTATTGCCAAAAAGCACTCTCTGGCAGTATCGGGCGGATCCGATTTTCATAACAGCAATCATAATAAATCAGAAATAGGTTCTCCATCCGTGCCCTACAGCGCGGTAACCAGTATGAAAGAGAAGCTGGGAATTTCCGTTAGAGAGGTTTAAATGACCATAGTACCTGTAATTCTTGCCGGGGGTATAGGTGAGAGATTCTGGCCTTTAAGTCGCAGCGCAAAACCAAAGCAGCTTTTAAAAATTATCAGCAATAAGACGATGTTAGAGGAGACGTTACTGAGGGTCGCTCCATTCTGTTCAAAAAAAGTGAAACCCCTCATTGTTACTTCAAAAGCAATTTCCTCGAAATTTAAATCCATTTTGCCTTCAAACTTAAAGTATGATCTGATTATAGAGCCTGTGGGCAAGAATACCGCACCGGCAATAGCGATTGCGGCTTCCTGGGTTGAAGCCAAGTATGGTGATTCGGTGATGATTGTACTTTCGGCCGACCATGAAATCCGTCCCAGGCAATCTTTCATTGAAGCTGCGAGATTTGCGGTCAATCTGGCTTCAAATCAGAATGGACTGGTGGTTTTCGGTATAAAGCCATCCAGAGCCGAGACCGGATACGGTTATATACAACTTGGCAAAAAAATCGATTCCTCCAAAAGTATAAATGGCTTCTCGGTTAAACGCTTCATAGAGAAACCTTCCGTTCAAAAGGCACAAAAGCTTTTTCAATCGGATAAATACATGTGGAATAGCGGCATGTTTGTCTGGAAAACATCGGTTATTCTTGAGGAATTTTCTACCTTTATGCCCCAGATTCATAGAATGGTCGAGGCTGCAGCAAAACTTGGGTTCAGTAAAGATGCTATCAACACCTTCTATGAAAATTGCCCTAAAGAATCGATCGATTTTGGTATCATGGAGCATTCCCAACGGGTTTTTGCTGTAGTGGGGGATTTTTTGTGGGATGATATTGGTTCCTGGGAATCGGTCAGCAGAGTTCATCCAAAAGACAAACTCAATTCCACCGTTGTAGGATTAAAAGTATATCAAAAAGAGAGCTGCGATTCTATCATAGTCAATAAATCTTCCAGGGCAGTTGCCGCCATAGGCTTGAAAAATGCGGTAGTGGTTTCTACCGACGATGCTGTTCTGGTGATAGATCGTTCAAAACTTCCTGATTTCAAGAAATATCTTAATGAGATGAAGGGCGGGGCTTTACCGTCTAATCTGTTCTGAGTGTTTTTAACTTTCAGGGATTCTTATAAAGTGTCCTCTTCGCTTTCTATCATGTTTATAGCCGGTGATGTATCCGGCGATTTCCACGCGGCTTCTGTTGTGAAACAGTTTTCCGTTGATTTTCCTGGAGCACACATTTGGGGTGTGGGTGGTCCGGCGATGGAGGCTGAGGGCTTTGATGCGGTTATGCCTTTTGAACCTTTCAATAAAATGGGCTTTGTTGAGGTATTCCGCAATATTACCTTCTTTTTAAATGCCAGAAAAAGGCTGCGTCAGCAGATGGAAAAGCAAAAACCGGATTGTCTGGTTTGTGTGGATTATCCGGGTTTTAATATGTTGATGATGAAAGATGCGCATAAACTGGGTATCCCGGTTATCTGGTATATTGCACCGATGGTGTGGGCATGGAAGCAAAACAGAGCAGAGGTGTTAGCAAAGCACTGCTCTCATATAGCCTGTATCTTCCCTTTTGAAGTACAATATTTCTCCTCTTTTACTTCACAGGTCAGCTTTGTAGGAAACCCACTGATAGAGGCGATTCAGAAGGAGAGCTACAGCGAAGCTCAAAGAAACGATCAATTGCATCTGGCAATCGTACCGGGAAGCAGGTGGCAGGAGGTTAAAAGAGCACTTTCTCCCATGGTTCAGACATTTCGTTTATTAAAAGAGCGTTTTCCTGCCATTACAGGTTCCATCTCTCATTGTGCCAATCTTCCGCTCTCTTTTTATGAGGATTTAAGCAGAGATACCGGCTTAGTAATAGTTAAGGAGCCTCTTAGATCTCTGTTATCCAGATCCGATCTGGCATTGGTTACCTCTGGTACAGCGACCCTGGAAGCGGCGTTGCTTGGTATACCACAGATCTGTGCGTATAAGACATCCTGGCTGAACTATACAATCTTTAAAAATTTCCTTAAGATCCCTTATATCAGTCTACCCAACATTATTGCTGGTGAAAAGATTATACCTGAATGCATTCAAGATGAAATGAATCCATCCAGAATGGCCGATGAGCTCACCTCTTTAATCGCCAGCAGGGAAACTGCAGAGAAGATGAAAAGCAAATTCGGTGAGTTGAGAGCTACACTTGGCTCTAAAAAGCCCTCATTGGAGCTTACTGCAATTTTGAAGGGGATTCTTTCGCAAAACTGATCATGTCAAATCAGAAGAATCAGGTATTACAAATCTCACTCTGATTTCTTAGCTCTTGGGATTTATATTGTTAGCAGAAACCTAGCAGATTTGCAGGATGTATTTAATTTAAGAGACCTTTAAGGTTTTTTTTAAACTCTCTGTATCAATCTTGTGCGGTTTTTCATTGTCAGTCAGTTGCAGTTTTTTTTGCATTAGAGCAACTTTTTTTTGAAAAATCCAGAAATTTCTGGTATTTTCGTTCAAGAGTGTCTTTTTATAAACGTATAATTCCGGTGTATCAGAATGAGGGCAAAATTAAAGGCTTGCTGTATTTTAACAGCCGTGATACTAGTAAATGCCCTTGTGCCTCAGGCGGACCTGAGAAACGGGGACTATTCGATACCGGTGTTCAGAGTCGGTCAACAGAGGATAAGTCTGCCCCGGACAGATGTGATCATCAGTGAAACGGGTGATAGTCTCAGGGAACTCGATTCCTTACCTCTGCTTAGAACCGGGCAGGTGATATACAGATACAGAGTTGCCAACCGGTTTGCTTTTTTCAGGGGGATCCTTGACACCACTGCTTTCGGAAAGAGACCGGTACTCTATACTTTCAATATTCCTTCATGGGCCACCTTATCAGATATCATTCAATACCGTTTTTTCAGAAAACCTACCGAACAGTACGGAAACGATGAGGATGAGATCTATTTTGATGCAGAACATATCTATATAAAACACTTTTCAGAAATCTACTACTACAAGGATAACAGTTGGAATAAACTGGAAGGATCGCCATCATTACCGCTGGGGGGGATAGAGATTTTTACCGATCCGCCCGGAGCTCAGATAATTATTGATGGTAAAAAAACCGGCCATTTTACCCCCTATACTTTTAATGGATTGCTTGCCGGTGTTTATAACTTTGAGCTGGTTTTACCCGGATATAATACATTTCAGAAATCGGTAAGGATTTATCCTGGTAACATGGTAACTGCGGCGTTTGAACTGCTCTCCGACATGGATACCATCTATATTTCCGGAAAAGCGCCTTATGGGTTATTGATATTGCCTCAGCCCCCCACCGATTCCCTCTTTTATATCGATTCTACCAGAGTTTTTTCATTAAAAACCAGATTGCATCCGGGCACGCACCGTTTACGCTGGAATGGTGCCCAGATGTACGAGTCTATTGACACAACCATTACCATATCAGAGGGGGTTGTAGCATATTTTGATTATGTTTTCAAAAGACGTTATGGGGTATTGCGGGTTGTACCATCGCCTTCCGATGCTGAGATATGTATTGAGGGGATTCCATGCAAGATTGGTGAGCAGCTTCTGGAGTTGCCTGCTGATCGATATACAATATCTGCCTTTCATTTGGGGTTTATAAACCTAAAGAAAACTGTGACTGTTACCCCTGATACTATAACTGTCTGCAGGATGGATCTGACACAGATGCCAGACATAGATGGGGATGGTTTTGTGGACAGTGTTGATGAATGCCCTCGTAAATATGGGCTTTTTGGAGGCTGTCCAAAGATGAAGCCCGGTGAGGCGTTGAAGGTAAAAACAGAGGAGATTATAAATTTTGTAAAAACGGATCCATTGACGTTTGGTTTTTCTTTGATAGGGGGAATAAACAGAGTTCCTACCAGTAAGCGTTTCGGAAAATTACTTTCCAGTTTCTCAGGTGTTAAAATCGGAGGAATCAATAACTACCGCGGGCTGACAATAGTGAACAATTATCATATTCAGTACAGAGGTCTTTTTACCGGTCTGGAGCTTGGTCAATGGATTGGAGGGCTGGCTTTTCAGAGAGATGATACTCTGGAGATAGCCACAAAAGAGAGAAAATATCTGATATTCAATGATACGATTAACATTATTGAACCGGTCATGTATATTCCCAGTACGGCGATATGTATTGGTTTGCATTACAGTTGGTCCTGGGTGAATATGGTTTATGCTATCGGTTATCAATGGGAGGATATCATTCTGGACCAGATCTATAATGCTACCGATGACCGGCTGGAGCGTATTACCTTGAACAATGATTGGTGGTTTCATCAGATAGGGGTGGAAGCAAGCTTTAATTTTGATGGTTTCATTGTTCCTTCGGTATATGCCAGAATAAAATTGCCGTTTGGGAAACCAGAGCTTACCCGATGGCTGGCTTTGCAAACTGGCATTCAGTTTAAGCTGGTACCATCAAACTGGAAAAACCGATAAGAAAAAACCAGTAACTCAAAGCAAAAATGAACAAATTATGAGAATCATTCTACTGATAATTTTGTTATATCTGGTTAACTGTGGTGGCGGTTTTGATGCAGAAAGTGCTGATGCTCAGGATATAAAAAAAACGATACTGGGACCTGATTCATCGGAAGCATTGTCTGAGTAAAATAGGGGCCAGAGGCAAAAGAAATATTATTTTAATAGCTACTCAGTGATTTATTAGAGTTCAAAATGTTTAATCGGAAAAATATTCTTTTCTGATTGGATAATTGCATCTATGTATATAGCTGAGTAGATACTTATTTTATTCTGAAGGGGACCTGATTTCTCCTGTAGATCTGCGGGTTTGAACAGGTTTAACGGATGCCTCTATTAAGGAAAGCATTATGAAGAAAGATATTCAATATTTTAATGATAAAAAAAGGACTAAAACCCCCATAAGCCTGCTTACTGCTTATGATTTTCCTACAGCGCAGCTTCTGGATGAGGCGGGGATCGATATTCTTCTGGTTGGTGACAGTGTTGGTACCAATGTGCTGGGGTATAAAGATGAGAGGGAGGTAAGCATGGCTGATATGCTGCATCACCTGGGTGCGGTTGTCAGAGGTGCAAAAAGTGCCTGGGTAATGGTGGATATGCCCTATAATAGCGCCAATGATCCATTTATTGCCTGTGAAAATGCCCGTATGATGATCGAGAGGGGAGCTGACTGCGTAAAAATTGAGGGATGGGAAGAGAAAAAAAATGTGGTTGCTTACTTGTCCGGACAGGGCATTCCGGTATGTGCGCATATAGGTTACAATCCTCAGATTCATGGCAGCAAGGGCAAGACTTTTGGAAAAACAACAGAGCAGGCGCTTAATTTGATCAACAGTGCCAAAGTTCTGGAAGATAGCGGGGCGGTGATGATTATTGTGGAGAAAGTTCCTCAGGAGATCACAGCTTTAATATCGGGAAATCTCAGAATACCGGTTTTGGGGATTGGAGCTGGCAGAGAGTGTGATGGCCAGGTTCTGGTGATAAATGATGTCATCGGGATAACACCTACTGTGTATAAGCATACTCGTAAGTACATGGATTTTCGTTCAATGGTGCTTAAAGCTGTAACTGATTTTAAAAATGATATAGAAAAGGGCAGTTTTCCTTCAGAGGAAAACGTCGGCCATCTTTCTGCCAAAGATCTTGAGGGTGTGTTAAAAGCAATGGGCAGGTAGATGCAGGTCTGACACACTTAACTGGGGAGAATCCAATGAATTGGATAGCAAAAAACAACCTGTTTCCAGTTGCTGTTTTCTTGTTGGCAATTGTTGTTCTGCTCGGCTGTACTAAAAAAGAAGCTGATCCTGAAGCTTTTGATCCTGCTAAGCTTCCTCGGGAAAAAACTCTGTATATAAGTGGGTTTCAGTGGGGGGCACCTTCAAGTTTTAATCCTCTGGCAATAACTCCTGCCTGGCCGATCACCGGCAATATCAATCTGGTTTATCAGGCGCTTTTTGGCTATGATCTTCTGAGTGGGGAAATAAAGCCGATAATTGGAAAATCCTATAGATTGCAGGACAAGGTTCTGCAGATCGAATTGTATGAATTTGCACAGTGGCAGGATGGTAAGCCATTGACCTCTGCAGATGTGGTGTATTCATACAATTTGCACAAAAAGTATAATACCAATTTCAGTTTCGGAATCAATAATTTTTTCGAAGAGATAAAGGAAGCCGGGCCTCACGCTGTAACTATTTATCTGTCAGAAAAACAGTATAATCCACTTGTGGCTTATGATATCATTTCAACTGTTCAGATACTTCCCCAGAGGATTTTCGAGCAACTTGAAAAAGAAGCATTCGATCTGGTAGCTGCTGAAACCGGTGCGACTCCCGAAAACAATGATGTCCTTAATACCATGCGTTTGTTTAAAAATGACCGCAAACCGGTAGGATCGGGACCTTATACGTTGTATGCGTATACAGATAATGAAATTGTTCTTAAAAGGATTCCCTCATACTGGGGAAACAGGCTTTACCAGAATAAACAACCTGCACCTCTTTTCATAGTACATTCTTCCTATCCTGGTAATGATGAAGTAAATATGGCATTGCAGAACGGGGATCTTGATATTTCTCAGACGTTTCTGCCGGAAATCTGGAAACAGTTTCCAAAAGGTGTGGGGACATGGTATGATGACAAGCCTTATTATATACCGGGAATAATTCCTGCTCTAATGATGGGACTGAGCAGACCGCCAATTCAGGATGTAAATTTCAGGCGGGCTATTATCCATGCAATCGATTATGAAAGCATTCGTAACAATGCGGTATATGGTTACACTCCTGAGCTGAAACCAGGAATAATACTGCCATTTGGTGCAGAAAAGGAATTTTTTTCAGAGAAGGATGCTGAGGCGTTTGGCAAGCTTTATGATCCTCAAAAATCGAAACTCATATTAAAAAAGGCTGGTTATTCCTGGGGATCGGATGGGATGCTTATAGATCCTTCTGGCAAAAAAATCCGTACGCTTTTTGCCACCTGTCCGGCAGGCTGGACCGATTGGGAATCGACAATCAAAATTGTAGTGGATGGTTTGCGGTCTATTGGTGTGGATGTACAGGAGAAATTCCTTTCCTACGAACAATGGGACAGGGATCTTAAGAATGGTTTATTCGATTTAACCATGAAAAATCCTCATCCGGAGCAATCCTATTCTCTTCCCTGGGCACGATTTGACAAAGTGATGTCTTCCAAAGACTTGCGCCCTGTTGGGGAAGTAATGTATCAGAATGAAGGTAGATACAAAAACCCTGTTGCTGACAGTCTTCTGGAAGTGATTCCAAAATTAAGTGATCCGCAGAAATTAAAAGAAGCCTACCATGCCATTAATCGGCTTTTTATGGATGAAATACCGATTATTCCTCTTATGTATCGTCCATGGTTGTTTTATCAGTTTAACAGCAAATACTGGAAAAACTTTCCAACTGCTCAAAATTCCTATGCTTCACCGCAATGCCTGATGGTTGGTGCGGGGGTGGAGGCATTATGGGGGATTGAGCCTCAAAAATAAGAGCCAGGGGATCGATCATTATCCTCTCAGAAAGCAACTTCTTCTAAAAAAGAAAGAAACACATCAGGTATATGATTTGTTTTTTCTGTTAAACGTATAATTGAATTGTGTTCTTAAAATTTTTAGTATCTTTATTGCAGAATTTGTAAAACTCGTTACAAGTGGATGTGGTATGCAATTTATTCGTTTAAATACTTTTTTTCTGCTTTTTGCTTTCTTTTCCCTGATATTTGCTGATGGCAGGGAGGATATACGTTTAAACCAGGTAGGTTTTTATACTTATGGACCCAAAACTGCGGTTATTGTATCTCCGAAAACCTGGTATTTTTCAATAAGGAGTACTGATTTACGTCAGATATACTATCGGGGTGAACTATCTGCTACCCGGTATTGGAGCTCCTCAGGGGACAGTGTTAAAATTGCCGATTTTTCCGATTTCACCGAAGAGGGAACTTATGTACTGTATGTTTCCGAGATAGGAGCATCCTACCAGTTTACCATATCCGGAAAGGTAAATTTTGAGTTGTCCAGAGGACTGATACGCCACTTCTATTATCAGCGGGCATCCACCGATCTTTTGTCTGCTTATGCCGGGAAATGGTCAAGACGGGGGGGGCAATATGATACAAAGATAATAATTCACTCTTCTGCTGCTTCTCCGGGACGTCCTGAGGGTTCAGTATTTCCATCTCCCAAAGGTTGGTACGATGCTGGTGATTTTGGCAAATATATAGTAAATGCAGGGATTAGCACTTATCAGTTGCTTTTGTTATATGAGCAGTTTTCAGAATATTTCGATACGTTATCCCTCAATATTCCAGAATCGAATAATGGAATACCAGACCTTCTGGATGAGATAAAATGGGAACTTGACTGGATGCTTACCATGCAGGATCCCTACGATGGAGGAGTCTATCACAAACTTACTGGAAAAACCTTTATTGGAGATTTGATGCCAGATGCTGCAATAGAGGATCGTTATTTTATAGGTAAAAGCACTACAGCTGCTTTTGATTTCGCGGCGGTCTGCGCAGTGGCTTACCGTATTTATAATAAATTTTACCCCTCTTTTGCAGATTCCTGTCTGAATGCTGCAAAGTATGCCTATCAGTGGGGTTTGGATAATCCTGATGCACTTTTCAAGAGTAATCCTGTAGATGTTCTTACAGGAACGTATGAGGATCGTAATGCAAAAGATGAATGTCAATGGGCATCCTGGGAGCTTTATATTGCTACAGACAGCTCCATTTATCAGGATTCAGCAATTGCAAAAAAAACCAGTTATGGCATTCCATCGTGGCAGACTGTAAGTACATTGGGAATGTACTCTATGGCATTAGTTAAAAATGATTCTTTTGCGGTGAGCAAAGTTTATGGTTTAGCAGACGGGTTGTTGAAGACAATTAACAGTCATCCTTTCAGGACTAGTGCGGGAAGTTTCTATTGGGGAAGTAACGGGAATGTGGCCAATGAAGGAATGGCAATGCTTTTGGCATATCTTATCTCTAAAGACTGTAAGTATCTGGAAGGGGCGATACATTCTCTGGATTATCTATTGGGCAGAAATGGTCCGGGCAGCTCTTTTGTAACCGGATTTGGGACCAGAGCGCCAATGAACCCTCATCATCGCGCATCCACCGCAGATGGGATCGTAGAGCCTGTGCCTGGTTTTCTTGTAGGTGGTCCTAATCGACAATACACTGAAGGTGAATGCCAATATGCGAATTATCCCAAGGAATCAGCAAAATGTTGGGTTGATTTGAACTGTAGTTATTCCACAAATGAAGTAACCATAAACTGGAATGCTCCGGCTGCTTTTCTGGCTGGCGGAATCGAAGCGGTCTTTAATTCAGGAAAATTCAATATTCAGCCATTGATTGATAAGTACGGTACAGATAACAGCCCCCCTGATCCTGGCGAAATTTCTGTTCTGGATGTCACAGCAGATAAGGCTCAACTGAGCTGGAGTACATCCGAAAAGGTGAGTGTTACTGTTCAATACAGTACAGATTCCTTAATGAGAAAATATGAAATGATGCTTTATTCTGGTTCTGAGAGTAACCAGGCTAGTTTGTCAGGGTTGATGCCGGAAACAAAGTATTATGTGCGGGTTTCATGGGTCGACAGAAAAGGAAATGTGTCATCTGCCGGTACATCGTTTACTACTGAACCAAGCGGGATCATCAATCCGGAACTCCTGAAACCAGTGACAGACGATTATATTTGCGGAAGAGATCTCACTGTCTCATTCAGGAACATTACAGGAGTAAGCAGCAGACTATCTTTTTCTAAAGGAGGATCTTCTGTTCAGGATACTCTCAGTTGTTCTGAAAATAACGGGGAATACAGTGTTAAAATTCCCGGTGCAAAGATTACAGAAGCAGGAATCATTTATTCATTATTGCTGCAGAAGAATGGCGAATCGGTAGAAACACGGAAATGGTTTGTCGGAGCTGATTCAATAGAGTTGAAAAGCCCGGTGAATTCTTTACCAAATACCTACCAGCTGGTCTCTTTACCTTTGGTTTTCTCTCCTGTTCCATCAATCAAGGCGTTCTCTGCTTCTATTGGCGATACTGCCAGATGGCGATATTTTGGTTATGATCCGTTAGAGAAGTCATACATTCTCTTCGATACTCTTAGAAGTGGCAAAGGCGGTTGGATTATCTGCAAAGAGGAGTTTGAAATAAGTATAAAAGGAAAAAATCT
>Ga0209723_1000566_pt1 | contig 67862 bp, 39 predicted proteins | sample BiotimSIPDNA_2_FD_185750 | JGI IMG/M metagenome (GOLD analysis project Ga0209723, IMG submission 185750) | Anaerobic biogas reactor microbial communites from Washington, USA - Biogas_R2 time_0 SIP DNA (SPAdes) (version 2) | ecosystem: Engineered > Bioreactor > Anaerobic > Unclassified | place... | reverse complement strand
GGGCTGGGTCTTATTCGCGATTTAAGCTTTTGCTTTTGAGGCATGTAGACTTGTTCAGCCCTTACTCAACAAACTGATACTAACATAAGTCTAATGGAGCCTGCGAAGCAATCCCCCACCTCGTCTTATCATTACCCCGTCTTGTCATTGCGAGCCTGCGAAGCAATCCCCTCCTCCATTTTGTCATTGCGAGCCTGCGAAGCAATCTCATATCATAATATAATATTAAACCGATGAGCGACAACTTGTATTGTGTCTACATCCTTACCAATACCTACAACACAGTCTTGTATACAGGTGTAACCAATGACCTCAGGCGCCGGGTCCTCGAACACAAGGAAGGCAAAGGCAGTACTTTTACAAACAAATACAAGGTCCATAAACTTGTTTACTACGAATGTGGCAGTGATATCAATGCTGCCATCCTCAGAGAAAAGCAGATCAAAGGTGGCTCTCGGCAGTCCAAGATCGACCTGGTAAATTCAATGAACCCTCCCTGGAAAGACTTGCTTAATGATCTGTTTGAGTAACCTTGAAAGCATGTGATAAATTGGATGTTGGCAGACTGTAGAGTAGCGTGCTTCCGAAGTTAGTAGATTGCTCCCCTTGTCATTGCTCCCTTTTTTTGTCATTGCGATAAATTTGTTTGTCATTGCGAGCCTGCGAAGCAATCTCCCACCGCTGAACAGTTTGTCATTGCTCCCTTTTTTTGTCATTGCTCACATTCTTATCATTGCGAGCCTGACATTACAATCTCCCCCTCAACCGTCCACCCCTCCTCCCCCGTCTTGTCATTGCTCACATTCTTGTCATTGCGATAAATTTGTTTGTCATTGCGATAAGGTGAGTGGCTTCCAGCCACATCACCTGTATGCAGATTTCGTGAGAAATCTGTGCAGCGCGACTGCGCAGCGTCCTGCCGATTATTATCCCTTGTTCTTTTCAAGGGAAGGACCTGCCGTAGGTCCTTCCGGAGGACAAGGAAGCCCACCGGGCGAAGGATAGCGAAGCAATCTCCCCCTCAACCTCGCAATACCCCCCCCTTCTTTTCAGTTCTCACTTAAAACATACCGCTATTCTCAGCCTTACCTCCCGAACTTGGAGAAAAGGGGTTAAAATTGACTTGATGGTCTTTTGCGACACCCATGGCCCGCCCAGCCTCGCGTGCATTACATCTACGTGGTCATTGTGTCGCAAGATTCATTCAAGATAGGTAAATACAGGAGCGGTTATGAGTTTCAATTGGCAGTCTAAAAAGGTATTGGTCACCGGCGCCGGCGGCTTCATCGGCAGCGCCCTCGTCTCTGAGCTTGTCCAGCGCGGCGCAAGAGTCACCGCCTTCGTCCGCTACACCTCCCGTGCGGACTCAGGTCTCCTGCGTTTCCTCCCCGCTGATGTCCGCTCACAGGCAACGCTGATCGCTGGCGACCTGCGCGATGCCGATGCCGTCGAACGTGCCGCCGCAGGCAAGGATCTCATCTTCCACCTCGGTGCGCTCATCTCCATCCCCTACTCCTACCACCACCCCGTCGAGGTCGTCGAGACCAACGTCATCGGCACCCTCAACGTCCTCCAGGCCTGCCGCAAGGTCGGCTGCAAGCTGGTCCATACCTCCACCAGCGAGGTCTACGGCACCGCCCTCACCGTTCCCATCAGCGAGCAGCATCCCCTGCAGGGGCAGTCGCCCTACTCCGCCAGCAAGATCGGCGCCGACAAGCTCGTCGAGAGCTTCTGGCGCGCCTTCGATGTCCAGGCCGTCACCGTCCGCCCCTTCAACACCTACGGCCCCGGACAGTCCGCCCGCGCCGTCATCCCCACCATCATCACCCAGGCCCTCACCGGCGATGTCATCCATTTGGGCAACCTCGACGCCAAACGCGACTTCACCTTTGTCACCGACACCGTCGCCGGTTTTATCAAAGCCGCCGAAGCCGAAGGCGTAGTTGGTGAAACATTTAACTTGGGCTTCGGCTCCGAGATCACCATCGGCGACCTCGCCCAGGAGATCATCGCCCTGACCGGCTTTTCTCACAGTATAACAGTGAGCCCCGAGCGCCTCCGCCCCGAAAAGTCCGAGGTCATGCGCCTCCTCTCCGACAACCGCAAAGCCCGTGAACGCCTCGGCTGGTCCCCCCGGGTCGACATCCGCTCCGGCCTCGAGCAAACCATCTCCTGGATCCGCGCCCACCTCGACCTTTACAACCCCGGCCGCTACGAACTTTAGTTTCGCAGCTTCGCATTCTTCGCAGCACATATACCCCCCTGCGAAACTGGATTTTCTCAAAAAAAGTAAGTTGGCGTTGAGAGCGTTTGGCTTTAAGGTCCTATACCTTCCATTACCCAGCTCGAAACCCAACAAGTTCCCAATATTGCGATAAAATATTCAAGCACAATAAACCGATTCATAACAAGGAGCAAAAAATGAGAGCAGTCGTATTGGCAGGTGGGAAAGGTACACGCCTTGCGCCATTCACTTATGTCCTACCCAAACCGATGATGCCCATCGGCGATCGCACCATCCTTGAGATCCTCTTCCACCAGATGAAGCGCGCCGGCATAAACCATGTCACCCTCGCTGTCGGGCACCTGGCTGGCTTGATGTCCGCCTACTTCCAGGATGGCGCCCGCTATGACCTGGACATCACCTACTCCTACGAATCCAAACCCCTCGGAACGGCTGGCCCCCTGGCAAATATCATCGATCTCGACAAGACCTTCCTTGTGACCAATGGTGACATCCTGACCCAACTCAACATTGCTGACCTGTTCCAGTTTCACAAGGAGCAGGGCGGCATCTGTACCATCGCCATGCACGAGCGCAAGGTTCAGATCGACCTGGGGGTGATCGAATTGAACCACGGCTATGAGATCACCGGCTACATCGAAAAGCCCAGCTTTGACTACAAGGTCAGCATGGGTCTCTATGTTTTTGAGCCGCGTGTCCTGGACTACATCCCCAAAGACGAGTACCTCGACTTCCCTGACCTGATCAAAAAGCTGATCGCTGCCGGCGAGCGGGTGATCGGCTATCCCTACAACGGCTACTGGCAGGACCTGGGCAACCCGGCGGATTACCAGCAGGCGACCAAAGACTTTGAGAGCATGCGTTCGCAATTTATCACTGGAGAATAGACTATGGATTGGAAAGTGCCTTTAGCCGACGTGCAGTTGGGCGTCGAAGAGATCCTGGCAGTCGAAGAAGTGCTGCGCGGCGGATGGTTGACGATGGGCGAGGTGACCGAAGCCTTCGAGCGAGAATATGCCGCCTTCTGCGGTGCCAAACATGCCCTGGCAGTCACCAATGCCACCGTCGGCCTGCACCTGGCATGCGACGCAGTTGGTCTCAAACCCGGCGACGAAGCGATCGTCCCCTCGCTGACCTTTGTCGCCAGCGCCAATGCCATCTGCTACACCGGGGCTAAAGCAGTTTTTGCTGACATCGAAAGCGATGACTGGCTGTGCATCTCTCCTGAGGCGATCGAACGCGCCATCACCCCGCGCACCAAAGCGATCATGGTGATGCACTACGCCGGCTACGCCTGTGACATGCCCGCCATCCTTGAGATTGCGAGCAAGCATAACCTGCCGGTGATCGAAGACGCAGCCCATGCGGTCGGCGCATCACTGGACGGGCGTGCCCTGGGCACCTGGGGCGATGTGGGTGTCTACAGTTTCTTCGGCAACAAGAACATGACCACCGGCGAAGGCGGCATGGTGGTGACCAATGATGACATACTGGCTGCCAAAATGCGCATCCTGCGCTCACACGGCATGACCACGCTCACCTGGGACCGCCACCAGGGGCATGCCAGCACCTATGACGTGGTCGACTTTGGCTACAACTACCGTATTGATGAAATGCGTTCGGCTTTGGGTCGCGAACAGCTCAAAAAGCTGCCGGAAGGCAATGCCCGGCGAGCTGAATTGGTTACACTGTACCGCGAACTACTGAGACAGCAGGTCCCGCAAGTCAAAGTGCCGTTTTTCTCGGAAAGGGGCATTAGTTCGCACCATATCATGCCTGCCCTGCTGCCTGAGGGCACAGACAAACTCAAGGTGATGGAAGCAATGAAAGCGCAGCGCATCCAGACCAGCTGGCACTACCCGCCAGTGCATACCTTCAGTGCATTTAAAGAAGGTCAAGATTGGTCAGGGGTCCTTCCGGTCACTGAGTCTGTTGCCCGTCGCGAGATCACCCTGCCGCTCTACCCGACAATGACCGTTGAGCAGGTGGAGATGGTGGTGGGGGCACTAAGAACCAGTCTGGAATAACCGGAAAGATAAAATTTTTGATATTCCACAAGGCGACCCCAATTTGGGTCGCTTTTTATCTTAAATCGACTAAAATACTTCCAGAAACAGGAAAAATGGCTCACTATTCGGAAGATCAACCTGAAACAATACATGACACACCTCAAGAACCGTCGAACGAGCTGGTTTGCCAGGTTTTGAACTTTAAAACCGACGGTGCAGAGCTAATTCACATGCTGGATGGGTTGTCAGCAACTGATTGGGAGGCATTCAGACAGGCTGCACAGCACCAGGGGGTCTCATTGCTGGTCAACCAACATCTGTCCGCTATAAAAGATGAGATTAAGATACCAGGCAGCCTTTCAACTGGATGGCATCAAGAAGTGCTCACCTCAGCCACCCGCAATATGCTGATGCTGCACGAGGCAAAACTGATCCTCAGCGCGCTGCGGGCTCAAACCCTGGAGGTGATTGTGCTTAAAGGGCTCTTTTTGGTCGAACATGTCTACAGCAATATCAGCCTGCGGGCTTTCAGCGACCTGGACCTGATGGTGAGCAGGAATGCAATCGACCAGGCTATTGCCTGCCTGGAGGGCCTGGGGTATGCCGTGGAAACCTACTATGACTCAGGGGACGTGAACTGCGATATCAAGCACGTCCCGCCAATGACCAAGCCCAACGGGCCGTATGTTGAGATCCACTGGACGATCCTCGAGGAGGATGAGCCCTTCGCGATTGATACTGCTGGTTTATGGGAGCGGGCAGTGCCGGCAAGGGTTGCCGGGGTGGATGTCTTGGCCTTGGGGCTGGAAGACCTGTTATTGCATCTGTGCACCCATTTGGGCTACCAGCACCACCTGAACATCGGGCTGCGCGGGCTGTATGACATTGCCTTGGTATTGGACCATTACCAGGGTCAGGTCGATTGGCAGAAACTGATCACGATCGCCAGGCAGTGGGGCGTGGAGCGGGTGGTGTGGCTGGTGTTTAAGCTCGCCGGGGAGCTGCTGGGGGCAGAAGTGCCACAGGATGTATATGAACAACTTGTTGTGGGCAATGTGCCGCCAGACATACTTTCAGGTGCCAGGTTGCAGTTGCTGGCAGGGGAGGGGCAACCAGTTCAAATGACCCCCGACCTGGCGAAGCTGGCGAGGTCAAAGGGTTTTTTGGCGAGGTTGAAAGTGATGCTCAGCCGCGTGTTCATCCCGCGGCAGTCATTAGCACGGCTATATAACGTTTCGCCGAGGTCGCTGAAAATTGTCGGGTGCTACTTCAGACGTACCCGGGACCTTTGGCGGAACTACCGGGGTGCGGTCAGGCAGGTACTGGTGGGAGATGAGGCAACGATGGCCGGGGCAGTAGGGGAGGAGCGCATTGAACACCTGAGATCATGGATGGGAAAAAGCAGCTAATGACCGGGTGATGGAAACTTAAACGGCTCAAGATTTCAAAAATAATCGTATAATAATTAAATTAGTAGATCGAGCCCTAACCAGTCACCGTAGCTTGCACTGTTGGATATGGGAACCAGGGGGGCAGAACATCATTTGAGGAGGCAATGATGAAATCATTATTCCGCATCTTTGTTTCGGCTTTGTTTATCTTGACAGTCTTGATTCCTGGCAACCTTCAGTACGTTGAAAGTGGGACATTCCACACCAATCACAATTCCATGCAGGTGGAACAGGACAGGGAAGGGATCACGACTATCCGTAAAGTGGTCGATAAGACTGTCGCCAATCCCGGGGATACATTGACCTATAGTATTGATAATATTGGTTACAGTGGCAGTGAGTTGCTGAGCAATGTGACCGTGACGGACCAAATTCCAGTTGGTACATCCTATGTGGCTGGAAGTGCTCAACCGGTAGCAACAGACAATAATGGATTATTGACCTGGAATATTGGGACTAGTACCAATAAGATAATTGGTCAAACGGGAAACAGTAGTGAGGTTATATCATTACTTGGATCTGCTGGATTCACTACTATAAATAACAACAATTTGCTTTCCATTAATGGTTTTACTACTTTACCAGGCGTAAACCGATTGATGCTTGTAGGAATATCGTGGAGTAGAACCGATATTGGTGATGATTCTAGAACAATTACCTCAGTAACTTTTATTGGAACGGAATTGACCCAAATTGGTGTCAGCCACAATGATCAATATCGAGATGTGGCCATTTATTATCTCATTGCACCACCTGAATCAACCTCAGGCGACATCAAAATCACCTTCTCTGGGGTTGTGAACGCTGTGGCTGGTGCAATAATTTTTTCTGGCGTCGATCAGACGAATCCTATAAGAACATACTCTGGAGCTACAGGAGACAGTGGAGCGCCATCAGTAGATGTAGAAACTTTGGCCAATGATTATGTATTAGCGACAGTTGTTCATGATAGGAATTCGGCATTAAATATTACTGGAACAGGTCAATTATCACATTGGTACACAAACAGTGGTACTGGTACTTATCAGGTCAGAGGAGCTGGAAGTTCTGAAAAGGCTACTTCAACATTGACTACGATGAGTTGGAATGTAACTTCCAGCGGCACAAACAATGATTGGGCAATTGGCGCAGTTGCGATCAAGCCGGCATCCACACCACCAACGCGTACCACCACCGTGACAGCCTATCCCACCATGATTAGCAGTGGAGACAGTTTCACCCTGAAGGCTGTGATCACCAATACCGAAGCCGACAGCGAGGTTATTCCCGGAACGCTGACCAGCATCACAACTGGCGGTGCAAGTGTCCTTTGTGGTGACCCGACACCGTTAAGCGGCAGCATTGCAGCTGGTGGCAGCCTGGAATTTACCTGGACATGTACTGCGACAGCAGACCCATCCAGCTTTGGGTCTGTTGCGTTTAGTGTGGATGCCGACAGCGGCTACTATGCTACTGGAAAATCTAATTCTGTGCTGGTTGTGCCATCACTGAGTTACCAGGTATCGATCAACAGCAATCCAACAATTTCCCGGGTAATTAACACTGCCAGTATACAGGGCGATGGCGGCATCTCCACGACCGCATCAACCGCGATCACGGATATCTTAGTCCTCGGCGACCTGGTCTGGGAGGATGATGGCAATGGCGTCCATGAAAGCGGCGAGCCGGGGGTCGGGAGCGTGCCGGTGACCCTCTACACATCTGAAGGATCACAAGTTGCCCAGACCCTGACCAATTCAAGCGGTAATTACTCATTCACCGGCCTGACCGCAGGCAGCAGCTATTACTTATCATTCGGCCTGCCGGAGGGCTATGTCTTTACCTCCAAAGACCAGGGGGGTGATGATGCGCTGGATAGCGATGCAGACCCGGTCACAGGTCAGACAGGTGCATTCACCTGGAACGGTACCACACCCGACCTTTCCCGGGATGCGGGACTAAGGCGGGTCTATGTCTCAAAAACCGACAGGACGGTCACTGCAGCGCCTGATCCGGCATCTCCCTGCTGCCAGGAGTACCTGGTCACGCAGGCGGTCAGTGCCAGCGAAGCGCCGGGAGGAATCACCACGCTGGCGACCGACCTGACCCTTTCAGACACGGTGGCAAACGAATTTTCGATCGTTCCCGGATCGATCACGGGGTGTGGGAGCGCCGGCATTTCCACAGACGGCAAAACCCTGAGCTGCAGTTGGCCTGCTCAGACTGTCGCAGCACCGACAATCATTACCTATAAGATCCGCAAAGCCTCGGCGGCAGCGATCAGCACCAGCGGGGACTACGCAACGCATGTCGGCGGTTCTTTGCAGTACACTGATCACCTGGGTTTGCCGGTGATGTTAAATTATGGGTCGGGTATGACAACTGCCTATCTGCGGAGCGCAAGTGAATGCCAGGGGGATATCGAGATCGAGAAAACGTTGATGACAAGCCCGGTCAGTGCAGGTGGTGAGGTGATGTTCAGGTTAGAGATAAGTAATCTTTCAACTTATCCTATTAGCGGGTTCACGGTCACAGATATTCTCGACCCGCTGCTCAGTTTTGTGTCCGCTCAGCCGGATGTTTGTCATTATGATGGGGGAGAGGGTACTGATTATGGTGGGAGAGTCACCTGCTCAGTTTCTGAGGTGATCGATGGGCAGGAGGTCTTTACGATCGCCCTGACCACCCTGTTCATGCCCGGCAGCACGGAATTTTTTGGAGAAAACACAGCTTATGTTTCATGCCCCTGGTGCATTGTGGACAGCAGCAGTAACAGTTCTGTTTCACCATTGGCTATCACTGGCGTGATCAACTTCGGAGCTTTCATTGATCATGATATTGTTGTCAGTTGGGAGACGGTTGACGAGACTCTTATCAGGGGTTTTACGCTTTATCGTCAAAGCAGTGAAATTGGCGATCTTATTGTTTATGAAACAGAGGCAATCTTTTCTCAACAGGTATTGGGCAGCAAATATATATTCTTTGACACAAGATATCAGCCTGGTGAAAGTTATCAATATGTTTTAGAAATCCTCTTTATGGACGGCACACAAACGGAACTCAAGACTGATGAAATCAATGCTCCACACAAAATGTATTTTCCATTAGTCATCCAATTAACCACATGTGCTAGATGAGCGATGAGAGGTCCAAAACGAGAGAAAATGAAGACAGTTAAATTCGGATTCAGTTACCAATTGGTAAAGCATCTCTGCAAGCACAGAGAAATTAGCCTGGCGTGTATTATCAACTGGCTTGTAAAAAATGAATAGAAATTGTAATGCTGGTTCTTCTCTTGACTTATCAGTAATTTCCTATTGATTTCGGATAGAACTTGTAATATAATGATAAATAATCATAGGATTGCGCATTGGGCATGCGTAATTCTAAATAATTTTTCTGAGGTTTGATCGTTAACCTATAGATCGTCTAAGGGATGGAGGCTTTCATGAAAGGTTTATATTTTATCCACGGATATAACAATCCGGCGTACCAAGTGCGCAGAGAGAAAGGTACGTTCTTTTTCTCATTGATCATCTGCTTCAGCATGCTGTTGGCACTGCCGGGGCAGATTTCGTTTACAGCTGCCGAGTCAACACAGCAGGAAACCCGTGACAGCCGTGCCTACCCGCCGATAGCCGAGGTCTACTACCTCTCTTGGCCGGAAAGCCAGATGATGACCGCCTTTGGCTCGATCTTCCGATCTGGACAGACATCACCTGGTGATACTGCTGCCTGCACAACTTCGGGCGATTATTCACCAGTTGAGCCTGTGATCAGTTATTCTTCGATCACGATCACCGAAAGTGGCACCTATATCTTTTATGACCATTATGAGGATGGGTACAATCCTGTTTTAAACAATCCCATTCAGGCCACAACTGAGATCTGGGGCGATGGCGTGTTGGGAAATGGTGCGGCACCGGGAGATGCAGATGACCTGCTGGTTGCCGGGCAGATCCTGATCTTGCGTAGTATCAAGAACAGCACGGATACACCGGATGTAACCTATGATTATGATGGTCGGGATAAGATCGGGGCAAGTTTCCCGGTCTCGGTCACCCGCTCTTCATGGGCGACTGGTTCAGCGACGAACTTTGTGGCTGGCGACCAGTTGAAACCGACCAGCCAATGGGGAACCAGTTTCATTGTACCGATTGGTGAGCAACCAGGATATACCGATATCTTTCAATACACCGGTGCGGTGGCCATGGCAAAGGAAGATGGCACAACGGTTTCCTTTGACCGCAACCATGATGGGACACCTGAATTGACCTGTAATTTGAATGAAGGAGAAAGTTGTCAGTGGGATGATGCCAGTTTTGCTACAGGCATCATGGGGGCTTATAACGTGATCGGCAACGGGTTGATCCCCGGTTCGACGATCTGGAGCAACAAACCCATCCAGGTGCATCTACTGACGGGTGATGTGTGTGCTTATTATGAATCACGCTCATACACTCTTTCACCCACCACGCAGTGGAGCGATCGTTATGGCAGCCCGGTCAGCACCGGTCTGGGCTTGGATGGCAACCCGGCGCCAACCACGGTGCACCTGTTCAACCCCGATCCGATCAATGCAATTTACGTTGCCTATCAATGTTATGGCGGCACACCCGGAACATTAACCACACCTGTGGCGATCATGGTACCTGCATACAGCGGGGTCCATTACAACCAACCGGATGGCATCGGATGCCGATATTACTCAGCTACAGTGGGCGGCAGTATGATAACAAACAATGTAAGGGACCAATTCAACATAGTGGCTTATAACAACAATAATGGCTCTGTCAATTGGGCAACGAATTGGGGCGAGGTCAATGAAGATGATGGTCCGGCTAATGGAGATGTACTGATCACAGGAGGCGAACTGCGCATAGGTCAAGATGATAATGCCGGGATCTATCGGTCTGCAAATTTGAGCGGTGCTAGTTCAGCGACCCTGACATTCAGCTTCCGCGAAGCAGGTGGATCTGATACAGATGTGTTGACCATCCAGGCAAGTAGCACTGCGACGGGGGGTTGGGTTAACCTTGGAACCATTACTGGTACTCAGACCGGCGGCACGCGATCGTATAATCTGAATCCATACATCTCTTCCACCACAACCATACGGTTCATCATAACCAGTGCCTGGGAATATACTGAATTTGTCTACCTGGATAATGTGGATATCGCCTATTACAATTTCCCGACAGCCACCGGGCAAAGTTACAAACCGTTTTCTGCGCTGGTCTCAGTAGATACTGATGGGGAGGGATCATCATATGACTGGGGGTACTCACTGGTGCCATTTGGCAATGTCAGCCCCTGGTTGATGGTGGGTTACGCACCCGGGATGGACCCGGAATATACCGGAACAGAACCGGATCAAAACAGCGCCCCGGTCTGGGTGATTGGGGGGCATGTTAATAACTTTAATGACACAACAGCTTTTACTGTCTGTGTAGACTATGATGGTGATAATGTTGCGGGAACACAAGACCCGATCACGCTGAAGTACTACGATACAACCTATACCCTGACCACGCTGCAGGAACAGATGATCTATGACCCCGATGGCGACCAGACCGGTATGCAAATCTGGGTGTGTGGTTATGATCCGGCAGTGGGTAGTGATGTGGTGCTGACAGGAGCCTGGGGAGAAGACCCGTCAATTGCCTCGACCGGTTCACCGGCGGTGGACATGGGCTTCTCGATCCGCAATATGCGGGCATGGCTGGCACTAAAGGCTGTAGGTTTTGCACCTGGTGGTGACCTGGGACAGGCGGGCGCCTACAATGAAGGCGATACGATCCGATACACGATAACTGTACCCAACCGGGGTGCGGTGATCAGTGCGAATACACTCAATGTCACGGATGCATTACCACCTGAGGTGGCTTATGTTCCAGGTTCGACATATTTCGTAGATCACCTGGGTGTGACGACCGCCATACCGGATACGGGCACGACACCGTTCCCACTGGATGAAAGCGGATTCACCTACCCCCTGGCACTGCCAGCGACCAAATCATTCAAGGTTTTTTTTGATGCAACCATCAAAGTTAATGGCATTATCTTCCCATATGACATTTTGAATGTTGCAACAGTAACCGATGCATTTCACACTGAATTCCCAGAGGCAGAGGTGGAGGTGTACAACGAACCTACCGCCATCACCATTCCTTCGGACCCGGTAAGTGAGTTAAGTGACGCGATCCATGTGACCTGGGGAACATTCAGCGAATTGCAGCTGGTTGGATTCAAACTTTACCGGGAGGTTAATCATGCAGGTGTGCTGTCCCAGTTAAGTGTGATCAATGCTTACACACCAGACATGCTGATTGGAAACGATTATGATTACATTGATCATGATTACCTGCCGGGTCATACTTATACCTATTGGGTGGAAGTGCTTTGGAAGGACGGCACAACCCTGATGCTTGAACCGACCAGCGTGACAGTACCTTTCAGGGTATTTTTACCGATGGTGATTCAGTAAAATGAGCTAATCTTACAGGAAAAAGTATTTCATACGCCCGGGATCTATTAGATCCCGGGCTTTTTTATTTAAGTTATATGTATTTGAGCCTGTTTTAAAGCCTGGTGAGTGTTAAGATGACATCCAAGTATGATGATTGTCATCACATTTAGCGCTGTATCCATTTAATCATCAGAAAACTTAATAAATTTAGCAGTAGAAAATTTGGAGGTTGAAATGAAAGGTAATGTAGTAAGGTACCGTGTTAATGGGCATGCAAGGTATTTGCGCAATCATGGGGTGATAATATGGTTAAGTCTATTGGTATGTTTAGGCCTGGTGCTGGGGCTACCAGGGCAGGTGAAACCGGTGGAGGCAGCGAGTTATAGCTATACAAACAATACTTCTGGTCAGGTTCCTGATGGAACAAGCACTACACAGAATGGTTGTGCTTATTGGCCAGCGACACGTTATTTCCTGGTCAATGACAACTTTATTATCAATGATCTGAATGTCGAGTTCAGTCAAACACATGCTGACCGTGGGCAGATACAGGTGAGACTGACAGCCCCCGATGGAACGACGCAGACCATCATTCCTACATCAGGCGATGCCAATGATAATTACTACATTACCCTGGATGATGCCAGCACAAATGCTCTGAATGATGGAAATGCTGATACGATCGGTGGGACGCGTCGCATTGTGGGTCAACCCCTGTTAACCAGTTTTGAGGGTAAGAATGCCAAAGGGCATTGGTCGATGACCATATGTGACAGTACTTATACGGGTGGGACGCCAGCACAGCCTTTTAATGAATCAAAACTTGTGTTCGATGGAACAGCGTTTAATCCAGTGCCATTACAGCATAAACAGGGACCATCAATTGTGGAAACCTATTTTGTTCCCTGGCCTGAAGACCAGGTTTGGACAGCCATGGGTAGGATTTACAACAGTACCAGCTGCTCGACTCTCTATAATTCATTTTTGAATTATGATGCAAATCCACGTCAACCCATGGTGGGTTATACATCCATCACAATCACAGAACATAATACGGTTGTTACCTATGATCATTGGGAAGATGGGTATGAGCCTGCCATAACATTTCCTGGACAACCTACAACACAGGTATGGGGGGATGGAGACCTATTAAATGGCGTTGCACCTGGTGATGCAGATGATATTCTGGGGGCGGGACAAATTCTTATCTTAAATGACGTTATGCTCTCCAGCACTCTCGGGTCGGTTGTAGATTTTGACGCCAGGGATAAAATTACCTCGTCACAACCAGTTGCGGTCAGTCGGTCTGTTTGGGCAGATGGCTCACAAACCCTTTTTGCAGCAGCTGATGAGGTATACCCTGTAGATCAATGGGGCACATTGTATTATTCACCTGTGGGTGATAATGCCAGTCTTAACAGCATGTTTGAGTACAGCGGGGTTTCGATCATTGCTGCAACAGATGGGACTTTGGTTGATATTGACCTGGATGGCAATGGCGTGTATGAAACCACCAACATAGCTTTGAACCAAGGCGAGACATACCAAGTCGATGACAACACCAATGGCATTGATAGGGGGGGGAGAATCCGCAGCAACACTGGTCACCCGATCCAGGTCAACCTTATCACTGCCGATGTTTGTGCGGGTTATGAGAGTCGGACGTACCCATTAAAGGCTTTTGAGTTGTGGGATTCAAGCTACTACGCTCCTGTGGGTACAGTTCTTGACAACTCTGGCGTCGGTCTGGATGATGCACCGACTACGGTCAGCCTGTACAATCCCAATGCTACACTAATCAATGTGGCTTATGATTTCGCTACTGGAGGGACAACTGTCGTTAACATCTCTGCCAACAGCGGAGCAAATGTAATAATGAATAACATGACAGGTGCCCATTTTTACAGTGTGATTCCTGGGGTTATCACCACCAATAATGTTCGCGATACATTTGCGACCCAATCCTACAGCAGGCAGGATGGTTCGGTCAACTGGGCTACAGACTGGATAGAGACGGGGGATGATGGTTCTGCAACTATTGGTACGATATACATTAATTCCACGTCGACTCACTTACGATTTAGAGAAGAATCCACAACTGGTGATGCGGTTACCAGGCAGGTAGATTTGTCAGGATATACAGAAGCAACCCTGAGTATTGATATCAACGGGACAAATGTAGATACAACTGATGATATCAGTGTACTGATCTCTGCAGATGGCACAAATTTTACCGAATTAGAAAGATTTGATGGTGATCCTGGTGCAGTAACACGTAACTACGATATATCAGCTTATATCTCGAACACTACGTTTGTCCAGTTCTTAATGAGAGATTCATTAGAGACAGGTAATGGTGATGGCAATTACTGGCAAATTGATAACGTGGACATCACATTCTCTTACACCACCCCAAACCAACCATCACCAGATGTGTTCTATGCCATTGCTTCTGTAGATTCAGACAATACAGAAGACACAAACGGTAACAATCGAAATGATACCTACGATTGGGGGATCACCCTGGTGCCTGAAAAGGTGATGAGCCAGTACCTTATCGTGGGTTGGGCACCAGGGGATGACCCAACTTTCCTCGGTACAAACACTCAGAATACAGCCCCGATATGGCTGACAGGTGGTCATCCTAAGAATTCACCAACCCCCGGTGCTGCTTTCGATATCTGCGTGGATTTCAATGGGGACGGCGGTGTAGCTACTGACCCGATCACTAACAAAGCATATGACCGAAAGATAACCGGTATTGCCCCCCGATCTTTGGTAAAGATCTACAAGAATGTGGTTGTTCCACCAGATGCCGGTCCTTCGGGTACTGCTGGTGATGACCAGACGGGTACCCAGATCTGGGTATGTGGTCCTACAATTGAAACAAGAGATACCGTGCTTGATACGGATGCCATTATCACAGCAGCCTGGGGTGAAGACCCGCTGGTCGCTGCGCCTGGAAAGCCAGGTGTGGACATGGGCTATACCATCCGCAACCAACGTACCTGGCGGTCATTAAAAGGAGCAGAATTACTTGTGGACCTTAATGGCAATGGCCTGTATGACGAAGGGGATACGATCCGCTATACGATCCTGGTGGCGAATACTAGCGCTTCACAAATAACTTCACTGACCGTAACAGACACCCTGCCGCCAAATGTCACTTATGTTACCGGTTCAACCCGCTTGACCGATCATAATGGAATTGTCACCCCGATAACGGATCTGGGAAGCTATACTTATAATAACTTACCAGCATTTGAGTCATTCTTTATCACATTTGATGTAACGATCAATCCCGGGGCAAGCGAAGATCCAGCCACGGTCACCAACATCGCACATATCACTGATGGTGTACTGACACAGAACCCTGAGGTGACGATCACTGTTCAAAAACCACGCCTGGGCAGTATTGGCAACTATGTGTGGCTGGATGAGGACGGGGATGGCGACCAGGATGCTGGCGAGATGGGCATCCCAAATATGCGGGTAGAACTGCGAAACGCTTCAGGCGCCCTGATCGCCACGACTTATACGGATGCAAATGGCGGTTACATCTTTACAGATCTGAATGCAGGGGTATACAACGTTACGACCTATCCCAATGTCAATTTAAACCCGACATTTGATGAAAATGGCATTGGCACACCCAATGTAACAAGCTTGGTGTTGACACCGGGTGAGGAACACCTCACCGCGGATTTTGGTTACAACTGGAGCACTACTACCGAGACGAATAATCCGGTTGACCCGGAAGTAGACTACCTTGGGGCGATCGGTGACCGGGTATGGAGCGATGTGGATGGCGACGGTAAACAGGATCCAGAAGAAGTGGGCATCGCCAACGTTCAGGTTCGATTAACAGCACTTGGAGCGGATGGGATCCTTGGCAGCCCTGATGATACGGTTCAATTATTCACCACAGATACCAATGGCAACTATATTTTTGATGGTTTGCCAGCTGGTGCATATGTAGTAGAAGTATTGCCAGGCACATTGCCTATTGGATATGGACAAACGGGTGATCCTGACTCATTTGGATTGACATGCACAGTATGTGATCATCGAACTACAGATCCGGTAATTCTTGGTCCCGGGGATGTATTTGTGAACGCTGATTTTGGCTATCAACCACTAACTGCGGAAGTTGGATCGATCGGGGATACAGTATGGCTGGATGCCGACCGTGATGGGGTGGTGGATGGAACAGAACCACGCATTCCAGGGGTGACCGTTGCATTGATCAACGATATTAACGGTAATGGCATTTGGGATGTGGGGGAACCGATCATTGCCACGGATATCACAGATGCCTCTGGACAATACCTGTTCTCGGGATTACCGGCAGGCGCTGGACAGGACTACCTGGTATGGGTGAATGATACCAACAATGTACTGGGAGAACTGGTGCCAACCTATGACGCAGATGGTGGCACAGCGCCAGCCAGTCCCAGTTCTGCCCCGACTGGAGTTTTGACAAGTTCTCTGCTTGAAATTAGTTCTGTGTTGAACTTAACAACGGCAGGTAACCTGGTGCAGGACTTTGGTTATGCCCCGCTTGGGCATGATGCTGGTGAGGGCTTGATTGGTGACACTATTTTCCTAGACCTGGATGCAGATGGCGTGTTTGATGCGGGAGAAGGGTTGGAAGGTGTGCTGGTCAGGCTTTACGCGTCAGATGGCGTGACAGTCCTGGCGAATACTTACACTAATGAAAACGGTCAATACTTCTTCGGTGGTCTGGCTGCTGGAACATATACAGTACAGGTACAAACCGGTACGCTGCCTTATAGTGGATTAAGTAATACTGTGGACCCGGATGGTGCAAATGACAGCACTTCAACGGTCACAATTGCTGCGGGTGGGATCAATTTACTGCAGGATTTTGGCTACCGGGATACAACTCTACCTAACACAATCGGCGGAACCATCTGGAATGATACGGACGCGGATGGCACCCTGGAAGGAATGGAAGCCGGACGGTATTCGGGTGTGACCGTGGTATTACGAGATGCCAATGGAGATATTGTTGCTACAACTGTCTCGGATGCTAGCGGAAACTACAGCTTTACAAACCTGCCTGATGGCACCTACCGCGTGGATGTGACAGATGATGCCAACATTCTTAATGGTACATGGAAATCTACTGGTCCCAGTGCGGGAAGTGATAACAATAGCCAGTTGGATCCTTATACGGTTAGCGTGAGCGGTGGCCAAACCAATTTAACTGCCGACTTTGGCTATTATGTTATACCAGCTGGACTGGGTAACTTTGTTTGGTTGGATCTAGATAGTGATGGTATCCAGGATGCTGGTGAGGTTGGAATCCTCAATGTGACTGTGATCCTGACCATTACTTACCCGGATGGCACGATTGTGATTGTCCAGACAGTTACCGATAGTAATGGATTCTACAGCTTTGGCAATTTACTATTAGACGAGGATCATGATGGGACTGGCGCAGGTGAGCCCAGTTATGTGATCACAGTGCCTATCCCTGACAGTATGTACAGTACAGGAGCGGATAGCAGTGGTACTGATGATGCACATGACTCAGACGGTCAGCAGTCAGGTGTAAATGTATTAGCCCTTGTGGGTGATCCTGTAGTATTGAACTCTTTGTTAGCTCAGGGCTATATAAACCCCGATTATGATTTTGGGTTCACATCAGAACCAACAGCAATAAATGAAGTAATAGGTCCACAAACCTTCATCAATGGAGGCATTCATATAACCTGGGAAACGGTTAATGAGATCGATATCTCCGGTTTTAAGCTTTTCAGAGGAGTACTACCTGAAAGGTCTATGACCATGATATACCAGGTGACAGCTTCATTTTCAGGATTGATGATGGGTGACGTGTATGATTACGTTGATAGTGACATATCGCCAGGGGTTAAGTACACTTACTGGTTGGAGGTTCAGTGGAAGAATGATACAACTTCGCTGCTTGATCCTACGACAGCTATTGGACCATATGTAAGATATTTGCCATTGATCACAAGATAAGATCTGTGTTAACTGGCAGTATACATAAACCCATATAAGAAACCAATCAATGAGGTCTGTGATCGAATAGATCACAGACCTTACTTCAATAATTGACATCATGGATCTAATTGGCACGAAGAATGCATCCTAATCTTTGTAAGACGATCATGCAAAAGAATTGGGTCTTTAAAGTTTTATTTGTAAGACCAGAGGGATTCTTTTCAGAATTATTGCTGTTAAGCAACCGAATGGAGTTGTTTTATGGATTGTTGATAAATTTTCTTAAAAATTAAGATGAGCATTTCAGGTATTTTTTAATGGTCGAATTAAATATGATTCGAACAAATTATGATCTGGGTATGAAAGTTGTAATCGAATAAATGGAGAAAAAATGAAACAAAAACATTTACTTTTAAACAAAGCTTTTTTCTTATTGCTTACATTCATATTGATTGTTAGCAACTTCAATGGTTTTGTCCAAGCAAAAGGGGAAGAACCACCAGAGGAACCAGCAAAGGGAGAGGTGGTGGCATATGCCATTGAAACCAATTCGACAGGGATAGCCTGGGGAGATCCAAATGGGCCGCATTCGGTCTATGACTGGCCATTTAGCGTGGTTCAGATGGGGCACGTCATCCAGAGCTACCAGAACTATAGCTCAGGCACCAGCTCTGCTTACTTTCACCATGGCATTGACATGATCGCACCGGATGGGACTGATGTCTTCACTCGATCCGGCGGGCAGGTGGTCAACGTGGAGAACTATACTGCTGGTAATGATCTGTACTGGGAGGTGGCGATCCTGGACCCTGAAGGCTATGTCTGGCAGTACCATCACCTGGATAAGAACACAATTCCGCAGTTGATCAAAGATGCCTATGCAGCCTGGAAAACAAACCCGAGCAGCGGTGGATATGTGCCACCCAACACCTATATAGGTGATATTGTCTACTGGACAGTGACATCATTTGGGTATCGTTTTAACCATATTCATCTTAATATTTTTGGAGCGGGAGATAAATATCTGAACACACTGGAATTCCACACTCCATTAAATGATAATCAAGCACCTGAGATACAGGCGATTGGCCTCCTGAATGGTGACACATTGGTCAGCGGCAGTGTTGCTTCAGGGAATTATGGGCTGTATGTACGAGCACGCGACCTCTTCCTGAGCACAGTCTACTACCTGCCTCCTTATAAAACCGAATTCTCAATGGATGGTGGACCCTGGACAACTGTCTGGGAATTCCATGACCTGCCTGGCGGGGCATCTGATACGGCTTATGTGAATGATTTTTTTGTCCCAGTTTCTACTTGTGGCAACTATACCTGCCGCGATTTCTACATTGACCTGGGATTCACGACTGAAGGGCAGCGCGTATTCCCGAGCACACCTGGGCAGCACACAGTAGATGTGCGAGTATGGGATTATAACGGCAACAGCGCAAACAGTTCGTTTGCGTATAACATCTATCAAGCCTATGAAAATACCACAGCAACCAGCATACCTGATAATGGCTGTACTAGTGGATATGGGGTTACCAAGACATTTAATGTAACCGAAGACTTAATTTTAACAGATGTAAACCTTGGGGTGAACATAAGTCATACGAGAAGGGGGCAGGTCCGGGTGACATTGAAAGCACCTAATGACACTGCTGCGACCACAATCATCAATACAGCTTCAGACAGCTATGATAATTATGATGTGGTGGTGGATGATGCATCAAGCAGCAATATTAATGATGGCAGCAATGATACCGTCGCATCACCTTATTATGATCGTACAGCAGGGCCAAGTACAAATGGCAGTCTGGATGTATTTAATGGCAAGTCGTCATTGGGTACCTGGACAGTGTTTGTTTGTGACAATACCAGCAGCACTACTGGAACCGTCAATCGTGTTAGACTGAATTTTGCGGGTACGCCAAATGTTTCAAATACACCACCGGTTGCTATGCCACAAATCTTAGCGATGGATGAAGATACATCCTTGTCTGTTACCCTGGGCGGTAGTGATGCCGAAGGTGATTCGCTAACATTCTCTGTCACTCAAGGACCTGTCCATGGCACACTAAGCGGAACCGCGCCTGCACTGATATACACACCGGCCTCTGATTTCAATAGTACAGATAGTTTCCTGTTTGTAGCAAATGATGGAAAAGTCAATTCTAATCCCGCCGCTATAAGCTTGACCATTAACCCGGTCAATGACACACCACTTGCCATCCCCCAGACCTTAACATTAGAAGAGGACATAGCAACCACAATAACCCTCACCGGATCTGACATAGATGGCGAAACGTTAACTTTCAGTGTGGTGACACAACCAGCGCACGGTATTCTTACCGGTACCGCACCTGAGCTCACTTATACTCCTGAACTTGATTTTAGCGGGGAGGATAATTTCACTTTCCTGGTAAACGATGGCACAACCGATTCCTTGCCTGCACTTGTAAATCTGACGATAAATGAAGTTAATGATGCACCTCTGGCAGATGAGCAGCAAATTATTACTACTGAAGATATGGCTGTTGGAGTCATTCTGACTGGTTCAGACCCGGAGGAGGATGCACTGGCGTTTTTGATCAGTGAACAACCTCTGCACGGCGTCCTCAACGGAATTGCGCCGATATTGACCTATACACCTGAACTGAATTTTAATGGCGCTGACAGCTTTGTTTTTGTTGTGAATGATGGTCAGGTATCCTCAACTCCAGCCGTGGTTGAGATCAGCATTTCCGCGATCAATGATGCCCCTGTGGCAAATGCCCAATCCATAGCCACCCAACAGGATACACCTGTCGCAATCGCCCTCAGTGGATTTGATGTTGATGGAGATCTTCTATCATTTTCTGTCATTGAAGAGCCTTTGAATGGTGCACTTAGCGGAACTGCACCTGACCTGGTCTATACTCCTGTTGTGGGTTTCATCGGTGAAGAAGCTTTCAGTTATGTTGTTTCTGATGGAGAACTAACTTCAGAGTCATCTCAGGTGGTGGTCAGTGTTTCTCGTACCAATCACCAGCCAGTCGCGGATGGAAAATTGATCGAAACAACTGAGGACATGTCAATTGGGATCATATTGAGTGCTTCCGATCCGGACAGTGACCCGATCACCTTCAGAATCCTTACCCCACCAGCTCATGGCAGTTTGAGTGGAACTGCCCCCGACCTATTCTATTCCCCTGAGGAGAATTTTAACGGATCGGATTCGTTCACATTCGTGGCAAATGACGGTTTGGTGGATTCTGCGACTGCCACTGTTGGGATCAGCATCACTGCTGTAAATGATGCGCCTGTCATTAGCAATCAGGTTGTTTCAGTTGCAGAAGATGCATCGGTAGCGATTACTTTAAATGGTTCAGATGTGGATGGGGATGCAATTACATTCAGTGTTACTACATCACCTGTTTATGGCGAACTAAGCGGAAGCCTACCAATCCTGATCTATACCCCGAGTGAGAATATTAATGGTGTGGACAGCCTGACATTTACTGCCAGCGATGGTTTGGCCGAGTCAGCAGTAGCCACAGTCGACATCACGATTACCCCGGTCAATGACCTGCCAACAGCTGATTCTCAAAGTCTGGCAACTGATGAAGATACTACCCTTGAGGTGAGCTTGAGCGGATCTGATATTGATGGTGATGCACTCAGCTTTATCGTGACAGTTCAACCCCAAAATGGCACGCTGAGTGGACCTCTACCTTCATTAATATATACACCGAATGTTAATTTCAATGGTCAGGACAGTTTCAGCTTTGTTGCCAATGATGGCAGTGGGAATTCTCAGGAAGCGTCTGTGACCATAGAAACTACGCCTATCAATGACCAACCTACTGTTGTTGAGCAGGCAATTACGGTAATGCAGGATATGGATGTTGATATTACTCTTATGGGTGAAGATATCGATGGAGATGAAATCACATTCAGTATTATTGAGGGTCCCGTTAATGGTACATTAAGTGGTCAATTGCCAGACCTGGTCTATACCCCACTGAGTGGATTTGTCGGCAGCGATAGTTTCACTTACCAGGCAAGTGATGGGTCAATGGATTCCTTGCCTGCTGTAGTAAGCATAACAATCACACCTTCGGCACCTTCAGTGATATTCTGGGATGATTTTGAAACTGACCTGGGTTGGGTGCGCAATCCATATGGGACCGATACAGCCACTTTGGGCTATTGGCAGCGTGCCAACCCGGACGGTGTGGATTACTATGGAGCAAAACAGCTTGGAACGACGGTCAGTGGTTCTTATGATTTGGTTACGGGTCCATTGGCAGGCAGTTCCGCAGGTTCATACGACCTGGATGGTGGTATCACCAGTATGAAGTCGCCAGTAATTACCTTGCCCATTGGCAGGGAGCTGATCATATCAATGAGTTATTACCTGGCGCATTACACCAATTCATCTACCGCTGATTTCCTGAGGATAAAAGTAGTTGGATCGACAACCCAGGTGGTATTTGAAGAATTGGGCGCGAACAACGATGATGATGCGGTGTGGGAAAGTTTCTCTGCTGATATCAGTGGTTTTGCCGGGCAAACTGTATATATATTTATAGAAGCAGGTGATACCAACACAGCAAGTCTGCTTGAAGCAGCTGTGGATGACATTTTAATCGAGGCAAGCGCACCAAATAATCCACCAGTCGCTTATGAACAATCAATAGCCACCCAAGAAGATGAACCTTTGGCGGTGACATTATCCGGAAGCGATCCAGATGGTAGTACGCTCAGCTTTTCGGTGATCACACAACCAGCTTTTGGCAGTCTGAGTGGTGTTGCACCTGAACTGACCTATATACCCAACACAAATTACAATGGGCTGGACAGTTTTGGGTTTATTGTGACTGATGGCAAGATGGAATCTGAAGAAGCTTCCGTTACTATCTCGGTTTTGGCGGTCAATGATGCACCGATCGCGAACAGCCAGAATGTAAGTGTGACACAGGATTTGAGCAAAGAAATTTCATTAACTGGATCGGACTCAGATGGTGATCAGCTTACATTTACTGTGGTAACCCAACCTGCCCACGGTTCACTGAGTGGAACTGTTCCTGAACTTTCCTTTACACCCGTAAGTGGCTATATAGGAAGCGATTCATTCACATTCAAAGTTAATGATGGCGAGGTCGATTCGTCAGAAGCAACCGTTAACATTACAGTAGCCCCTGCGGGTCCAATCACAGTCTTCTGGGATGACTTCGAGGCCAACAAGGGTTGGGTGCGAAACGCAAATGGCACTGACACAGCTACACTGGGATATTGGGAACGAGGTGATCCACAAGCGGTTGATTACTATGGGGCTAAACAACTTGGGACAACTGTCAGCGGTGTAACCGCCCTGGTGACTGGTCCGTTAGCGGGTAGTTCAGCAGGTTCATACGACCTGGATGGTGGTATTACCAGCCTGCGGTCACCAACCATCAGCCTGCCCAGCGGTCGCACTTTGACCCTGTCATTAAGCTACTACCTGGCACATTACACCAATTCATCCACATCAGATTTCCTGAGGATAAAGATCGTTGGCAATACTACGACCACAGTCTTTGAAGAACTGGGTGCTAATAATGACGATGATGCGGTATGGGCAAAGTTAACATATGATCTTAGTGGTTTTGCAGGGCAAACCATCTATATATTAATTGAAGCGGCAGATGCCGGGACAGCCAGCCTGGTTGAAGCGGCAGTGGATGATGTGTTGATCGTGGCACAGTAAACGGGTGATAAATGAGAGCCCTGACTATTTACGCCAGGGCTCTTCTATTTTGGAATGATGCTCATTGTTTTATTAAGTAAAGATGAATTTAAGTGAGTATAAAGTTAGAATATTTGCTTTTTAGGTAAAAATGAGCCTGATTTGCAGTACACATCAAGATATACTGACACATGTAAGGCATAAAGTTACCTTAAGAAAAAAGTAGGATCAAAATACTCGATGATGAATTATAAATTTAATTTTGATTCTCATGTCTATTATGCATTTTTTAAAAGTAGGAGAAAAGATGAAACTTAAAATACGATCAAAGGCTAAGCAAAGACAAAAATTTCTATTCTTGTTAATGGTAATTGGCTTAATTATGGGAAATATGGTGGGTTTTGTCCAGGCAAAAGGTGAAGAACCACCAGAGGAACCTGCGAAGGAACAGCAAGTCTCATATACAATTGATACCAATTCGGCTGGCATTGCCTGGGGAGATCCAAATGGCACCCATTCGGTCTATAATTGGCCGTTCACTGTCGTCCAGATGGGTCATGCCATCCAATCCTTCCAAAATTATGGCTCTACAGCAAGTTCAAGCTATTTTCATCATGGCATTGACATGATTGCACCAGATGGGACTGATGTCTTTACTCGTTCCGGGGGGCAGGTAGTAAATATTGAGAACTACAATTCGAGTGACCTTTATTGGGAGGTGGCGATCCTGGACCCTGAAGGCTATGTCTGGCAGTACCATCACCTGGATAAGAACACAATTCCGCAGTTGATCAAAGATGCCTATGCAGCCTGGAAAACAAACCCGAGCAGCGGTGGATATGTGCCACCCAACACCTATATAGGTGATATTGTCTACTGGACAGTGACATCATTTGGGTATCGTTTTAACCATATTCATCTTAATATTTTTGGGGCAGGGGATAAATACCTGAATACCATGGAATTCCATACGCCATTGAACGATACCCAGGCACCTGAGATATTGTCTATAGGCTTACTGAATGGCGATTCCCTGGTCAGCGGCAGTGTGGCCTCAGGAAATTATGGGTTGTATGTTAGCGCACGTGACCTTTTCCTTAGCACAGTTTACTACCTGCCGCCTTACAAAACCGAATTTTCATTGGATGGTGGACCCTGGACGACGGTCTGGGAATTCCATGACCTGCCTGGTGGGGCATCGGACACTGCTTTTGTCAATGATTTTTTTGTGTATCCACCAACTTGTGGAAACTATAGCTGCCGCGATTTCTACATTGACCTGGGATTCACGACTGAAGGGCAGCGCGTATTCCCGAGCACACCTGGGCAACACACGGTGGATGTGCGGGTATGGGACTATAACGGGAACAGTGCAAGCGGTTCGTTTAGTTGGATGATCGCTGAACCTTACATAACATATGAAAACACTACACAAACCAGTATTCCTGACAATCGTTGTGCCAGTGGGATTGGAGTTACACAAACATTCAATGTCACTGAAGACATGACGATCAATGATGTGAACCTGGGGGTTAATATCAGTCATACGAGAAGGGGACAGGTACGGGTGACGTTGAAATCACCGAGTGATGTAACCGCTACAACAATTATCACCAATTCGTCTGTTACCTATGATAACTATGATGTAATGGTGGATGATGCATCAAGCAGCAATATTAATGATGGCAGCAATGACAGTATATACTCGCCATATTATGATCGTACTGCAGGACCGAGCACAAATGGCAGCCTGGATGCCTTCAATGGCAAGTCATCATTGGGAACCTGGACGGTTTTTGTATGTGATAACACCAGTAGTACAACCGGAACAGTTAACAGAATCAAGTTGGAATTTACCGGGACCCCGAACATTAATAACGCACCAGCAGCTGAAAGCCAATCACTGATCATAGATGAGGACACTCCGGTTGAAGTCAACCTCAGTGGAACTGACGAAGATGGTGACCAATTAACCTTTATTATTGTGGACGGACCAAGCTATGGCAGCCTGGTCAGTGAGGAGGATTACTGGATCTATACACCCACTTTGAATTACCATGGAAATGACAGTTTCACTTTTGTTGCCAATGACGGCAGAGTGAACTCAGATCCTGCCACAGTCAGTATAACAGTGAACCCTGTTAATGATCCGCCAGTGATATATGATCAGAGCGTGACCACACAAGCCAACACCCCGATCGTCATCACATTAGCAGGAGAGGATGTGGACGGAGATACACTTTATTTCTCGGTGTTGAATGGTCCCAGTCATGGCACCTTATCGGGAAGCATCAGCAACCTGGTCTATACGCCTGACGCAGGTTACTTTGGCAGCGATAGTTTTATCTTCAATGCTTATGACGGGGTATATTTCTCAGGAATCGGGACAGTCAATATCTCCATTGAGCAGCCCAGCCAGATGGTGATCATTTTTGTTGATGACTTTGAGACGGATAAAGGCTGGATGGTCAACCCATTTGGTACGGACACAGCATCTTCAGGTTTTTGGGAACGAGCAGATCCCGAGATCACTTATTATAACGGCGTCAAACAACAGGGCAACACGACCAGTGGCAGCTTTGACCTTGTTACTGGAGCATTGGCAGGAAGAGATGCCAATAGCTATGATATTGACAAAGGCGTTACCTCGATCAGATCGCCTTATATTGAATTACCAGCTACAGGTGATATCAGCTTGTCCTTTAGTTTCTATCTTGCGCATCTAACCAACGCTTCAACCAGTGATTTCCTGCGGGTCAAGGTCGTGGGCGATACCACTGCATTGGTCCTTGAGGAGCTCGGTTCCAGGATCAATGATGATGCATTCTGGGAAAGTTATACGATCAGCCTGAACACTTTTGCGGGTCAGACGATCTATATTTTAATCGAAGCGGCGGATGGTGGGGGTGTGAGCCTGGTGGAGGCAGCGATAGATGATGTGATCATTGTCGCACAGTAGAGCAGGTAAACAGATCGTCATTGATACTAGGCTGTAAGCCCTTGAGATTTATATTTACCTCAAGGGCTTTTTAATTATGAATGAAAAATTTTCAATTCCAAATATGTTGTGAATCATTGCTTTTAGGAATATTTGGTAACAGTGATATAATTTGTTTTCAATTACCTGATGCATGCGATGTGATGATCTAACTTCACTGCGGTTTATAAGGGAAAAATTATGACGCAAGATAACTTAAACCTGATCTATAGGCACCATCCAAATATTGTTTCACGATCGATCGCTGGTGATATGGTACTTGTGCCGATCCGTAAGAACATAGCAGATATGGAGAGTATTTATACTCTTAACGGAACTGCTGCGCGCATCTGGGAATTAGTCGATGGAATTAACACACTTGATACCATTCACAACAAGATTTATGAGGAATTTGATATCCAGTCTGAAGAAGCCAAGACTGACCTGCTTGAACTGATCGACCAATTGGTCATGTTAGCCGCTCTCGAAAAAGTGGAATAAAGGGAAATATCAATATGGATTGTCCACTGGTAATGGACCTGGGGTATGGCGATTTCAGCGGTGCTTTTCACAAAAAAGCCAGCGAACAGCGTATTCCTGTAAATGGGACCATTGAGGTCACCATGCGTTGCAACCTGCGGTGCAAGCATTGTTATCAACCACTATCACATCGAACGGCGCATACACCCAACGAGTTGACACTGCCTGAATTTCAACGTATTTTCTCAGAGATTACTGATGCGGGCTGTCTTTGGCTGTTAATGACAGGTGGTGAACCCTTCCTGAGGCCAGATTTTTTGGACATCTATGATGATGCCAAACGAAAGGGTCTGATCATCACTTTGTTTACCAATGGAACCATGTTAACGCCATCCATTGTAGATCATCTTGATGAATGGCGACCATTCCTGGTAGAGATCAGTCTGTACGGGGCGACAGCGGAGACATATGAAGCGGTAACCGGCATTCCAGGCTCTTACAAAAGGTGCATGCAGGGCATAGAATTGCTGCAAGAAAAGAAAATACCGCTTAAACTTAAGAGTGTGTTGCTGACAATAAATCGACATGAGATCGACGATATGCAACGGCTATCATCCCAATTGGGATTGGAATTCTTCTATGACCCTGTGATCAATGGTGCAATTAATGGGGAAAAATATCCTCTTCAATATCGATTATCACCTGAAGAGATTATTGCCATCGAGGCAAAAGATGAGCGGCGTGCCAAGGCATGGCCAGAAACGTATGAAACCTGGCGAGATGTCAAGATTAACACACGGAAAATGTACACCTGCGGAGGAGGTAGGACAGGTTTTCACATTGATGCATTTGGCCAGATGAGTTTGTGCCTTGTGGCCCGGGAACCACATTATGATCTACGAGCGGGTAGTTTCAAAAATTGCTGGGAAGAGTTTTTCACAGAAGTGATTAACAGGGAATACGAACATGATATTGAATGTATTCACTGCAGATTAAGGGCCGTCTGTGCACAGTGTCCCGGTTTTGCGTGGACTGAAGCAATGAATTTTGAGCAAAAATCAGAGTTTATTTGTAAACTTGCACATTTGCGTTCCGAAACATTTGACAAAAGTGATGTATAATACTATGATGAAAGTGGTTATAAATAGGAGGAGTAAATGGGCGATTTATTTTTGAATCAAGGTTCTTTGCATGATGTAAAGAAAGTTTATGTTAAGCCAGTTATAAACGCAATCAAACTGGTAGCAGATGAAGCAGTTCTTTCACTCTGCAAATTTAATAATGGTGCAGAAGCCCAACTACAGTGTGTGCCTGACCTGTCATGCAGGGCATCTTATCGTAGTTAATTACCATAATCATTAATTTTATGATATGCCTGATCCATTCAATTGCAGTATTGGGGGAATCTCAATAGCGCTTATCCCGGAGAAGGCTCCAGGAAGATTCAGTTTAATCAAAAAAGCCATAAATTTTGTCAGTAATGATGCACCTGAAGTTACTCTCCAGGTGCATTGTGGCAAATTTCCGAAAATTGAAGATCCTAAACAAGTTTTCGATACCAATCACACCTGGGAGATGTTTGAACAGGGTGACAGGCAAGTGATCAAAGTTCGCTCACCTCAGATGGATCCATACCAGTTGGGAGTGTTTTCTAAGGACTTTCGATCTGGTGATATTTATGTTGCCAACGACGTGAGGGAACTTGATGCATATGTGTTCCCACTCAGCTATCCCATGGGCGAGTTGTACACCATGAACCTGTTGGGAACAGGAATTGGGATGATCTTTCATGCCGCTGGCGTTATTTATCAAGGTGAGGGTTACCTGTTTACCGGTCATGGGGGGGTAGGGAAGTCTACCACAGCCCGTTTATGGCAGGATCAACCAAAAGTTTTGGTAGTTAATGATGATAAAGTGATCATTCGAAAGGAAAATGATCAATTTTATCTTTATGGAACCCCATGGCATGGGGAGGGGGGCATGGCACTGCCTGATTCAGCGCCTTTACGAAAGGTCTTTGTCCTCAAACAAGCCCTTGAAAACTATATCCACCCAATCCCGCCGGCAGAACTCACAGCAAAATTACTGGTGCGCACTTTTTCACCACTTTGGGATGAAGAGAAGGTAACTTTTTTCCTGTCTTTTCTTGAAGAGTTGGGCAAAAAAGTTCCTTGCATGGAGTTGGGTTTCCTGCCCAATCGAAGTGCCGTTGATTTTGTTCTTGCCCAATAGTATGATAAAAAGATAATATCAATTTCTAAAAGGATCTTTTCCTCTATGTCTCTCAGGATTATGAGTATGAAAAAGAAGGTTCATTATCCAGCCATATGTATCATATTGTTGGTCTTAATAAGTCTGACATCAACTGCGGCAGGAGAAACCACAAAACAAGAAACAGAACGTCAATCATCCTATCCATATCTACGCATCATAAGCAATTCTTCTGAAAAAATCGTCCTGGAGTTTACACCTGCCTATCCAGAGATTTATCAGACAAATTCTGGAACCGTAGCCTGTGAAGAAATTGCAATTGGAGGATTGTACCCATTAGAGCTTGAAGATGGAATTTCTCTACCTGTCCAGGGTGCTTTGGTTGGTATTCCTGACGATTCAATGCCTGAGATATCACTGGTATCGGTAGAGAGTGAAGTATTACTTGAAAAGATCGACCTTTGCCCGGTTTCGCAACCAGTGATCGATTTTCAGAAAGATGGCATATTCCAGCTTAATGGATATTCAGAAACGAACGACAATGTCAGGGATGATGTACGCAAAGGTCCAGTTGAGATTATTGAAACTGGAAAGATTCGCAGTCAACGGTATGTGCAATTGCGTTTTAACCCTATCCAGTATGATAAAAGCACGGGTTTAGTGACATATTATAAGAATATCCAGGTTGAAATCAAACTTAATTCTAAAAATGCCAGGCTTGGCCAGCCTGATGAATTAATTGATGAAGGTTATTTTGAAGAAATCTTGGGCGTGACTGTCCTTAACTATGAACAGGCTAAAGCCTGGAGAATCAAGACGGATGCTTATGCTGAACCATTAGTTTCTTCGATGCGCAATTCGAGAACTTCAGATGCATACAAGATTCTGACAGACCAGGAAGGTATTTATGAGGTCACTTATGAATCTCTACAAAGTGTTCTTATTCCTGTTGACTTGATCGATCCAGCAACGTTTAAGCTGATGAACCAGGAAAATGAAGTGGCTGTGTGGGTTGTGGATGACGAAGATGAGTTTTTTGAGCCAGGTGAAAGGATTTTATTTTTCGCAGAAAAGATCAGCGATAAATACACCGAGACCAATGTCTACTGGCTCACTTGGAATGTGAGTGACGTGATGCGTATGGGAAGCGTGGATGGAACCCCCAGTGGATCAGGCACAACACCTACTGACTATCTAACAACTATGCATCTGGAAGAGGATCTCTATTACCTGTCTGCCGTGGCTAATGGGGAACCAAAAGATCATTGGTATTGGGGAGAAGTGTATGCGGTTAATTCCACACCTGATTACATGGATATTAATTTCAACCTTTTTTCGGTTAGTAGTGAAGAGCGCACAGCGACATTGAGAGGGTTGTTGAAAGGTTATTCTGCGACCCCTTATCACAACACGCGCATTTACATCAATGGTAATCAAATTGATGATCAAATATTCAGTTCAGGCAGGGATTATTCATTTGATGTCAGTTTCCCACAATCGTATTTAAATGAAGGCAGCAATATTTTGCGCATAGAATGTCCACTGGCAGATCCTGTGACCTATGATGATGTTTTGATCAATTGGTTTGAACTTGATTACTACCATGGTTATTTTGCGGAAAGCGACAAATTACAATTTGATGCGGAGCAAGATGGCCTGCTTGAGTTCCAGGTGGATGGTTTTTCAACCCTGCCAGTTGATATTTTTGACATTACTTTACCCAAGTCTCCGGTTCGAATATTAAACGCCAGCCCGGTTAATTCTGATTACGGGCAAAAGCTTGTGTTTGATATGCATATTACTGGAGAACACAAGTATTTATCGCTTACTTCTACTAACCGATTAAGCCCGGTCAGTATTCATAAAGATACCCCCTCAAATCTGAGAGCAACTACCAATGGGGCTGATTACATCATTATTTCTCATGCAGATTTTATTGACCAGGTACAGCCTTTGGCCGACCACCGTACCGCAAAAAACATGCGGGTAGCCGTTGTGGATGTGCAGGATGTTTATGATGAATTCAATAGTGGCATTTTCGACCCTGGGGCTATCAAGGATTTTCTGGCTTATACATATCAGTCCTGGGCTTCTCCAGCCCCCAGTTTTGTCCTGCTGGTGGGCGATGGACATTATGATTTCAAGAATTTACGGGGTTATAATAATCCGATCTTAATACCACCATATCTCGATGATGTAGACCCATGGATAGGTGAAACAGCAACTGACAATCGCTATGTGAGTATCAGTGGCACTGATATCCTGCCGGATATGAATATTGGGCGTTTACCGGTAAGGACACCAACTGAGGCAACCACTTTGATCCAAAAAATCATTAATTATGAGACAGATCCTGAACCAGGCGAGTGGACCGGTAAACAATTGTTTATTGCAGATAATTGGGACAGTGGTGGTAACTTCCCGGCTGAATCGGATAAAATGCTGGCTTATATTCCATCCAGTTACACGGTTGATAAAATTTACTATAGCATTAATTATACAAATGCGACTGCAGCCAGAACAGCGATTCAAACAGCCATCAACAATGGTAGATTGATCGTGCACTATGCTGGTCATGGTTCTCCACAGCAATGGGCAGGGGAGGGGCTTTTCAGATATTCAGATATTCCATTACTTGCTAATGGAAGTAAACAGCCTTTTATGCTTCCCATGACGTGCGCCGAGGGTTATTTCATTCATACCAGCCCGGCTGGAAAAGACTATTCATCAGTTGCTGAAGGACTTGTCCGTGCTGACGGTAAAGGTGCGATTGCCAGCTGGTCACCAACAGGATACGGCTTGACGACGGGTCATATGATCATGGATGAATTTATTTTTGACCAAATATTTAATCACCAAGCAAACCAGTTGGGATATCTGACCACGAATGCCAAGTATTATTTATACGCTTATACCACTGGATATCGTGATTTGATTGAAACATATCTCTTGTTTGGTGATCCTGCCCTCAGGTTGCAATTATTACCTGTGGATCTGCCAGCGCCGAGTGATCTTATTGCGAACGCGATTTTGTGTTCACAAGTGGATCTGACTTGGACTGATAATTCGAGCGATGAGACCGAGTTTCGGATTGAGCGTTCACCGGATGGTGTAAATGGGTGGGAGCAGATAGGTGTTGTCGATGCAAATATTACAAATTACACTGATCGGGAAACAGATTGCTTGACCCCATATTACTACCGGGTTATTGCTTTTCGTGAAGGTGACCTCAGACTATCGAACTATTCTAATATTGCAGAAGTAATCACGCCTGATTTTCTTAGATATTATCTTCCTCTAATAGAGCGGTGATAAAGAAGTAGACCGCATCTTAAATTAGGTGGCCAAAAAAGAGTGGATTGAAAATTGATTTACTCTTGATTTTGTGGAATCCATTGATTAATTATCGCCCAGATGCCTAGTTTGGACCCTAAACATATCAACCACCTTCCAAAAGGTCCATTTACAAACCATACCTTCTTGCCTTTTCGAAGAATAGCAACAACGACTCCTAAAATTGAGGAATAAGGCACCCACGATATTGCGCTCGAATATGTGTTATCTCCCTTGATCCAGCACTGACCTTTATTTATTTCAATGATCCGGTGAATTACTAATTTTTGGTTAACCTGTTCAATGTATGCAACAACCCTACCTGGGGAAATCCGTTTTGTCTCTATGGGAGCAATCCTAACAATATCCTCGCCTTTAATAAATGGCAACATGCTTTTACCCTTGACCTGAAATTGAAAAAAGGAGTTTCTACCAAGAATTACTTCAATTAATTGGACGAGTTCATCGGATGAGATTGGGTTTACGTTGTATGATAATTCGTTAACAAGCTTAGCTGTCTTAGGTTTGGGCATCCATCACCGGAATATATTTTAATTTCGATTTTTTCAAATTGATTTTACCTTATATCGATCTCACAAAATAATCGTGATGTAGACATAATAATAATCAAACCAACTTTTTATTAACTTCTCCAAAACGGGAGAAGAGCATACAAGATTCTAAGGTAAAATTGGACACACATTATGATTTACGATAAGTTGCAATTGGTGGATTTCATGAATATTGTTAGCATAGAAATGGGATAGGGGAATGGATATTAGACAGTTCTTTTTAATATTTCGACGTTGGATCTGGTTGCTGGTGATTGGCACATTGGCAGGAGGGGCGATTGGTTACCTGGTAAGTAACGCCCAAACACCAATGTACCAGGCAAGTACGCGGTTTGTTGTCTTGCGCGCTGCACAGACTGGCTCTTACGATTATTACTCATACCTTGAGGGTCAAACCCTGATCTCCACTTATGCCGAGTTACTGACGACTGATAAACTTCTTGATGAAGCATCGCAAGTCCTGGGTTTCCCGGTCTATGCAGGTCAAGCAAAGGCAGAACAGCTTGGTGAGACACAATTCGTCAGGTTAACGGTAACCCATGCGGACCCAGAGAAAGCTGCCACTATTGCGAATGTCCTGGTGGATGTACTGATAAGCCAAAACCAGGAATTGCAATCGATCCGGTACATCAATGCAGAACAAAACCTGCAAAATCGAATTACTGAAACTCAAGCCCAAATTGATATATTGCAGTCTGAAATTGATACTATTTCAACTTCAACTGTTCAAGACCAACTTGCTACTGTACAGAGCAACATTGACACAATCCAGGATCAGATCAGCGAGCTGGAAACTCAAATTACTTTACTAAAAGCAACAGCAATTACAGAAGAGCAGCAGGCACAATTAGCTGATAAGCAAGCTAACCTGGATCAGCTCAAACCGGTTCTTGCGCTTTATCAGGAAATCTATACCAACCTGGTTGTGCTGGGTCAACCTATAGAAAGTGGGGGAGATGCGTCTGGCAAACTTGACCAGCTTCAGACTACGTTAAACCTTTACCAGCAAATATACATCAGCAGCATAAGCAGCCTTGAAGCCCTGAGACTGGCGCAGGCACAGAATACACCCAATGTTGTGCAAGTCGAACCTGCAAAAACTCCAAGTGCACCCATATCTCCAAAACCTGTACAATCCGCACTGTTATATGCTGCCGTTGGATTGGTGGTTACCGCGGGGATCGCGTTTCTGATCGAGTACCTCGATGATACAGTCAAGACACCGGATGATGTAAAGAATAATTTTGGCCTGCCAGTAGTCGGTCTTGTGGCGGACCTTAAAGGAAATTACCAGGCGAAAAATGGCTTAAAAAGTGGCGTTTTTGTGGCTGAACAGCCCAGGTCACCAGTTTCTGAAGCGTTCAGAGCCCTAAGAACTAACCTTGAGTTTTCAAGTGTTGATAAAGATCTGAAAATAATTATTGTCACCAGTTCGGGTGAGGGAGAAGGAAAAACAACCATCGCCTGTAACCTGGCAATCATCCTTTCACAAGGCGGCAAAAGGGTGTTGATCCTGGACGCCGACTTGAGAAGGCCTAACGTACATAAGCAATTTTCTATATCCAACAGGGTGGGGTTAAGTGACCTGATCCGCGGACGTTTGGGCTTGGAAGATGTCGTTCAAACTCCAGAGAATATCAAAAACCTTTATATTATTTCCAGTGGCAGTCTTCCTCCCAACCCGGCAGAGTTGTTAGGCAGTTCAAAAATGGCTGAAGTATTGGAGAACCTGAGGAACCAATTCGATATAATCGTGGTGGATTCACCCCCCATGCTTGTCTCGGATGCGCAAATTCTATCTTCGCGTGTTGATGGCATGTTGTTTGTGATAAGACCCGGCAAAACCCATATTGATGTTGCCAAATCACCCCTTGAAGAGTTGAATAGAATCGATGCCAGGGTTATCGGCGTTGTACTTAACCGCATTCCACGCAACAGGGGATATTATTATGGTGGATACCGCTATTATTCGCCATATTATTCAAGCAGTGGTTATCACTATACCGAAACGCTGTCGTCCAGTGCTCTTAAAACAAGAGAAAAAATGAAGTAACCGTAGTGCTGCAAAGAGTAGGCTTAGGACAATGTGGGAAAGGTTGTCTGCAAGCTTTGATTAAATTGGGAAAAGGCAGAAAAGTTTGAAAAATCAACACAAGGACAATCTAGAGAATTTAAAAGGAACTCTGCCTTTAGCCGTGGGTAAATGTCCCCATTTGGGATTAAAAAATGATCCTGATACTTCTTTTGACTACCCATCGATCTGGAATACCTGCCATCGCAGTAATCCGCCTGAAGTTCCCCTCTTGGATCATCAAGCTGTCACCTGCCTGACACCCGAGCATACCAACTGCCCGATTTTTCTGAGTACGGGTAATGACAAATTACCATCATCTTTGATCGAGCATGGACGCGGTAAAAATATTAAGCGTTCCAAGCGAAGGTGGATATTTGGGTTAATTATTATCCTGCTTAGTTTCATTGTCTTATTTGTTCTAAGTCAATTCTTAAAACCGGGGCAAACACCTGAGCAAACACAGGTCAACACACCACAGGCAACCACGCCAAGCTTTATGGAACAGGAAACACAGTTGGTAGCGGTGACAACAGACATAATTGAGTCTCCAACCCAGGAAGTAACACCTCCAGAAGTGAATATCTCAACTGATACTCCTGCGGTGGAGGAGGTTCTTCATAAACTGGATACTCCCATTGGCACAGATCAAAAATTCATTCTACATAAAATCGCCGACGGCGAGAGCCTGGAACAATATGCTGTGCTGTATAACACCAGCCGGGAGACTATTGTTAAGATCAATTACCTTCTGCCAATCCCATTGTGGATTGACAGGCTGGTGGTGATCCCGCTTGACCTTATTGATGCAGTTGATCTGCCTACATTTGAGGCTTATCTTGTGACCGATGAGGAAATATCGCTGGAAAAATTGGCTCTAAAACTTGGCAGTGATGTTGAAAAAATGGCTTATTTTAATGGCATCGAATCCTCGCACGTTTTTTATAGAGGAGATTATATTCTTGTACCGCGGGAAGGATATTATTTTACCAACCCGTAATTCGCAATCAGATTTGACTTTATTGCTTGATTAAGAAAATTATGCCATCCATTTTGTTCATCTGTACAGCAAACCGTTTTCGATCTCCCCTGGCATCAGCCATATTTTGTCACCTATTAAGTAATGCAGGTCTAGAAAACCAATGGAGGGTATCATCTGCGGGAACATGGACTGAAGAAGGTATGCCGGCAACCAGGGAAGCAATCGAATGGGCTCAAAAATCGGGTTTAGACCTGGCCGGGCATCGCTCAAGGGGTATAAACCAAGAGATCGTGTCTGCTGCTGACCTTGTCGTGGTGATGGAACAAGGTCACAAAGAGGCGTTAAATAACGAGTTTACAGGTATCGACGAGAAGGTTTTTACCCTGACGGAGCTGGCAGGTAAACCGGTTTTTGACATCCCCGATCCATATAGTAACATTGATGAGTTGCCTGAAGCGGTCGCTAACGAGATACAACAACTGCTGCTAAAAGCATTTGATCGGATCATTCTTTGGTAGGGTAGATCCCTGTCTTAAGAACCTTTACTTTCAACAACTATTAGTTTTATTAGAGTGTCATATATATGGGATTATTGGTACTGTAAGGTGTGATGATGGATCAAAACAGGGAATTCCAGGCAGAATTTAGCCCCGTCTACTGTCCACACCTGGGGATGTTGGATGACGCCGGTACCTGTGTGGCATTCCCTTCACTGGTCAATGCTTGTCATTACTGCGTTCCCAGGACTACGCCCGATCTGAACCATCAAGGAGCATTTTGCCTGACCTCGAATTTTCAGAATTGCCCTGTATTTCAAGGCGAGGCTGGAGTCAAGTTCCCAAAGAGATTAGCTGATAATTCCAATAACAGGTCAAATCCCGGAAAAAAAATATTTCTGACAATAATGGGTATTCTGGGAATTGTGCTTTTTATATTCCTGTTGGGATGGTCTTTTTTCCCGGAGATTATGCGCCCGATAATTACCCCGACCGATCTTCAGGAATCGGACCAGATCAATTCTGAAGTATACAAAAGCCCCACTGTGTATCAGACGGCAACGCCTGTAGAATGGCTCTTGTTCAGGAGTTCTCCATCGCCTGAGTTTACATTAATGCCCACTGCGACTCCCACAAAGGAGATCACGAACCAAATAGAGCTAACAGATACTATTGCGACAGAGATGATGCCAACAGCGACCAACCTGGTTCATGTCTTTGCACCCTCAAAGCCTGCCAAGGTATTAAACTCAATATTGGACACCAATTCAAGCGGCACGGCTAAAAACCGCACGATCCCCGGCGGAGATGATTATTATGCCAATAAGTATGAGCGCCCATTCAGCCAGGAGGAGATGACCTATTTCCCGGACCTGGACATCTGGAAAGCTGAGGTCACATCTGACAGCCAGTTTTTCTACTTCAGTATTTATCTCGTAGGGGCTGACCCGGAAAGTAACTCGCTGAGGGGAATATACGGTGTTGAGTTGGACTTGAACCTGGATGGCAGGGGCGAGTACCTGGTCCTTTGTGAGCAGCATACAACAGGGGATTGGACGATCGAGGGGGTGAGAGTTTTGCGGGATAGCAACAAGGACGTTGGGGGCAGATTGGCGACTTATCCTGAAGCAGCGAACCCCGGTGATGGATATGAGGATGAAATATTCTCAATGGCGAATCCAATTGATCCGGATGGGGCATGGTGCCGGGTTTCCACTGATGCACCGAGGGTTGAGATCGCCTTGCACCGCCCCTTGATCGGTTCACCACGCTTGTTCGGGTGGGGCGTATGGGCTGATGGTGCGGTCCAGGATTCCAGCCTGTTTGATTACAACGATCATTTTTCAATTCTCCAGGCAGGATCTCCCATTACAGGCAACCGCTACTACCCGTTGAAGAGTATCCACCTGGTGGACAGCACCTGCCGTGAGGCCTATGGATTCACGCCAAGCATGGATGTTCTTGGAATGTGTTTTGTAGCCAAAGCAACAGCAACAGGTTTGGTACCTGTCATTACTATTCCAAATGCATTAATAACGCTGACAAATACACCAATCTATACATCGACTCCCACATCCACTAGTACGCCTACAAACACTTCCACCAATACACCGACTCCAACTTCCACCTTTACACCGACACCGACTTCCACCTATACACCGACACCGACTTCCACCTATACACCGACACCGACTTCCACCTATACACCGACAAACCCCTCTATTCCTACGCCAACAGAGGGTTCCAATTAGGAAAAGCCTTAAACGACCAGCGGAAAAGCTATCTTTGCGTTTGATTCAAAGGGACCGTTTATTGGATCCGTGCAAGCACTGTCATGCTTGAATTACCTCGATTTGCCCACATAAAGTAGGGAAGAAAACGTAAAGCAATCCCTCCCTGGGAATTGCCGACGAGTTCTATGTAATTTAGCCCTGAAAGATTCTCGTCTTCGACCCCCAGTGATGAGGTATCCAATAGGGAATCGAAGACATCCACCTCAGGGTTGTCAGTACTTTCCAGGCAGTATAAGAGTGGTCCGCGCGTTACGGCGGTCTTATTCTGCGCACTTTTTACCCCGGGATGGAAGATGAGCGGGCGAACTGGCATTTCAAAATGAATGGTGATTTCATCTGCAGGGTGCCAGACACGGTCTAACGTGATCCACCTTGCCACCCTGGGGTCTATCCCGGCAGCGGTAATTTCTGCTTGTAGCAAGGGTTTGTAATGCCCGATCAAATCCTCGTTGATCGAAACCTCGGCTGAGGGGCACCAGGAAGGCAATCGCAGGTGGATCCTGGAGGCTTGAGGTTTTGACATCTCCAGGTGCAGGTTTACATTACCCTCCCAAGGGAACTTGCTGTTCATATCTATGTTGAGATCATTTAATTTCACAGATGTTGAGAAGTACTGATGTACGTAAATATCATTTGCCGTCTCTGTGTACTGGTACTTTTCCAATTGCGCCAGGGTGCGGCTCAGGTTGGAGGGGCAGCAGGGCACCGCGTACCAGGGTTTACGGGTGATGCCGCCGTGGCAGGCCAGGGGATTATTGTAAAGATAAGATTTGCCATCCACCGCCAACCCAACCAGGGCTGCATTGTACAACTGCCACTCCAGGAGATCACTGTATTGTGCTTTGTTGGTCAAAATTGACATCTCGTGGTCCCAAAAAATACTAGCCAATGTGGCGCAGGTCTCTGCGTAGGCCAGCTCAGGATCCAGTTCGTAATCCCTGCCAAAGCCTTCGATCTCCGGTCGGGAGCCAATCCCACCGCTGGGGTACATGCGCCGTGTCACCATATGCTCCCAGACTTGTTCAAGGCGTGGCAGGTCTGATAAGTCGCCAGATAGGCGGGCTGCCATGGCACTGGCTGTCTGCAGGTAGGCAAAGCGCACGGCGTGACCTTCAGGTGTGTTCTGTTTGGACAGGGGTTTATGCTGTTGTAGCAACCTGCCACTAATTGCATTGAACAGGTAGCGGGTCTTACCAAAGCGGCCTTTTTTGGCGTAATTACCCGCTGGTATGTGCTTGACCTGGATATCGGGATGGCAAACGCGAAATTTATCTTTTGCTAGCCGGACCAATTTTGATCGTTTTGCCGCGCTTTTGTTTTGCTGGAAAAGGTGAAAACCAAAACGCTTATCCCGACCACGCTGGTCCAGGAATTGCCGGGCAAATGCAAGGTGGGGTGGGTGGTGCGTGATTTCGTATAGTCGTAATAAGGCGATCTCGATCTCCTCATGTCCAGGGGTGAAGCGCGGACCCTTGCCATTAAAATCTTCTTCGATGCGATCAGCAGCTTTTCTGGCAATCTGCAGGAGGTCCTGCCTGCTGGTTGCCAGAAAATGAGACACCCCGGCCTCGATCAGGTGACCATGGCAGTATAGTTCGTGCTCGATCTGCAGGTTCAACCAGCGATGGCCCGGAAAATGGACCTGGTTGTATGTATACAAATATCCATCCGGATCCTGTGTATTGATCAGCAGGGTGATGAATTGATCCACCAGGCTGGTTAATTGCCGGTTGGGATGATCCTGGAGGATGCGGGATGCGGCGTCGAGCCATTTATAGGCATCCGAGTCAGCAAAAAACCACCCTTCACGAAATACCGGCTTGTTTTCTGCCAGGATGCGGAAGTTGTCGATGCACCCTGATAACTCAAGTTGTTCCCACTGGTGAAAAATACTCTGGGAGCGGTTAATCTCCTGCCAGTAATGCCAAAAGCCGGCTGTCGGGATGGAGCTGTTCGTCATATTGCTTTAATTTTAACATACACCCGCTGAGAGATGATGGCGGGATTTTTTTATTGATAAGGATGGACTGATCACCATTAATCCACGAAAAAGGCATTCTGAATCACAGAAAGGAACGAAAACATCAACTTTACTATAAAATTAAACTTGGTTGCGCATAGCCACTTATTCAATCAAGTTATTGGCCTAAGCGGGTAGAAAAGTAACTGATGACCTTCATTAATTGATCCGACTTGAGTGATTTTCTGATCGGATTTGATCGCCATAACGATAAATTTCGTTAAATACTTTGTTTAGCAGGTAAAAACCCCGCTAATATATTGGATAACATTAAAATGATCCAAAATGCGCATAGTAATATTTTGACGTTTATAATTCATAGATCCCTGGCTTTATTTGCCTGTGGATTAATGCAATAGGGTAGGGGAGTTCCATGCAGACCAGCCAAAAGGTTTTGGGCGGCGACAACGGCCATCTTTTCGCGGGTCTGTCGACCGGCGGTCGCAATATGCGGCGTGATAAGGCAGTTTTCCAAAGTTAAGAGGGGGTGATCGACAGGTAGTGGCTCGGGATCCGTTACATCCAGGGCCGCGGCGGCGATGTATTTTTCTTTTAAGGCATGATAAAGCGCATCCTGGTCGACCACGGCACCGCGCGAGGTGTTGACCAGGATAGCCCCCGGCTTCATTTTTGCCAGGAATTGGGCGTTGACGAGGTGTTTTGTGTGAGGGGTCAGGGGAACATGGAGGGATATGAAATCTGATCGACCCAAGAGTTCGTCCAAATCTGATACTTTTTGGGCATAAATACCCTCTACGGGTGGGTGTGAGGGGCTATAAAAGAGGACGTGCATGTCAAAACCGCTGGCGCGCCTGGCCACAGCCTGACCAATGCGTCCAAAGCCGATGATGCCAAGTGTACTGTCCTTGAAATCGGTTCCCAATAGAGTTGAAGGACTCCAGGTCTGCCAGGCGCCTGTACGCACATGGCGCTCACCTTCGGGCAGCCTGCGCGCAGCAGCCATGAGGAGTGCCCAGGCGAAATCGGCTGTGGCGTTAGTCAGGATGCCGGGCGTGTTGCCCACAAAAATGTGTCGCCTGGTCGCTTCCTGGATGTCGATATTGTCATAGCCCACCGCATATGTGCTGATCACTTTCAGCTCGGGGCTTGCCGCAGTGATAATTTCCTTATCCATGGGGTCAGAAAGCATGCACAGGATGCCCGATTTGCCTTTAACCAGCTCCAACAAATCAACCCTGCTGGGTGGCAGATCCCCCGGCCAGACTTGCAGGTTGGTCTCTGCGCGCAGCAATGCCAAACCTTTCTCGGGAATGATACGGGTTACCAGGACAGCGGGTTTTGACATGGGTAGATCTCCTTGCAGTTTTTCACCATGATACCACATCAATTCCTTGACTTGCTGTAATTTTATGCTATTATTACTACCGATAATGTTCCTTATCGCAAGTAATTAATTGGGAGTAAAATGGGCTTATGACAGATAATGTGGTTATGGATGGAACTATCAGTAAGGAAAGACCAGGGAGTGTGATAATCTCATCCACTGATCCCCAGGTATTGCAGATCGTGGACCTGGTGATTAACGGCCTGACCAGTGATCACAGCAAGCGGGTCTACAGCACAGCGCTGTTCGAATTCTTGACCTGGTACGACGAAAATGGCAAACCCGGACTCAACAAGGCAACCATCCAGGCGTATAAAAGCAGATTACAAAGCCGCAACCTGGCACCCAGCACGGTCAACCTGAAACTGTGTGCAGTGCGCAAACTGATCCAGGAGATCAGTGATAACGGTCTGATGGACCCTTTGATGGCGGCTACGATCACCAGGGTGAAGGGGATCAAAACCTCCGGTGTGCGCAGCGGGAACTGGTTATCAAGAGAACAGGCGCAAGCCCTGGTTAATTCTCCGGATATCAACACCTTTCGTGGATTGCGTGACCGGGCAGTGCTGGCAGTGATGATTGGTTGTGGGCTGCGCCGCTCAGAAACCGCAAGTCTCACCTATGCGCACATACAGCAGCGGGAAGGACGCTGGGTGGTAGTCGACCTGGTTGGAAAAGGACGCCGGGTGCGCAGCGTGCCCATGCCGCCCTGGACCAAGGTGGCTATAGATGCTTGGGTAAGAGCTCTTGAGACTCGGTTGGGTCAAATCTCGCCTGATATGCGCATCTTTAAGGCCATTAACAAGGCAGATAAACTCAGTGGTGCGCGGAAAGCCAGTGGTTTTTCCAGGTCAGATGGCTTTATGAGCGACCAGGCGATTGCTGATGTAGTCAAGTACTACTGTGACTGGTTGGGCTATGAAAATGTGGCTGCCCATGACCTGAGGCGCACTTTTGCCAAGCTGGCGCGCAAAGGCGGCGCTGAGATCGACCAGATCCAGCTCTCGCTTGGTCATGCCAGCATTCAAACCACGGAGAGATACCTGGGAACCAGGCAGGATCTGAACGATGCCCCGGCTGACCGCCTGGGAATTGACCTTGACAAATGATCTAATCCGCCTTATCTACAAGATGGAGTAATATTTTTGTTCATATGAGAATTTTTACTCATGTGATATTAACCTTGGATAATGTTATAATAATGAAAATCTCATATTTGAACTTTCATAACATGACAATGCCTAGAGTATAATATATTGATCAAATTGGAGATTCTTTCATATCTCTTGAATTGTTTAAATTAAAGGAGAGCCCATGTTATCCACCCATTCATTAAAATTCTGTAGATACTCACTTAATTTGATTTTAATTACAAGTTTATTGACAGGTTTAGTTCTAGCTGGCAAACCTCAAGCAAAAGCTAAAGCTTATTCAGTCACACAAGACCCTCCTCGCATTCAATTTCAGGGACCACCGATGCAATTAATACCGCCAGTTGGCTATATGCAAACATCAGGACCGACATATACCGATTACCGCGACAACCTCAACCAAAGTTGGATGTCCCTAAGTCAAACAGATAACAGACTTATGCAAGATCCAGATATGAGCAGCCTGGCTTATGCCATGGTAGATGCCAGCCTGCCTGCTGGTGTAGACTCGCGAAGTTTACCGTCTGGCATGATCACGATTGATTTGACCTATGATGTGGTCATGGGCTGGGCAACCTCTGGGGATTCAATTACCGTATCAGTCGGGGCTGATGGTCATGGCGCAGCGGTGGCAGACGGGACCGGCTTTTTTTGGACACCCATCTGGCACAGTACCAGTGGCTATCAGCTTGATACTGATTGCAGCATGTCCTTCACCATCACGGTAGAGAGTGATGCACCGATTGTCCTGACCCCACCCTGCCTGACTGGCAGTATTGATGTAATAAATGATGAGATCGATGGCAGTATTTCTGACGATACTGGCAGCACTGCATTAACAGCGACGCTCAGTATGCTGGACAATTTTCTTATTCCTCAACCTCCCTCACCTGGCGCACCTGACGTTACGGGGAGTACCTCGGGTGACGGATCGTTCACACTCTCTTTTTCAGGGGTAGATCTTGGCGCAGAGAGCATGGCAGCCATTGATATGACACATACAGGTGTGAACATACGCTCCTACCTTTATCCCCAGGATGTCTTTTTGGTGCAGCAATTTAACACCATCGCTGGTTTTGCATCGCCAGGTCAGACAGTCAACGCCACCGTCTATGAAGGGATTACCTCTACGGTACGCTGGAGTGGCACAACGAGTGCAAAGTGGCCGCATGGGCTCTATAGCTTTGCTGGGGCAATCGAGATTGGGGACACCATTGAGATTGTTTTGGATGGTGGTGCAACCCTAACCACAAGCGTATTCTCTTTGGGCAATTTTATTTTTGACGTAAGCTCAGAGTCGCTAACAGGTGATGCTCCCGAGGGGGAAGATGTGCGATCAACCTTTTGGCAATGGGCGGGAGAGACGCGCACCTACAATGAAATTCATACTACAGGTGGTATTGGGGATACCTTTATGATGAATTTCTCCCCAACTGATCTGAGGCCTCATGATGAGGTACTGGTGGTGGTGGCTGATGCAAGTGGTAATCAGACCCAGATCACCAGCGGACCTCCTTTCGTCTCTGCACTGATTGCATATGATGATCGAGATTGCATTACTGGGCGGCTGGATGCAACTGGTCTTCCGATTACCGTGACCCTTGATAAGGGTGGTGGTGAGATCTATGAGCGTACACCACCTGGATGGAGCACGGATTCTGGTAACGAATTTGGCGTTTGTTTCCTTATCAGGGCAGCTGATTTTAGCTGGGGTCCGATCAATTTTGAACCAGGTGATATTGCCACACTTAAATCTGATGACACACATTGGTCAGGATCGGTTACTGTAAAAGATTTTAGTTGGATTGGTGATACATCAACTGACACCATAAGCGGCCAAGCCCCTGATGGAGACATGGAAATCCGTGTTTCCCAGTGGAACAGTGGGTTTTACCCACTGCTTGGGACAGTCACCAAGCAGGTAACTGCTTCTGGTACATCATTTTCAACCAGTTTCACAAATTTTGATGTTAGGGACGGAAATATCATTTGGTGGGATCATTATGATGCTATCAGTGGATATGGCAATTTACTGAATCCCTGGAGCTCACCATCATTGCCCTACTTTGAGCTGCAGTTGTCACATAATGCTATTAGTGGCACGGACAGCAATCCCGATGAAACAATTACTGCAAACCTGTATGATGAAAGTGATACCCTCTTGGTGACTACCAGCGACGACGATGACAGTGATCCATGGCGATTCTGGTTGGGAAATTTCGGGACCTATACATTCCAGCCTGGTTATAAGATTGTTGTCAGCTCAACCAGCGGATGGTCATCTGAGATGGTTGTACCTGGTCTCTCCATAATTGGTGATATGTCGTCTGATATGATCACTGCGCAGGGACCGGATGGGCGGCTGTTCCTGGAAGTATATAACTCAGATTTCAGCCAGGGACAGGGCAGCTTTATACCTGCCTCAGATGTGCTGTGGAACCTGGCTTACTATGGATGGGACCTTATGCAAGGGGACACGATTGCGGTAACTTACGAGGCATTAGATGGAAACCGGGCGAGGCTTGAAGAGCGCATGGGTGAAGTGTATAATGTTGGCACCTGGCTGAGTCCGGGATCCCAAGACTGGATATGGGGGAATGCCATACCAGGTTCAGAAGTGACGATCGAGACGGACTCAGAGACACTTACTGCTTATGCTGACCCAAGTTGCGATGGCTGTTGGGGGGGAGTCTCAATTGATCTTGAACCCGGGGACACGATCACCGTAACAGCAGGCGACGGCCTTTACCCAGTTGAGTTTTCCATTACCACTCCTTTTGTGGCACAGGCTGACTCTGACACAGACGTTGTTGCTGGTCAGGTAGGTGGACGAGCCGATGATTGGGTGGATATTAATGGCAATTGGGAGAATGGCTATCAGCAGATAACCACAAACGCTGATGGAAGTTTTTCAGCTGATTATGATGATATACCACGTGGGGGTGATGGAGGTATTCACTATTCTTATATTGAAGATGCCACACAGATTGTTTCCGAACTGTATTTTAGAGCTCCTGACCTGGTCTTGGATATTTTCCCCCAGAATAACAGCATCGAAGGCAGATACGCTCTCGGGCATGAGATCACGTTGAAGGTTTATGACAGTGGGGACATGCTTAAAGCCACCATAACGCTTCCAACTGAAGAAGTAGAGTGGTTCGGATCCATGACAGGCTTTTCCACTCAAAATCAAGACGATCTCTGGAATCCCTCTCTTCCGGACATTGCTCCAGGCGACAAGGTATATGGTTTCGTGGACGATGCGGAGAGCTTCGATGCTTACGCACAGGTTGGTGAAATAACTGCCGAGGTAGATGCGGATGCCAACAGCATCAGCGGGTATTTGGATGTCGATTGGCTACCTGATGATGAGCTGGTGAGAGTGGACTGCCAGCCTTGGGGCGCGCCTGGCGGTGCTACAAGCAAAGAGGATTTTATCTTCCCAACAGGAACTGATCCTTTCACCTGCTCATGGGATCCCGATACCGAGTGGGACGTCGAGCCGGGTCAGGACATCGGGGTGATATACCAGGATGAGGATGGAGATAATATTATCTATTGGTTCCAGGAAATTTCATATGACCTGTACCTGGATATTAATTACGACCATGATTGGATCGAGGGCCAGTATCCCCCCGGTTACGAAGTGACATTAACCGTAACTGAAAGCGATGGAACGACCGTCAAAGCCACAACCACAATAACGACAAGTGAAGTACCCTGGTGGGGCGGGCAAACAGGCTTTTCGACCAATATGGATACTATATGGGATCCAGAACGCCCTGATATCCAACCGGGCGACTGGGTGTATGGCGAGGTAGAGGCTGAAGGTACCACCTATTATGCCGAAGTCCAGCTTGGAACGATCACAGGCGAAGTAAATATCGATACTGACAGCATCCGTGGGACTATCAATGCATCCTGGCTGCCGCAGGATGTTGATGTGGAGGTGCAGTGCCATGCCTGGGGTTCAGATGGAGGTGCACCCAGCAAACAGGATAATGTCCCTCCAAATGGAAGTGTCATCTACGCATGCTCATGGGATCCCGACACAGAGTGGGATATCCAACCATACCAGCAAGTGGGTGTATCATACAGGGACCCTGCCGGGCATTGGGTGTATGGTGTGTTCGAAGGTTATACCGATGAACTGATCCTGAGCATCCATTATGACCATGAGTGGATAGAAGGGCGCTATGAACCAGGACATACGGTCTACCTGCAGGTCCAAGATCCCGAAGGACAGGAAAAAGCACATATCACCCTGCCAACAGGTCTCATCGACGGGTGGGGTGGGCAATCAGGCTTTTCCACCTACATGGAAGGCGCTCAGTGGATACCCAATCACCCAGATATTCAACCGGGCGACATCATCCACGGCGAAGTGGATGATGGCAGCCAATTCTGGGCAGATGTGGAAATTGCTTCTGTCACTGGAATTGTTGATCTGGAAGAAGATAGCTTAACCGGGACACTTAACGCAGCATGGTTGATGCCTGGACCGGTGGATATTGGCTGCTATATCTGGGAGAATAACAGCCCAGGCAACAAATATACCTCAGTGATTCCCAATGGTACGGAAATCTTCACTTGTGATTGGATCGATGATGGGTGGGATATCGTACCCGGTACACAGGTGATGGTGGCTTACTTTGAGCCAGCCGGGCATGAGATTATTGGCGACTTTAGTTATCCAACCCCTTACCTGCAGATCCAAAAACGGTTTGAGGGCGGAGAAAACCCGGGTGTGGGAGGTAATGCCACTTTCTATGTGCAGTACCACAATCAAGGCAAGGGAGATGCTGAGGACGTGACGATCACAGACACAATGGTTGGCATGACCTACCTCGGGGATACCTCCGGGTTCATACTTACCGGATCCGGAAGTGAAGTTAGTTGGAATCTTGGCACAGTGCCCCCAGGAGACTGGGTCGGTTTCTTTGTCTATGCCCAGGTAACCGCTGATGCAGGTGCTCCAGTCAGCAACACGGTTGAAATCAGTACCAGCAGCTTTGACCAGGGCGACCCCTTGGAAAAAGTAAGCACCTGGGAAGGCACGGTCAGTCCTTACGATGCCAAACTCAGTGTGAATAAAGGCACCTGGACCTGGAACCCAGCACCTGGAGAGTATTTTGTCTATAATGTCGGTGTTTGTAACAATGGTTCGACAGGCAGCGCATCGGTATCCCTGACAGACATCCTACCTGGAGCGACAACCTTTGACAATTGGTGGGCTAGGGAGGCTGGTTGGGAGCAAACAGCTCTGCTAGATCATACTCTTGGGTTGCAACACCCGTCAATTCCTGCCCACTACTGTTATGAGGTATATATCCGTGTCTTGCTGGATCCTGAATCGATATCGGGTGATTTATTGACCAATGTAGCGAGTATTGATACTTTGATTAACACTGATATTGAAAATGGTGTGGCAACCCTTGAACATAACGTTGGTGATCCTTATACAGATCTATCTATCTCTACCAACTGGCATTGGGGAATGCTGGTCCCAGGAGGAAATTACCGCTACGGAATTCAATTCAAGAATGAAGGCAATGTTTCGGTGGCTGGTCCGATTGATGTTACGGCAACCATCCCTTCTGGAACAACTTTCGCGGGTTGGAATCACTGGGACTGGGCAGATGTCAGTGATCCGGTCTTCTTGGACAACCAGGTCACCTGGCAGGTGGATACCCTGGATCCTGGAATTTCGGGGACGATTGAGGTCTGGTTGGATATTGATGCAGAAACAGTGCCTGGCACACTTTTGTTCCACAGCGTTGAGATCGAAGTTCAGCCGGAAGAGGGATTCACCGAAAATAACTTGAGCAGCATGGAGGAGACGGTCCATAATCATGGTCCCAACCTACGCATCAGAAAGTGGGGAGACTGGCACGGGTACGGTGAGGGGCATAATGCCTGGTATCAACTGCAGGTGGAGAATGTTGGCGACCAGATTGTTGAAAATGTGGTCATCCGAGATGACTACCCTGCAGCGATGGAATTGGACGGTGGGCTAAATGTCGGCTTCTGGCAATCATGGACCTGGGAAGACAATCCAGCTTCAAATTATTTTACAGTAACATTGGAGAAATTGGAGCCAACCTGGAATGTGGGGATTAATTTCAATGTCGTTATTCCAGGGGATGAGCCTGTGCCATTTGGACAGGTCTTCACAAACACTGCCACTATTACAGAGGATCCTGAAGATAGCAACCCTGAAGATAATACTGCAATTTACCTGTTAGGCAGTGGACCGGATATGTTCGTGGAGAAGACTCTACAACAGGGTAAGTTCATTCCTGGCGAAGAAGTGACTTTCCTGTTACGCTTTGGCAATGCCCAACCCGGTCATGCCCAGTGGTGGAACATGACAGGAAATGGGATAGTAACCGATACCTTGCCTGATGGAATGAGTTATGTCTCCGCGGTTCTGCACTGGTGCGGTGAGACAGAGTGGTGTGATTTCACACCTGAAGATCCCATCGATCAGACATTATCATGGACAATTGGCGCATATAACGCGGGAGCTTGGAATGAGGTCCTGCTGACTGTGTTAATCAGCGACGATGTGCAGGATGGGGATGAGCTGGTCAACTTGCTGGAAATCGTCAGTACAGAGCCAACACAGGATCTTGACCCCTTCCCAGATAATAACAGTAGCAGTTACACTGGGAAAGTGGAGATCCCATTCTTCTACATTTATCTTCCACTTGTGCTGCGTAATTAGATATAGAAACAACAGGGGAGCTTGCTCATTAACAACAATTACAATACCTGGCTCATTTTTACACTTAGATTTGAGCCAGGCTTGTTTAAGGGTGCATACATTCGGAGAAAGCTACTTATACTATCGATTTTCGAAAATTGTGATACCCTAAGTGTATAATTAATGGTGTTAATCACCTGCCGGAATGACTCATACTGAAGTCACATTAAATCATTAAGATCAAATAATAAGTCCCAAAAATGAAAGAAAGTAAATCCAAGATTATTACTTATGCTCTAGGGATGTTTATCACGTCCATTCACATCAATCTTCTCAAGACCTATACAGCTATTTATTATGTAGACGCGCTGGGGCTCAAAACCACCCACTGAGCGCTGGTACTTTTTTTATTTATACCTTCATTGATGTTATTGACAACCCGGTGTATGGTTTCCTGAACGACCGGACTCGCACCAAGTGGGGCCGACGACTTCCCTTGCTGGTGATCGGCAATCCCCTGATTATCTTGGGATTGGTTGTTTTTACAGCACGCCCGCTTTTCTGGCAGGAAACTCATTGCTTGCCTATGCGACTTTGTTCTATATTTTCACAGATATGCTGGACTCGTTGATCAATGCCAATTATGGCGCTTTGTTCCCTGAGTTAGTCCGTACAGACGCCAGTCGCGCCAAGACAACTCTGAGATCAATCAGATTCAGCTGTTGCTTGGTCATGCCAGCATTCAAACCACGGAGAGATACCTGGGAACCAGGCAGGATCTGAACGATGCCCCGGCTGACCGCCTGGGGATTGAGCTTAAACGCTAAATCAAAGCTTACTCTGCCCCATCTGAGAGGTGACCCGGTAAATAAATATAAACTATACGAAATAAAAGGATATTTACTTTTGCGGGCTGTTGCCAAACCAGACCAGGTAGCCCTTATCTCAAGGAGAAAATGCCATTGACCATGCAAATTTTCCTAAAAATTGATTTACTTTGAAAAATTATCGTTTGGTGTCATAAAAGGTATAATTCTTTAATAAGTCTTGTAATTTATTGCATGAAGTCTGTGAACCTTAACCAAAACCTTTTTTTATTTTCTAAAGCCAAGGAGGAGTCATGAAAGAAAGCAAGTTCAAGACCTTTAATTACGCCGTAGGTATGTTCGGCACATCCATCCCAATCAATCTATTGAAAACCTTTGCTGCAGCTTATTATGTCAAAGACCTGGGTCTGATCACAGCTGCGCAGTGGGCAAGCGTCCTGTTTTGGTACACCTTTATCGATGCCATTGACAACCCGGTCTATGGTTACCTGTCTGACCGCACGCGCACCAAATGGGGTCGGCGCAAACCCTGGTTGGTGATCGGCGCACCGCTGCTGGTGCTGGGACTGATCGCTTTCTACTCGCCGGCATCCTTCCTGAGTGGCGGTTCTGCCTTTGCCTGGGTGATGCTTATCTACATCTTTACCGGTACACTTGACTCGGTCATTAATGCCAACTACGGTGCGCTTTTTCCGGAGCTCTTCCCGGATGATGTCAGCCGTGCCAAGACAAATGCTCTGCGGCAGGCTTTCCAGTTGGTCGCCATGATCATCAGCATCGCTCTCACCCCTGTTGTGGCCGGAAAACTGGGCTTCAGTACCACCGCCATCATTTATGGCATTATCGGTGGTGCGGTCATCCTGTACATGGCACTAACCAGCAAGGAAAAACCGGTTGAGCCCGAGGAAAAAAAGCCCCAGTTGTGGGAAAGCATAAAAAGCCTGGTCACCAATTGGAAATTCTGGATTGCGGGCTTTGCCAACGCCTTTTACAGCGCTACCATGTCGCTGGTGATGGCTGCGTTGCCTTTCTATGCAGATTACAAGCTCGGGATCAGCAGTTTACAGCAAACCATCCTGTTTGCCACCGTATTGTTGATTGCGATTGGCAGCGTGGCTGTGTGGGCTGCCCTGGTGCGTAAGTATTCGCTCATCCTGGTCTGGCGGGCAGCTTTGATCACGCTCACCATGGCATTCATCCCACTTTACTTTGCCAACAGTTTTGTAATGGCGATCATTTGCAGTGCGCTGGTAGGATTTGGATTTGCTGGCGTGATCACCACCATGGACCTGGTGCACGCCAAGATCATGGATGAGGATAGGCTAAAGCACGATGTGCGCCGCGAGGGCATCATCTCTAACGCGCTGGGCTTCATGAACCGCCTGAACGGTTTATTTACCAGCCTGGCTTTCCTGCTGATCACGCGCCTCTTTGGCTTCGTGAGCGGGGATCAACCCGGCCCGAGCCCAGACCAGGCTTCCCTGTTCCTGCTGACGGTCTTCCCCTTTGTTCTCTCGGCCATCAGCGTGGTGTTTGCCTTTATCTTGAATTTTAAGGGTATGCCAGCCGCGTCAAAACCAGAGGATCTGGCTGAAGTTTAGGACGAAGACACCTGACCCCTGGGTTTTAAGCGGTCGGGTTGGGAAAAAGGTATACCTGATATATTGTTTTACTTAAGGCAGGCAAAGTTTATCTTTGCCTGCCAATGGAAAGGAAAAACGCCATGGCATTGATAAGACTTGACCATACCCCTAAAACTATAAAAGTTTGTACTTCTTTGTTTATTATTTTGCCCGACCCTTCCAAAGTTGGATTATTGCCTATACGCAGTCGTAAGGTTTTATACCTGTACCACGGGTTGAGCGATGATGCCAGCGCCTGGCAGCGCTATTCCTCGATCGAAACGGTCGCCAACCAGTACGGACTGGTGGTCATCATGCCATCCGTTGGGCGTTCTTTCTATACCGACCAACCAAATGAACAGATGTACTTCACTTATTTAATGAAAGAGCTCCCTCAGTACCTTGAGGATGTTTTTGGGCTGCGGCCAAAGCGTGAAGATACCCTGCTGGCGGGCCTCTCGATGGGCGGGTATGGCGCTTTCAAGGCTGCCCTGCTCCATCCGGAAATGTTCGGCGCGGTGGCCAGTTTTTCAGGGGTTCTCACTTTTGATTTTCTGCAGTACCGTACTGATGATCCGCGTAATAAAGAATTTTCATACCTGTTCGGTGATTTAACAAAATTACCTGGCAGCATGCATGATCCCAAGGTGTGGCTGCAGAAGGCTTCCGGCAACCCCAGTAATCTTCCTAAACTTTATGTGGCATGCGGCAAGCAGGATGATCTTTACCCCATCAACAATATCTTTTATGAAATCTGCCAACAATTTGGCATTCCAGTTGATTACTTGGAAGAAGATGGCAAACACGACTGGTATTTCTGGGATCGTCAGGTCAAACGTTTTATTGAGCTTGTGCTCGGTCCTCCACCAGCATAAAGGATAAATCATCATGGAAGAGACAATCAAATTGCCTTTATTCATTGAGCATAGCCGGCAGGGTGCCTACTTTACACTGCCTTTCACCCTCCCCCAGGATGTTGAACAACTTAATATTACTTACAGTTATCAGCGCTATGACGGATCAACTTACCCGGTACACCAGGGTATTTTCACTTCAAAACAGGAGATCAACATTATCGACCTGGGGCTGATTGCCCCGGATGGCAGCCAGGTCGGTGCTTCCGGCTCTGACAAGACCGAGATCTTCATCAGCCAGAACGATGCCACTCCCGGCTATTCTCCCCACGCCCTCCCCGCCGGGGAATGGTCGATTTTGGTTGGTGCTTACAAGATCGCCCCTGAAGGGGTCAAGGTTTCTTATACAATTTCGTATAAGCAAAAGAAAATTAAGCTACTTAAAGGCGATCTTCATATGCACACCCTGGCATCGGATGGCGTGCATACTGTCAAGGAGCTAGCCACAAAGGCTATGCGCAACGGTTTGGATTTTATTGCCATCACCGACCATAACCAGATGGTTTCCCGTGATGCCTTACCAAAAATTTCGGGAATCACACTCATCCCGGGGGTTGAATGGACACACTACCTGGGGCATGCCAACTTTTTAGGGGTTGACAGGCCCTACGATGGTCCATTTATGACCAATGGCGACCGGGAAATGCAGTCCAAATTCGCCCAGGCACGTCAAAGCGGAGCTTTAATAACGGTTAACCACCCCTTTGAGAGCGGCTGTGAGTTCAAATTTGACCTGAATAGCATCCATTTTGATGCCCTGGAGGTCTGGAACGGTCCGATGCGCGAATCCAACCTACGGGCTGTGGGCTTATGGCAGCAGTTGCTTTGTTCAGGATTGAAAATCCCCGCCTGCGGCGGCAGCGATTATCACCGGGACACGCCCTTTATTTTCCTTGGCGGTCCCACGATGGGCGTATATTCACGTTCCACCGGCTTTTCTGACATTCTTGAAGCTATCAGGCAGGGGCACGCCTACATCACATTTGCCCCCAACGGACCCAGCCTGGATATGCATGTTGGGGATGCCATGATGGGCGACAGCACACCATGGAAAAAAGAGAACCAGGTAAAAATCCAGGCGCAAGGACTGCAAAAGGGTGACATCATACGAGCGGTCACCCGGGCTGGCAGTGTGCCTATTTTGGAAGCACCCCAGCATGGGGAAACGAATATCTCACTGCCAGTCGAAGAACCCGGCTTTATGCGTATCGAGATCCTGCGTTCCTTCCTGCCGGGAATCCCGCCCTTGCCAGCACTGTTGGGTAACCCGATATATTTTGACGCAGGGTAATGGATTGAAGAATTTACTGCAACAGACTTGATAATTTGCAGAATCTTATTGTTTTTGGGCTGACTTTGGGAGCATAAAGATGAATGGCAGCCCCAGGGGGAATAAACCCGCCGCTATCAAAAAGGTCAGGCGCATACCAAACACATCTGCCATCTTCCCCGCCGCTAAAATAGCAACTGATTGCAGAATGAAATTGAATGCCATGTATATGCCATTGGCAAAAGAGCGGTTGCCGGGAAAACTCTCCAGGATGATCGCCATAAAGACCGGGATGATCGAAATGCCCACGATCCCGATCAGAATGAGCAGCGGGATCTGCCAGAAACCCTTAATCTGAATAAAGAGGAAGGTGAGAATGGGGGTCAATACATACGAAATGACGAGCATCCTCTTGCGCCCAAGGCGATCACTGAGTGTGCCGGTAATTAATGTCCCGGGAACACTGGCAATCTGCATGATCGACAACGAAGCCCCCGCCACCCAGAGTGTGGAGCCCTCGGATGTCAGGTAAGTGGGCAAAAATGTCGTGAACAATGCTGCCATGAGCGAGCGGGCAATGATCAAGACCGCCAGGGGCAGGAATATACGGCTTACTTCCCGAAATTTGACCTTTACCCTGTCATCATCTTTTACCTTTTCTGACCGGGTGGATAAAGAAGCCAGTTTAACGCCTAGAAAAATGGAAACCAGGATTCCCGCCAGGGCTAACCAGGGTAAGCCTTTCAATCCAATGTAACCAACAGCGGTAACGACCAGAAGCGGACCCAGTGAACGACCCAGTTCGCCACCCATCATCCAGAGACTCATCCCGCGACCCAACTTGGACCCGGAATTCACGCTGCTGACCACCGGACCGGTGGCATGGAGGGAGGCGGAACTCAACCCGGAGATGACAAGTAGGAAGATCAGAAAACCCGTGGAGGGTGCAATGCCCAGGCAACTCATTGCTACGCAGGTGATGGCTGGCGAAAGGATGATCAGGAGGCGCATGTTCCTGCGATCCGCCAGCCTGCCGATCAGGGGTTGCAAGAGTGAGGGGAGGTTGTAAAACAAGGAAAGAAGACCGGCAGTGGTGTTGGTGAGGGTAAATTTTTGGATCAACAGGGGCAGCAGGGCTGGCAGGAAACCAGAATATGTATCATGCATGGCATGCGCACTGGCCATTAATACCACTTTGCCTGTATTGAATTTGTCAGATCTGGTCTCTGCTGCAACGCTCATGGTGTCTCCCAAAGGTTATATTGTACAACAGTTAGCCCTATGAGGTGGAACAAAGCGGAATTCTGCCATTCCGGTTAGCGGTTATTGGAGGATCCTACCATTCAAGATTCATACGGATTGATCTCTTTGTGATCTTTACAAGCAACAATAGTCCGTCCAGCCATGATATATAATTAGGCGAGTTTAAACTTCAAACCAAGAGGCAGGAATTTATCATGGATTTAAGCAATGAGCAATACAGCAAGCAATCTCCACTGTTGCCCCTGAGCATCGAAATTGTGCAGGAACTTTGGAGTAAGACCTACAACCAGGACGGCAAGCCGGACTGGTCGCACATCCTGCCCTATTACGATGAGCAGCTCGTCTTCCAGGACTCCATCCAGCGCGTCGAAGGCAAAGCGGAGTTCAGTGCGATGTGTTCGCGGTTGACAGAACGCTGCGAGAAACTGACGATGGACATTTTAACGATATCTCAAACCGGGAATTTCATTTTTTTTGACTGGAAAATGACCATGGTCTTCAAAAAATATCCCAGCACACCGATCTTTGGCTGTACAAAACTGACCCTCGGTGAAACAGGTACCATCAGCGAACAAAGGGATTACTTTGACCTGTGGGGTGACATCTTCAACGGCATACCGCGTTTCAAGAAGCACTACCGCAAATTCATGCAGCAAAAATTTGGATAAGGACCGGGTTAAGATATGCAACTTCCAGAAGAATTGATGTTTATGGCTAATGCTCGCAAACCACAAAAGACCACAGATGCGCGCATGGATGGCAAGACCTGTATCATCACCGGGGCAACCTCCGGGGTTGGATACGCCGCTGCCAGACGGTTTGCACAGGGTGGCGCTCGGCTGATCCTGGTCTGTCGAAACCAGGAAAAAGGCCAAAAGGTTAAGGATGAACTGCAGAAGGAATTTGGGACCCAAACCGATCTGCTAATAGCTGATTTTTCAGACCTGGACCAGGTGAGAAATGTAGCAATCCAGATCCTGGAGCAGTTTGAACACCTGGATGTGCTGATCAATAATGCCGGCATCCACAACACCAGGCGCATCCTCACCCCTGTTGGATTTGAGGAAGTGTTTTGTGTGGATCACCTGGCTTCATTCCTGCTCACCCGGTTATTACTGGAGAGAATGATCCAAAGTGCGCCTGCCAGGATCATCCAGGTGAACTCAGAGGGACACCGCTTCAATGGGCTGGATATTGAAGACTTGGCCTGGGCAAAACGCCGTTACAAAGGTCTGCAGGGCTACGGGGCAGCCAAAACAGCGCAACTGCTCACCGCCTGGAAGCTGGCTGACCAACTGGAAGGCAAAGATGTGACGATCAATGCGATGCACCCGGGAGCAGTGGTGACCAATATCGGGATGAACAACGGCTTGCTATACCGCTGGTACCAGAAGTACCTGCTTTTCCCAACGATGAAACCACCAACCATATCCGCAGAGGCTCTTTACTACCTGGCAGCTGCACCTGAAATGGCATCAGTTAGCGGCAAGTTCTTCAACCTGACCATCGAAGAAAAACCTGCGCCCCATGCTCTGGACCGGGAGTTGGGCGAAAAAGTGTGGGCGCTGAGCGAACAGATGACCGGTTTGTACTCAGATTAACGGGGTAAACAGTAAATTAATGATACAATATGTGCGTTTATGCGCTTATGCATATATATGGAAATTATGGAAATTGACCGACTAAGCAAAGAAATACAACTACTGCACCAACAGGTATGCCCGGCGCTTGGAGATCCCAAACGCATGCTGATCCTTTACCTCCTGGATGATGGGATGAAGTGTGTCAATGACCTGGCGCAATCACTTGAGGTACCCCAATCGACGGTTTCGCGCCATCTGCGCGTGCTGCGCGAACATGGACTGGTAAGGACAGAACGCCAGGGTACCAGCGTGGTGTACAGCCTGGCCAATGAGCGCATCATCCAGGCCTTGGAATTGCTGCGCCAGGTGATGTCGGAACAGATCAAGGATAGATTGACCCAGGCGAACTTAACTTAAGAATCTTAGTGTTAGGAAAGACCATATAAAGGAGATTTATTTATGAAAGTTGTTATTGTTGGTGGTGTTGCAGGCGGTGCCAGTACTGCTGCCAGGCTGCGACGAATGGATGAAGCAGCCGAGATCCTGATCCTGGAAAAAGGCCCGGATATCTCGTTTGCCAATTGCGGCATGCCCTATCACATCGGTGAGGTGATCACAGAGCGTGAAAAGTTGCTGGTGGTAACCCCTGAAAGCCTGCGTGGATTGCTCAACATCGAGGCAAGGGTCAACCAGGAAGTTCTTCAAATCAACCGCGGTGCTAAAAGTGTCCTGGTGCGGGACCTTTTGACAGGGCGGGAATACTCCGAATCCTACGACCGCCTGGTACTCTCACCGGGCGCTGCACCGATCGTGCCACCGCTGCCGGGTGTGGACCTGCCAGGTGTTTTCACCCTGCGCAACCTGCCCGATATGGACAGGATCAAGTCCTTCGTTGATCAACAGAAGCCTGCGCGAGCCGTGGTGGTTGGCGGCGGGTTTATTGGCCTGGAGATCGCTGAAAACCTGGCGCATCGCGGTGTTCAGGTTACCCTGATCGAAATGCTCAACCAGGTGATGGCACCCATTGACTACGAAATGGCTGCCCTGGTGCACCAGCACCTGCAATTCAAAAAGATCCGCCTGGCACTGGGTGATGGCTTGAAGTCCATCCAACCCAGTGAACATGAAGGATGGTTACAGGTATGTCTTTCCAGTGAACGTAAAGTGGATGCCGAGATGGTCATTCTGTCCATTGGGGTCAAACCAGAAAACCACCTGGCAAAAGAAGCCGGGCTGGACCTGGGTATCCGCGGGACTATCGTCACCAATGAGCACATGCAGACCTCAGACCTGGATATTTATGCCATTGGCGATGCGGTCCAGGTGACCAGCCTGCTGACCAATGCCCCCACCAGCCTGGCTCTCGCCGGGCCGGCCAGCCGTGAAGCCAGGATTGCTGCCGATCACATCGCTGGAAGGAAAATGAACTTCAAAGGCGTCCAAGGCACATCGGTGGTGAAAGTTTTTGACCTGACTGTGGCTGCCACCGGTTTGAACCAGCGCCAGCTGATCGACCTGAAATTACCCTTCAACAGTGTGATCATTCATGCTTCCAACCATGCCGGATATTATCCCGGTGCATCCCCCATGGCCTTCAAACTGCTCTTCTCCCCTGAGGGGAAGATATTTGGTGCACAGGCCGTTGGCGTGGAAGGCGTCGATAAACGCATTGATGTCATTGCCACTGCCATTCATGGGAAAATGACCGTGTATGACCTTGAAGAACTTGAGCTGTCTTACGCTCCCCCCTACGGCTCCTCACGCGACCCGGTAAATATCCTTGGATTTGCTGCTGCCAATGCACTGCGCGGAGACACCCAACTCATCCATTGGGATGAGGTAAAAACGCTGGATCGCCAGGAATACTTCATCCTTGACGTACGTAGCCAGGAAGAACTTACCCTGGGTATGATCGATGGTGCGGTACATATTCCCATGGACCAGTTGCGCCGCCAGGTTAACGAGGTCCCCAAATCCAGGAAGATTCTGGTGTACTGCCAGACCGGGCAGCGTTCATATTTCGCCTGCCGTGCACTGAAGCAGCTGGGTTTTGACGTTCACAACCTCAGCGGTGGCTTTAAGACCTACTCGCATGCCATTGGGAGGCAGTCCAACTTTGATGTCTTTGAGCATGTCTCGATCACCAGCCGCGAAGAGATCCGCGAAGTGCCCCCAAAACCCAGTGGGAAAACGATCAGCGTGGATGCCTGCGGACTGCAGTGCCCGGGACCGATCCTTAAACTATACAATGCAATCAAAGACGTTTCCGAAGGCGACATTGTCACCGTCCAGGCCACCGATTTTGGCTTCACCACCGATGTCGAAAGCTGGGCAAAGAGCACCGGCAACCAATTGTTGTCGCTTGATACAGAAAATGGCGTGATCATAGCGAAGGTTCAAAAAGGTAGACCAAAACCTGCTGCAGCAGGCGGTAGTATGGGTATGAACAAAACCCTGGTCGTCTTTTCCGGTGATATGGACAAAGCCATTGCCGCTTTCATTATTGCCAATGGTGTGGCAGCATCAGGACATACAGCAACCATGTTCTTCACCTTCTGGGGCCTGAACCTGCTGCGCAAGAACGAGCATGTCAAAGTTAAGAAGAACCTGATAGAAAAAATGTTCGGCTGGATGATGCCGCGCGGCACCAGGAAAGCAAAATTATCCCAGATGCACATGGCAGGGATGGGAACAGCTATGATCAAAGGCATCATGAAGAAGAAAAATGTCGACTCCCTACCCGTGATGCTGCAGACTGCCCTGGATAACGGGGTGAAATTACAGGCTTGCCAGATGTCGATGGATCTGATGGGCATTAAACGTGAGGAATTGATCGATGGGATCGAAACCGTTGGGGTTGCCACCATGCTGGCAGCATCGGATGAATCGAACGCGGTGATCTTTATTTAGCATTTGCTTTCAAAAAAAGTCCTTACAGGTGGTGCCTGCAAGGACTTTTTTATTTTACGAAATGCCGCAGTAGGATTAGGCCAAAGGTTTATCGACAATGATCCATGTAATAGCGCCATCCTTCTTCACCTGACACTCCGCCAGGAAGGGAGCAAATAACGCAACCATTTTTTGAGGTGCTATGAAATGGCTGCGCATCAGAGCCAGTTTTTCAGCCAAAGCCAGCAGTTTGACCCCAAAATGATCGATATTGGGCTCTTCTATGACGAGCCTACCACCGGGTTTCAGGACCCGCCACAGTTCTGCGGCTGTCTGGGCAGCATCTTCCACATGGTGCAGGGCATCGACAATGATGATGGCGTTAAAAAGGTTGCCTGCAAAGGCTAGGGTTTCAGTTGAAGTGCAGATCGGCAACAAACCTTCCTTTTCCTTGGCTATCCGGACCATCTTGAAGGACTGATCTGCTGTGACGACCCGGCAGATCCCGCGTTGGAAACCCTGCGAGATCCTCCCAGTACCTCCCCCGGCATCCAGGACCAGGGCACCATCATGAAGATGAAAAAGATTGGTTAAGCGCTCAATATTGTGGTCATTAAAGATCCTGTCATAATAAGGCGCTACGAAGCCGAAGTGATCAAGTTTTGTTTTCATAAATACCTATGCGCTTTTACAAATTGTTATCAACCAATAAACGCCTGGTGACTATTATATCTGTTACTTACTCCCTGATTTTCAGCAAAATGTGATTCTAGTCGTGCAAGATGAACCAGGGGGAGCAATGGTCATTGGGCGTGGCAAGATGATGCTCCTCATAAAATTCAAAGCCACAAGTTGAAAGAATACAACTTATCATTTTGATTGCCAGGATTAGGAAAAAACCAGAAATATTACTTCTGGTCACCTATCCTGACTCTTGGATCAACGATTGCATAAACAAAGTCAAGCAAAAATACTGTGATTGCCAGTAAATATGCATAAATGATGGTTGTACCAACTATTACTGGAATATCATAAAGGCCGATCGCCTTGTAGGTTACCAATCCCAGGCCTGGCCAAATAAAGACCGATTCTGTAATTATGGCACCGGTCCAGATAACAATTAACATAAGGGCAAAGGAAGTAATGATGGTTGGAAGGGTAGGCCGTAATATGTAACGTCGTTCAATATTCCGGGAAGTCAGACCCTTGGCAATAGCCGTATCCACATAATCCTCACTGGAATAAATTAAGAAAAAAGTTCGCCAATCGTAAATACTGATGAAAAACGAGCTTAATATCAGCGAACTGGCTGGCAGGATCAGGTGTTTAAGAACACTGAGAGCACGTTCAAGAAAATTATCAGGCACCGGGGCATCAATAACGCCACCGAATGGAAGCACTTTTAAAACAGCTGAAAAAATTAATATTAAAAATATGCCGTAGAACCATGAGGGTATGGAAGATGAAGGTGAAAGTAAGATTACAATCTTGTCCCAAATGCTGCCATAAGTCCGTGAAAGAGCCAGAGCAATAAACAGCGTGCTGAAGAAAAGAGACAACTCAGAAGTGCCCATTAAAAGCAGGGTGTAGGGAATCCTTTCCAGGATGATCACCCTTACGCTTCGGGAACCACCATCACTGGTCATATTCTGTGCACGACCAAGTGACAATGTCAGTGCATTCTTTAAATAGCGGAGACTTCGAACCATCAATGGCTGATCCAGGTCGAGGCGTTCAATCTCACTTTGGATCTTTTCAGCTGCCAGATTCGCTTTTGTCTCCGGATCCAGCATTTTGAAAGCTGGATTCATTTGGACCTGCATCGTGATCCGTTGCTGGATCTCTCCCTTCATCATTTCATCAACATAACCGCCCATATTGGCGATCATAATCGTCAGAAAAACAGCCAGAACAACTGTTATGAAAAGAGACAGCAACTTGATCGTTGAATACTTCAGTAACCTGGCAACCGGGTTGGCTGTTTTAGATTTTACATTCTTTGACTTTACATTAATAATTTCTACATTTGATGCCATACATTCTACCTTCTATGATGTGCACCTTGGCAAATTGGCTGATCGATATCGTTGATCAGTTGGCACAGGAGTTGATTTTAGCTGAAAGCATTGACCCACGCAAGACTGCAATTAAAAGTGGAATATTAATGATAGCCCCTAGGGATCAGGTAAAGGGTTGTCCAAAACTATCACGCTAAGGCGTCATCCCTCCTGGCCTGGCTTTCGCTGGAAAGGGATCAACCCATCCAATTAATTTATCAGGCTTGTTTCAATAAACCACTATGCATTTGGTTGACCCAGCTGGTCGTGGTCAGGTAGAAGGTCTTCGATATTACGAATCCCAGGGACCAGGTAACCTGAGATCATGGTCAGGATAGTCAACAATCCGGAGATGACCATGATCAGTGCCGTCCCTGATCCGGGACTATTCCCTACCATCCACTCAAAATTCCTTGCAAACCATGTTTCCGAATTCATTGCCGGTTCCAGGACGCGGTCGATCAACAGCCCACCCAGAACGGGTGTGAAAGTGTCCGGAAACCAGGTCAACATGCGCCTGGCTGAAAATACCCTGCCCTGAACATCCGGCTCGACCTTGGATTGGAGGATCGCCTGGCTGGTAGCGATACCGATATTCGATCCCAGCCCAGCCATTAGCATGGACGGAACCCATATTCCCAGACCTTTGCCCAGGCCAAAGAGGATATTACCCAGCAGGCAAAATGCAACCCAACCAAAAATTGCCCCATGGATTCGTCTTTTGGGTCCACCCCAGGTACTCATCAGCAATGAACCGACCGTCCATGAGATGGCTCCGGCTGTATTGACCGCCCCAAGGACCAGGCTGTCATTACCGGTTCTCAGCAATACCATGGGCACTTCGGCACTGTTGGCAAATCCGAGGAAGAGGTTTGCAATGAACAAGAGGATCACATAAGCCCGCAAGGGTGGTCTTTTCAGGATGTACTTGAAACCAAAGGCTGCTTCATGTATCAGGTTACCCCGGCTGGCCTGTCCCTCAAGAGTTTTCGTTGGCTGGGGAACATGCACCAATAACAAAGCACCAATTGCCAGGAGCAGGCTGCCGATATCGATCAGAAGGATGCCCACCAGCCCGATTGCCGGCATTAATGCCCCCGCCAGCAGCGGGGCGATGATACCCGGTCCCGCCTGTACCAGTGACATCATGCCGTTTGCCCGACCGTATTGCTCCTTGGGAACCATCGTGGTGATGGCGGCAGAATAGGCCGGCCATTGAAAGGCATTACCAAGACCGATGATCGTATTGACCAGGTAAAAATGCCAGACCTCCAGGTTGCCTGTCAGGTAGAGGACTAGAATTGTTAGTGTCCCCAACCCGGCAGCGATATCACTGACCATCATCATTAACTTACGGTTGTAGCGGTCCACCAGCACGCCTGCCAGGGGAATGACCAACAGGTATGGCAGGACAAAGGCAGTCTGCATGATGCCCAACGAGGTTGCACTGCTGGTGCGTTGGAAGACCCAGATCGACAATGCGAACCCGGTCATGCTGGATGCCAGGATAGAGACAGCCTGGCCGCCCAACACGATCATCAAGCCTGTCATACCGGACGGACGGTTTTTACTTTTATCTGCCATAGTCTAGAAATCTCAAAGAGAAGATAGTATAACCTTTTTTGTCGATAGTATATAAATTAAGGAATAATTTTCGAGAATTATGTACTTAGAAAATTGTTGGAATATCTTTCCGGGTTATCTACCACCTGGTTCTTTATCCAGATCTTCTTTGAACCGTGTAAAACCCATGATTAATCCCAGCACGAGTGACCACAGGGCTGCCAGCCCGATCTGCAGGTCTGCCGGCAGGAGGAAGGTCAGTGTATGTGCCGGGATCCAGAACCAGAGTAGGGTTGCCCAGGAGCGTTGGATGCCGTCAAATCCCTTCTGGCCTATGATCAGGTTGTCCTCCAGGCGGTGAAAAGCCATCATCTGGGGACCAAAGAGCAGGTTGGTCAGCACGGATACTGAAAACCCCCACCCCAGGCCTTTTTCGAACGATCCCGGCAGAAAACCATGCGCGATCAATGCCAAAGCAAAGCCCTTCATACCAGTGAAGGCCACCTTGATGAGAACACCCAGCAGTGCCCAGGCAAGCATTTTAAGGATCAACTGCCACCAGGAACACGGAATGGCGATCTTTTTCTGCCTTAGGCTGAACGATATGATCTCACCCAATGTCCCAAGGATGGCAAACTGGATCATGGCAGAGAGCAGCGGGTTGGAGGTAACCCAAGCGGTGTATGTGGTGATCATTTATGCTCCTTCTAGATAATTATTTTCCCAAGCCCGCCCCATCCCAACCCCTGTGGGGTGGATCAGCGATGAATTCGTCGTCATTCAGCAGGATGTAGGGATAGGCAAAGGCTTCAGCATCCTGCTGGACCGTCTGCGGTGGTCGATCACCGACATACGGGGCAATCATCAGGCGGATAACCTGCTCACGGCCATTATATGAAGGCGCATAGGGCTTGATATGGTCCGAAGCAGACATGGTAACCGCCAGGAACTTACCCAAGCCGGTGTCCTGGGTCGCATAGTGATACTGCCGACCGCTGTATGATCCAAATGGATTCAAGTGGATGCGTTTTTCCTGGCCTTGGTGTCGCAGGCGCATCGGGCAAAAAGCCATGCTGGAGTTCACATCTGCAGTCTGAGCAAGCAGCAACCCCTTTTGACCATCTGAAACCGCCACCCAGGCATCTGTGACATGGTTATTGATGCTATCCAGGTTGATATTCTTAGAATAGCGCTCATAATCAAGTGAATAACTGGTCACATGATCGCAGTAGTTGTGTTTCCAGATGCGCAGGGGGGTTCCGAGCCTGCCAAACATGTTTGGATGCAGTTCGCAGGGGCGCACCTCCTTCCAGCGGTCGTCCCAGGTGCGCTGTAATCTCTGCGCCTTGCCGGGGTCACAATGTGAGGGGGTGTCCGGGTAACCTACGCGCAATGTCAGGTAAATATATGGCAGACCTGCAGCCAGGAGGATCTCAAGTTCAACTTTGAATTCCAACTTTTCCTGAAAGCTTGCATTGCCCAGCAGACGTTTGACACCAATTGGTCCCCGGGATATTGCCGCCAGTTGCTGCCAGGACTGAACCCGGATGTCATGCCCGGCATAACGTATGGCACTGGTCAGAAAATCGCCCCTGGAAAACTCAATATCCTGCATTTTTACACTTTTTATGGCTAGTTGCTGGTCAAATATGAGCTGGATGATGCCATTATCCATTGATTTATCGTCCACAAGGACCATTTTTGCACCATTTCCAGCATCTAGCCCCGGTCGCAGACGGTAATCATGCTGGGCAAGGGCTTTAAATGCATCGACAAACAGCAGTTCACTTGAACTCAGACCCGTGAGAATCGCAGAAGGCAGGACCTCACCATCATCACGGGTCACAACCAGGGGCTGTTCAGGGACTTTTCGCAGAGGCAGCCTGACCAGGTTGGTGGAAGGTTTGGGCGGATAATCAACCGAGGAAGTGGGGATGCCACGCTGGTAGTCCAGCAGGCTGAAATCACCTGCGGACGCCTTCTGGGCATGCCAGTCAAACAACTGGCTGCCGTCTGCCACCAGCTTTTGCACATAGTCGCGGGCAATGGTCTCGCGGGTGAGGTTCATGATGGGAGCAGACATGCCGAAGTGGGTGGTCGAAGTGATCTTCAGCCTTACCTCCCGGAGTTCTTTGTATAACTCTACATCTTCCTGGCTAATTGTCTCGCTCAGCAGGCGCCGTGATTGCAGTTCGAGCAGCCGACCCCGTTCCAGACCGGTCCACAAGCGCTGGTTGGACCATTTTTCTGCCCAGCTTGCCATGCCGTCAAAACTGCCATCTGCCGTATCCTGGTGAATCGTAACCTCAGTCAAGATCGAATGACATTCGATATAATCACCCGGTGTGGTGAAGCGCACATAATCCATGTCCAGGATGGAATCGACCAGTCCCTGTAAACCATTGATCGTCGGGTATACTTTTTTCAGCAGCGGCACATCAAATCCCTCCCAGAAGCTGTCATCGGCATCCATATCGATCAGCAGGAGCAGATCATGCGGTTCGTCAAGACGCAACTGGTAACGGCGCAGTTGTTTGATCCAACGGCGCAGAGACAGGTGGTCCAGCAGGTCGCCTGTGTTGAAACAGGGTAAAAGGATCATTGTCTCATCCAAGTCTGGATGAGTTAGTCTGAGCGGGTTGTGGCGATGCAGCAGGGACAAAGGTGGAAGAAAATTGGAGAACCCATTGAACGGGATGGCGGAATAGAAAAGGCTGATCGCCTGGATACCGCAGGCTTTATACAACTTGAGATGAATTGGCGTGAACATCATCTCCTGGGGTCTGACCAGCGGGTAAAAACCATCCCCGAACAGGTCTTTCAGACCGGATCCCTGGGAATTCGTAATGCCCTGGCGTACCGTTGCTTCAAACTCAGCTGCGGTCATGGCGCTTACCAGACCGTTGTTAAAGGACATCAGGTTGGCTTCATCCTGCCCTTTGCTGATCCTGCGCTGCAGATCCACGATAATGTCCGGGCAGTGTTGTGGCATCAGGGTCTCCAGTGAAAAGTAATTCTCAAAGTCCCATGTACCGCGGATCGCGACGCCACCTTCGTTGTATGCATCCAGGGTACGGATGATGTGGCGGATGATGCGGATGTCCTTGCCAAATCCCAATTCATCGGGAGTGTCACCACGATATGAGTGGTAAAAGTTGCCGTGAAAGCGGAAAGCTAGGTTTATGGTGGGTTCAGGCATTGTAGATTCCTTAACTGATATAATTCCTAAAGAACATTATCAAGAATTATATCGAGATATTGAACAAAAAAGCCACCAGGAGCTGATTTTATGCCGCATCCGGATATGTATTTTGACCTTGACCCTCAGGTATTGACCCACACAAGGCGAATTTATGAGAATATTCATGACCTGCCGATCATTGCACCGCATACGCACATTGATCCAGCCATGTTCAGTGATCCCTGTTATCAATACCCCGATCCCTACAGGCTTTTTGTGCTGGCAGATCACTACATCTTCCGCATGCTACACTCCCAGGGGGTCAGCCTTGAGTCAATCCAGAGATGTCCTGATCCCGAAGCAGGATGGCGCCTTTTCGCTGAAAATTATCACCTTTTCCTGGCAACACCATCCTCTGCCTGGTTTGAACTGGCACTGGAAAGGGTGTTTGGTATCTCAGAAAAGCTGGATCGCTACAATGCCAGTGAAATTTACGAACAAATCGTTGATCAGTTGAAAACCCCGTGCATGTCACCCAGAAAACTACTGGATACTTTTCAGATCGAGATACTGGCGACCACCGACCAGGCTGTGGATAACCTGCCCTACCACCAGGTACTCCAGGGCAGCCCGCTGGAGGGAAGGATCATTCCAACGATCCGCATGGACAACCTGATGTTCATTTCGGCCCCAGCCTG
>Ga0209723_1000565_pt1 | contig 67869 bp, 66 predicted proteins | sample BiotimSIPDNA_2_FD_185750 | JGI IMG/M metagenome (GOLD analysis project Ga0209723, IMG submission 185750) | Anaerobic biogas reactor microbial communites from Washington, USA - Biogas_R2 time_0 SIP DNA (SPAdes) (version 2) | ecosystem: Engineered > Bioreactor > Anaerobic > Unclassified | place... | reverse complement strand
TCTCCGAAGAAGAAGCCGAAAAAGATGAACAAGAAAAAGCGAAATCATGTATCAACGGCTCGCGTGCTCGAACAATCCCGACAAAAACGTGCATGTGCGGTGTGAACACCCACCTATAAATGGCTGGGCTTGAGCCGCATGACTTTTGCAGCGGACATGGGCATTCTACCGACATGGCAATACGGCACACAAGTTCTGTCGCACACCTTCGGCGTGCCGGTCTTGTGGTCTTGGTGCCCCAGGGTGGCGCCCGCGCGACTGCGTCGCGGGGCTGACCCTGGGCTATGGTGTTGAACCGCTTCGCGGTAAGGAGGAAACGCGTTTTCACGAGGGGTGGCGCCCGCGCGACTGCGTCGCGGGGCTGACCCTGGGCTATGGTGTTGAACCGCTTCGCGGTAAGGAGGAAACGCGTTTTCACGAGGGGTGGCGCCCGAGCGACTGCGTCGCGGGGCTGACCCTGGGCTATGGTGTTGAACCGCTTCGCGGTACCTGGGTGTGGACTCGCTCGTTGTCGTCGCTTAGACTCAGGTTTCCACCACCAGGCTTCAGTATCCGTAAGTGAATTACTTGCCGATTCTCCGGGGCGTGCTGCGCGACGCCCCTATCTGTCTGGCTTCGAATTCGGGAAGTTGTTTGTTTACGCGTTTTCAGGAGGCTTCGACATGCGATGTTTCAAGGGTGTGCATCGGCGTTTCGGTTGGTTTGGGGCGATCCTTCTGGGATTTGCGTGTTGGCTGGCGTGGTCGGGGGAGGCGTGTCTGGCCGTCGACGCCGACATTCTGCTGCGCGGCGGGACGATTTACGACGGGACGGGTTCCGAGGGGACGGTCGGCGATGTGGCCGTTCGGGGCGAGCGGATCGTGGCGGTGGGGAAGTTCGATGTCGGCAAGGTGGATCGCGAGATCGACTGCACGGGCCTGATCGTGGCGCCCGGGTTCATCGACCTGCATACTCATTGCGACGGGACCATCCTGAGTTCGGCCACCCGCGACAACCTGAATTATCTCACTCAGGGATGCACCACGGTCGTGACCGGGAATTGCGGCGGGGGAAAGGGGGATATCGCAAAGTTCCTCGACGACATTGACCGCAACGGAGCGGGGACCAATATCGCTCATTTGATTCCGCAGGGGAACGTGCGCGGGGCGGTGCTTGGGCAACAGTTGCGGCCGGCAACTGCCGAAGAGATCGCCAAGATGCACAAGCTGATCGACGACGGCATGCGGGCGGGGGCGTGGGGCATGTCGACGGGGCTGATCTATGCGCCGGGCTGCCATGCCAAGGTGGACGAGATTGCCGAACTGGCAAAGAGAGTGGCCGCCCACGGCGGCATTTACGCGACGCATCTTCGCAGCGAGGAGGATCGCCTGATCGAGGCGATCGAAGAGGCTCTCGAGGTCGGCCGACTCGCGAAGATCCCCGTCCACATCGCCCACTTCAAATCGAACGGCAAGCCCAACTGGGGACACCTGCGGGATGCGGTTGCGCTCATCAACCAAGCGCGAGAGGAGGGCCTCGTCGTCACGGCCGACCAGTATCCCTACGTGGCCTGCGCCACTTCGCTCGATTCGCTTTTGTTGCCGCACGACAGGATTCCGGAGGGACGCTACAACGTCGTCAAGCGGATGAAGGCCGATCCCGAATTCGACAAGGCGATTCGCGACCTGATTCGTTCGCAGCTTTCGCTCACCCGGACGATCGCCCTGTCGGCCTGCAAGACGCCCGAGTGGCGAGGGCGCCATCTTGCCGAGATTGCCGAGAGCGAGAACATGGACGTGGTGGATCTCGTGGTCAAGTTGCACGAGCAGGGGGGCGCCAAGGCGGTGAGTTTCTCGATGTCGGAGGACGACGTGTTGTTCGGGATGACGGTTCCCTGGGTGGCCACGGGGTCGGACGGGGCCGGGCATGTGGCCAAGCCCGGCGCCGCCATGCATCCCCGCAGTTTTGGCGCGTTTCCCAGGAAGATCGGCCTCTACTCCATGCAGAAGAAGGCCCTTCCCCTGGCTCAGGCCGTCCGCAGTTGCAGCGGACTACCCGCCGATATCTTTGGATTGTCCGAGCGGGGTTACCTTCGCGAAGGAAACTGGGCCGACGTCGTGGTGTTCGATCCGAAGACATACATCGATCAAGCGACTTTCGAGGAGCCGGCAGTGCTTTCGACCGGCGTGCGTTACCTGCTGCTGGCCGGGAATCCGGCCATTGACCAGGGCGAGCCGAGCAAGCAGCTTTACGGCCGGGCACTGCGGCACAAGAGCACGCTGTCGCCGGATGAATAGGCGGGTGTCGTTGCTCCGACCTCGCCCGCCTATGAGAAGGGCTGCATCGGAAAGGCCTTGCTGCTTCACGGGAGCCGAGCGGCAACAGCAGGTCGCACACGGCGACAGGGCGGTTCGATCGGATCCTTTCGACAGAGGGAACGTATCATGTCCGCGTCCGCAAGGACGGATATGAGGCGAAGGTCGTGGAGGTGGAAGTGGGGCGGGAGTGGAAGCGGGTTGAGGTGGAGTTGAGGCGGGGCTGATAGGGTAGTCCCAGCCTACCAGCGCAGGTTCTCTCCACAGTGCGGGCAACGTTCCATGCCATAGGGTCTTCGCCGACGGCAATGGGGGCATCGGAAGAGAGGCAAACGCTTTCCCAAGTAGAAGAACAGGAATACGGCGCAGAGGATCGCGAGGAACCACGACACGGCGATATCGGCAGGGATGGTGTTTGCCAAAGGCTGGTTGGCTTTCAGCGATCTTCAAAGAAGCTCGCGCGAGTGCTCGGGGCGAGAGAGCAGAGCACGGTTCTGCTGCCCCGATTTCGCAGCCGACGATTGAAGACGACAAGTGCTTCAATACAGGCCGCGCTGAAGGATTTCACGTTCGAAAAATCTACCAGCACTTTGCTGTCGATTTCCAGCAAGTCGGCGAGTTGTGAGAAATCGTCGCGCAGCTCAGCCTCAGTTTCTTGGGGAAACTCCTTAGCCCCCTTGAACTTCACGTGCGTCAGAAAGGAAGAACGGGAGACGCTCAAGTGGGTGAAGCTCGACGGCAACGGGCCGCTTGCCTTTGCCTCGTCCATGTTCACGGATTTCGGCGTCAGAGCACCGATTGCCTCGTCGCGATCGTCGTACATTTCAAAGATTCGATGCGGATACTTCGCCAAACCGTCTTCTCCTTTCACTTAGGTTGAGCTTGCACGCTTCTGCGGACTCTTTCCGGATTGTCGTCAGCCGGCTCTTCGGACACCGCGGTATCTTCCTTCCGCTTCTTCCGGCGAGCTCGCTTGTCATCGGCCTTCTGTTTCTTCAACCGTTCGCGTTGCATTTTTTCGAACGTGTTGTTGTCTCTTCCCATGAATTCTCCTTGTTCGTACCGACTCTCAACAGAAAACCGCCCCTGCGCACGAATCGAAGTCGCCAATCGATCAAGGGCCAAGACGCGCAAGTGAGATAGTCCCACCAACAGCATCCACCCGAATCGGCCGCGAATTGAGAGAGGTTCGCGGCGGAGTCGCAATCAAACGACTCAAAGCGACAGAAGCCAGGCAGCAGGCCCGAGACTGAGAATCATGTGCCTCAGACAGGGGATATTGTAGCACTCGGGACGGTTTCCGAACAGGGCAAGTGCGGGTAAGGTGTGTTGGAGCAAGGTGAAACGGTAGTAACCGCATACCCCTCTCGCAGAGGCAGGACGTGGACAAGAGCCATGCGAGAGGTGAGTATTCGGCAACGGCGAGCCGTTTTCCGGAACATCCGGCCTTGCCGATCAAGAAATTGGAGCTACAATATTTGTAGGTGCACATATTGCAGGTTCTATATTTGGATGCCCAAAGCCGTCCGGTCTGCTCCAGAAACAGGAACTCCTTTGCCATGGTCCGTACAGTCCGAGTCACTCGCAAGACGTTTATCGAGGATCGCCAAGGGCGAACTTTTTCGGACGTGCTCGACGATCCCGAACAACCTTTTGACGACATTTTGGCGTTTTTCAACGATGGAGAACGTCAACGCCGCATGGAAGAAGCCGAGATTCATCACGATCGCCCGGCCTTGTCGGGGGTGATTCGGGAACTTGAGTCGCAGCCGAATATCGATCGTTTTCTAGAGACCAAACATCCACGGCTTACGAAGCGATTGCGACAGGCCGTGGGCGTCGTGGTTCGCCTCATCATGGAACAGCGAGGCTGGCGGAAGACGGGCAAGAAGGGTTCGCTGGGCGTGCGAGCCGCGGTTGCGAAAGGCAACCGGACCCCGGGAGCGTATCACAACACGGGGGGGTTGGCCTTCTGGTTTCTGCGTGCCGAGCGATATGAGTTGATCGACGGGATGCCGTTTCGGCATGTGCGAGACCGCAGTGAATCCGCCGATCGCCTGAAGCAGCAGGCTTCCCGCTAGCCTCGTGTAGGTGATGGTGTGAGTTAGTCTGGCGCCGCCAGAAGCGGCGATCCCTATTCGGACATCAGAGCATCGTACTTCTCCCAGGAAATCTACTCCTTCCCTGAATTCTTGCTCAGCGACGCAGTCGACTCCTTCGCGAAGTTCTTCTTCGTAACCTGAACAGAACCTATGGGTTTTGGAGATTCGGCTGTGTTGCGCAAACAGATTGTCCCGGACAAGGTGCTTCATAACAAAGTCACCCAGCGACTTGCCAGAGCAGGGATGGGGGCCGGCTGCTCGCTGAGGGTTTCCGTCAAGAATGGGCAGGTTACCCTTTCGGGCACCATCCTGCGCGACTTGCAGCGCCGTCCCGCTCTGAGAGCCGCCCAGGGGATCGATGGCGTCCGACAGGTGATCGACCAGTTGAAGGTGGAAGCCAAGAAGGTCTGGAAACCCAAGAAGGTGGACGAGCAAGCGAAGAGCGTGAATGTGGAGCCCGAGGCTCCGTCCGCAGAAGCCGAGGAAGAGACTGACGCCCCCACTTCCGCCTGACCAAATCAAGAGGAATTTTGCCATGAGCCGACTCGAAGCCACCAAAACCTCCGTGCCTGAGGCGACCAACCGATCCGAATTGCAGGGCGCCGGCATCCAGGTCGACGACACGAAGGCCATCGCCTGCTACGCCAATTTCTGCCGCGTGACGGGGACCCCCGAGGAGTTGATCATCGATTTCGGGCTGAATCCTCAGCCGGTAGGTCCGCATTCGGAACCGATCGCAATCACGCAACGCATTGTCACAAACCTGTTTACTGCGAAGCGGCTGCTCCAGGTCCTGCAACTGACGATCGACCGTCACGAGGCCGCCTTCGGTGCGCTCGAGACGAACGTCGAGAGACGGGTGCGCCGAACTTGACAAACCGCTTGTACTTGATTCCGGCAGGCTTATGAAAGCGTTCAATGTGTCGATGCTTCTTTTTCGTTCAGTTTCTCGGTGATCCACAACTTGCAGATGACCCAATCCAGGTTCGAAAGACTCCTGGCCTCGATTCCGGAGTTTCGCCTGACGCGAGTTACGGCGCCGACGCATGTTTGATCCCCGAATTGGACAGTGCGATTATGCAGATTTCCGGAAAGCCCGCCCTCTGAGCTATTGTCATGGGTACCACAAAAATCACGCGACAGGATTTCCTTCGCGATCGTCAAGGCCGGGAGTTTTCGGACGTCTTGGAGGATCCGGCCGCGCCTTTCGACACGGTGATCGAATTCTTCAACCGCAGGGATCAGCAGCACCGCATGGAGGAATCGGAGACGTTGTACAGGAAGGCTCCGTTGGCAGCCGTGGTACGGGATCTTGAATCCCTTCCCGGTATTCAAGGTTTCCTGTCAACAAGCGATGCCCAGCAGAGGCGGCGATTCGAGCAATCGGTAGCGATCCTGGTCCGCATGGTCATGGAACGTCTGGGTTGGCAGGTTGTTCCGCACACGAAGACGATCCGATGACGCTGTCCTGCGAGGAAGTCGCTGTTCTCGGTGTTTTCCGAACGTACTTGATGTCGCCGGGGAAGATGCTCTGTTTCAGCCACCAGGAACTCAAGGCCTTCCAGGAACCGCTGGCGCAATTGACAGAAAAGGGATTGCTGATTGCAGAAGGCTTCCAGGGAGGCTATTCGCTCACCGAGTGTGGGTTTGCCGCCATGAAGGACGGAGCATAGCGCCGGGTAGACCGGTTGCAGGCCGGGAGATGGTCAAAATGAAGAGCAACACGCCCAGCGAGGAAAGTCAACTCCAGGCAGTTATGATCTACGCCGCAGACCTGGAACTCGAAGTGGATCGACTCCGCCGGCGCGACTGCTTTTTGGAACAAGAGGCCCGGCGCTATATCAGGCAAGTCCTTCAGTTGTGCAACGACGACGCTTCGCCCCGGGAGAAGTCAGGTCCTTTGCCACGAATTGCCGCATCTTGCGAGGAATTCGCTGGGGTGCTGCGTGACTTGAGCGATCCCACCGGTTATCACCCGGCATTCGACCAGGTGACGGCAGTCGCCGTGCGGCCCATGATTGAACAGGTATTCCGTTGGCAACAGAGGCTGAGCGGCGTCGGAGGCGCCGTTCTGCGACTCGATCTGGAAACCGAGCACGTCACTTGGTTCCCTGCTCGCTTGCGCCACATTCTCGATAATCTGATCTCCAACGCTCTGCGATTTCCGGATCGCTCCAAGGGGGAGATACGCGTAGGCTTGTCGTTGCGCAGCAGGCCGGAGGGCTATGAGTTTCAGGTCGCGGACAATGGATTGGGAAAACCGAGCGAGCAAATCAGCAGCCTGGTTGAATTCTTCTACCGCGCCGCACCGATTCGCGCCGCGAATCTGGACGTAGGGTTCGCGGTTGTGAAACTCCTGGTAGAGCAATGCTGCGGATCGATCACGGTCACCGCCGGCGAAGGCCAGGGCACGAACGTCACCGTCTTGCTGCCCAGGTTTGATTTGGATGACTACATCGATTGAGACGTGGATCGATGAGCGATCGCGGCAGAGAGAAGGAAGGAAGACTGGTTGTCTCTTCTCGGCGAAATTCGTATTTCCGCCGGCAAGACGCTGGTTCAGAACCACTATTTCCTTCTGACTGTACGAGTTTCAGGTACCTCAGCCAGCGTAAAGACAACGATCTCCTCGCCGGTGAGGGTGCTGATGTCGTGGTGCAAGCTCAGTACCTTGGCGCCGGTGACGTCTTGGACCATGGCTTCCATAACAGGCCGCGCCGTCTCGATCAGGTGGGTGCGCACTTGTTTCAGCAGATCCCGCCCTTTCTCGGCCGGTAGTGACGTAACCAGATGCTGTTCGGCCGCGGTCAGAACTCCCCGAAGACGGACCACGAGCAGATCGTCGAGCAGGAAGGCATGGATATCCTTGGGGCCACGCCCCATGTAATCCTGCTCAAAGTGACTGATTCCCTCGCAGATGGCGGCTTCGAGTTCTCCTTGTGTCTTCATAGTGACTCCGATCACACTCACCCGGGTGGAGATTCGGACGAGAGGCCCCGTTTGGCGACCCAATAGAGTTCCATCCGCATAGGCGTTCCACACATCATGATACCAACGGGGGAGCAAGTGGCCAATACGCTTGATTTTCGCGATGTGGTCTCTATGATAAATGCAAGAGTGGAGTTGTGGCCGAATGGACTGTAGCTCCGCAGAATGACTAAAAGGTGTCGGATGGCTAGATAAAGAGCAATCCTGCTGGACGGGGGGGCTCGTTGACGAGTAAGCCGACGTGGCCCAATACCTTCGGGTGTTGGGCCACGTCGGCTTTTTTTGTGGCTGCGGGAAAAGCCCCTGCAAACACGCGGAGCAAGACCCGTTGGACGATTCATCCCCGAAAAAGGAAGCTCAACCATGCTGATTTTGTCGAGACAGAACCGAGAATCGGTGGTCATCGAAGGGGCGGATGGTCTCCATCGCTTGCTGAAAGTCACAGTCCTGGAGATTAACGGCGCGAACGTGAAATTGGGGTTCGAAGTCGATCCTGATGCACGTATCCATTGTGCGGAGGTTCCGCAGCGAAGCCGGAGACTCCTAAGAGAAAGAAGAGTTGCCGATAATGCCCTCATTTAACGAACACGCTGAGCGACCGTCCGCCGAGATCGCAACGGCGGCGAAGGCCGCCCAACGGATGCCGACAGACGCCGCCCGGGATTCACAAAGTCAGCAACAGGCGCTCAAACGGATCGCTGGGAGGCCGCAGAACGAACATGAAGAGTTGGGCGCGATGCTCTGGGAGCTGCAAACCAACCGAGGACTCCTGGACGGTCTGACCCGTTGGTATGGGCTGTTTGTCTTCACCGGTGGCGACGTTCCAACGGCGCAATGGAACCTCGCTGCCACGATCTCGCATCTCGAACACCCCTTGGCAGCCGATTACCTTCTCACTGCAGAACTCCAACGCTATCGGCATCTGATCCAGACGGTCGGCGAGTTGGGGCAGTCTGGAGCTCGGCCGAGGACGTTGCGATGCAGATATGAGATGGGACACAACTTTCGTCAAGCGGCTTCTGAGATGCGGATCTTGACCGATGCACTGGAATCGTCCGTGATGAAAGCCCTGGAAGAGCCGCCGTCGCGGTCCGAATGAATGGTCCATTCCCTGCCATCTGGCGAGAAGTCGGAACAGGCCCATGGGAGCGCCTTTGCGAAGCGTAGTCGAAAGCTGATCCTTGGAGTGCCACGCCATGAGAATCTTGCTTGTTTATCCGACCACCCCGGAGACATTCTGGAGCTTCAAGCATGTGCTGCGTTTCGTCTCCAAACGCGCATCCTTCCCGCCGCTGGGCCTCCTGACAGTCGCTGCGCTGCTGCCTGCCGACTGGGAGCTCAGGCTGGTGGACGAAAACGTGAATCGGCTCACCGACGATGATCTTCGCTGGGCGGACTACGTGATGCTTAGCGCCATGATCGTACACAAAGCATCGGTCTCAGGAATTGTTGATCGTTGCCGTCGCGTGGGGACGCCGATCATTGCCGGCGGACCACTCTTTACGACCGGCCATGGGGCTTTTCCGGAAATCGATCATTTCGTGCTGGGCGAAGCGGAAGAACTCATGCCCCAGGTCGTCGAAGACATGCGGCGGGGTACTGTCCGTCACACCTACGCTGCGTCGAACCGGCCGGACATCACGCGTATTCCGTCGCCCCGCTGGGACCTGATCGATATGCGAAAGTATGTCACGATGTCGGTGCAATTCTCGCGGGGTTGCCCGTTCGACTGCGAGTTCTGCGATATCATCGTCATGAACGGCCGCGTCCCGCGCACCAAAGCACCTGCTCAATTGGTCGCCGAGTTGGAGGGGCTTCGTGTACGTGGCTGGAAGGGCACGGTCTTCGTCGTCGACGACAACTTCATCGGCAACAAGCGGGAGGCCAAGGCACTGCTTCGGGAACTCATCCAATGGCGGACGCAGAGCGGGGCCAAGATGGCATTCATGACGGAGGCATCGGCCAACCTGGCGGACGACGCCGAACTGTGCGACCTGATGGTGCGAGCCGGCTTCAAGAAGGTCTTCGTTGGGCTTGAGACCCCCTCGCTTGAGAGCCTGCAGGAATGCCGCAAGATGCAGAACTGCAGCCGCGACCTCGTAGAGACGGTCAAGACGCTGCAACGCGCGGGCCTGGAGGTCATGGGCGGGTTCATCGTTGGATTCGACAGTGACCCGATGGACATCTTCCAACGCCAGTTCGAGTTCATTCAACGTTCCGGCATTGCCACGGCGATGGTGGGGCTCCTGACTGCCCTGCCGGAAACGCGGCTGTACCGTCGTCTCAAGGATGAGGGACGAATCGAGGCGGATAGCACCGGAAACAACACCCAGGCAGAACTCAACTTCCGTCCCCGATTGGACCGGGAGTATCTGGTCAATGGTTACCGTGAACTCATGAAGGAACTCTATCGGCCACGCAACTACTACCGGCGGATTCGCATTTTTTTAGAGAACCACAAGCCGCAGGGACCGCGATTTGGCGTCTCGTGGACTGAATTCCAGGCATTTCTCAAGTCCCTGTGGCTGCTCGGGTTCTGGCACCGTGGGCGTCTCGCATATTGGCGATTCTGCATTACCGCACTACTCAGACGCCCTCGCCTGTTCCCCGTGGCAATCGAGCTTGCGATCATCGGTCATCATTTTCGGCGCGTGGCAAGGTTGCTGTGAAGTTTGCATGAACGAGCAACTTTCTCAACGGACTGGCAAGGAGCAACGTGATGGATTGCTTAGAGGGAATCGGCATTTCGCCCGGCTATGCGGAAGGCGTGGCCGTCGTCTACGATTACGAAACGGATTACCGGCTCGAATTTCCCGACCGCGACATATCGGCTTCCGAAATTGCGGCGGAACACAACAGGCTGGATGATGCCGTGGCGCACTCCCACCGCGAACTGCAGCAGGTCGAGCAGTCGGCAGGTACGTCGACGAGCCGTGCGGACTCATCGGCAGTGCTGGCCGCGCATACGCACCTGGTGCATGACATTGCGGCGAAAGTCAAGCAGTATATGGGACGCGAGCTCGTGAACGTCGAGCAGTCGCTCGATAGCGTGATCGGCGAGGCGGTGGAACAGATGTGTCAACTCGAAAACGACTACCTGCGCGAGCGGGAGCAGGATATTCGCGACGTGGGGCGTCGGATGATGCGGCACCTGACCGGTGCGCCGCAGTTTCCGCGTGGCCCCTTGCCGGCGCAGACGGTGATCGTTGCTCGCGAGTTGCTGCCGTCGGAGACGATCGAGCTATCTCAAGCGGGCCTGGTGGCGATCGTGACCGAACTGGGGGGCAAAGACAGCCACACCGCCATTCTGGCGCGGTCCCTGGGGATTCCGGCCGTCAGCGGTCTGTTTGGCGTCACGTCGCAGATCCACGCCGGGGCGTATTTGCTCGTGGACGGCGAGGCGGGAAGGGTGACGATCGCTCCTTCCTCCTCGAAAGCGGCGGAGTTCACGAAGTCGAGAGAAGAGTACCAACGCTCCGTGGCCGTCATTGCGGCTGACGAGACCCTGCCGTGCGTCACCCGGGACGGCATCGAAATCTCACTACTCGCCAATATCGGCCGCCCCGAAGAGGTCGAGCAGATCGGGCCGCACGACCTCTCGGGCGTCGGGTTGTTTCGAACGGAATTCATGTTTCTGGAATCGCACAAACCTCCCAGCGTTGAGACGCAGTACGAAATCTACGCGCAGACGGCGAAGGCTTTGGGAGATCGACCACTGGTGATTCGCACGTTCGACCTGGGAGGCGACAAGCTGCCACCGTTCCTGGCCTCGCTGCCACTTGGTCCCCACCCCAGCCGCCATCTTCGAGGCCTGCGATTCTCGCTGGCCGAGCAACGGCTCTTCGAGACCCAACTTCGCGCGATCATTCGGGTAGCACAATCCGCGGATGTGCAACTTTTGTTTCCGATGGTCATTGGAGGCGACGATCTTTCTCGTGCCGTGGCGGCAGTCGACCAGGCCGTCGACGAACTTCGGGCGTTACGGAGACCGCCCCTGGGGGCGATGATTGAAACGCCGGCGGCCCTTTTCGCATTGGAAGAAATCCTGGAGCTGGCCGATTTCGTGTCGATCGGAACGAACGATCTCACTCAGTTCATGTTGGCGACCGACAGAGATGCGGCTGATTTGGCGGACGAGTGCACTTCCTGGCATCCGGCAGTGCTCCGGGCGATCCAACGCGTTGTGGACGCAGCCGCAGCCAGGAACTGCCCTGTCTGCGTATGTGGCGAGGCGGCGGGAGAGGCTGATTTCGCCTGTCTCTTGGTGGGACTTGGAGTCCGCGAATTGAGCATGACACCCGTTCGAGCCGCCTCGGTACGCTATGCCCTGCGCAAGTTGGACGGCGCCGCGGTGCAAGAGCTTGCCAACCAGGCTCTTCGCTGCGTGAGTCCCCAGGAGGTGCGCCAACTGCTTGCACACTTGTGTCTGACGGGAAAGGTCCGTCCGTGAGGAACTACATCAATTCGATCGACGCGGCCTGGGCAAGTCAGCAGTGGTAGCCCTCAGTCACATCAGGATTGCCCGATACTACTGACGCCTGCGTAGCCAATGGACGAGGGCGACCAACGGAAGCCCGGTTTCTCGCGGACTTCCGCTGGTGAGCCGTGAGCATTTTCAATGCAGACATCAATAGGATGGACGGCTGGCACGATGGAACAGTTACTTGCGTTCTGGCCCTACGTCGTCACGCTGCTCAACGTGGTCCTCTCTGTGATCGCCACCGGCCACGCGGTACTCTCCAAACGCGACACGCGTGCGGCCATCGGATGGGTAGGAGTCGTCTGGTTGGCCCCGATCCTCGGCGTTCTGCTCTACGTCTGGCTGGGCATTAACCGCATTGAGCGACGCGCCCGGTTGCTGCGCGCAGATCGTCCGCGTCTGGGATTGTCCACCGGGGTTGGCGAGTGCCGCGCAACGCTCCCCGATGAAGCACGCACGCTGGCAGGGCTCCCCCTGGAGCCCCTGGTCAGACTGGTGCGGGATGTGACGCGGCGCCCCTTGCTGGCGGGAAATCGCGTTACGCCGCTGGTCAACGGAGACCAAGCCTACCCGGCGATGCTTGAGGCGATCGACGCAGCAACAAAGTCCGTCACGCTGAGCACATACATCTTCGCACACGACGGTGCGGGCCAACGTTTCCTGGACGCGCTGCGACGTGCTGTATGTCGTCAGGTTGAAGTGCGTGTGCTCATCGACGATGTGGGGGCACGCTATAGTTGGCGGCCTATGCCGCGTGTGCTCCGAAAGGCAGGGATTCCCTGTGCCCAATTCCTGCGCACGATGATCCCCTGGCGAGTTCAATACTCGAACCTGAGAAACCACCGCAAGATCCTGGTGGTGGACGGTCGCATCGGTTTCACTGGCGGCATCAACATCCACGAACAGAACTGCCTCGAACAGCACCCCCGCCGTCCCGTCCAGGACTTGCACTTTCGTGCCACCGGACCGGTCGTAGCCCAGTTTCAGGAAGCGTTTGCCGACGACTGGGCCTTCTGTACCGGCGAACTCCTGCAGGGCGATTCGTGGTTCTCGGCGGTCGAGCCAGACGGCCCTGTCCTGGCACGCGGGATACCGGACGGGCCGGATGATGATTTCGAAACGCTGCGTCTGACGCTCCTTGGCGCGATCGCTTGCGCACGAGCCTCGATACTCGTCGTCACCCCATTCTTCCTGCCCGATGCGTCGTTGATTGCCGCCTTGAACGTGGCAACCCTGCGAGGGGTCCAGGTCGACATTGTCCTGCCCGCGGAGAACGAGTTGAAGCTGGTACAATGGGCCTCGACGGCCTTGCTCTGGCAAGTGTTGCAGCGAGGCTGCCGCGTCTGGCTCTCGCCACCACCGTTCGATCATACCAAGTTGATGCTGGTCGATGAATTGTGGACGCTTCTGGGTTCGGCCAACTGGGACCCCCGCAGCCTGCGGCTCAACTTCGAGTTCAACGTGGAGTGCTACGACCGCGAATTGGCGACGTCGCTGACCGATTTGGCTCAAACCAAAATCCAGCGTTCGCAGCGTCTTACCATGGCGGATGTGGACAGACGCGGCTTGCCCAGAAGACTCCGTGACGGCGTCGCCCGTCTCTTCTCGCCTTACCTCTGACAGGCATCCGGCGACATTTGAGTCTCCCTGCACCGTTGGCGACTTTGCTCAGCCTTTCCGATCTCGCCAGCCGAGCCTGAGCCCGTAACTGGAAGTGCTGCCCCCCCGAATACGGATACCTCGTGTATCTTTGACGAATTGCCGCCGTCCTCCCCCCGACAGAAAATACAATTATTGTAGGTGCAAAAGACGCTTCTGCATTGGCACTGGCCAGACTCCCGAAGGAAGTGGAATCGACGTGTTCCGACTCCCTAGATGGATATCAGAAGAGCGAAGACCCAATCAGAGACGAGTCGAGAATGGCTGCTATAGTTGTCACCCGTGAGGACTTCCTTCTGGAACGGCTGGGATGGAGAAGTACTGGCAGGAAGGGGGCTTTGGGCGTGCGAGCCAAGGTGGCTCCTAGGACGCCGACTCCAGGGGCGTACCACAACACCGGCGGGCTCGCCTTTTGGTTTCTCCGAGCCGAACGATATGAATGTTGGGAGGGGATGCCTTTTCAACTGGTAAGAGACCGTGGTGTGAAGATCAAGGGGGCGACGCACAATGTTATCACCGATGTGAGGTGTGATCGCCATCCTTATTCCGGAAGATCACCTGTATGATGGTGCCTACTCTGCCTGTTGCTTCAAGGGAGAATAACATGCTGAATTGGATGTGGAACTGTACCTTGAACTGTTCGGCGACAATTACTTTTCCCCATGAGCGACAATTAGAATTCCCGGTTTCGGGTGCCGGTGGGGAATCGCCGAGCGACAATTAGAATTCCCGTTTGCCTGAGCGGGCTACTTCTTCTCCTTCGACAAGATTTTGTCGTGGCTTGATTCCTTGTCCTGGCGTTTCGCCTTTTCGAGGCGGTAGCTGGGCACATTGAGTTCGAGGATGATGCTGTGGTGGACCAGGCGGTCGATGGCGGCAGCCGTGGTCATGGCATCCTTGAAGATCTGTTCCCATTTGCTGAACGGCAGGTTGCTCGTCAGCATCACGCTGCCTCGCTCGTAGCGCTCGGCCAACAGGGTGAATAACACCTCCATCTCTTCGCGGCTCTGCTGGACATAGCCCAGGTCGTCGATGATCAGCGCGTCGAACTTCGACAGCTTCTTGATGACTTTAGCCAACCGCAAGTCGCGTTTGGCAACCAGGAGCAACTGAACCAGAAAGCTGCACGTGGTGAACAGCACGGAACGGCCGCGATGAACCAATTGTTCCCCAAGGGCGCAGAGACAATGGCTTTTCCCCGAACCGGGTTTGCCGAAAACCAGCAGGTTCTCGCGGCGATCCAGGAAGCATCCGTCCCGCAGGCTTTCCATCTGGCGGACAACGGTCAGCGGCAGTCGAGTCCAGTTGAAGTTGCTCCACGTCTTCGAGGTCGGGAGCCGGGAGTCCCCCATGAGGCGAGCGATCCGGCTCTCCCGCCGCGCTTGGCACTCCAGGTCCGTCAGTTCCGCCAGATACTCGAGATGACTCAACGACTCCTGCACAGCCTGCTCCGCCAGGCTCGCGAAGTGCTCTCGAAACATGGGCATGCGGAGATCCCGAAACTGTTTGGTCAATTCGAGGGAGATCTTCTTCGAGTCTTGCTTCTTCCGGCTCGTCCCGGCGTCCTGCGTCGCCGAGGATCGTTTCGTCAGATTGGTGGTTGTGGTCCTCTTCGTGGTCATAAGGGTCGACCTCCATGTCAGGGTGTTGAAGTAACGAATCGAAATCCCGCAAGTCCGGCGCTTCGACGGTCACGTCCGTCGCCGCAGGAGCTTGCTGGTGTTGTTCCACGGCCAGGCGAATCGCCTTGGCAGAAATGGGGGCGTTTGTTGTAATCGCCAACCGCAGGGCATCCTGCACTGCGTCCTGGCTGTCACGCGCCGCCAGTTGCAGAATCTTCAGGTATTCGCGGGCGGCTGCCCGCGCACTCCGATCCCGGCATAGCCAGTCATAGGCCATACGAAAATGGCTCGTGGGGAACATGTCCTCCCGGTACTGATAGTTCTCAAAGGCGCCCGGCTTGCGAACCAGCGAATCGATCACATGGCGGTAGTTGATGGTATGCTTGCCTGTTCCGATCAGGCGGGGCATTCGCTGGATCAGTACATCGCCGTACCAGACCTCGATGAAGTCGGCATCGATCCTCGCCTCGACCTCGTATCCGATCAAACGGCTGGGAACGGAATAGGCGTTCTGCTTGACTCGGATCGTGCTGTTGCTGTAAACCTTGATGCCGCAGAGTTGCGTTCGGTAATCCAGTCTCGTGGGCGGCAACTCGCCAAGCACTTCTTGTTCCTGCTCAAACCGCGGGGCGCGTGACGCACTCCGCTTGCCCATCAACCGATCGAGAAAGTCCTCGTATTCCTCGCGGCTGGCAAAGTCCCGGCTGCCTCGAAGCAGCAGGGCTTGTTCAATGACCGTCTTCAAGTGACCATGGGACGACTCGACGTCACCGTTCTCGTGGGCCTTGCCAACGTTGATCCGCTGCGGAACGATTCGGTAGTACTCCATCAGGTCGCGATATCGCGTGTGGAACTCGCGATCGTCGGAAAGGTTGTTGACCGCCGCGCTCAGACTATCGCTGCGATGCTTGCGAGGCACGCCTCCCAGCTTCCACAAAGCGTCCTGCAAACCGCGGCTGAAGGCCTCGAAGGACTCGGAGAAACAAATCGAAACGGACTCCCAATTGGAGTAGGTCAGCGTGAAATGGTAGAGCAGGTGATCGAACGGCTGACCGGCGATCGTAATCCGCAAGGAATTCATGTTCGTGAAGTCCGACGCCCCCAGGTCGCCGGGAAAGTGAACCTGGGGAAACATGACTTCCCGGTTCGGTCCACGGGCAGCCCGCCACGCCCGAACCCGACGCTCCAAAGTCCGTCGTTGGGAGTCCGGAAACCGTCCCGGATACTTCTCCTGGAGCCATTCCAAGAGCGTGAAGGCACGCAACTTCGGCTCGGCCTCCAGCCGTGCCAGCACCTCGGGCCAGACTTCCTCAAAGGGATCTTCCCGCGTCCGCCACGTTCGCGGCTTTGCCAGTTCGGACGGTAACCCCTGTGAATCTCTGTACTTACGTGCCGTCTTCTCATCCATGCCGGTCCTCCTTGCCGCAACAACCAGAAACTCCCCAGCGTCGAGCAATCGACGCAGTTTTCGGACTTGACCATCCTTGATCATCGCAACCTCCTTTCTTTGAAGGAGTTGCGATTCTCACCGATTCCGCCAATCCCGGGAATTCTAATTGTCGCTCGGCGATTCCCCACCGGCACCCGAAACCGGGAATTCTAATTGTCGCTCATGGGGAAAAGTAATTGTCGCTGGACATTGAACATTTGCGGCTTCATGGTAGTCCTTTCTGAAAACGCTTGGCGAGCCATGGACAGACTACGAAGACGTGGGGCACATTTCCACCCCCGCTGATGCCGTCGGGTGGTTCGAAGGAGCCAAGAGATGTCGAGCCCGACGACGTGAGCGTAAGCGAGGAAAACCCTTTCCATCGGTGACTGTTTGCTTACGGGATGGGGCGTTCGGCGGCTGCCTTTCAATTGGAGTAGAACAATGAACCCCTTCCGTGTATGGCTAAGTCCTTTCGGCGCCACATGCAAAGTCCGAGTTGATGGCATCACAAATGCCAACTGGCTTCTGAACCGCCTCCGCCAATCCTTCGTGTTTCAGAGTTGCGAGCCCGTGAACGACGAGGAAGGCTCCTCGTGTTGTACCTTCCATATGACGTACAGTAACCAGCAGTGTTATCACACGTTCGAGAGGCTGCTGTCTGCTATCCCGGAGGTGGAATGGACGCTGGATCCAGCACGAGAAGAAGACTTGAAGCAAGAGGTGCCCGCAAGCACAACCACATTGAAGTCGGCTTCCAAGATAAGGCGGAATATCAAAGCATCGCCTTCCAACAAGACCACGGTAATTTTCACTTGGCTCCTCTCAAGGTTGTCAAGAGCGGTTGCCACCATGTATTAGACGGGATCGCAGGGAGTGTCGCCCAGCATTTGTTGGGGGAATGTACTGTCTATTGGGGATGGTCAAGGCCAACGCCGGGAAACACCCATGGGTGTTCCGCCACGTCGGCTCTTTTTTGTTCTTGTCGAGATTCGAGCGATGAAGACGCGCCGCAGGCTGGCGACGTGGCGGGCCAAGTTGGCGCGACGGCAGATGGGCTCTCGAAGGCAGTCCGGCATCAATAGCACAAGCAATCAAGGATAGAATTCGGAGGCCACAACGATGGCTGTCAAGACGATTGCGTTCGGTCAGGACGCCCGTGACAAGATCAAAAAGGGTGTTTCAAAACTATCCAAGGCCGTGAGAGTCACGCTTGGGCCACGGGGGCGGAACGTAATTCTGCAGAGAAGCTACGGGGCGCCAACCGTTACCAAGGACGGCGTGACGGTGGCCAAGGAGATCGACCTGGAAGACCCCTTTGAGAACATCGGGGCACGCATGGTTCGTGAAGTCGCCTCCAAAACCAGCGACGTGGCGGGGGACGGCACCACAACCGCGACGGTTCTCGCCGAGTCGATCTTCAACGAAGGCCTCCGCGCAGTGGCCTCTGGAGTCAGGCCTGTGGGCTTGAGGCAGGGAATCGAGAAGGCGGTGGCCGACATTACCGACAAGCTCAAGAAGATGTCAATCCCCGTCAAAGATCGAGAGAAAATGGCCCAGGTTGCGGCGATCGCCGCCAACAATGACGAAGAGATCGGCAACCTGATCGCAGAAGCCATGGAGAGGGTGGGAAAAGACGGAGTCGTGCTGGTTGACGAGGGAAAAGCCCTTGAGACGGAAGTCGACTGGGTCGAAGGTATGCAATTCGACAAGGGATACATCTCACCGTACTTCGTGACCGACTCAAGCCAGATGGAATGTGTCTTCGATGACCCGTATATCCTCATTTGCGAAAAGAAGATCTCCAACATCAAGGACATGTTGCCCGTTCTCGAAGCAATCTCCCAGGCCGGAAAGCCGTTGTTGATCATCGCGGAGGATGTGGACGGTGAAGCTTTGGCGGCACTCGTGGTCAACAAGCTCCGAGGCACGCTCCAGTGTGCCGCGATCAAAGCACCGGGTTACGGCGATCGCCGCAAGGCCATGCTGGAAGACCTCGCCATGCTGACCGGGGGGCAGGCGATCTTCGAGAGCCTGGGCATCAAGCTCGAAAGTGTCAAGTTGGAGTCGCTTGGTCGTGCCAAGAAGGTGATCGTGGACAAGGACAGCACCACGATCATTGAAGGCGCTGGCAAGACGGGCGATATCAAGGGACGTACAGAGCAGATTCGTCGCGAAATCGAGAAAACCAAGAGCGACTACGACCGTGAGAAGCTCCAAGAACGACTTGCCAAACTCTCGGGCGGTGTTGCCCGAATCAAGGTGGGAGCCAACACGGAAGCGGAAATGAAACAGAAGAAAGCCCGTGTCGAGGACGCTCTCCATGCCACCCGTGCTGCCATCGAGGAAGGCATTCTCCCTGGCGGCGGTGTGGCGCTGTTGCGATCTATCTCGACCTGTAAACGGCCGAAATTGTCCCAGGACGAAGCGATGGGCTACAACCTCGTTCTCACGGCGTGCCGCGCCCCAACCTACTGGATCGCTTCGAATGGTGGAAAGGACGGCAGTGTCGTCTGCGAGAAGATTCTCGAAGGTGAAGGCCACTACGGCTACAACGCCGCGACGGACAAGTACGAGGACCTGGTTGTCGCCGGCGTCATCGACCCAACGAAGGTTACCCGAACCGCACTCCAAAACGCAGCCAGTGTGGCCACGTTGCTGCTGACCAGCGATGCTGTCATTGCTGAGAAACCCGAATGCAACGGGCACAAGGGCAATGGCTACGGTGGCGCCGATATGTATTGATCACGCTCAATCATGAAGACTCTATTTGTGATCGTTTTGCTCCTGTTTGCCAGCGCAATCTTGGGACTCTACCGAGGCTGGCCCCGACTTTCGGCGCGCACTGCGAAAGAAACAACCGGCGATCGTAGCAATAAAGTCAGATAGGCCATTGTATTTCCCGCTCAGCGGCGTAGGATTGAACTAGTGGAAGAGTCACGGCCCGATGGATCGCGACTTCGCCAACGACGTTGTCGGATGACTAGATAGAGAACAACCCGGATTTGCCGGGGGGCTCGTTGACGAGTAAGCCGACGTGGTCGAACACCTATGGGTGTTCTGCCACGTCGGTTTTTTTGTTCTTGTCGACGGTTGTCGTGACGGCGCCCTTGCCGAAGAGCGAGAAGGTAAAAACGCGTCGGATCGACATCAGATGTTGCTGATACAACGAGTCCCTTTCTTGAAAGGAGAACCGGACATGAGAAACCAACCAGAAACGACAGACGCTGGCCGACAGTATGCGGCAGCGTATGCGGCCCACTACACCGAACGCGATTTGCCCGGGGCGCTGCGGCTGTATGTGAATTTGATTGCATCGCACCCCGACGAACAGGAGGCGACCTTCTCCCGGTCGCAGGTGCAGAACATCGTGAACGCCGTCGTTCCAAAGCAGGAACTTTTCGATGCCCAAGTCAATCTGGCTGCCGCCCACTTCGCGCACGCGGGGCAAGCCACCTAGTTTGGGTTCGGGCATTCGAACACGAGGAAGAACGGCGTTATGGGCGCGATTGGATTGGTAGAAACGAAGGGCCTGATCAGCTTGGTGGCTGCCACGGACGCCATGATGAAAGCCGCAAACGTCCAGGTTGTGAAGCGGATCGGAATTGGCGGAGGTCTGGTTACTACGATCGTCAGCGGCGACGTCGGCAGCGTGCGAGCCGCCGTTGAAGCCGGCGCCCGCGTGGCCACCCAAGCGGGCGAACTGGTGAACAGTCATGTTATTGCGAATCCGACGGCGGGCGTGCTTGAGGCATTCCTGGCGGACGACGCTCCTTTACCGAGACCGAGGAAACACTCCCATGAAGAAGCTTGACCCAACGATGGCGGAACAGGTCGCCCATGCAGTCCGCGTCTTCCAGGAGCAGCGCACCGGCTATTCACCCAAGGCGGTGACGGTGGTCCTGAGCGATGACACACTGGTCGTCACGCTGCACGAGGCCCTGTCACCGGCCGAGAAGGCGTTGTCACGCACTCCGGAGGGCGCCATCCAGGTGCAGGAGTATCACCGGCAACTCTTCAGAGATTCGGTCGACATATTGCGGCAGGAGATCAAACGCATCACCGGGGTCGCAGTAGGGGAAGCGGCCGCAGAAGTGGAAACGACGACCGGCGCCATGGTGCATGCCTTCACGACCGGCACGATGGTGCAGGTGTTCCAACTCGCAAGAAGAATTTCCATGGAGGTTTGGAGCGGGAATGGGTCAGGCGATCAGCCACACACTGCGGAGGGCTTGTCATGTTAGTCCTGTCAAGGAAGAGCGGGCAGTCGGTTGTCGTCGGCGAACCTGGAGAGCTCCAACGCCTGCTGAAGGTCACCGTGCTTGCGATCAAGGGCGCTACCGTGAAACTCGGCTTCGAGGTTGATGCCGATATCCCTGTCCATCGGTCCGAGGTGTGGGAACGAATCATCGATGACAGCCGGGCGAGAAGCTAGCGAGGCAGACATGTTTGCCTGCGGAGCGAAGGACATGTTGCCAAATAGCGAGAAAGTCGACGAGCCGCAGAATCTCCGGCCAGGTTCAAAAGGAAGCGTTATGCCAACGACCGCAACATTTGTCGACACCCCCTATTACATCCTGATGGATGGAAAGCGACGTCTTGGGCCCAAGGTCGAGCCGTTGCCCTCTGGAGCGGAGTGCCTGGCTGTCTACGGGTTTTCCGATAAGGCCTGCTATGACAGGTTCTGCGCGAACAGCCAACTCGCGTTGGTCCCATATCCGCTGACCAGATTCTACCTTCAGGATCAGACGGACTTCCCGGGCAATAACCTCAACCTCGTTGTCGTTGACGCCGCCGGCCCCCAAGAGCCTTGCCTCCGAGCCGGGACGATGGAGGCAGTGCTCCAGAGCCAAGAGGATCGAACACTTCACGTGACTGCGGCGTACGAGTTGACCCTCGATCCGGAAGCAGCCGCTTATCAGGTCAATGTGAACAAGAGCCTGAAAACGGGGCGATGAAAATGCCAACCCCTTTTGCTCCACTTGCCGCCTTCGACGTCGAACATGGGCTGCTGATTGGCGGAATTGCCGTCACGGCGATCTTCGCCCTCTTGTTGCTGGTGGCCTTGGCTAGGTACGGCGCGCTCTGGTTTCAGGCCTATATGTGCGGGGCCGATGTGAGCCTGCTGAGCTTGATCGGTATGAGTTTTCGACAGGTCCCTTCCGGTACGATCGTCACTGCCAAGATCATGGGCACGCAGGCGGGCCTGGACATCGACCGGCAGCGGGGCATGAGCACCGCGCGCTTGGAAGCCCATTTCCTGGCAGGGGGAGACGTCGTGGGGGTCCTTCGCGCCATCGTCGCCGCTCATCGTGCCGGCATCGACCTGGACTTCGACCGAGCGGCCGTGATTGACCTGGCCGGCCGCAACGTGTTGGACGCGGTGCGTACCAGCGTCTCACCCAAGGTAATTGACTGCCCCGCTCCTCAGCCTGGCGGCAAGACCACGCTAAGCGCAGTTGCAAGAAACGGCGTTGAACTCCGCATCCACGTGCGGGTGACGGTCCGCACGAATCTCTTGCAGTTGATCGGTGGTGCGACTGAAGAAACGATCATTGCCCGCGTTGGCCAAGGAATCGTGACCGCGATCGGTTCTGCCGAAACGCACATGGACGTGTTGAGAATGCCCGATCGCATTTCCAGAGGCGTGCTCGAACGGGGCCTCGATAGGAATACAGCCTTTCAAATCGTCTCGATCGATATCGCAGACATGGGCGTCGGAGAGAACATCGGAGCGCGATTGCAGACCGATCAGGCTGAAGCGGACATGCGAACGGCCCAGGCGCGAGCCGAGGTGCGTCGTGCCGAAGCGATCGCACGGCAGCAGGAGATGAAGGCCATGGTGGCAAAGCGTTACGCCCTGGTGGTGTTCGCCGAAGCCGAGATACCTCCCGCCATTGCCCGGGCGTTCCGCGCAGGCCAGCTTCATGCAAGACGCCCTCCGCCCGATCGCACAGAGCTGCGTACGGAACGCCTGCAGCTCGCGAGTCCGATGATCGGAGCGGAGCTTGCGCCGGTTGTGTTGCGAAATGTCCGCGGAATCGAAGCCAGGGAAGCGGAACGTGGCACCCGTGGTTAGTCGGCCCTCTTTGCGCCGCTTGCGGTGCACAAACAACCAATAAAGGAGAAGTACGATGACCCTGTGTCCAATTGCCTTGTTAGCTGGCTGTAAGAAGTGCCCAGTATTCTCTGTCTGCCCTTTGAAGGGTTTCATCGGTGATTACCGAAAAGAAGGCAAGACACAAACCGCGCAGAAAGCGGACAAGAAGAACAAGTAGAAGCCCGGGATCTGGCGGTGTCGCGGGCAGAAAACCGCCGGAGCCGCCCTGATCTCGGATCCCCTCGGCGTATGTCGCAGACATTCGGTCGTCACCCCAGCGCCGGACACACAGAGATGGATGGTCAGCAATTCGGCGAAAGAGGAACGTGATGACACGTGCAATTAGATGGCTTTGGAAAACGGGGATCCTCTCCACATTCATCGCCGGCCTGTTCGCCGTGCTCCCGATCGTGATCACCATCGGCATCATGGCCTGGGTCGGCGGTGTGCTCGAAGCGTGGCTCGGACCGGGAAGTCTTGTCGGCAAGGCACTGTCGCAGATGGGGCTCCAATTTGTCACCGATCCGACCATCGCGTCCATCCTGGGTTGGGCCGCCGTGCTGCTTGTTATTTGGCTGCTGGGTGCCTTCCTGAAAGGGATGGGAAAGAAGAGGTTCGAAATGGCGTTCAGTGCTGCGATGGAACGGATCCCGCTCGTCAACCTGCTCTACAAACCGGTCTCGCAGGTCGTCGATCTGCTGCAACGCAAGCCGACCGACACGATTGAAGGCATGAGCGTCGTCTACTGCTCTTTTGGGCGCGAGGGAAGCGGCGGGTTCCTGGGGCTGCTCGTTTCCGATAGGGTCTACCGCTTCAACGGCCAGGCATGCCGGATCGTCTATGTGCCGACGTCCCCGCTGCCGATGTCCGGCGTCACTGTCTTTGCCGCGGTCGAGTCCGTTCAGCGAGTCGACATGCAGGTCGACGACCTGATGAAGATATCGCTCTCAATTGGGGTGATGTCATCAAGTGTGATTCCCGAACAGTATGTTGTGTCGCCGGAGGAGGTGGGACGCAGCGAAGACCGGCTCACCGACATTCAGTTAACGAAGGCCAACGAGCATGCCAATCCGGCTGCGATCGGTGCGCTGGAACCTAACCCATAACAGGCCGACGCTTTGAGATGTCGTCCTACTACCTGCATTCGGAGGAAGCCATGTTGAAAGCAACCATCAACAAATGTGGTTCGGTCGTTTCACAAACGTCGTCACGACAACCTTACGTTGACAGGCCCTGGCGGCACGTCGCCAATCGGGCCAAAACCCATCCGTTTTGGAGGAATTGACCATGTTACAGTTAGCCATTGCGTGCCTGGTGATTGCACTTCTCGCGGCAGTCCTGGGTTTTGGAGGAATTGCCGGCTCCTTCGTGGGAGTGGCAAAGATCCTCTTCGTTGTCTTCCTCATCTTCGCGGTACTGTCCTTCCTGGGAGGCGGGATGCGGAGAGGGCGCCTCTGGGGATAACCTGCAACCAGGATGCCGACGAAAGAGAGGCGTCAGCACGGTTGCCACAGCAAACCCGCCGGGCAGCGTCCGACCGGCAGATTCGTCAAGTCACTGTTTTGGCCGAGCGTCCCGTGCTGGTGTGGACCAGCACGTGCTGCTTCGCCACCCACCTACGAAGGAAGACGATTATGAAAGTCTGTGTGTATTGTCTGATCGCCGGTCTCCTGGGCCCGACTTTGGCCTGGGGGCAAGTAGGCGACGCGCCGCGGGGCCGGACAGAGGCTGAGAGCGGGGTGCAAGTGCTTACAAGAGGGCCGGTCCATGAGGCCTTTGCGGAAACGGTGACTTTTGATCCCGAGCCGGGCATTGTGGTGCCGGGAGCCCCCCCGAGCGCCATCGAGGAACTGCCGCCGGACCGGAAACCGGAGGGAGCCAACGTGGCGTGGATTCCGGGCTACTGGGGCTGGGACGACGAGCGAAACGATTTCCTTTGGGTCAGCGGCGTGTGGCGTGCCCTGCCGCCCGGCCGCCAATGGGTACCCGGATACTGGGGCAGATCGGCGCAAGGTTTCCAGTGGATTTCCGGATACTGGGCCGACGCCGCCGCGAGCGAGGTGGAATACCTGCCCGAGCCGCCTGCGACAGTCGAAGCTGGGCCCAACATTGCCGCATCTTCGGCCGATCAAACATGGCTGCCCGGCTGTTGGCTCTGGCAGCAGGGCCGCTATGCCTGGCGTCCCGGCTTCTGGGCGACCGCGGAGCCGGATTGGGTTTGGGTCCCCGCTCGTTACGTTTGGGCCCCACGTGGCTACGTCTTCGTCGACGGCTACTGGGATTACTCGATCGACCGTCGTGGTATGTTGTTTGCGCCGGTCTATTTCAACGCGAACGTGTACCGTCGCCCTGGTTTCTCCTACTCGCCTTCAACGGCGGTCGACCTGGGCTCGCTGGTCAACCATCTCTTCCTGCGACCGCGATACCAACACTACTACTTCGGCGACTACTACGCCACAGACTACCGCAGCGCCGGGTTCCTTCCCTGGTTTTCGATCAACACCGGGCGTTCCGCCTACGATCCGATCTACGCCCACCAGCGTTGGCAGCATCGGCAGGACAGCGGTTGGGCGCATCGCCAACAGGCGGACTTCGAGAACCGCCGCGACCACGAGCACCTGCGACCACCGCACACGTGGGGGAGCCAGGGTACAATCGGCGGGGGCGGCGTGGCTTCGCTCGTCCGCAATATCGTGGGCGAGTCGCTCGATCAAGGCTCGCGGAGCCGGACCGATGCGTGGCGACTCCAGCCCGTGGACCAAGCCGAGCGGCAACGGGTTGCGCAGCAGCGGTCGGATGTGTATCGATTCCGCGACCAACGGCAACAATGGGAGAGCCAAGCGGCGGTGGCTCGCGTCGCAGACCCCGCCCACCGCGGCGAGACAGCCCGCATGAAATTCCCCCGATCGCCGATTGCGGCCGGGTCGGCCGCTCAGCATGGCAAGGGCGATGCTCCCCCGAAGGCCTATGCGGCGCCCCCGGTCGACACCGTGGTCCAGCCCAAACCGAGGGGGAATCGCTCACCGGAGCAACCGCGGCAACACACGACGCTGCGAATGCCGCTCGACATGAAGCAATCGCCAACAGGCGCGGCGCAGCCTCGCGCCGATCAGCCAGCGCCCAAACCACAGCCTCAACCCAAAGTCGAACGACCTGCGTCCCAACCGGCAGCAGGTCCGACATCGGCGGGACCGAGTAAGGAAGACAACAAGAACAAAGGCCAGGGCAAAGGCCAGGAGAAGGGCAAGGCGAGGGGGAAAGGCAAAGACAAGTAGATAGTAATCGTGGTTCAACGAGTTCGCTCACTTGCGGACAAAGCCATCAAACGAGGAAGGATTTGTCATGAGAGTTTTTCTGATTGTGGTCGTTGTGATCCTGGTCGGCATTGCCGCCTTGGGGCTCTACAGGGGCTGGTTCCATCTGTCGGCCGACAGCACGGACCAGGAATCCAGCGCGACGTTCACGGTGGACCAAAACAAAATCAACGCGGACGGCGAAAAGGCCAAGGAAAGCCTGCAAGAGTTCGGCGACAAGACGAAGGAAGCAGTCGGAGGCAGCACTGAGAAGGACGCGTCCGAAGAGGTCCGCGGCGATGCCGACCAGCCCGTCAGCACCACGACCGAGGCATCTCCGCGGGCCAAGGAAGAGGTCCAGGAGTAACTCGACGCTCGACTCAAGGAGCCCGGTTGGCCAGGAACGAATTGGACAACGTCTTCCGCGACGCGTGGCGAGAGTTCTGATCGATGATCCGTTACAGTAGCACACTTCAGGAAAAGGAGTCACCAACATGGGTGGCGAGACAGACGTGGTGAAGGGCCGAATCAAGGAAGCCGCCGGCGTGGCTGTACGCAAGCAGAAGGAAATCACATGGGTAACGAAATCGAACTTACCAGGTGCTTGAGCGGGGTCGCAGATCGTGTCTGGGCTCCCCAGTCGATTCAGGAGGCACTTGCTGTTCCTTAGACGCCGCATCGCTGGCCGCCGGGGTCGGGCTGTGGGCTGCCCGTCATCGACCGGCCGCCGAACCACCTACTACCACCTAGACAGGAGACTCCGAAATGCCGTTCCAGCAACCGCCACTGCCGTTTGGCATGAATGCCATGAAGCCATTCCTCTCCGAGGAGCAGCTTGAGTATCACTACGGCAAGCACCACGCCGCGTACTTCAAGAACCTCAACGCCCTAGTCGAAGGCAAGCCAGAGGCCGGCATGTCGCTGCGTGAGGTCGTCGTCCAGTCGACGGGCCCGGTGTTCAACAACGCGGCCCAGGCCTGGAACCACAGCTTCTACTGGGACTGCCTGTCGCCCAAGGGCGGCGGCGAACCCCAGGGCGACTTGGCCGCGGCTATCGTCCGCGATTTCGGTGGCGTGCCGGAGTTGAAGAAGGCATTGTCCGAAGCGGCAGTCAAGCTGTTTGGTTCCGGCTGGTCTTGGCTGGCGGCCGACAAACAGGGCAAACTGGAGATCATGGCGCTGAGCAACGCCGACACCCCGTTGAAGCACGCCAAGGAGCCCCTGCTGACCATCGACGTCTGGGAACACGCCTACTACATCGACTACCGCAACGATCGGGCGAAATACGTGGAGGGTTTATGGCGGGCCGCCAACTGGGACTTTGTGGCGAAGTGCTTTTCCGCCGCGATGAAATAGCCCCCTTGTAGTCCCGCTCAAGGTGACTGACTTGGCCTTCATTCAATATGCAGGGGTCAATATTCGAGCAACAGACGTGGTGTTTGTGCATTTCCCGCGATTCGCAGAGCCGCCTGATGCGGCAAGGGTGTGCGCGACTCCGGAACCGACCATAGATACCTGGAACAACCCGAGGAGAAACCATTGACTACCGTACGCCCCCTGTTTATATCGACCTACCCGCCGGAAGAATGCGGACTGGCCACCTTCACCCGCGACTCGGCCGACGCCGTGGACCGGGCGGCGGGCGAGTCCGTGTCGTCGTTGGCTGCGATCCAGAAGACCTCGCCGCTCGACTACGACGATCCGCGCGTGGTCCACGTCATTGACAACAACCGCAGTGACGCGTACCGCCGAGCCGCGGAAGCGGCCAACGACGGCCCCTGCGACGTGGTGAGCTTGCAGCACGAGTTCGGTCTCTACCCCGGTGAGTGGGGCAGTCGAGTGTTGGACTTCGTGTATCAATGCCGTAAGCCCATCGTGACGACGTTCCACACACTCCTGACCCAGCCGGAGCCATTGCCCCGGCGGCTGATCCGAACCCTGGCGGCTCGCAGCCATGGCATCGTGGTCATGACCAAGGTGGCTGCGAAGCTCCTGGCGGATGTTTACGGTGTCTCGGGGCCCCACGTGCGGGTGATTCCCCATGGAGTACCAGCGGTCCCTTTCGAACGCAATCACACGCACAAGATGCGGCTCGGCTTGACGGGAAGACAAGTCATCTGCAGTTTTGGACTTATCAACCGAGGTAAAGGGCTGGAATATATGATCAGGTCCATGCCACGAATTGTGGCAGCCTGTCCCAACGCCATTTACCTGATCGTGGGCGCCACCCATCCACAGGTCAAGCGTCAGGAGGGGGAAATCTATCGCGAGAGGCTGGCTGAAATGGCTCAGTCGCTGCGCGTGGGCGCCCACGTGCGGTTCGTGAACAAGTATCTCAGTCTTGAAGATCTCCTGGCCCATTTGCAGGCCTGCGACGTATACGTCACTCCATATCCAGGAAAAGACCAGATTGCCAGCGGTACCTTGGCATATGGCCTGGCTGCGGGAGGGGCAGTGGTAAGCACGCCCTATCTGTACGCCGAAGAGGTCCTGGCCGACGGGAGAGGCCTGCTCGTTCCCTTTGCCCAAAGTGACGCTCTGGCCGACGCAGCATTGCGGTTCCTGACGGACGCCGCGTTCCAGCTGCAGACGCGGTATCTGGCCTACCAATACGCCCGGCCCATGTTCTGGCCGAATGTGGGCCGGCTCTACTTGGAGTTCTTCACCCGGGTTGTTGCAGGCAGTCGCGCGACGAATGCCCGCCAGCGTCGTTGGGCTTCCACGATGCCCGGCGACGAACGCGAGATTACGCCACTTATGCAGGGAGGTCCGTAATGTACCATGTTGACCGGATCTCGTTGGACCACCTGGATCGCATGACCGACTCAACTGGTATTATTCAGCATGCCATCTATGGCATTCCGCGACGTGAGAGCGGCTACACGACCGACGACAACGCTCGAGCTCTTCGTCTATGCGTGGCGCTATGGAATCGGCACCATGAAGAACAAATGCTCAAACGGGTAACCACGTACCTGAGTTTTCTCGAATACGCACATCGCGCCGGCCGTGGATTCCATAACTTTCTCAGCTACGAACGCCGATGGCTCGATGCAGAAGGCTGCGGTGATTGCCAGGGCCAGGCGGTTCGCTCTCTCGCGGAAGTCCTGGGCAGTCGTTTGCCTGGCGGCCATCGCGCGGTGGCTCGAGAGCTGATTGACGCGGTTCTGCCGACGCTCGCCGACCTGCGAAGCCTGCGGGCGCAAGCATACGTGGTTCTGGCTTGGGGGCATCTTTGGAGCAGGGAGACAGAAGACATTGAGCCGCTGGAAACCGTGGCATGGTCGGCGGCGCGACGGCTTGCTGAATGTTTCGGCCGGGCAGCGCGGCCGGACTGGCAATGGTTCGAATCGCGCATGACCTATGCGAACGCCGTATTGCCGCACGCGTTGTTCGTCGCTGCCAAGCGCTGGCCCAAGGAAGACTTCCTCGCCATTGCACAGGCGTCGTTTGCCTTCCTCGACCAGGAGACGACCGCCCAGGGAGTGTTCTGGCCGATCGGGAACGAGGGTTGGTATCCCCGGGGCGAGGAGAAGGCGCGGTACGACCAACAGCCCGTGGAAGCGGTCACGACGATAGAAGCCGCACTGGCCGCATTTGAATTGCTCGGTGCTGAAGAGTATCTGACTGCCTTCCGCCGCGCCCACGGCTGGTTTCACGGGCAAAATAGTCTGAAACGGCCGCTCGGAGACGTCCGCTCCGGCGCCTGCTGTGACGGCCTGCAAGCCTCGGGTGTGAATCGCAACCAGGGAGCCGAGTCGACCCTCGCTTTCCTGTGGGCAGAAATGAGTAACGATCAAGTCCAAGGTTCGCTGGAGGGCAAGAGTTCACCGGCGAGCGCAATTGCGTAGAATGCCGCCTCAGTTGTCCGTTGTGGCCGGGCGGCATGTCGCAAGGTCCGGTCTGACTAAGCTGAGAGAAACATCAATCTTCCATCACGGAGAAACAGACATGGGTGATAAGGGAAGTAAAGACAAAGGCAAACGGGAGCAACAGAAAAAGGCCAAGCGTACTCTAAAGGAAAAACGACAATTGAACAGGGAGAAGAAGAACAAGTAAGGGATCGAAGGACACCGGCATGCATCAAGAGTCGAAAACACCCGAACTGTACGCAGAGTTGTTCCATCGCCATGCCGCCAACCCGATCCTGACGGCCCGGGATTGGCCTTACCCGGCACATACGGTCTTCAACGCCGGGGCTTGTCTGCGGGGCGATGAGACCGTGCTACTCGTCCGTGTGGAGGACCGCCGCGGGCATTCGCATTTGACCGTAGCTCGAAGCAAGGACGGTGTGTCAAACTGGCAAATCGATTCCCGGCCCAGTTTCGTACCGGATCCGGCGGACCATGCGGAAGAGTCGTGGGGCGTGGAAGACCCTCGTCTGACCTGGGTCGACGACCGGGCCCAGTGTGTCATCGCCTATACCGCCTATTCATCCAGTGGGCCGCTGGTTTCCCTGGCAGAAACCAACGATTTTGCGACCTTCTCACGTCTCGGCCCGGTCATGCCCCCTGAGAACAAGGATGCGGCCGTTTTCCCCTGCCGATTCAAGAATCGGTACGCGATGATTCACCGCCCGGTCCCCACCGGGAATTCAGGGGCGCACATTTGGATCTCGTTTTCTCCCGACCTGCTACATTGGGGAGACCATCAGATCCTGTTTCACGCGAGACGAGGGGCATGGTGGGACGCGAACAAGACCGGCTTGGGACCACCTCCGTTGGAAACGCCGGAGGGATGGCTGATCGTCTACCACGGCGTGCGAGTAACGGCCGGTGGGTGTCTCTATCGACTTGGACTGGCTCTCCTCGATCTGGAGAATCCCTGCCGCGTTCTTCGACGCAGCGACGAATGGATTCTGGCTCCCGAACTACCCTACGAGCGACAGGGCGATGTTAACGGCGTCGTGTTCCCCTGCGGTTGGACTATGGACAAGACCAGCGGCGAGATCCGGCTCTATTACGGAGGAGCCGATACCTGCCTGGCCCTGGCCACCGCCCAACTCTCCGATCTGCTGACATACCTTCGTACATGCCCGGCACCGCAGACCGTCAACCGTAGGACTGCCACACTGTCGGCTTGACTGGAGAACATCTTGAGCGACACCCCTGACCGCAATCGCATACGTTCCGCCGTCAACCGCAAAGGCCGACTCGCTGAATTGCGAATCCGACGTTTGCCGGTCACATTCACAAGCGACATTCGACGCGTCATCACTCGCTTCTTCGACCCCGGCGGCGAGACGAGGGTCCGCAACGTCATCGAACGTGTCGTCGGCCTGGATGAAGAACAGGTGGATCGGCTACTGAAGGATGTCTTTCTGAGATTTCGCGACCGCCACGGGGACATTCCGGCAGTACTGAATGAGAACTATCGGAAAGCGATGGCCATGATCGGACAGGCAGACGATCTCACACCCAATCAGGGCCTGCTCGTCGGGGCCTATCTGACTGCTGAGTATTCGATCGAGTCAGCGGCATTATTCAATCCGTCGATCGTCGCTCACCACAATCAGCGGAATCTCCCCGCCGGTGCGGTACGGTTCATCATGAGTCTTCGGGCGACGGGCGAGGGGCATGTATCGTCGATCGTCTTCCGCACCGGGGTCATCGGCTCCGATCACACCATTCAGATAGATCCTTGCAGGCGTCTCAGCAGGCCGGGCCGTACCGTGCCCGATAATCAATACGAAAAAGCTCTCTTCCTGCGAAAGCTCAAGGACATCGGCGTTTACGAGAGGGTGGCCAATCTGGTGCTGGATTGCCTCGACGACTCTTTCACCTCGAGCCAACTGGATCAAGCGGTTATCGATGCCCGGGCGTCGGCTTCCGAAAAACTCGAAATCGAAGAGGCACTGCAGGATATTCGCTGGCTGGCCCGCTCGAACTATCAACTGGAGCTTGCCAGGGATGCGGAGGCGTCTGAAGTCGTCATTTTTCCACAGACGAGCAACGAAAGTCACGGCATCGAGGACCTGCGAATGGTCCGCTTCGTAGATGACGACGGAACGGTCACGTACTACGGCACCTGCACGGCCTTCGACGGTTACCACGTGTTGCCGCAATTGATCGAGACTCGCGACTTCCTCAAGATCGGCGTGCATACGATCAACGGCGCTAGCGCGCGGAACAAGGGAATGGCTTTGTTCCCACGGCGGGTGGGTGGCCACTATATGATGTGCTCCCGAATTGACGGTGAGAACCTCTACATCATGGTCTCCGACATCGTCCACTTCTGGGAGACCGCCGAATTGCTCCAGGTGCCGCGCTCTCCTTGGGAGTTCGTTCAGATCGGCAACTGCGGCTCACCACTCGAGACTCCCGAAGGTTGGCTGCTCCTGACCCACGGCGTCGGGCCGATGCGCACCTATTGTATCGGTGCCATGTTGCTCGACCTCAACGACCCCCAGAAGGTAATTGGCTGTCTCGGCGAACCGCTGATCAAGCCGAACGAAAAAGAGCGTGACGGTTACGTGCCCAACGTGGCTTATACATGCGGGGCGATGATCCACAACGGCCAGCTCTATCTTCCGTTCGCGACCTCCGACATGATTACCCGTTTTGCCACAGTTTCGATCGACTCCCTCTTGAACCGGCTCATCGGCTAAGGCAGGCGGGCGGGCGTTTTACGCTTTCAACAGCCAATCCACCCCCTTTTGGGGATATGCAAGATGGAGGAACTTGTCTGCCTTGTCAGGGAAAAATGAAGTCGCGGTTCCGCTGGCGCCCCTCAGACCGGCAGTCACAGCGGGTTCGAGCCCCAGAATATCCCGGCAACTTCCAGAATCCCACTTGTGTTCGTCCCCGATTCTGCTATTATTCCAATAGTTATGGGGTGATAATACGAAGAAGTGGGCCCCCAACTCGCAAAACGCCCTGACGGCGTTTCTGAGAGTCCCTCTTCGACGCACTGCTTTCCGTGTGTCAGCGGCCTGTTTGAGGGCATCTGTTTCCGATCGCGGTTGATTGCCACCTTTTTGTTTCCGGCCGTAACCTCGTTTTGTCGCAAGGGGCTGACCGAGGTCGACGGGCCGGGCTACCGATGTCTCGTTTTGAAGGAGTGGCAGGCATGCCGCAGGGAACGATCAAGAAAGTATTGGCGGACAAGGGTTTCGGATTCATCGAAGGCGACCGGGGCGACATCTTCTTCCACCACAGCGCGGTGGAAGGCGTTGCCATCGAAGCACTCAAGATCGGCCAGGCCGTAACCTATGAGGAAGGCCGAGGTCCGAAAGGTCCGCGTGCCGAGAACGTCCGGCTCGTCTAGGGTCAGCAAGACCACCGAGTCCACGGGCAGCAACGCACCCGTGTGCCCGAGATTGAACTATCGCGTCCCTGGTTCTCCTGAGAACCGGGGGCGTCTTTTTTGGCTCAGCCACTGTTGTAGGTTCGCAATCTGCCGGCGGTAGCCTCGCGAGTGAACTTGTAGAAATGCCAGTGCGTGACGCAACGGTTCATGTACTGGGCAAACGCGATAATGCCCCGGCCGTGCTTCCGATTGCGGGAGAAGTAGTTCTTCACATAGATGCTCCCGAGCGAGAATAGTGATCCGTCTCGCAAGAGAGCCCGGAAGAGCGACAACAGCAAGATCAGTCCGTATCCCAGGGTCGGCAGACTCTTTCCTTCGCCGGCTCTTCGGCAGATCTCGGCCCGCCGCCGGAGATAGTCTTCGCGTTCGAAGATCTTGAAGTAGCGATCCAGGAACGCTTCGGGCGCATAGAGCCTCTTGACGAGGTTCCAGTACCCCTCCCGCAACTCCTCGCGGCTCATCTGCTTGGGAATGAAATTGCAGTTCGGGTCGTCCTCGACGAGTCGCCCCTCCCGTTTGAGCCGTTCGTAGAGCGGCGTTTTGGGGATCGCCTGCAGCATTCCGACCATGGCAAGGGTGATTCCGTTTTCCTGGATGAAGCGGAACTGATCGTCAAAGATCTCCTTGTCGTCGCTATCGAAGCCGACGATGAAACCGGCGTTGACGTCCAAGCCCGCGTTCTGGATTCTCGCCAGCTTGGCGCCCATCGCATCGCCGTGCGTGTTCTGAAATTTCTTGATTTCCTTCAGCGATTCGGCGCGTGGGGTCTCGATGCCGATGAACACGCTTCGGAAGTTCGCCCGATACATCAACTCCAGCAGTTCGGGCTGGTCGGCCAGATCGATGCTCGCCTCGGTCGTGAGCCGCAACGGGTAATGGTGCTCCTCCATCCACGGAATGACCTTTTCCAGCAAGGCCTTGGCCTTCTTGCGGTTGCCGATGAAGTTGTCGTCGACGATGAACGCCGAGTGAAACCCGGTCCGCCGCATGTCGTCCAACTCAGCCAGGAGTTGCTCGGGTTCCTTCACGCGAGGCTTCCGTCCGTAGATGACGATGATGTCGCAGAACTCGCATTGAAACGGGCAACCCCGCGAGTACTGGAGTGCCCCCGATGCGTATCGATCGGCCTTGAGCAGGTCGTACCGGGGTCGGGGCGCCTTGGTCATGTCGGTCGGTTTTGACTGCTCGTAGCGATTGCGGGTCGGTCTGCCTCGGGCGAAGTCGTCGAGAAACTCCGGCCAGGTCGTTTCCGCCTCGCCGATGAAAACCGCATTGCAGAGCCCATCGAAGAACTCCTCCTGGACGGAGACGAAGGGGCCTCCGACGACGGTGAACCGTCCCAGTTCGCGCAAGCGGAGCAGGATCTCCCGTATCCGCTTCTTCTGGACGTTCATTCCCGTCACGCCCACGATGTCGTAGACGCCGAGAGAATCCCAGTCGATATCCTCCACGTTTTCATCAAGCAAAACCACGTTGTGATCGCCGCAGAGCCCTGCCACAGTGGGCAGCGAGCCGGAGATCATCGTGCTTCGCTTATCGCCCGGATAGAGGGCAAGTGCGTACTCGAAACCCCAATAGGAGGGTTCAAACCGAGGATTGATCAGGCAGATTGAGAGCGTCCGAGCGGGGGAGCTTGGGGTTGAACGAGCGCCACGCGCCGCTTCGGTTGTGGTCATGCGGGAAATCCCATTGGGGCTCGCCGACAGGCCAAAAGAACCGCTGCGGGCTTTCGGGTCGGATTGCTGATTCCAGCATACGCTATGTGCGGGAGGTCTCGATAGGCCAGAAAGCCGGCGAATCACGCCTTCCTCGCACATTCTTCATATCGAAAACAACTCACCAGGTGATCGTTCACCATGCCCGTCGCCTGCATGTGGGCGTAGACGATCGTGCTGCCGACGAATTTGAAGCCCCGGCGTTTGAGGTCCTTGCTCAGGGCGTCGGACTCCGGAGTGGTGGCGGGTATCTCTTGCAGCCGGCGCCAGCGATTCTGGATGGGGCGGCCGCCGACGAATTGCCACAGGTAGTCGTCGAAGCTGCCGAACTCCGCCCGGACTTCGAGAAAGGCCTTGGCGTTGATCACGGTGGCATTGACCTTCTGGCGGTTGCGGATGATGCCGGGGTCGGCCAGGAGCTTTTCGATGCGTTTCTTTGTGAACCGTGCCACTTTCTCCGGATCGAACTGGGCGAACAGGCGGCGGTAGTTCTCGCGCTTGTTGAGGACGGTCCACCAACTCAGGCCGGCCTGGGCGCCTTCAAGGATGAGAAACTCGAACTGTTTGCGGTCGTCGTGGACCGGTACGCCCCACTCCTGGTCGTGGTAGTCGATATAGGCCTGGTGGATCGTGCCGGGCCAGGGGCAGCGGTTTTTGTCTTGGTTCACCATGGAATCGGGCCTACTTGTATGGCAGTTCAATGTATTAGAACTTGACGGCGCCGGCTGGTACAATAGCGTCCCTCCCCGGGGGAGCATCGAGCGGCTCCCGAGCGACGCTCACGCCGGATTCCCCCGCATGCCACACGCAGATCGCACCCGCTTTGTAGTGAGGACCAGATGTCATGCTGAGCACATCGAACAGCCCCGGTTTGTGGAGTTTTCTTGGGCGGAAGTCATTGTCGGCGTTCACAATCGTGGCGGTTGCGGGCCTGGCTCTCGACGGCGGCCGAGTGGCGATTGGCGCCGAGACGACGCTCCACGTTGCCCCCGGCGGCAACGACGCGTGGTCAGGAAACCTGGAACGTGCGAACGGTGACCACACCGACGGGCCGCTGGCCACGTTGGCCGGGGCGCGGGACGCCGTGCGGCGGTTGAAGGAAGCGGGCAAGATTGACGGACCGGTTCGTGTGTTGTTTGCCAGCGGCGACTATCCGATTACCGAACCGGTGGCCTTCACGCCGTTGGACAGCGGCACCGCCGGCGCGCCGATCGTCTATGCGGCGGGCGAAGGGGCGATGCCCGTGATTTTCGGCGGGCGGAGGATTACGGGGTTTCAGCCGGGGCCCGACGGCGTTTGGACGGCCAAGGTGCCCGAGGTGGCTTCGGGCAAGTGGAACTTCGAACAACTGTGGGTCAACGGACGCCGGGCGATCCGGGCGAGAGAACCCGACAAGTTCTACTACTATATGACGAAGAAGATCGCCCGCGGCGTCGATCCGCTGACCGGAAAGCCGGCCGACCTGCAGAGCCGGGCGTTTGGCGCCAGGGCGGCCGACATTGGGCCGCTCAAGACCCTGTCGAAGGAGCGACTCGCCGACGTGCATCTTGTGGCCTATCACTCGTGGGCCACGGGGCTGCACCGGATTGCGGCGGTCGATCCCGAGACGAACGTCGTGGTGACAACCGGGCCGGGACGGTGGCCTTTCTTTCGTTGGGGCGCCAGTCAGCGCTATCACCTTGAGGGCTATCGTGCGGCCCTCGACGAACCGGGCGAATGGTGTCTGGAGCGCGACGGAACTCTCTTCTACAAGCCGCGGCCGGGGGAAGACATGAGCAGGGCCGAGGTCGTGGCCCCGGTGGCTGAGGCCTTTTTGCGAATCAACGGCGACGCGACCCTGGGCATGCCGGTGGCGCACCTGACGTTCCGGGGGCTGGCGTTCCGCTACGGCCAGTACGTCCTGCCGCCTGAAGGCCATTGCGACGGGCAGGCGGCGGCTCGCATTGAGGGGGCGATTCAGGCCCACGGGGCCAGGAACGTGGCCGTCGAGGACTGCGAGGTCTCGCACATCGGCAGGTATGCCGTCTGGTTCTGGACGGGCTGCCGGGACTGCCGCATCGAACGCTGCTATTTGCACGATCTTGGAGCCGGCGGCGTGCGGATCGGGCACGGCTGGGAGAACAACTCGCCGGCCGAACAGGAGGTGACGAAGCGGATCACGGTCGACAACAACATCATTCGGGGCGGCGGGCGGATCTTTCGCGAGGCCGTGGGGGTGTGGATCGGGCACTCGGGGGAGAACCGGGTTACGCACAATGAGATCGCCGACTTTTTCTACACGGGCATCTCGGTCGGCTGGCGTTGGGGATACGCAGAGAGCCTGGCTCAAAGGAACACGATCGACTTCAACCACATCCACCACATCGGCTGGGGTGTGCTGAGCGACATGGGCGGCGTGTATACGCTGGGACCGTCGGGCGGGTCGAGCGTTTCGAACAACCGCATCCACGACGTCTATTCCTACGACTACTACGGGCGGGGCGGTTGGGGACTGTACAACGACGAAGGGTCGAGCGACTTTGTGATGGAGAACAACCTGGTCTACAACACGAAGACCGGCGGGTATCACCAGCACTATGGCCGAGACAATGTTATTCGCAACAACATCTTTGTCGAGTCGATGGACGGGCAGATTCAGCGATCGCGCAAAGAGGATCACGTGTCGTTCCGGTTCACGAACAACATCGTCTACTGGAACAACGACAGCCCGCTGCTGGGCCGGCCGGCCACGGATGAGAACGTGATTTTCAACCACAATCTCTACTGGAACGCGGCGGGCAAGGTCGATTTCAACGGGCTGACGCTGGAAGAATGGCAGAAGCTGCCGGGCGGCAAGGGAGAGGGCTCGATCATCGCGGACCCGATGTTTGTCGACTTGGCGGCGGGCGACTTCCGTCTCAAGCCGGGTTCTCCAGCGGCCAGGATCGGGTTCAAGGCCTTCGACTACACGAAGGCCGGGGTCTACGGCGATGCGGGCTGGATGGAACTGGCGCGGACCTATGAATTACCGGCACTCGAGCTGGCCGATCCGCCGCCGCCGTTGCCGCCGGTGACGATCCACGACGATTTCGAGCTCTCGCCGCCGGGTTCGGAACCCGCCGGGGCCGCCCATGTCTACCACGGCGGGAAGGGCAAAGCGGCGTTTGTCCGAGTGGTGCAGGAGGCGGGGGCGGGCGGATCGAGTCACTATCTGAAGTTTCAGGATGCGCCGGATCTTGACCAAGTCTACAACCCGCACTTCTACTACACCCCAGGTTACACCGAGGGTGTGACACGATTGTTGTTTGATTTCCGCGTCGAGAAGACTTCGGTGTGGTTCATGGAGTGGCGCGACAATTCGAGTCCCTATCGCGTGGGGCCGAGGTTGTCGGGGGCCGAAGGGAAACTGATCGTTTCCGGCGGCGGGGAGGTGGAGTTGCCGATCGGTGAGTGGGTCCATGTGGAGATGGCCGCCGGCCTGGGCGGAGATTTCACGGGCACCTGGGACCTGGTGGTGACGGTGCCCGGCAAGGAGCCGGTTCGCTTCGAGAAGCTTAAGCAGCCGGGCGAGGGCATCAAGCGATTGGACTGGCTGGGGTTCTGCAGCACGGCGAAGGAGGTGACGATGCTGGGGTTGGACAACATTGTGTTGACGAATTCGGAGGTCGAGCCGTGATTGGGCGAAGCGAGGGAAGGACATTTGTGTGGCAATGGCTGGTGGCTTGTCTAACTGCGCTGCCGGCGGGTGACCTGATGGGGCAGGAGCGCGTGGGGGTGAGTGTTCCACTGGTGAATATAGACGGGAGTTTCGGGCTGACGGCGGCACCAGGGTTTGGAATGGAGGTGTCCGTTGAGATCGTTGAGGGAAAGACGCCGGAACTGACGGCGACACGGCTCACGTTCAGCAATCAGGATGACGAGCGGCGGATTGCGGCTTTGGAGGGCGTACCGAGAGGTCCGATTGAGGGCGCGCGGGCACTGGCCTTTGAGTGCTGGCTCGACGCGAAGTACAACTCCTTACGCGACACGTGGGGGCCGGCGCCGTCCATAGCTGCCCTGTTCTTTGAAAATGACGGAGGAACATGGTATCAGATCCTCAAGGCATCCGGAACCGGCCCGTTTGGCCCATCTGAATTCCGCATCCCCTTGCGAGGAACATTCAACAGGGCTCTTTTTGCATCAGACACCGATGCGGCCATTCGTTGGGAGCAGGTGGAACGAGTTTGGCTGGGAGTGGTGGATGATGGCCCGTTGAAAGGCGCATTCGAGGTACGCCGAGTGCGATTTACAGACGAGCCCTTCCATCCCACATCAGCGGTTTGGATTGACAACAAATGGGAAGTATCCCAGGATCCGGCAGTCCGTAGCGAACTGAGCCTATCGGAAGGCGATGGAGCGCCGGTGGCATACTTCGAATTCGAGATCCCGGGTGGTCGTCACATGTATGCCATGATCCGGACCCCGGTCGATGTGAGTGAACTGGACGCGTACAGGGGACTACGATTCGGTACCGTCCTGACCGAATTGCCCGAGGGCATCGACGGGTTGTTGGTGATGCTCATTGAGAAAGACGGTTCGCAGTATCGGGCAGTTTCGGCACCGAGGGCAAGTCGAGAGCAGAAAACGGTTACTATTTCGTTTTCAGAATTCGAACGTGGCAGCTGGTCGAAGGACGAAAACGATCGCCTCGACCTGGATCAGGTGAACCTGGTAGCCATCGGCATGCACGGAACGACGCCCAAGGCCGCGAAGGGCACAATCGTGGTCATCGACCCACAGTTCATCCCGTAGTTACGGACGAGTTGTTGGTAAACAGGCTCCATTCCGTAGCAGGAGCAAGGAAAGAAGCGCGCTCCACCTGACCCCGTCTACCTTTCGGTATCCATGGAGCGCGCATCGGTTGAAGTTGCGGACCACAACGAAGGGCCGCGAAATCAGGGCCAACTGACGCCGTCCCGATCTCGGACGAACATCCCGTTTTCCGGATGGGCCGTATCACCGCTGCGCTGGCGGAGCGGGTCTGTGTCGTCTGCCGCCAAGCTTTCGATGGCCGCGTCCGTGAGTGGACCCTGCTGCTGCGTCTGGGTCTGCGTCTGCGACTGGGTTTGAGTCTGAGCTTGGTTCTGCAACTGAGTCTGCGTCTGCAGTTGGGTCTGCAGTTGACTTTGCAGTTGCGTCTGGACCTGCTGCTGGGCTTGGGTTTGCAGTTGAGTCTGGACCTCGCCTTCACCCGCCCCCTCTTGCAGTTTCAGTTGAGTTTGCGTCTGCTCCTGCGTCTGGATCGGGCCGTCACAAGTGCCATCCTGCAGTTTCAGTTGCGTCTGCGTCTGCTCCTGCGTCTGCGTTTGCGTTTGCTCTTGAACCGGTCCGGCGCACTCGGCCGCACAGTTCTGAAGCTGCACACACGCTTGTGTCATGACTGCATCGCCAAGGGGACCGGTGCACACGCCGGTCAGCAATTCCCGTCTTTCCAGCGACTCCACCCGCAACAATTTGCCTTTCATTTGCACACTCCTGAGAAAGAGATACCTGCGAGAAGCTTCTTCTGAGATACCTGCGGCCGCATCGTCGTGCCCTTCCGGCGTTTTGGCCGTGTTGTTGTGACTTGCTGACGGACGAGAGAGGGTCACGTCAGCAAGACCTGCGAGCGGCGTTTTGCAAACTCTGTGCCGATCAGGCTGGCTGGGCACTGCAGGCCGGTTTGTGCCGGGAATCGGTAGAGAAACGGCCGTTTGCATCCGGAGCCGCCGGCATGGAAGGCTGTCGCAGGTGTCTCACGGCTGTCTCACGACGTGGGACAGGTGAAACAAGTGTCCGGAGTGCGAGCCCGTTTCGCGTTCAGTCGTGGTCGAGCCCAAGCTCATTGAGACGCCGGTAGAGGGTGGCGCGGCTGATGCCCAGGAGATTGGCCGCTCGTGTGCGGTTGCCTCTGGCCCACTTGATGGCCGCTGCGATCCGTTCAGCCTCATCGGCGCCGGATTCCTCGACCGGCGGGGTGGGGGAGGGTTGGAACAGTTCGGGCGGGAGGTCGTCGGGTTGAATCTCGACTCCCCGGCAGCGGACCACGGCAAACTCCAGGGCGTTTCGCAGTTCCCGGACGTTTCCGGGCCAGGAGTAGTCGAGGAGCAGGGCCATGGCCTCGTCGCTGACCGCGTGGATTTCCTTTCCGGTCGCGGCGCAATGGGTCGCCAGAAAGGCGCGGATGAGCAAGGGGAGGTCGTCGCGGCGCTGGCGGAGTGCGGGGAGCCGAACCCGGGCCACACGGATTCGGTAGAGGAGATCCTGGCGGAAGCGGTCTTGGAGAGCTTCTTCGGCGAGGTCGCGGTGGGTGGCGGCGAGGAGACGGAAGTTGACCGGGCGAAGCTGCGACTCGCCCAGGGGCAGAACGGCGTTTTCTTCGAGCACCCTGAGGAGGGATGCCTGTACGCGAGGGGGCAACTCACCGATTTCGTCAAGGAAGAGCGTTCCCCCGCTGGAGGCTTCGAACAACCCACGTTGATCTGCAACGGCCCCGGTGAACGAGCCGCGGCGGTGTCCGAACAACTGGCTGGCGGCCAGCTCTTCGCTGAGTCCACCACAATTGAGGGCCAGAAACGGGCCACCGCTGCGCCCGCTCAATTGATGGATCGCCCGGGCCACGAGTTCCTTCCCCGTGCCCGTCTCGCCTTCAATCAGGACGGTCGAATCGACGCGGGCAAGTTCCTCCACAAGTTGAAAGACCTGCCGCATAGCCTTCGACTTGCCGAGCATGTTCTCAAACACATGCTGCTGATCGAGTTGGCCTCGCAGGTCGACCAACGGCGACACATCGCAGACGAAAAGGATCCTGCCGCCGGCGTCGCGAGGATCATCGGCGACCTCGATTTCGAGGTGCCGGGCGGGGGAGTCTTCGATCTCGAGCACGACCGGCAGCCTGGTCCGCAGCTCCTGCGGGACGCGGCAGATTTCCACCAGAGCTGCCACTTGGCCTTCGGGGAGGGGCAGCACTGCCCGGAGATCGCGTCCGACGGCGTCGGCACTGTCGACCGCCAGGATCCGCCGGACTGCCCGGCTGGCAAATCGAATTCGCCCCTGTTCGTCGAGCATCACGGTGCCGTGGCGCTGGGCATCGAGAATTGCCTGGAGGTCATCGCGGGTTTCTCGCACCTGTGCGTCGGCTGCCCGTTTGTGCAGGGCCACCTCGATCGCCGTCCGGAGGTCGTGCTCGGCAAACGGTTTGACCAGGTAACCGTAAGGTTCCGTCTGTTTGGCTCGCTTCAGGGTCTCCGCGTCGGAGTAGGCGGTCAGGAAGAGGATCGGCACGTCGCGGATCTGGCGGATTCGCTGCGCCGTCTCGATTCCGTCGATTGGCCCGTCGATCCGCACATCCATGAGGACCAGGTCGGGCTCGAAGCCGGCGGCCATCCGGCAGGCCTCTTCTCCTGAGGCGGCGGTGCCTACAACCCGGTATCCCAATCGTTCCAGATTGCTTTGGATATCGAGGGCGACAATCTGTTCATCTTCGACGATCAGGATCGCAGCGGCCGGTTCTGTCATGGTCTTCGCTCACCTACGTATGGTTGGGCACTGGAGATTCGTCACGGGCAGACGGAGGAAACTCGCCCTGGAACTGGATTTCAAAACTGGTTCCGCCGGAACGGCGAACCTCGAGGTTCCCGCGGACTTGCCGCGTCAGGGCCTCGACGACTCTCAAGCCCAGAGAGGGCTGTTCGGTATCGTTCGGGCCGGCATTCATTCCCACGCCGTTGTCGGCGACTGCCAGGCAATAGCCGGCGGGGTTCTGGGTGAACCTTACCGTGATCTCGCCTGCCTGGCCATGGGGGAATGCATGCTGGAGGGCGTTGGAGACCAGCTCGTTGACGATCATGCCGCAGGGGATCGCCAGATCCAACGGAAGCGGAATCGGCTGGACGTTCAGCAGGAACTTGACCGGCGCGGCCTTGTGGCTCAGGCTCTGTTGGAGATGGCCCACAAGGTCTTCCACGTAGGCGGCGAAGTCGATACGGGCAAGGTCGCTCGACCGGTAGAGCTGCTCGTGAATCAAGGCCATCGAGCGAATCCGTCCCTGGCTTTCCTGGAACAATCTGGCGATGGTGGGGTCGTCCAGTTCCTTGGACTGGAGACTGAGCAGGCTTGAAATGACCTGCAAGTTGTTCTTCACGCGGTGGTGGACCTCCTTGAGGAGGAGTTCCTTTTCCTCGAGCGAGGCGAGGAGTTGAGCTTTGGAAACCGTTGTCGCTTTCAGATCGGCTGCCATTTGATTCACCTCGGCGGCCAGCATTCCGATTTCATCGCGGCGGCGGATGGCAACCCGGACGTCAAAACGGCCCTTGCCGACCTCGGCGGCGGCTTGCTGAAGGGCATGGAGTGGCGCGCCGATCGACCGGGAGACAAAAAGGCCCATCAGCACGGCCGAGACGGCGGCAGCGACCAGCAGCACGCCCCGCTGCTGGTTGGCGACGACCATGGCCCGCTCCGTCGTGCGAACACCGCCAGTCAGCTCTCTTTCCGCCCTCTGGCGATACTCGGCCAGCAAAGGCAGCACGTGGGTCTCTGCATGCTGGCAGAGCTTCAGGTTGAGGAACTGCTCGGCTTGTTCGACGTCCTCGGAGAGAATCGCAACGAATTGTTCCTGCAATCGCCGATGCTGGGCGAATTCATCCGCGAGCCGATCGAGGGTCGGCAGGGTCTGGTTCGTTTCTTGTTGAACGACCTCGGTGATGCCTTGAGCGGTTGCCCAGCGGATGAGCGATTCAGCGGCCAGGCGCTGGCGGTCAAGCCCCGCCTCGACGATCTTCAAGTGTTCCTCGATGGGACCATGGCGGCTGGCTGCCTCGGCAGACGGGTCGTTGGGGGCGCTTCGTTCGGCCACCAGCAGGGCGTGCGAGGCAAGTTGGCTCGCGTAAAGGGCTACCGTGATTTCCATGGTGTCGGCAACCTTCACGATCGCGCTGCGGCTGAGTCGTTCCATCTGCTGTTCGATGGCCGTGCTAGTGTGTTGAGCCATGTAGCCGGCAGCACCTACCAGCGAGGCGACCAACAGAAAAGCCGCGGTCAGTTTCAGGCCGATCCTCATTGCCAAACGCCTCAATCAAGGGATTGTATGGGGGACTGTCCCGATTTTTGTGGCAGGATGCCACAAAAATGGGACTGTCCCCTTTCCGCAGCATCACGAGCACAGAACTCGGTACAGGCCCTTGTATGGGCTCGCAACGCTGCAGTCTGTGCCACAGGCGGCAGTGCCGCCAACCAGTACGAGGTACCACTCGGGCACGCCAATTGCAGAACCCGATCTCACAATTGTGTTGTCGGCGGGATGCAACTGAACCGGCGAGTATGTTACCCCACGATGAGAGGGGGCCGGTTTCTGGTTGGCCCGTACCGATTCCTGATGGTAGAGTATCCAGCGAGAACATGCCTCCGACCAGCTTTCGGGATCGAATATTCTCGCAGATTTCCTCTGTGTTTGACCAGAATAGGGGCACTGCCCAGCCAGCGGTACCGTCGCGAGGCGCCCGGGCCTGTCGCACCGGGCGCCTCTGCGACGCTCCCTACTTGAGGTGTCACGTTCCGATGACCAGACTGCCAAGGGGACTGACGCTGGTGGAACTCTTGGTGGTGATCGCCATCGTGGGGGTGCTCGTTGCCCTGTTGCTGCCTGCGGTCCAGGCTGCCAGGGAGGCCGCTCGGCGAATTCAATGCCAGGATAACGTCCGCCAGATCGGCCTGGCTCTCCATAGCCACGAAAACACCTACGGGGAGCTCCCGCCAGGTTGGATGACCAACCAGTCGAATGGCGATCCGGGCTGGGGCTGGTCGGCCATGCTGCCGAGTTTCATCGAACAGGAAACTTTGAAGAATGCCGCAGGATCGGGACCCGGGCCGGGACCCGGGCCGGGGCCGGGGCCGGGTGGTGCCGGGCCGGGGCCGGGTGGTGCCGGGCCGGGGCCGGGTGGCAAACCGATCAGCGATCCTGTCAACCAGGGTTTTCGAGAGACCCCCATCGATCTGCTACTTTGCCCCTCCGATCCCTCGGACAGAGTCTTCATGCTCCAGAGCGGTTCCGGAGGAGGAGGTGGTGGTGGTGGAGGTGGAGGAGGCAGTGGGTCCGGTCCGGGCGGCCCCATGTTTGAACTTGCCCGAGCCAACTATTCGGGCGTGTTTGGCGATAACGTCATTGAGAGCCAACCCCAGACAGGTAACGGGATCTTCTACCAAAACAGTTCCACTCGATTTGCCGACATTCTCGACGGACTTTCCAACACACTTCTGATTGGCGAAAGGTCGTCGCGTTTGGAGTTTGCCACCTGGGTCGGCGCGGTGCCGGGAGCCTATCGGGGTACCGCGAGGATCGTCGGTCGAGCCGGCAGCGTGCCCAACGACGTGCTCAACGACTTCGCCGACTTCAGCAGCCACCACGCCTTCGGTGCGAACTTTGCCCTGGCCGACGGTTCGGTGAAGCTGATCAGCGACACGATCGATCTGGCGGTCTACCAGGCCCTGGCCACCCGTGCGGGAGGCGAGCCAACCGGGTCGGTTCCCTGAGATGAGGGCGGGGGACTATCGCGTCGTCTTTTGTGGTACGATTGTCGCTGGGGGGCATGGTTGCTGATCCACGTGAGTGCAAACGATGAAGATCCTGTTCCTTTGCACGGGCAATTCGTGCCGCAGCCAGATGGCCGAGGGGTGGGCACGCCACCTGAAGAGTAAGCAGCTCGAGGCTTATTCAGCCGGCATCGAGACGCACGGGCTGAATCCGAATGCGGTGAAGGTCATGGCGGAGGCGGGCGTCGACATCTCGGGCCATCGATCGCAGCACATCGACGAGTTTCGCGACGTGGAACTCGACCACGTGATCACCGTGTGCAGCCACGCCCACGAGTCCTGTCCGGTGTTTCCGGGAAAGGCCAAGGTGACCCACGTGGGATTCGACGACCCGCCGCGACTGGCCAAGGAAGCGGCGACCGAAGAGGAGGCATTGAGCCACTATCGCCGGGTTCGCGACGAGATCAGGGCGTTTGTGGAGACTTTGCCCGAGGCGTTGGGTTCGTAGGCGCACGAGTCCGTCGGAGAGCCGAACGGTTCAGGTCGCGTTGGTGTCGAAACGAGCTGAGGGTTAGCTGGTTGCGATTCCGGGAAAGGGGGCTTGACAGAATTGTGCATTTGGCTAAACTTACAAGTATAATGCCGCCGACCGGGTCGAAATGGGCCAGGAAGACGTCTCTTGACACGAATTCCCGGCAACCTGCCGTTGGCACAAACCGCGAATTTGGCTAAATTGCCAAGTAGTTCCAAGCCGATGGTTGGTACCAATGGACGCGAAGACGCAAGCCAAATACGAAGCCCGGGCGAAGATCGTCAAGGCGATGGCCCATCCGGCCAGGCTCTTCATGCTGGACGAGCTATCCAGGAACGGGGAGCGTTGCGTTTGCGAACTGACCGAGATGGTCGGCACCGACATGTCGACGGTGTCGCGACATCTGGCGCAACTCAAGCAGGCCGGCCTGGTGGAGGATGAGAAACGAGGCCAGATGGTGTTTTATCGGCTGCGCGTCCAGTGTGCGTTGGATTTCTTCGACTGCATCGAGTCGGTGATCAAGTGCAACGCGAAAAGCCAGCAGGAACTGCTGGCCTAGGTTTCAACAGGGTATTCGTACCCTTTTTTGATTCCCAAATACTTGCACATTATGCCAAATTGCCCAATCGGCAATGAGGGCTTGGAGCGAACGGCATGAACAAGAGGGAACTTGGTGTCTTCGCGGCTTTGGCCGCGGTGTTTCTGCTCGCGTATTTCCTGAATTTCACGGATTCGAAGATTCAGAACGCCGTCATGGAAGCGTTCTTCATGCTCCAGTGGTATGCCCAGTACCACACGCTGGCTTGCGTCGTGCCCGCCATGTTCATCGCCGGGGCGATCGCCGTCTTCTTCTCCAAGGAGGCCGTCTTGCGGCACCTCGGACCCAAGGCGAATAAGATCGAAGCCTACGGGGTGGCGTCTACGTCCGGCACGGTGCTGGCCGTCTGCTCGTGCAGCGTGCTGCCCATGTTTGCCGGTGTTTATCGGGTCGGCGCGGGACTTGGACCGGCCTCGGCCTTCCTCTACTCGGGTCCGGCGATCAACGTGATGGCGATCTTCCTGACGGCCCGAGTGCTGGGGTTCGACTTGGGCGTCGCTCGGATCATTGGGTCGATCGTGTTCGCGGTCATTATCGGACTGGTCATGGCGGCCATTTTTCGCAGGGACGACGAGGAGCGGACGGCCGCCGTGATGGCCATGCCCGACCCGCCTCCGGCGAAGCGGAGCCTTTGGCAGACGGCCTTGTTCTTCATCGCCATGATCACCTTCCTCGTCTTCAGCGACTGGGCCAATCCGAGCCAGACCATCATCGAGAAGTCCGACGGCACGGTGATGAAAGTGTCGGTCCTGCAAAAGACCGACGAGACATACCGCGTGCAACTCAATGAGCCGCTGGGCGACTTGAACAAGGGGGCGAAGCTCACCTTCCCCACCAGCGAGATCGCCTCGGAGAAGGACTGGACTCCGGAGAACTACCGTTGGGCGGCCTGGGTCTTCCACCATCGCTGGTATTTCGCCGGCGCCTGCTTCCTGGCCGTCCTGGCGATGGTCTGGGCCTGGTTCGACCGGCAGGAACTGGGCGAGTGGATGGATCAGACGTGGAGCTTCTCCAAATCGATCATTCCGCTGCTGTTTGGCGGCGTGCTGGTGACCGGCTTCGTCGGCGCCCTGATTCCCGAAGAACTTGTCGCCAGTTGGGTCGGCGGCGATAGTCTCCGGGCGAATCTCGTCGCCTCGGTGATCGGCGGGATGTGGTATTTTGCCACCTTGACCGAGATCCCCATTCTGGAGGCCCTGCTCGGCCTGGGAATGGGCCGCGGCCCGGCCCTGGCCCTGCTTCTGGCGGGCCCGGCATTGTCGCTGCCGAGCATTGCGGTAATCTACAGTGTGATCGGGTTCAAGAAGACAGCCGCCTTCGTGTTCTTGTGTATCATCATGAGCACGATTGTGGGTATGGTATTCGGATGGTTCTTCGTGTAACCGTGTCAAACGAGCTTGATGAGGGAGAGTGGATCAAATGAAGCTTGTGCAGATTCTGGGAACCGGCTGTGCGAAATGCACGAAACTCAAAGAGAACGCCGAGAAGGCGGTGGCGGATCTGGGTATCGAGGCTACCGTGGAGAAGATCGAAGACATCAACGTCATCGTCGGATTTGGCGTGATGATGACCCCGGCGATTGCCATTGACGGAGAGGTGAAGCTCGTTGGGAAAGTGGCCTCGCCGGAGGAGATCCAGAATTTGCTTCAGTAAGACAAACTGTGCCAAGGTGCTGCCAGAGTGAGTTTCGCCGGCACGCGGCCGAAGTTGCTCTTGCCCGCAAGGCGACGTAAACGCGACCGGCCGGCAATACAACGGTTCAAGACGGCAACCAGCCGATGAAGTTACCCCCAAGCATCAATGGGTACGATCGTCGATACAATGATCGGAGCGAAAAGGGCTTTCTATGGAACTGAAGAACGCAGTTGCCGTCTGTCTGATTTCGCTGTTCTCGGCGACGCTCGTGGTACTGATCGCCCGAGCGTTGGACAACCAGGCGGCTTCCCAACTGGAACCGCAACTGGCGCAGATCGTCGAGGAGCTGCGTGCGATCCGCACTCAGGGTGGCGTGTCGCTTTCGGGCGGGCCGGCGGCGGAAACGCTCGACGACGGCCTGATCGTCTACTACTTCCACGGCAACGTTCGCTGCCCGACCTGCCGGGCCATTGAATCCCAGGCGCACGAGGTTGTCGCCAATGATTTTGCCGACCAACTCGCGAGCGGGCGAGTCGCCTGGAAGATCGTGAACTACGACAAACCGGAAGGAACCGATCTCGCCAAACAATTCGACGTTCACATGGCCAATGTCGTGCTCGCGCAGATGGATGGAGGCGAGATCAAGAACTGGAGACGTCTCGACCAGGTTTGGGCCCTGGTGGGCGACAAGCCCGCCTTCGCCGAGTTCATCCGAACCGAGACCGGCCAGATGCTGGCCGAGGACGAAGTGCCCGCGGATTCGGCGGGAGCACCCGATCTGCTCGACTTGCCCGTGCCGGAAATGTCGCCTCCTCCTCTTCCCCAGAGCGACGCCCCGGCCGACCTGCCGCTACCCGAATAGTCATTCCGTTGTTCTAAGCCAAGAAGGAGTCGTCGATGAGACATTTCAGCAAGACCTTCGTTGCCGCCGTTGCATCGGTCCTGGTCTTCTCGTCGTTTGCCGAATACGCGACCGCGGCGGAGGAGTCCAAGGCTCCGCCGAAAAACCGGGTGGTCGCCATGTACTTCCACCGCACGCAGCGCTGCCCCACCTGCCAGAAGATGGGCAGCTACACGGAAGAAGCTATTAAGACGGGCTTTGCCGGGCAGCTCAAGGACGGCACCGTCGAACTACATTTCATCGATTTCCAGAACGAGAAGAACGCCGCCTACACGAAGGCCTACAAGATCACGGGGCCGGCGTTGATCGTGGCGAAGGTGGCCGACAACAAGGTGGCCGAATTCAAGGATCTGAAGGACATCTGGAGCAACGTGGGAGACAAGAAAGCGTTTATCAAGTACGTGCAGGACCAGATCAAGGCCTACGAGGCCGCGGCCAAGTGACCGCCCGCGGTCGGCGATCATTCGGTCATTTGCCGGCGTGGGAGCGGGGAATGGTGGAACGATGGAATAGTGGAATGATGGAATGATGAGGGCAGTGTATACAGCCCTTGCTTAGTCTTCGTTCCCAACATTCCACTATTCCAGCATTCCATTCTTCCAGCCACCGCAGTTCGAATTGGAGATCCCCCGTGCTTGCCTACCTGCTCTACATTGGAGCTGCGCTCTACCTGGGCGTCCTGACTTCGATCAGCCCGTGCCCGCTGGCTACCAATATTGCCGCGGTTTCGTATATCGGGCGCAAGGTTGAGAACTCGCGGGCGGTGATTCACGCGGGCTTTCTCTACACCTTGGGGCGATGCCTTCTCTACCTGGCGTTGGCTGCATTTCTAACCACCTCGGCCACGTCGATCCCGGCCTTCTCTGTCTTCCTCCAGAAGTACATGCATCTCGTTCTCGGGCCCGTCTTTCTCGTCCTGGGCATGTTCCTCGTCGGGCTGATCACCATCAGCACCGGGGGAACCATGATGAGCGACCGTATGCAGAAGCGGGTGGATGCGATGGGAATCTGGGGGGCACTGTTGTTGGGCGTGCTGTTTGCGGTTTCCTTCTGCCCGACGTCGGCCGTCTGGTTCTTCGGGCTCCTGGCTCTGACCATGGGGTCGGAGGCCGGTGCGGTTACCGCCGTGCTCGAAAAGGTCGGGATTGCCCTGCCCGAGGCGTCCATTGCGGGCGGCTCGCTGGTGCTGCCGCTGGTCTACGGCATCGGCACGGCCCTACCCGTCCTGGTGGTCGCCGTGCTTCTGGCCTACAGCGCCCAGGCGGTGGGCCGAACCTACAACATCCTTTCGCAGGTCGAGTGGTGGGCCCGGATGACGACCGGCTGGGTATTCATCCTGGCAGGTGTGTGGTTCTCACTGACCTATGTGTTCGAGGTCGCTTAGAGAGGGGGCCGGGCATGATTCCCCAGGAGCATCGTAAGCGTCCACCGCAACCATTCGTGACGGCTGGCTTATGCTGAGGGTTTTCCGGAATTGCCCTGACAGCAAGGAGCCAGAGCATGTCACGCAGAGCCCTCGCTGCGACACTGCTGGCAGGAATGGTGGAATCCCCAACAGCGCCAGTGAGAAACACCCCACCTCACCGCCAAGTCACATCTGTCGTATTCCAGCATTCCATCATTCCAATGTTTGCGCTCACGCCGGACAGATCCGACGCCTTTCCTGCAATCACCCTCCCAATTCACCCCGTGTCCACGAAACGCTACTCCCCCAGAAGAACGCGTCTGTAGATCTTGTAGTAGGCCGTGTCCTTGTATCCGATTTCAGTGACCGGACTGTGATCGAAGCTGTAGATCTGGGCGCCCTCGAGGGTCAGCAAGATGGGGGAATGGGTCGCGATGATGAACTGGGCATGGCCCGCTTCGGCATTCTCTCGGAGAATGTCCAGCAACGCGAGCTGGCTTGTGGGGGACAGGGCCGTTTCCGGCTCATCGAGGAAGTAGAGGCCCCTTATCTTATAGCGGGAGCGGAAGTAAGACATCATGGATTGGCCGTGTGATTGGGCCACCAGGGACTTCCCGCCAAAATGCTTCAACTGTCCGGGATCTGCGGCCGCCCAACTGTCGACGACGTTTCTGAAGTCGTTGAAGGTCTCCGAACCGAAATAGGATCCGGGCGTCCATCCGTTCGCCCACTCCAGGATGATGTGGTTGCACAACAGTTTTTCATAAGGGTTGGCCCGGTAGCTTACCTCCGGCTTCCGCCAGATATGAACGTTGCTGGCGAGGGTCAAGGCCTCCAGGAGGGTGGACTTTCCCGTGCCATTCTCTCCGACGAAAAACGTCACCGGGGATTCGAACTGGATTCGCTTGGTTTCATGGAAGATCGGCAAAGAGAAGGGATAGCGATCCGACACCGGGTACGTATCAGGGCGCAAGGTTGCGCTGGTGATGTGATTGCTCATTGTGTGTGCGAAGTTCCGTAGAGCGGGCTGCGATTAGGTCCAGCTTCTCCTGGAGACGCCGGGTCGTCTATTATACCACGAATGCCATTTCCGCCGAACGGCGGCTCGGATTGGCTGGCAACCCTGCCGCCACCTCTGCAATTGCGTTAGAATGCGGGGGACTCAACAAGATGGCCGATCCACGATAACCGGGAGTCAGCCCCATGCGCTTCGCTGCCCTCTGTGCCTGCTTGATCGCGTTTTTCCTGTCTCAGTGTGAACGTCCGGCGAAAGCAGCCGAAGAGGCGCCCATCCGCCTCCTCGTTCGCGGCGACGACATCGGCAGCAGCCATGCGGCCAACCTGGCCTGCATCCAGTCGTGCCGCGAAGGGATCGCCCGCAGCCTCGAAGTCATGGTTCCCTGCGCCTGGTTCGAAGAGGCGGCCGTGATGTTGAACGACAACCCGAACATCGACGTCGGCGTCCATCTCACCCTGACCAGCGAGTGGACCGGGCTGAAGTGGCGACCGCTCACCCACGCTCCGAGTCTCGTCGACGAGGACGGCTACTTCCACCCGCGAACCGGCGACTTCGCCGCCGGCAATCCGAAACGAGAAGAAGTCGAGCAGGAACTGCGTTCCCAGATTGAACTGGCCAGGAAGAAGATCAAGAACGTCACCCACCTCTCCTCCCACATGGGCGCCCCCACCTGCCGGCCCGAACTGAAAGAACTGGTCGACTCTCTAGCGAACGAATACGGCCTGGCTGTCGACATGTCCGGGGTCAAGCCCTTCCGCAGCATGGGCTCCAGCAAGGACCCCTTCGAGAAGCGTCTCGCCATGTTCCTCGAATCCCTGGAAAACTTCGGCCCCGGCACATGGCTCCTCGTCGAACACCCGGGACTCGACACCCCCGAGATGCAGGCCCACGGGCATCCCGGCTACGAAAACGTCGCCCAGCACCGCCGCGACGTCACCCGGCTCTTTACCGACCCCAAGGTCAAGGAAGTCATCCAACGCCGCAGCATTGAGCTTGTCAGCTACGGTCAACTCAAAGACAGTAACCCGAAGCGTGAGCGAGTACAGTAACCCGTCCACTCCCGTCCACGCTGAATAAGACACCCATCCTTCCACCGTTCCATTATTCCATCATTCCCCTCACCACCTCACACACGCACCATGGATGTTTTCGAAGCCATTGCCAAACGTCACAGTTACCGCGGCCGGTTCACCGACGTTCCCGTCCCTGAAGCAGATCTCCGCAAGATCGTGCAGGCCGGCATCCAGGCCCCCTCGGGCAAGAACGAGCAGACCACCTCGTTCGTCATCGTCAACGATCCCGGCGTGCTCAAAAAGGCCGCCGAGATTATCAACCGCCCCGTCTGCCAGACGGCCCGGGCGATGATCGTCTGCGTCACAGACCCGCGGCCCGTGTTTCACGGCGAAACCTTCCACGCCGAAGACTGTGCCGCGGCCGTCGAAAACATGCTGCTCGCCGTCACCGCCATGGGTTACGCCACCGTCTGGCTCGACGGCGTCCTCCGGTTGGAGGGCGTCGCCGGACGCCTGGCCGAACTGCTGGGCGTTCCCGAGAACCGGATCGTGCGGATCGTCCTCCCCCTGGGCGTCCCCGTCGAATCCTGCCCACAGAAAGAAAAGCTTCCCTTCGACCAGCGGGCATGGTTCAATCGATACGGCGGGTGATACCCGTAGCTTGGCTCTCCAGAGCCGAGCATTGGAGCCACCAGGAGACTGCCTGGCAGACAGAAGACACCAGACTCGGCTCTGAAGAGCCAAGCTACGAGAAACACTAACGAGACCCGTCATGCCCAATACACCACAAATCCCCCGCCGCCAATTTCTCCAGACCGCCTCAACTGCTGCGGCCGCCGTCGCCGTGAGCGGCACACGCATCGAGGGCGGTGAGACACCGAAGCGGCGTCCCAACGTCGTCTTCCTGCTGGCCGATCAGTGGCGGGCGCAGGCCACCGGCTATGCGGGTGATCCGAATGCCAAAACACCCCATCTCGACCGGCTGGCGGCACAAAGCGTCAACTTCACCAACGCCGTGTCGTCTTGCCCGGTCTGCAGCCCTTACCGCGGCACGCTGATGACGGGTCAGTATCCGCTGACCCACGGCGTGTTTCTCAACGACGTTCTCCTCTCCAGCGAGGCCGTCTCGCTGGCCGAGGCCTTCAACGAGGCCGGCTACCACACGGGCTATATCGGCAAGTGGCACCTGGACGGGCACGGCCGGTCCAGCTTCATCCCGCCCGAACGGCGCCAGGGCTTCCAGTACTGGCGGGCGAACGAGTGCACCCACAACTACAACAAGTCGCTCTACTACGGCGACGATCCCGAGAAACTCTTCTGGAAGGGCTACGACGCGATCGATCAAACCGAAGACGCACGGCATTACCTCCGCGAGCACCGCGAAGAACCGTTCGCCCTCGTGCTCTCCTGGGGCCCGCCCCACAATCCCTATGAGACGGCCCCCGAGGCCTTTCGGCAACGCTTCCGTCCGGAAGACATTCAGCTCCGGCCCAACGTGCCGGAGGAAGCCGCCGAGGCCGCCCGCCGCGATCTGGCGGGCTACTACGCTCACTGTGCGGCCCTTGACGTCTGCGCCGGGCGCATCATCAGCGAACTCGACGACCTGGGCCTGGCCGACGACACGATTCTCGTCTTCACCTCCGATCATGGCGACATGATCGGATCGCAGGGCAACCAGCGGAAACAGCGGCCCTGGGACGAATCGATCCGCGTGCCCTTCCTCCTCCGCTATCCGCGGTTACTGGGGAAAGAGGGAAAGCAAATCACGCTACCGATCAACTCACCCGACATCATGCCGACCCTGCTCGGGCTCTGCGGAATCAATGCCCCCAAGTCGGTCGAGGGCACCGATCGCACGGGCCTGATTACCGGCGAAGCCGCCGACGGCGACGAGGCGGCCTTGATCGCCTGCCCCAGCCCCTTCGGCGAATGGACCCGCGAGAAAGGTGGTCGCGAGTACCGCGGCGTTCGCACCCGGCGCTATACCTACGTCCGCTCGCTCGACGGCCCCTGGCTCCTCTACGACAATGAGACCGATCCCTACCAGATGAACAACCTTGCGGGCAAGCCCGAACATGCCGCCGTGCAGGCGGAATTGGAGGCGAAGCTTGCCGCACGACTCCGAGAAACCAACGATCAGTTCCTGCCGGGCGGGCAGTACATCGCCAAGTGGGGCTACAAGACCGGCGCCAACGGCACCGTGCCGTACCAGAACTAGGGGCTGCATCCGTAGGTACCGGGCGCCGCACGGTTCCTTGAAGCGGACCATTTGCCCTGAGATTCAGGAGCCGTGCGGCGCCCGGCACCTACATGTCACGCGAACCGTGTCCACGACCATGCGACTACATCCACTCGCGGCTCCCGTCATTGGTCTGCTTTTCGTCACGTCGGTTGCCGCTCAACCCGCCGTGAACCGCCGCTACACGGAGACCTCCCTGGGACCGTTCCCGTCCGAGGTTCGCAACTCAGCCGTGCTTAGTGCGGACGGGCAGCATGTGGCCTATGTGGAGTCGGGGGCGGGAGATCGCGTGTTCCTCGACGGCAAGGAGCAGAAGTCGTACGACCAGGTCGCCGGCCTGGAGTTCAGTCACGACGGGACGCATCTGGCCTATGCCGCCCGGCGCGACGATCGCTGGTACGTCGTCGCCGACGGACGGGAGTCGCCCGGTTACGAAAAGGTGGGCGTGCCCCATTTCAGTGCCGACGGCACGAAACTCGCCCATGTGGCCTTGCTCGACGTGGGCATGCGGACTGTGGTCGTCAACGGGCAGGCCGGCAGACCTTACGACGTGATCTCGGCCGGCCTGATCGAATTCAGCCCCAACGGTTCCCGCATGGCCTACGGGGCAGTCCGCGACGGAAAATGCTACCTCGTGGTCGACGGCGAAGAGACGGGGCCTTTCGACGACCTCGGCACGCGAACCGGCTATCGGTTCTCCGGCAACGGTTCCCGCCTGGCTTTCGTTGCCCTGGTGGGTGAGAACCTGCACGTGATCCTCGACGGCCGCCGCAGCCGGCCCTTTTACGACGTGGGCGACTTTGTCTTCAGCCCCGACGGAAAACGAACGGCCTTTGCCGCCCAGGAAGCGAAGGACGGCCCGTGGTTCGTATTCCTCGACGCCGAGAAACAAGGCCCCTACCAGACGATCGGCGACCAGTCGCTCGCCTTCAACTCCGACGGCACCCGGCTGGCCTATGCGGCACAGATTGACGGGCGATGGTCGGCCGTCGTCGACGGCAAGGTGGGCGAACCCCACAAGGGGATCGCCGAGATGCGGTTCAGCCCCGACGGGAAGCGTCTGGCCTACGTCGCCCAGGACGGTGAAACCGAAGCGGTCGTGGTCGATGGAAAGGTGGAGCGGTCCTTCGACGCCGTCGGCGGCGGCTCGCTGGTCTTCAGCCCGGACAGTCGCCGCTTGGGCTACATCGCCCGGAGCGGCTATGCCCGATTCGTCGTGATCGACGGAACCCGGAAATCTCGCTACACGATGGTCGCCTACTTGAATTTCACCCCCGACAGCCGCCGTTATGCCTATGTGGCTCTGGACGAGACCGGCGCTTTCACCGTGGTCGACGATCTGCCGGCCGCCCACCGTTACGAGTCCGTCTGGAATTCGCCAGGCGTGAACCTGCTGTTCGACTATCGCGACCGGTTCCACTATATTGCGGTGAAGAAGGACGAACTCTTTCTGGTGGAAGAGAAGATAGAATAGACGAAGAAGGGGTCAGGACTCATTTTTGCAGAGCACCCTCTGGGCCGTTCCGGAAAATGAGTCCTGACCCCTTTTTTCCTCGCACAGGAATGGTGGCATGATGAAAGGCTGGAATCTTGGCAAGGCAGTGTGGTTCGCCGCTGCATTCTCGTTCTTCGTTGGCTCAGTAGACACCGCCCCATCCGCCGAACCCATCTGGCAGGTCGGCCTGGCGAGCGTCTGCATCACGCCAGAAGAACCCGTCTGGCTCTACGGCTACGCCGGCAAGGATCGCTTCAAACCCTTCGACGGCATCCTCGACGACATCTTCGCCGCGGCCATGGCGATTCGGAGCGGGGACGGCGAACCGGCCGTGCTCATCACGGCCGACCTCTGCGTTCTCCGCGAACCCGAAGAAACGGCTCTCTGCAAGGTGATCATGGCAAAGACCGGCCTCGAGCGGCGGCAGATCCTGCTCAACTGGTCGCACACCCATTCCGGGCCGATGATCGGAACGTCGGACACGAACCGCTACCCGATCTCGCCCGACGATCTGAAGAAGACTGAAACCTACACGGCCGTACTGTGGAACAAGCTGGCCGAAGTGGCCGCCACCGCCCTGGCCGACATGAAGCCCGCTCGATTGTCGTACGGCGTCGGACAGGTTGGCTTCGTCAAGAGCCGCCGCGCCTTTCATGAGGACGGCCGGTATCGAGGGATGGCCGCTAATCCCGACCGCTATGCCGACCAGACCGTGCCGGTCCTGCGAATCGACGATCTGGAAGGCCGCCCGCGGGCGATCGTCTTCGGATGTGCCTGCCACGCCGTCACCCTCGGCGGCAACAGCAACGTGCTCTCCGGCGACTACCCCAGCTATGCCCGCAAGGTCATCCAGCAGCAGTTTCCGGGAATTCAGACGCTGTTCGTGCAAGGCTGCGGCGCCGACGCCAATCCGGACCCGCGAGCCACAAGCGACCAGGTCGAGTGGGTCAAGCGGCACGGGCAGGAGTTGGGAACCGAAGTGTGCCGCGTTGTGAAAGGAGAATTGGCACCGATTCACGGCCCGCTCCGAATTGCGTTCGACTGGATCGATTTGCCGATGCAGCCGGCGCCGCCACGGGAGGAACTCGAAAAGCTTGCCAAGGGGTCGTTCTGGCAGTCGCATAACGCCAAACGAATCCTCGAAGCGATGGACAAGGGAGAAACGATCCCCACGCACTATCGTGCCCCGCTCGCCCTGTGGCAGTTCGGCGACGACTTGACGCTGGTGGCGATCTCCGGAGAGGTGGTCTCCGATTACGTCCCCCTGGTCGCCAAGGCAATCGACGCGAAACGACTGTGGGTGGCCGGCTACAGCAATCAGGTGTTCGGCTACTTCCCGTCGGCCAAGGTCGTCGAGGAAGGCGGGTACGAGACTCTCGGGCTCGTTTCCGCCCACATCGGCTGGTTCTCGGCCGACGCCGAAGGCGTTCTGCTGGATGCTGTTCGGCGGTTGAAGGATAAGAGGCAGCCTTGATTCCCTGTTTCCGCGTTTGCTCCGTCCAAGACCTGGGGATACCTCCATCATGCGATCTTCCATTCACCGGCGGACCTTCCTCCAATCCGTCGCCGCGGGCCTCGCAGGATCGCTGGCGGCGTCTTCTCCCGTGACTGGTGCCGAGCAGGCCACCGCCCCGCTCGGTTCCGAACACGAGCAGGCCGTCAATCGGCGGCGGCGGATCATCGTGCAGTTCGACGCCCAGGGCGCTTACGACCTGGATTTCGACACCTGGCTCGACTACCGTTTCGCCTACATCGACGAGCCCGGCACCCAGATCGACAGCATCTTCTGGGATATTGGCCGGCTGGGGCAGGTGCTCTATCCCAGCAAGTTCCTCGACCCGCTGCCGAGCCCCGACTTGCAGAAGTGGCGCGATCAGGGGATCGACATGGCCGGCCGATTGATCGAAGCCACGAAGAAGCGGGGGCTCGAGGCCTTCTGGCATCACCGCTTCAGCGAGGTCGACGTCAACACCTCAGTGGGAAGGGGCGCCGCCTGGAAGGAAGGCCCCGCTCCGCTCAAGCTGGCCCATCCCGATTGGGTGCTGAAAAACGACTGGTGGCGCCACGGGCTCTGGAACTGTGCCGTGCCGGCCGTCCGGGAGTGCACCGTGCGGTGCCTGCGGGAAGTGGCCGAGATGTACGATCTCGACGGGCTGCAGATCGACTTCGCCCGGCATATCCCCTGCCTGCCGCCCGGCCGCCAATGGGAATTGCGGGATCACGTGACCGAGCTGATGCGAATGCTGCGGCAGACGGCACAGGAAGTGGCAGGCAAACGCAAGCGCCCGTTGCTCGTGTCGGCCAAGGTGCCGCGCAACCTGGAAGGCTGCCGCCTCGACGGGTTCGACATCGAAACCTGGGTGAAGGAAGACCTGGTCGACATGTTCACACTCGGCTCGCGTTCGATGGACGTCGACGTGGCCGCCTACCGCCGGATCACGGAAGACCACAATATCAAGCTTCATCCCTGCTTCGACGACCACCACGCCACCGACGGCTATCGCTATCCACCCATCGAAGTCCTTCGCGGGGTGGTGTCGAACTGGTGGCAGCAGGGCGCCGACGGAATCATGACCTTCAACTGGTCCAACGCCCCGCCCGCCGTCTGCGAGAAGTTGGGCCAGCCCGCCGGCCCGATCCTCCATCAGCAGGCCTATCAGGAGATTGGTGATCCGAAGGCGATGGATTGGAAAGACAAGACGTTCGTCGTCGAACGCCGTGGCGGCTACCCCTGGGCGCAAGGTTTCTTTGGACGGAACGATACGTCGCCGCTGCCCATGAAGATCCCACGCGGCGGTGACGAAGCGGCACTTCAAGTTCGTATCAGCGACGACCTGAAACAGCGTACCGATCGGATCAAACAAGTGCTTCTACGGGTCATCCTGTTCGACGCTCAGGACGAAGAACAGGTCGAGGCGACCCTGAACGGCACTTCGCTGCCGTTGCTCACACGAGACGCCGAATGGAAGGACCCGCAGATCTTCTCTCCCAGAGCGCAACCGGCGTCCGGCGGAAGCGGGAACTATCAGGTCAATCCGAAGCAGCGGCTGCTGCGGCTCGATTTTTCGGTCGATCCGCGAGCTTGTATGGTTGGAGAGAACGCGGTCGGGCTTCGCGTGCAGAGTTCAGCGCCGGGCGCGGTGCAGTTGGAGAAACTGGAACTCCGCGTGCGGTATGGTGATCCGTAGGGTGGCGCCAGAGCGGCCCATTTCAGTCCGGTTGGCACGGCCCGGAATGATCGATATCTGCGTTCACGATCGCAGTATCACGAAGCGAGCGCCGGCCCACCGGGCGACTGCCAAACAAGAAGACGAGCCCTGAATCGACGCTCGGACGTTCCTCCCCTCCTCAATACCGAACTTCTCGCGCTACTTGTCCGTTCCGTTGGCAACTTGGACCGGCATGGTCTCGGTGGAAGAGTTGCCGGCGAAGTCAAATGCCCTCACCGTGATCTCGTAGGGCCCGTCGGGAAAGACCGCTTTGCCGTCGCCGTCAGCCTCCGCCGTGTTCCAACAGCAATCGCGGTGGCGGAAGTCCAGTTCTTCCGGCGGCCCGTCCTTCGGGCAGTTGGTAATCACGTAATAACACAGGGTCTTGTCTCCGCTGATTCGTGTCGGCTCAATGGGTTTCCAGTGTTTATACACGACCTTGGTCAACTCCGTACGGTACGTCGCGGCGCTGTAACCCGCTCTGATCCTTAGCTTTCGAAAATCGAAGCTTTTCATTTGCAGCCCCTGCTTCGCATCGCCGACACGAGGTGTAATCTCATACTCAATTCGTGCCACGCCCAGGCGGTCTCCAAAACCGCTCTCCTGCAAGTGAGCAAAGCGACCGCCGTCGCGCATCCCCACCACAATGTCCACCGCCCCTCGCAAGGTCATGATGCCGGACGGAGAAGGACGGATGGGGTCCTCCGAGTTGTCTTCGTAGAACAGGAAGGGCTTCTGAATCGTCGGGGGCTCTTGGTCGAGATACGTGAAGTGTGCATTGGGAGCGCACTGGTAGCTCCAGTTCCCCCAGTGTTTTCCCTCTGAGAACACCTTGGACAAGTGTAGGTGCGGGAGTCCCCGGAAATCGATCTTGCCGATCCATGTTCCTTTCTTCACGAACTCCCCGACGGCGACCTGGAAATCACCCATGTGCGTGTACTGCCAGCCGTAGCAGGGAGCGGCGCCCTCAGCATCGGCGATGATGACCGAAGAATGCTGAGCCGACTTCACCCATCCGTCCTTGACGGCGTAGATCTTGGTACCGTTGTCCAGGACAACATCCAGGCCGCCGTGGAAGTATCGCCGGCGCCCGTCCTTGTCGGATTGGTAGAGAGGGAAGTCGTTGATCACCCAAACGTCGCGATTGAGCTTCTCGCTGGCCTCGGGGGCAAGACCCGGCGGTTCGTGTGGCCACGCCAGCTTTTCCACGACTTCTTCCTCGTAGGGAAAGGTCAGGATCGGCGGCGGCTCCTCTTCCGCCGGCGCAGGCCGGGTACGATCGGGCGACTTACGAAACTCGCCTTGGATCGCCTTGTCGATCGAACTCAACACCTTGGCGTCCTTCTCCGTCCGGCGGGAGTCCTCCAGCGCACGGCGAGCCTCTTGCGAGTCGAACGCCCCCAGAGCACAGGCGGCTACACTGCGGAGCAACTCCGGCTCTTCGCTCGATAATGCCTGGCGGAGGATGGGGATGGCACGATCGTCTCCGATGCCGCTCAGTACGTAGCAGGATTGCCAGCGTTTGACGAGCGGTTCCGATCGATCGCCGACGACTTCGACCGCCCGCCGCAAGATCTCGTCTCGAGTGGCCGCACCGTCTGAACGGGCCTTTGCCAAGAGCGCTTGGAGCCCCGAGAACTGATGCCGCCCTTCCTCCACATGGACAATCCTCTCAAAGAACACCTCCGTGTCGGTGGCCCTGATCTCCTCCGCGGTGTACCCTTGCCCGGTTGGCTTCCCTTTGGATCCCGCTCCGTGAGTGTCCTCGTGCGAAACGCCGGCCAAGTACCCGGCGACCTTGGACCAGTCGCCTCCCAACGCCGTCAGAATTGCCTTCAGGTCGTATCGCCCATCCCGATCGTGAAAGATCCAGTCGTAGTACCAGAGGATGGACCCGCTGCCTCTCTCATCACACCGGCGAACGGCCTGGACCACGTCGTCGGTCGTGTTGTTGGTGGCGGCCGCCCAACAGACCTTGAGGAGCGGGACGACGGGCTTGCCGTCCGCGCCGGGCTTCAGTCCCGCCAACACATCCAGGTGCCCGTCGATATCGACCGGCGAGTCGCCGTCGCGAATCAGCGGAAGAAAGGGGTAGAGCGAGTCAACCTGGGCCGCATACTCCATGCCTACGCCGACATGCCCGATTTCAAGACCTGATCGGAGGCTCCCCCATTCGCGGCGACATCGTTCAAGCCATTTGGCTATGGCCGCCTTCCCTCCGCCCTCGCTGCACTGAGGACACCGGCAGGGGATCCGCAAGTTGTAGAGGATCACTCTGTCAACGGACGGCAAGGCGGTCAGGAGCTTCTGGCCCCACTCGACGCCCCAGGCTTGGGAATCCTCGTGGCTGAAGCACAACTCGTTGTGGCTGGGAGCAACGGCCCCGTCCTCCCCCACTGCGTAGTGGATGTCCGCGTCGTTTGGCCGCAGAACTCGCGGCCGATACATGACGGCAACGTCGACATGCCGCTTCTTGAGTTCCGCCGCGAGGTGTTCGACCGCTTGCATGTCCGTCCGCGGCCAGTGATAGGTGATCCATGCGAAGTCGATGACCACAGTATTAATGCGGCCGCTCTCGACGAAATCGAGGACCTCCTGGATAGGGATGTCCCCATCGATGGTCGAAGACAGAAAGACCATGCCGCGACACGGTTTACCGCCGTTCGCGACGTCTCCCTCGGCATCGTCCGCGCGGATGGGGACGGGGACAAATACCGTGTTCATCATCAGAAAGGTCGCGAGAAGCAGCCGGCGCATAAGTACCTCCATACAGTTGGGCATCGGGACTCCCCACAATACACCACGAGCATGCATGGCCAAATGTTCGGCACTCGGATAAATCATCCTAGCGTCTTTGTTCGAGACATGCGAGCGATTTGCGCGCGAGTCTGCAATTCACTTTGGATTGCGGGGACGAACCGCTTCGGGGTGCGCCATGCACTCCCGGTTTGGTTCTGACAACCGCTTGCCGGTGCCGTCAGGAACAGGTTGCTGCCGGCGGAATTCGCAATACTGTAGGACAACTCGAATATTGCGTCTTTCGACCTGCCAAGACTTGCTCTTGGCAGTCAGGTCTGCGAATATCGGGGGTTGTCTGCCAGCCAAGACTACACAAGGAAACGAACCATGAATCGACGCTTGAGCATTTCCAGCCTCGCCGCAGCGGGGCTTATTTGCGCCGCTCTGGCAACTCCTGCCCGGGCCGCCGAAACCCTCTCCTACGCGGACCTCGTCGCCCGCATGACCGATCTGAAACAGCCGGCCGTACTGCCAGCACCGGGCGAAACCTGCAAGCAATGGTCGAGTTGGGATCGCAACAGCCAGTACGACGCGGGCACCGGCAAGTACCTCAAGTGGGAAGCCAACGGCGACGGCACCGGCATCATTCGCCAAGAGGACGGCTGCGAGGTCCTGGCCGAGATGAACGGTCCCGGATGCATCTGGCGAACCTGGTCTGCCCGGGCGCTCGACGGGCATGTGAAGATCTACCTCGACGGCAACGACAGGCCGGCGGTTGACCTCCCCTTCAAAAACTACTTCTCCGGCGACACGGCCCCCTTCAATTTCCCGGCCGTGTCCTACGACCTTGCCGAGAACGGTTGCCGCGGCCAGAACCTCTACCTGCCCATCCCCTATCAGAAGTCGTGCAAGATCGTGGCCGAGAAGGGTTGGGGACGCTACTACCAGTTTGTCTACACGACCTTCCCCGAACGAACGCAGGTCCCCACGTTCTCCGCCGATCTTGTTGCCAAGAACGCCGATGCGCTCAAGAAGTACTGCGAGCTGGTTGCCGGCCGCGTCGACAATAAGGCCGAAGGGCTGCCCACCGGCCCGGATATCGAACACAACACCCTCCGCGTCGCCGGCGGCGTCACCGCCAAGGTGGTCGAACTGACCGGTCCGCGTACGATTACCTCGATCCGTGCCAAGCTGCCGCTCGGCGATCGTGACGATGAAATGGCCGCTCTGCGCCAACTCTGCCTGCAGATCACTTTCGACGGCCAGAAGAAGCCGGCCGTCTGGTGCCCCCTGGGCGACTTCTTCGGCACCGCCCCGGGCAAGAACCTCTACACCAACTGGGTCACAGGCATGACCGACGACGGCTTCTACGCCAACTGGACCATGCCCTTCGGCAAGAAGGCGGTTGTTGAACTGGTCAACGACGGCCGGCAGGTTCGCGACGTGGAACTGACGGTCGTCCACGAGCCGCTCGATAGCTTTGAAGGCCTCGGCCACTTCCACTGCAAGTGGCACCGCGATACGGTCACCCTTCCCGAAGACCGCTGGCCCGACTGGACGATGCTCAACACGCAGGGTCGCGGCCGGTTCATGGGCGTGATGCTCCACGTGTGGAACCCGCAAGGCGGCTGGTGGGGTGAAGGCGACGAGAAATTCTTCGTCGACGGCGAGAAATTCCCCTCCACCTTCGGCACCGGCTCGGAAGACTACTTCGGCTACGCCTGGTGCGATCCACACTTGTTCCAGCGCCCCTTCCATTCCCAGACGATGACCATGGGCAACAAGGGCCATCAATCGGTGCTCCGCTGGCACGTGGCCGACAGCATCCCCTTCCAGACCTCGTTCGAAGGCTGCATTGAGAAGTACTATCGTACGGAGGAGAAGGGCACGCTCTACGCTTGCACGGTCTGCTGGTACCTGTCTCCGGACGGCGTCGATCCGTATGATCCCGTGCCCGTCGAAGACCGCCACGACTACTACGTCAAGCTGCCCGCCATTGCCGGCGGCTTCCGCATCCTCGGCGAACCGGCCGGTGACCCCCACACCCAGAAGATGACTCACTATCAGGACAAGTGGACCAGCGACGACCATCTGTGGTGGACCGGCGCCAAGCCGGGCGACAAACTCCAGGTGGCCCTGCCGGTCGAGACCGACGGCCGCTACGACGTGAGCGCGATCCTGACCAAGGCGAAGGACTACGGCATCGTCCAACTGTCGATCGACGGCAAGAAGATGGGCGAGCCGATCGACCTCTACAACCCGCAGGTCATCCGCACCGACGCCATTCCGCTCGGCACCGCGGAGCTGACCAAGGGTGAGCACGTTCTCGGCGTCGAGATCGTCGGCAAGAACGAGAAGGCGATCCCCTCCTACATGTTTGGCCTCGACGAAGTGCTCCTGGAAAAGGCCAAATAGGGTTAACGCCTTCACTTCCGGCGTTCGTAGACCCAGAGAAAGGCCTGGCGGCTGAGTTGGGCGCTGTTGGCGAGGGCGAGCTTACCCTTAATCTTCTCGCGATGGGCCTCGACCGTTTTGGGGCTCAGATCGAGCCGGCCGGCAATCTGCTTGGTTGTGAGCCCCTCGCCGATCATCTCGAACACTTCCAGTTCGCGATTGCTGAGCGTTTCGACGGGGTCTTGCTCGCCCGCCTTGCCGCCGACCACGTTCTGGAGCAGCCGGCGGGTCATCTTGTCGCTGAGCACCACTTCGCCGGCCGCCACCCGCCGGATCGCCTCGACGAGTTTCTCCGTCGTCTCCTGCTTGTTGACGTAGCCCATGGCGCCGGCTCGCAGGGCACGTTCGGCAAACAGCGACTCGTCGTGCATCGAGCAGACAATCGCCTTGGGGGCGTCTTCCCGCTCGGCAAGCTGCTCGATCAGCTCGATCCCGTGCCCATCCTGAAGAGAAAGGTCGACGACCACGACGTCGGGCTTCGTTTCGGCAATCTGCCGGGCGGCCTCGGCCGTGTTGGAAGCCTCGCCGACCACCTCCATATCGGCTTCTTCGCCGATAAGTTCGGCTATGCCGTGGCGGAAAATCGGATGATCGTCAACGATGACAACACGCATGGCATACCTGCTCGACACTGCAAGACCCCACCGTCGAATGGGTGGGAATGTCAACCAGTTTGATCGATTCGGAGCACTATGTCCAGAGCGGGGGGCTGAACAACTGTCGCACAGCTCACTCCCCCCGAATCGGCACCGGCGGCCGGCCCTCCTCGTTCAGGTTCACCGCCACGTAGGTCACCTCCGCCTCGGTGAGCCGCACCGGCTCGCCCTGCCGATCCGCTTCCACGAGCACGTGCATGGTGATCGACGTCCGCCCGATGCGGACCACCTTCGTGTAGAAACTCACGCTGTCGCCCACAAACACCGGCTCGTGGAACTCGACGCTGTTCATCGCCACCGTCACGATCGGCTGATCGGGCCAGCCTTCCTGCCGGATCGCATGCTGCGCCCCCACCGCCCCGGCCAGATCGATGTAGCTCATCGTCACCCCGCCGAAGATCGTCCCGTAGGGATTCGTATCCCGCGGCATCATTACCGTCTTGAGCGCCAGGTAGCCTTTTTCGGACGAATCGCTCACCAGATTGCCCGTCCCTCGAAGAGTGTTCATAATCGACCGGCAAGACGCCATCGTCATGCTACCCTTCCCGCCGACCGGCGACAACCGGCCATCGCAACAACGAGACTCCCCAACGCAAGGAACGAATCATGCTCCCCCGTGCCCTCCTGTGCCTGCTGCTCGTACCTTCGGCTGCCCCGACCGCCACCTATTACGTGAACAACCAGACGGGTGACGACGCCAACGACGGCACGACCGCCGAGACGCCGCTGGCAACCATTGCCCGGGCCGTCTCCTTGTGCAACACGAGCGACACCCTCGTGCTCACCAACACGGGCAAGACTTACTACGAACCGCTCAAACTCGGCCGGTTGGGCGGAACGCCTGAAAAACCGTTCCTCATCGAAGGAAACGGGGCCGTCCTGTCGGGCCTGAAGACCCTCAAACCGGATCAATGGGAGAAAGTGGCCGAGGGCCTGTACCTGTTTCCCCTTGAGAAACAGCCCTACGGGAATCCCTACTTGACCGACCGAGGCAAGCGTTTCGAGTCCGCCGGTTCCGTCGACTCGGTGGCGTCCGAACAGTATTTCTGGGACCGCGAGAAGGGCATCTATTTCCGCTGCTCGACCGACAAAACGCCAGGTTCCTACGAACTGGCGGCCACCCTCTCGGAAAGCGGATTGGTGACCACCAGCGCCAGCTACATCGTTTGCCGTAACCTCATCTGCGAATGCTTTTCCAACGACGGCTTCAACATGCACGGCGACTGCCGCGGTATCTACCTCGAGAACGTCGTCGCCCGCCACAACGGCGACGACGGCATCTCCATCCACGAATGCGGCGGACTCGTCGTTCGAAATGCCCACGTTCACCACAACACTTACGGTCTCCAGGACGTCAACGCCTCGCGATCCTTCTACAACGGGGTGCTCGCCGAGAACAACCAGGTCGGGGCGAGCTTCCACGGCGGATTCCACAGCCTGGTCGATTGCGTGATCATCGACAGCAAAACCGATCAGATCGACGTGGTAGCCGACTCGCCCAAACACCTCATCGGCTCGCAGTACAACCCCATCTGCCGCACAACCCTGTTTGCCAAGAACGTCGTTCTCCGCGGCAGCGGCAACCGAGCAGGAATTCGCGTCCGGAAGGGTGCCCATGCCGTCGTGGAGAATTCCGTAGTCCTGGGTTCCCTGGCGGGAGTTGTGGTGGAAGAGCAAGGCCAGTGCCATCTGACCACCAGCGCGATCGCAGATTGTGAGACGTCGATCGTTTCCGATTCAAGCAATATCTTTCGCGACTACAACGTCTATCACCCCGGACGTATCAAGTGGCTCGGCACCGAATACTCGCCGGAACAGTGGCAAGCCTTCCTCGCCCAGGTCGGGCATGACGAGCACACGCATCTTGGGCCCGTTGCGGTAGCAGAAGACGGCATCGTCCACCTGCCGCCAGATGTGAAGATGGAGAAACGCCCTGGACCGACGCAGCCGGTGTCATTGCGCATCTCGCCGGGCAGCAACGACTTGTGACGAACCAGCGGGAGGAAAAAGGTGACAGCCACCTCTTGTGCGAAGCACCGGGCACCGACCGAAGGTTGGTCCGGCCGTTTTGGCAAAAGGTGGCTGTCACCTTTTTCCTCCCGCCACGATATCCGCCTCGGGCCAGCGAATATCCTGGTGGAGGAACGACTTTCCTGAAAGGAGGCCCGAGATGCGTGCGAAAGCTGCCTTGCCGATCGGGTGTGTTGTCTTGGGAGCGACCCTGCTGGCCCTCGCCTGGCTTACCGGCCTCAGTCTGACCGGCGCCGGAATCGGTTGCATCCTGGCCGGCCTGGCCACGCTCGCCTGGCGAACAGGTCGCCACTACGAATGCCGCTGAGGCTACCCGTCAGTTGCACAAATCCATTGATGTGATCTTGACAAAAGGCGGTGAAACTCGATGCTTTCCAGTGTAAGAAAAAGTGTCCCCAATGGGAACAATGGAAAACAGGAGTTCACCGCC